>Ga0210410_10004279_pt1 | contig 12540 bp, 12 predicted proteins | sample IncBWC4MmetaG_FD_161058 | JGI IMG/M metagenome (GOLD analysis project Ga0210410, IMG submission 161058) | Forest soil microbial communities from Barre Woods Harvard Forest LTER site, Petersham, Massachusetts, United States - Inc-BW-C-4-M | ecosystem: Environmental > Terrestrial > Soil >... | reverse complement strand
AGCTGGCCGATACCGGCCGCGAGGAAAATCCCGTCAATCTCGATCCCCGCATGGCCAAGCTCGCCGGCGGCGTGCATCGCCTCGACGGTCAGCTCATGGTCGTCCTCGATGTCGATCGCATCCTCGAAATCGTGCCCAAAGCCCTGCTGGCTGCCTAGCTTTGAGTTGCGATCGCAACACCCCCCTGGGAGAAGGCGGAAATGAGAACATGTCTTGTCGTCGATGACTCGACCGTCATCCGGAAAATCGCAAGGCGCATCCTGGAAGGCCTGGACTTCCAGATCATCGAGGCCGAGGACGGCGAGAAGGCGCTGGAAGTCTGCAAACGCGCGCTGCCCGACGCTGTCCTGCTCGACTGGAACATGCCGGTCATGGACGGCTATGAATTCCTCGGCAATCTGCGCCGCATGCCCGGCGGCGACCAGCCCAAGGTGGTGTTCTGCACCACCGAAAACGGGATCGATCATATCGCGCGCGCGCTGCACGCCGGCGCCAACGAATACATCATGAAGCCGTTCGACAAGGACATCGTCGCCGCGAAGTTCCAGGAAGTCGGACTGATCGAAGTTACGGTGCCGGTCTAGGCCGGTTCCGCGTCTCACAAGTCGTATCAGGTTGCGTCGAGTTATGACTATTGAACCAAACGCGGGGAAAAACCCTCGTTACGGTTGCACCCGGAGGAGCGGTTATCCGCGCTCCCGGATGTCTCGTCCGTCAGCGGCGCGCGCAGCCCTGCAGACCGACGTTCTCGTCACGGTGAAGTCGCCCGGCGATATCCGCCCAAAATCACTGCAATTCGTTTCGAGAGGCCGCCCGTGACACCGCCCGACTACGAATACCTGCGCAGGCTCCTGAGAGAGCATTCCGGCCTCGATCTGTCTGCCGACAAGCAGTATCTGATCGAAAGCCGGCTGTTGCCGCTGGCGCGGAAAGCGGGCATCGCCGGGATCACCGAACTCGTGCAAAAAATGAAGAACGGGTCGGCCTCGCTCATCACCCAGGTGGTCGAGGCGATGACCACGAACGAAACCTTCTTCTTCCGCGACAAGGTTCCGTTCGATCACTTCCGCGATTCGATCATGCCCGAAATCCTGCAGGCGCGCGCCGGCCGCAAGAGCATCCGGATCTGGTGTGCCGCCGGCTCGACGGGTCAGGAGTCTTATTCGCTCGCGATGTGCCTGAAGGAAATGAGCGGCGCGCTCAGCGGCTGGCGGGTCGAAATCATCGCCACCGACCTTTCGCAGGAGGTGCTCGAGAAGTCCAAGGCGGGCATCTACAGCCAGTTCGAGGTGCAGCGCGGCCTGCCGATCCAGTTGCTGGTCAAATACTTCAAGCAGACCGGCGAGTTTTGGCAAATCAACGGCGACCTTCGCGCCATGGTGCAACACCGCCAGCTCAATCTGCTGCACGATTTCTCACAGCTCGGCACGTTCGACGTGATTTTCTGCCGCAACGTCCTGATCTATTTCGATCAGGACACCAAGATCAACATCTTCAACCGGCTTGGCAAGCAGATGGAGCCGGATGGATTTCTCGTGCTCGGCGCGGCCGAGACGGTGGTCGGGTTGACCGACGTCTTCAAGCCGTTTCCGGATCGGCGCGGTCTCTATCGGCCGAGCGGCGTGCGCCCGGTGCCCGCGAGAGCGCCAGCGGCCGGCGGTGTATTGCAGAAGGTCGCTGCGGTGGCGGGGCTTTGACAAATGGCAGACGACGCCAAAGGACCGGAACGCGTGACGTTCAGCCGCGGATATGGCGTCTGTATCATGGGCATCGACGGCACCTGGCGTCGCGATTGTCTGCTTAACGCCATTTCAGACAATGACGCCATCCTCACCGTCGATGGCTCCATTCAGGGCCTCAATCTCAAGGAGTTCTTTCTCCTGCTGTCATCGACGGGGCTTGCCTATCGCCGATGCGAGCTGGTTCGCGTCAACGGCACCGAGATCGACGTCCAGTTCCTGAAGGGCAAGAACAAGAAGAAGCGGCCGGGCGCGGCTTCGCCCAAGGACACCATGATGGCGTGAGCGCGTAGTGCTGCTGCGATGCGGAATACGCCCGCCAAATCCTGCACAATTGCTGAAGACACCGGTCCAATTTCAGCCCGTCGCTTTACGCCACTGAAGTGTGTCGCGTCGTCATTGACAATCAGCAGCTGTAGGGGGCGCCGTTCGCTCTCAAGGGCGTCCGGCCGAGCAGCCGCAGATTGGAGACTGATTGGCACCGCGCTCACCTTTAAGGGTCGTTGGAGGCAACGATGCACGCGTCAAGACCGCGCCCCAGGCGGAATTGATGATGGTCGGCGATCGCCGTTCCAGTCGGGTCGTGCCGCGTCCCGATCCGGACGCCATACCGTCGCCCCCAGCCGAAGCCGGGGCTGTGACAGCTGGCGCAGGACTGCGACGAGGCTGCCGACAGACGCGGGTCGAAATACAGCTTCTTGCCGAGCGACGCCTTGGCCGGCGTGAAGCGATTTTCCGAAGGGAAGGGGATGAGCGCCAATCGGGCCTGAACGAACGAAACGGGGAGCAGACTGTTGGGACACCATTATCGGGCGCCTAATGCGCAACCGCTCCAGCGAACGGGCTGCGGCGCGGCGGCGGCCGCCTTAATTCTAGGTTGCGGCGCTCTGGCAGCATGCAGAAGGAGAAGGGCTGCGCCGCGATGAGCTTCGCAGGTTTGCAATGCGGCACGCACGCTCGCGTAACGGGGCGTGACGTCATCCAGGACGAAGATATTGGCGCCAGTTTCCCAATAGCCGAGGGGGGCTTCGTCGGGGATGGCCCGTTCGATCAGTTCCATGCTGGCCTGGACGTGCGTGATCAGGGACATGAGATCGGAAACGATCGCGCCATGGGGGTACTCCGTAGGGGCCGAGGTGCCGCCGCCTGCCGCGTTCTGCACGAGGGGCCTCCTTTACCGGGCTTGTTATGCCTCCACCGCTACTTGTGCGTTAAGTCGCCGTCCCGTACAAATACGGGCGGGGACGAATTTGATATCAGCGTATGCGTCGTTACATTGAATCCGTCATTTCTTCAGTGTTCATGGACGATGGGACATGGCCGAAACGCGACCTTCTCGGGGCGAGATATTCGTCGTCGACGACGATGCTGCAGTGCGCGAAACCCTTTCCGTGGTCTTGTCGGCCGGCGGCTATCAGGTGATCTGCTTCGCGGACGGCGCCGCACTGCTCGCAGTCGCGCGCAACCGGACACCTTCCTGCATCCTGCTCGATGTGCATATTCCCGGTAAATCCGGCCTCGATATCCTGAAGGAACTTCACGGCGAGGATTATCCCGCGCCGATCTTCATGATTTCCGGGCAAGGCGATATCGCGATGGCGGTCTCGGCCATCAAGAACGGCGCGCTCGACTTCATCGAAAAGCCGTTCCGCGGCAGCGAAATCGTCGGACGACTGGATGAGGCGATCGGGGCGTATGAGCGGCGGCAGGCCGATAATTCCGCGTCGAGAGTAGCGTCGCTGCATTTTCCGGGGCGCGAACCGCTGACGCGGCGCGAACGCGAGGTGCTGGAGCAATTCACCGCCGGCGCGTCCAACAAGGAAGCCGGGCGTCAGCTCGGGATCAGCCCGCGCACGATCGAAGATCATCGCGCCAACATCATGAAGAAGCTCGGCGCGAGGAACGCGGCCGACCTGATCCGGATCGTGATGACCGCTCCGCGCCCGTCCTGACGCTGCCGCGCATCGCCGCGAACGCAACGCGCGCCTGGGTCTACCGCGCCCGGTCTGGATCATGCTTCATGATAGGGCGGCGCTCAGCTCGCGAGCGCCTTGCGGATCATGGCCGCCATATCCGACTTGCGGTACGGCTTGGCGAGCAGCAGCACGCCGGTGTCGAGCCGGCCATGATGGATGATCGCATTCTCGGTATAGCCCGAGGTGAACAGCACCTTCAGTCCCGGCTTGCGCCGTTGCAACTCGTTGGCAAGCTGGCGGCCGTTCGTCGCGCCCGGCATGATGACGTCGGTGAACAACAGATCGAATCGATTGCCGGCCTCGACCACGGCAATGGCTTCCGTCGCATTGGCCGCATCCAGCGTCACGTAGCCTAGTGAATGCAGCTGGGTCAGCACGTAATCCCTCACCAGCTTGTCGTCCTCGACGACGAGAATGGTTTCATGTCCGCCTTGAACCGCCAGCGTGCTGGAGGCTTCGGAGGCGACGGGTTCGTTATTTCACTCCTGTTTCTCCCTGAGGATCGATGCGCCTTTCTTCACACAGCATCGCCTTTCATCCGCGGTGCTGAACCTTTCGCTCAATGACGCCGATGCCATCGGGCGGACATTTGACGCTGACCAACGCCATCGCATCGCTCGCCGATCACTACCCGCGCCAATATCCGGAGATCATGCCCGGTGGCATGAACGGCTGGGAGCTCGCCGATCTGGCGCGCCAGATCCGGCCCGGGCTGCCCGTGCTGTTCAGTTCCGGCTATGGGTGGGAGGCGCTGGTCGAGCAGGGGCGCGCTTCGGCGGAATTGACCATTCTGGGCAAGCCCTGCCGCAAGGCTGAACTGGCTCACCGGCTGCGAGAGGCGCTGACCGCGACCGCGCCGGCTTCCTGACGGCCGGCCGCCGTGTGCCGGTATCTGTGAAAAGCGGGCTTGCCCGGCATGGACCGCCTGTGAGATGACCTGAGCGCTCTCGAACAGGTGTGATCATGGCAGACAAGAAAAAGTCCAAGGAAACGCTCCGCAGTGCGCGCTGGTTTGCGCCCGATGACCTCCGCGCCTTCGGCCATCGCTCGCGCGCGATGCAGATGGGCTACGCGCCGGAGGAGTGGAAGGACCGCCCGGTGATCGCGATCCTCAATACCTGGTCCGACGCGCAGCCCTGCCACATGCATTTCAAGAGCCGCGTCGACGACGTCAAGCGCGGTGTGCTGATGGCCGGCGGCTTTCCGATGGAACTGCCGGCGCTGTCACTGTCGGAGTCGTTCCTGAAGCCGACCACCATGCTCTATCGCAACATGCTGGCGATGGATGCCGAGGAGCTGCTGCGCGGCCATCCCGTCGACGGCGTGGTGCTGATGGGCGGCTGCGACAAGACCACGCCGGGCCTGCTGCTCGGCGCCACCAGCATGAATTTGCCCGCGATCTATCTGCCGGCAGGACCGATGCTGCGCGGCAACTGGAAGGGCAAGACGCTGGGCTCGGGGTCGGATGCCTGGAAATACTGGGACGAGCGGCGCGCCGGGAAAATCTCCGACAAGGACTGGGTCGATGTCGAGGCCGGCATCGCGCGCAGCTACGGCACCTGCATGACCATGGGCACCGCGTCCACCATGACCGCGATTGCGGAAGCGATCGGCATGACGCTGCCCGGCGCCTCGTCGATTCCGGCCGCCGATGCCGGCCACATCCGCATGGCCTCCGAATGCGGCCGCCGCATCGTCGAGATGGTCTGGGAGGACCTGACGCCGAAAGCGATCCAGACCCGCAAGGCCTTCGAGAACGCCATCACGGTGGCGATGGCGATGGGCTGCTCGACCAACGCGATCATCCACCTGATCGCGCAGGCGCGCCGCGCCGGCCAGGACATCGGGCTGGAGGATTTCGAGATCGCCAGCCGCAAGGTGCCGGTGGTGGCCAATGTTCGTCCCAGCGGCGACAAATATCTGATGGAGGATTTCTTCTATGCCGGCGGATTGCCGGGCCTGATGAGCCGGATCAAGGATCATCTGCATCTCGATTGCCTGACGGTGACCGGCCGGACGCTCGGCGAGAATATCGCGGGCGCCGAAGTCTATGATGACGACGTCATCCGCACCGTCGAAAATCCGATCTATGCCGAGGGCGCGCTCGCGGTGCTGAAGGGTAACCTTGCCCCCGACGGCTGCGTCATAAAGCCGTCAGCCTGCGAGCCGCGCTTCCTCAGGCACACCGGCCCGGCGCTGGTGTTCGACGGCTATCCCGCGATGAAGAAGGCGATCGACGATCCCGATCTCGATGTCACCGCCGATCACGTGCTGATCCTGCGCAATGCGGGGCCGCAGGGTGGGCCGGGCATGCCGGAATGGGGCATGCTGCCGATCCCCACAAAGCTCGTGAAGCAGGGCGTGCGCGACATGGTGCGGCTGTCGGACGCGCGCATGAGCGGCACCAGTTACGGGGCCTGCATCCTGCATGTGTCGCCGGAATCCTTCATCGGCGGCCCGCTGGCGCTGGTGCGGAACGGCGACAGGATCACCCTCGACGTCGCCGCGCGAACCATCAATCTCGACGTCCCGGCGACCGAACTGGCGAAACGCCGAGCCGCCTGGCAGCCGCCGGAGCCGCGTTACCAGCGCGGCTATGGCTGGATGTTCACGAAGCATATCCGCCAGGCCAATGAGGGCTGCGACTTTGACTTTCTCGAAACGTCGTTCGGCGCGCCGGTCGATGAGCCGTCGATCTATTAGCTCGTCATTCCGGGGCGCGCGAAGCGCGAGCCCGGAATCCATAACCACGAGTCGGGAGTATGGAGCCCGGGCCTGCGCCAAGTGGCGCATCCCGGAATGACAAAGGTGGGTTTGTGCACGACCAAACAACGGAAATCGGCTATGGCAAAACTAACCGACGTCACCCGCAATAGGCTCAAGACCGTCTCGACCGCCACGGTCGCGACCGCGCTGTTCAAGCGCGGCTTTCGCATCCAGATGATTCAGGACGTGCATCCGCTTCACGCCGATCAGCCGGTGCTGGTCGGCGAAGCCTTTACCTTGCGCTACATGCCGGCGCGGGAAGATCTCAACAAGCTGGAAGTATTCCGCGACCGCTCCCATCCGCAGCGCAGGGCGATCGAGGATTGTCCGCCCGGCGCGGTACTGGTCATGGACAGCCGCAAGGACGCCCGCGCGGCCTCGGCCGGAGCGATCCTGCTGACGCGGCTGATGCAGCGCGGCGTCGCCGGCGTGGTCACCGACGGCGGCTTTCGCGATTCGGCCGAGATCGCAAAACTCGGCTTTCCCGCCTACCACCACCGGCCGAGTGCGCCGACCAATCTGACGCTGCACCAGGCGATCGAGATCAACGTCCCGATCGGCTGCGGCGATGCGCCGGTGTTCCCCGGCGACGTCGTCCTTGGCGATGCCGACGGCGTCATCGTGATCCCCGCGCATCTTGCCGACGACATCGCCAGCGAGGCCGTCGAGATGAGCGCGTTCGAGGATTTTGTCACCGCGGAGGTGCAGAAGGGCCGAGGCATCTTCGGGCTTTATCCCGCCACCGACGAGCAGACGCTGACGGATTTCGTGGCGTGGCGGAAGAAGATGGGAAGGTAGGAGATTCTCACCTCTCCCCGTTTGCGGGGCGAGGTCGCTGCGCTCTTAGCGCGGCGGGTGAGGGGGACTCTCCGCGAGTCGAGTCCGTCGAGAGAGCCCCTCACCCCAGCCCTCTCCCCGCGAAGTGTTCAGAGCGGGGAGAGGGAGAAGCTACACCCCGCTCTTCTCCGCCAACCCCACCGCCCACAGTGCGAACGCATACGCAATCGCGACCTCGTCGAGCCGGTTGAAGCGTCCCGACGCGCCGCCGTGGCCGGCGCCCATGTTGATCCGCAGCAGCACCGGCCCTCCGCCCGTCATGGTCGCGCGCAGCCGCGCGATCCATTTGGCCGGCTCCCAATAGGTGACGCGCGGATCGGTCAGTCCGCCCATCGCGAGAATTGCCGGATACTCCTTGGCCGCGACATTGTCGTAAGGCGAATAGGACAAGATGGTCTTGAAGTCCGTTTCGCTCTCGATCGGGTTGCCCCATTCCGGCCATTCCGGCGGCGTCAGCGGCAGCGTGTCGTCGAGCATGGTGTTGAGCACGTCGACGAACGGCACCTCGGCGACGATGCCCGCGAACAATTCGCCGGCGCGGTTGGCGACCGCGCCCATCAGCATGCCGCCGGCGCTGCCGCCATGCGCGACGATGCGTTTGGTCCCGGTATATTTGGTTGATATCAGCGCCTGCGCGCTGGCGGCGAAATCGTCAAAACTGTTGGTCTTCTTCTCGCGCTTGCCGTCGAGATACCAGCCCCAGCCCTTGTCGGTGCCGCCGCGGATATGGGCGATCGCATAGACAAAACCGCGATCGACCAGCGAGAGCCGGTTGGCGGAGAATGAGGCCGGAATCGCCATGCCGTAGGAGCCGTAGCCGTAGAGCAGGAGCGGCGCCTTGCCGTCGCGCGTGAGGTCTTTGCGGTGCAGGATCGACACCGGCACCTCGGCACCGTCATGCGATTGCGCCATGATGCGGGTGGTGACGTAGTCGGCGGGGTTATGACCACTGGGAATTTCCTGGCGCTTGCGCAAGGTCCGCGTGCGCTTCGCCATGTCGTAATCGTAGACTTCCGACGGCGTCGTCATCGACGAATAGGAAAAGCGCAGGTTCGTGGTGTCGAACTCGTAGGAGCCCATGGTGTCGAGCGAATAGGCCGCCTCGTCGAAGGCGATGGCGTGCTCGCCGCCTGTGGCGAGATCGCGGATGATGATGGACGGCAGCGCATTGGCGCGCTCCAGCCGCACCATGTGGCCGGAATAGAGCTCGACATCGAGGATGTAGATGCCGGCGCGATGCGGGATCAGCTCGCGCCAGTTGGCGCGCCCGGGGGCGGCGAGCGGCGCGGTAACCACCTTGAAATCGATCGCGCCATCGGCGTTGGTGAGGATGAACAATTCCTCGCCGCGGTCGGCGAGCGAATATTGCACGCCGCTCTGGCGCGCCGCGACCAGACGCGGCGGCGCCTCGGGACGGGCCAGATCGATCAGCCGCTGCTCGGACGTTTCGTGGTCGCCGCCGGCGATCACGCAAAAACGCCCGCTGGAGCTTTCGTGGATATGGGTGAACCAGCCGGCGTCGTGCTCTTCATAGACCAGGATGTCATCTGCCTGCGGCGTGCCGAGGCGATGACGCCAGATCTGCATCGGGCGGTGGTTGTCGTCGAGCTTGACATAGAAGAAGCTCTTGCAGTCGGCGCTCCACACCACCGCGCCGTCGGTTTCCTCGACCAGATCATCGAGGTCCTTTCCGTTTCCCCAGTCGCGCACGCGAATGGAAAAATATTCCGAGCCCTTGATGTCGGCGCTCCAGGCCTCGAGTCGATGATCCGGCGAATGCCGGGCGCCGCCGAACTTGAAATATTCTTGCCTTGCGGCGAGTTGGTCGCCGTCGAGCACGATCTGGGTCTCGCCGCCGTCGCGCGGCATGCGGCCGAACAGTTCGTGCTGGCCGCCCTCGCGGAACTTGCGCATATAGGCGTAAGGGCCGTCCGGAGAGGGCACGCTGGAATCGTCCTCCTTGATCCGCCCGCGCATTTCCGCAACGAGGGTCTTCTGCAATGCCCCGGTGTGCCCGAGCAGGCCCTCGGTATAGGCGTTCTCGGCCTCGAGATATTTTCGGATATCCGGATCGAGCACGGCGGGATCGCGCAGCACTTCCTGCCAGTTTTCATCCTTCAGCCAGGCGTAATCGTCCACCACCGTGATGCCGTGGGTGGTGAAGGAATACGGCCGGCGCGGCGCGACCGGCGCGGGCAGGGAGGTCTTTTGATCCATTGGTGTGTCACCCGGTTTCGCTCGCGGACCTTGCCGCGATCTTCAACGCTATATCGGCGCTCGCCAGCGGATTGCCAGATATGCCACCCCTGCGCCAGTGCCGCGCACGGCTTGTTGACCGCCGCTTTGTATGGTTAGGCTTTTCGGTCCCGCGCCCGGGAAAGGCCTGATGCTCTTTAATTCCTATCCCTTCATCTTCCTGTTCCTGCCGGCCGCCTTGCTCGGCTATTTTGCGCTCGGCCGGTTCGGCAATCTTCTCCCCGTGATCTGGCTGGCGCTGGCGTCGCTGGCCTTCTACTCCTTCAGCAATTGGCAATTCGTAGGCCTGCTGCTGGGCTCGATCGCATTCAACTATTTCATCGGCCTGTTGTTGATCGCAAGGCGGCTGCGCGCGGGGACACGATTTGCGGTTCTCGCGATCGGCGTTGCCGGCGATCTGCTCGTGCTCGGCATTTTCAAATATGCCGGCTTCCTTGCCGCCAACCTCAATGCGCTGTTTTCCACCGGCTTTTCCGTCAAGGTCCTGCTGCCGGTCGGGATATCCTTCTACACCTTTACCCAGATCGCTTTCCTGGTGGACGCCTACCGGGGCAAGGTCGCGGGCTACGCGCTGCCGCCTTACGCGCTGTTCGTCACCTACTTCCCGCATCTGATCGCCGGGCCGATCCTGCACCACCGGGATATGATCCCGCAATTCGAGCGAAGCGAATCCAAGCGGCCGGATCCGCACCTGATCCTGTGCGGCCTGATCATTTTCGCGATCGGCCTGTTCAAGAAGACCTGCCTTGCCGACGGCATCCAGCCCCTGGTCGCGCTCGCCTTCGGCCCCAATACGCCGTCGTTCGACCAGGCCTGGATCGGCGCGCTGGCCTACACGTTCCAGCTCTATTTCGATTTCTCCGGCTATTCCGATATGGCGATCGGCATTTCCCTGATGTTCGGCATCTTCCTGCCGCTCAATTTCAATTCGCCGTACAAGGCCCGAAACATCATCGATTTCTGGCGGCGCTGGCACATGACGCTGTCACAGTTCCTGCGCGACTATCTCTATATCCCGCTCGGCGGCAATCGCCGCGGGCCGGCGCTGCGCTACGTCAACCTGATGATCACGATGGCGCTCGGCGGGCTCTGGCACGGCGCAGCCTGGACGTTTGTCATCTGGGGCGTGCTGCACGGCCTCTATCTTTGCATCAACCACGCCTGGAGCAATTTTGGTCCGGCGATCGGGCCGCGCGTGGCGCCCGCGGCGAATCTTGCCGCGTTCGCGCTCACGTTCCTCGCCGTCGTCGTGGCCTGGGTGTTCTTCCGCGCCGACAGCCTGTCGAGCGCGCTTTACGTGCTGTCGAAGATGGCCAGCCCTTCGCAAATCGCCTTCGGCCGCGGCGAAATGGCCGATGGTGTCTTCATCGCCATCTATGCAGGGATCGCGTGGTTCGCGCCGAACACGCAAACCATCATGGGTTACGATCACGCCAATAGAACCGTCGGAGGGGCGCTCGACGGCTCGCGGTTGCGCCCGCTCTTCCTTTACGCCACCGCAGCGGTGCTGGCTTTCGGGATTCTCGGAATCCAGCAGTACAGCGAATTCATCTATTTCAGGTTCTAGAGCATGAACCGGAAAAGCGGGAATCTGGTATCCGAAAAGGTCATGCTGAAACACAAGATGAGCGCCGCCAAAAATCTGCTGCGATTTCTGGGCGCCACCGCGTTCGTCAGCTTAGGGGCGGCCGCGCTCAATTTCGTCGTCGATCCGTTGCAGCTGTTCCGGCCGGCGCGGCTGTTTGCGGCGATGTATTCGCCTGACAGCCGGATGCAGGACGCCGGCTTGGTCCGCAGCCAGCAGTTCGACACCGTCTTCATGGGCACCTCGCTGGCGATCCACTTCCGGCAGAGCGACATCGACCGCCTGCTCGGCGTGAAGTCGCTGAAGCTTTCGATGACCGGGTCGACCTCGCACGAGCAGAGCTTTGTCATCGCCGCGGCGCTCGAGCGCCATCCCAAACGCGTGATCTGGCAGGTCGATGACTGGATCTTCCGCGACGCGGCCGAGGTCGATCAGGACATCTATCTTCCGGCGGATCTTTATCGGCGGAACATCAAGGGCGTTGCCGGCTATCTGTTCAGCGGCGCCATGGCGCGCGAATCGGCGTGGATTATGGCGCGCTCGATTCCGCCGCTTGCGCCACTCGTCGCGCGGCTGACCAACGGGGTCATGTTCAAATTCCCGATTTCCCGCGTCGACGACATCAACATTCTCAGGCCCGAGGTCGATGTCCACGAAGCCTATAACGCGAAAAGAACCGCGGATGCCTTCAGATCCATCACGGACCCCGTGCGCAGCGTCTATCTGGCCGAGGGGTATCAGTATGAGGCGATGGTGAAAAATTTCGAGACCGATGCGGTGGGGCTGATCGCAAAAAATCCGGATGTCAAATTCGACATCTATTTTCCCCCGTACTCGATCCTGCAATGGGTCGCGATGCGGGACGCCTCGGCTTCGATGCTGCAGCTCGTCTACGATTTCTCCGCCTATGCCGCCCGGCGGGTGGCCGCATTCCCGAACGCCCGCCTGCACGATTTCCGCGCGATCGCGGAGGTCACCCACGATCTCGGAAATTATGCCGACGTGATCCATCATTCGCCTGCCGTCGATATGAAGGTGCTGTCGTGGCTGGCGGCAGGGACCTACGCCGTAGATCGCGCGACCCCGCTGGCTTCGCTTGAGCGGCTCAAGGCCCAGGTCGCGGCGTATAAAGCCGAAGATCTCGAACGGTAGAAGGCGTCATTGCGAGGAGCGAAGCGACGAAGCAATCCAATCTTTCTTCGCGACCCAATGGATTGCTTCGCTTCGCTCGCAATGACGGCAACTAATTCCGCAGCCTTGCGCCGGCATTGGCGCCGAACACCGGGATCCGGTTGACGGCGAGCACCACCGCGAAGGTGATCACCAGCATCGCAATGCCCAGCACCGAAATCGCGGCGAGATCGCCGCTTTCATTGAGGTC
>Ga0210410_10004278_pt1 | contig 12540 bp, 10 predicted proteins | sample IncBWC4MmetaG_FD_161058 | JGI IMG/M metagenome (GOLD analysis project Ga0210410, IMG submission 161058) | Forest soil microbial communities from Barre Woods Harvard Forest LTER site, Petersham, Massachusetts, United States - Inc-BW-C-4-M | ecosystem: Environmental > Terrestrial > Soil >... | reverse complement strand
TCAGACCAGAAACTGCACCGGAGGGACCGCACAACACAACCGAGGTATTAAGCGCAAAGGAAGTATACCACACTTCTCGGCAGTTGGTGTCATTTATCGACGAACTGTTCTGATTTGACGCTGGCATGTCACAACGATAGAATTTAATTTCCACGCGGTTGAGTTCCGCGTTTGAAGCCCTCAGAGTACAAGTCGACAAACACAGAGGTTGGTCCAGGGAATCGAGGAGGAAGTATGGCTACGGCAGTTGCTCCCAAGGTTTACAAGAATTTCATTAATGGCGAGTGGGTGGAATCGCGGAGCGGAAAGGCTTACGAGAACCGCAATCCGGCGAACACCGACGAACTGGTGGGCATGTTTGTGTCTTCCACGAGCGAAGACGTTGATGCGGCGGTGGACGCGGCGAAGGAAGCTTACAAGTCGTGGCGGCTGGTGCCCGCACCGAAACGGGCGGAGATCCTGTTTCGCGCGGCGGAACTGCTCGTACAGCGCAAGGAAGATTTTTCGAAGGACATGACGCGGGAGATGGGCAAGGTCCTCGCCGAGACGCGCGGCGACGTGCAGGAAGCCATCGACATGACGTACTACATGGCCGGCGAAGGTCGCCGCCTTTTTGGGCAGACTACGCCTTCGGAACTCCCGAACAAGTTTGCTATGAGCGTCCGCCAGTCCGTCGGCGTGTGCGGAATGATTACGCCGTGGAATTTTCCCATGGCCATTCCGTCGTGGAAAATGATGCCCGCGCTCATCAGCGGGAATACCGTGGTGCTTAAACCTGCGGAAGATACGCCGCTATCGTCTTACAACCTGATCCAGATTTTGACGGAGGCGGGCGTTCCGCGCGGCGTTGTGAATCTGGTGAGTGGCGACGGACCGGATGCGGGCGCTCCTCTTTCACAGCATAAGGAAGTGCCGGTAGTGAGCTTTACCGGCTCGACGGCGGTGGGACGGATCATCGCGCAAGCCTGCGCGCCGGACTTTAAACATTGCAGCCTGGAAATGGGCGGGAAAAACATCATCATCGTTATGGACGATGCCAACCTGGATTTGGCTGTAGATGGAGCGATCTGGGGCGGCTTCGGGACAACAGGGCAACGGTGCACGGCGGCCAGCCGCGTGGCCGTGCATAAGAGCGTGTACCACGAGTTTGTCTTGCGATTCGTGGAGCGCGCCAAAGCGCTGCGTGTCGGTGATGGATTGGATGTATCCACCGACATGGGGCCATGCATCAACGAGCAGCAACTGAAAACGGTGATGAGTTACGTCGAGATTGGGAAGAATGAAGGCGCGAAACTATTGACGGGCGGGAATCGTCTGGACACTGGAGCGCATGCCAAGGGCTGGTTCCACGCGCCAACGGTGTTTGGCGATTGCGCTCCGAAGATGCGCGTGGCCCAGGAAGAAATCTTTGGGCCAGTGGTTTCGTTGATTCCAGTCGATAGCTTCGAGCAAGCCATCGAAGTTGCTAACGGTGTGCCCTATGGCCTGTCGGCGTCAATCTACACGCGCAATGTGAATCAGGCATTTGCCGCCATGCGCGACCTCTACACCGGCATTGTCTACGTCAATGCGCCGACCATCGGCGCGGAGACGCATATGCCCTTCGGCGGCACAAAACAAACCGGCAACGGCCACCGCGAAGCGGCCATCGCCGCCATCGATTTCTTCACGGAGTGGAAGACGCTGTACATCGATTACTCGGACAAGCTCCAGCGCGCCCAGATCGATAACAATTGAATTTTCTAACCCGCGGGAAGACAACACAGGGCGCGGCGCACATTGACCGTGCTTGACACGCTTTCTACAATATAGGTAGCGCTCTTTAGCACTAGGAGTAGAGTGCTGCTATGAGGAACTCAGCCCTGCAAGAACGGCGGAACCGCCAGATTCTGGCGGATTTGGTGCGCACGTATATTGAAACGGGCGAGCCGGTATCTTCGCGGGCGATTTCCAAGCGGTTTGAAGAGGTGCTGAGTACGGCGACGATTCGTAACGTGATGGCGGACCTGGAGGATGGCGGCTTCCTTTACCAGCCGCATACTTCGGCGGGCCGTGTGCCCACGGCGGCGGCGTACCGATTCTTCGCGCAAGAAATCGCCTCGCAGGCGACCATCACCGTGGATGACCGCGCGTGGATCAAGCGGGAGATGAGCGGGGCAACCAGCGCGGCGGAAATTACCGAACGAGCGGGACATGTACTGGCAGAAGTTTCAAACGGGCTCGGAATTATCGTTTCGCCGCCACTGGGCAAAGCCGTTCTGGAGCATGCGCGGATGTGGCTGCTGCCTGACGGGCGCGTGGTGGTCGTGCTGATCTCGCCGGGCGGCAATACGCGCGACAAAATTTTACGGCCGAGCCGCCCGTTCACGCAGCCGGAGCTGGATGCCACCGCGGACTTTTTGAACCGGCACTATTCTGGCTGGACCTTGGAAGCCATCCGCGGCGATTTGCTGCTCAAGCTTGCTACGGAAAGGGAACGCTACGAAGGGATCGTCCAGAGCGCATTGACGTTATGCGATCCGGCGGTGCTCGGTGAAGATACCGCCAGCCAGGTGCACGTCGAAGGAACGGCGCAGATTGTGGGTACGGCGGAATTCGCCAACCAGACGCAGATGCGCGAATTGCTGGAGGCCATCGAAGAGAAGCACCGGCTGATCACCGTGCTGAATGCGTGCATTGAAACGCCCGAGCCGGTGCATGTGCAAATCGGCGTGAAGGAAATCTCAGAAGCGGGTGAAAACTTGGCGTTGATCAGCGCGCCCTACACCCGCAATGACATGGTGCAGGGGTCGCTCGGTATTCTGGGACCAACACGCATGCACTACGAACGCGCCATGACTGCGGTGGCTTACGTCGCGCAGCTCTTCAGCGAAGCCCTGGGCAAGATTTGAGCAAGCCAAACGCCTGCTATTGAAAAATAAAAATCGGGAAACAGCCAGAATTCCAGCAACAGGAGAGGTCAGACCGTGTGGGAGAAAGAAGTGAAGCCAGTTCCGCCAGGTCCCGAAGCAGTGGAGGACTTGGAGCAGAGTGCGGAAGCCAAGGCAGTCGCAGCGGACGCCGCGAAGTCCGATGCCGAACTGGGCAAGCTAGCGGCTGACCTTGACGAGCTGCGACAAACATTACTGCGACGGCAGGCGGATTTCGACAATTACCGCAAACGCATCGAAAAAGAGCGCGCTGAAGATTCAAGGCGCGCCACGGCGCGAGTCATCGAAGGGTTTATCCCGGTGATCGACGGCTTCGAGCAAGCGCTGGCGGTGCATAGCGACGCGGCGCACGAAAATTACCGCAAAGGCTTCGAGCTGATTTACCGCCAGCTTCTGGAAAACGTGGCAAAACTCGGGGCCGAGCGCATCGATCCGCTCGGCAAACCGTTCGATCCTCACCTGCACCAGGCGATGGACCGCACCGAAACGGAAGACCATGCCGATGGCACGATCCTGCAAGTCTTTCAGCCCGGCTACGTTTTTCACGGCCGCGTCCTGCGGCCCGCGATGGTGCGTGTAGCGGTCCATCCCGGCGAAGCATCGAAAGAAGCAGTGAACTAAAAGGAGCGAGTACTTTCCATGGCCAAGGGGCAGCAACGCGATTTTTACGAAGTGCTGGGCGTTTCCAAGACCGCCGCGGTGGACGAAATTAAAGCCGCCTACCGCAAGTCCGCGCTCAAGTGGCACCCGGACCGCAGCCCCGCGAACAAGGAAGAAGCGGAGATCAAGTTTCGCGAATGCACGGAAGCCTACAGCGTCCTAAGCGATCCGCAGAAAAAACAAATCTACGACACCTACGGCCATGCCGGTCTTTCCAGCGCGGGCGGCGGCTCCGGGTTTGACGGCACCGTATTCCAGGATTTCCACGACATCTTCGGCGACTTCTTCGGCTTCGAAGACGTTTTCTCCGGTGGACGCCGCGGCCGCAGCCGTGCGCAACGCGGCTCCGACCTTCGCTACGACATGACGCTAACCTTCGAAGAAGCCTCCGCGGGCGTCACCACCAAAATCAAGCTCCCACGCCAGGAGTACTGCGAAGCCTGCAACGGTACTGGCGCCAAAAAGGGCACTGGCGTAGCCGCCTGCCAGACCTGCGGCGGCCGCGGCCAGCTTGCCTACCAGCAAGGCTTCTTCACCATTACGCGCACCTGCCCGGCTTGCCAGGGCGCGGGACAAATCATTCGTGAGCGCTGCCAGGAATGCCGTGGTCAAGGCCGCATCGAGCGCGAAAAAACCATCGAGCTGCGCATTCCTCCCGGCGTCGACACCGGCACGCGCCTGCGCGTAACCGGCGAAGGCGAGCCCGGTCCCAACGGTGGTCCCGCTGGCGACCTCTACGTGGTCCTCGACGTGAAGGAGCACCCGTTCTTCGAACGCCGCGGCGCCGATCTCTACTGCACCATTCCCCTCAGCGTTGCGCAAGCCGCCCTGGGCACCGAGCTTCAAGTCCCCGGCCTCAGCGGCGACGAAAAACTAAAAATCCCCGAAGGCACGCAAAGCGGCGCCGTATTTCGCATCAAGGGCAAAGGTCTGGCCGACCCGCGCGGCGGCGGCAAGGGCGATTTGTACTATCACGTGCGCGTCCTCACACCCACAAAACTGACTCGCGAGCAGCGCAAGCTCCTCGAACAGCTCGGCTACTCCCTGCAAGTCTCGAACAAGCCGGCCGAGCGCGGCTCTTCGCTCTTCGACAAAGTCAAAGACATCTTCGGTTAGTCCACCGTTCCTGCGATAGAATTACGCCGTGCGCAGGCGATTCTTCGTCGAACAATTTGACGGCGTGACCGCGGTGATGGAAGGCGAAGCCGCGCACCATCTAGGCCGCGTGCTCCGAGCGCAAACCGGCCAGCTCTACGAACTGAGCGACGGCCACCGCGTGTGGCTGGCCCGCATCGAGAAAGCCAGCCGCGACAGCATCGAATTTGCGTTGCTGGAAGAACTTCCCGCACACCAGCCAAAACTGGAGGTCACGCTCCTTCTCTCCGTCGTGAAATTTGACGCCTTCGAATGGGCGTTGGAAAAATCCACCGAACTAGGTGTCACTCGGATTGTGCCGCTAGCCGCCGCGCGCAGCGAGAAAGGCCTGCTCGCCGCCGCCCCAAAGCGCAGCGACCGATGGCAAAAAATCCTGCTCGAAGCCTCCCAACAATCGCGCCGAGTCCGAGTACCAATTCTCGGCCAAGTGGCCGCGCCAGAGAAAGCATTCACAAACTACAAGACCGCCCGTTCTGTGATGCTTTCCGAACGCCCGGATGCGCCGTCATTGCGCGAAGTCCTGAGCGCCACGCAAGCCGTTACAAACGCCACCATCGCCATCGGTCCTGAAGGCGGCTGGACCGACGCCGAGTTCGACGCGGCACGGATCGCAAAATTCTCGGAAGCTTCGCTAGGGAAACTCATCCTGCGCACCGAAACCGCCGTGATCGCCGCGCTCGCAGCCATCAACTACGCGCTAGGAGCAGACTGACCCGCGCTCTTCTTCACCGGATACACCGCCAGAAGACCGACCGCCAGGCTTACCTCCAAAACCCTGAAACCCAAAGCCCACCTTCGGAATCTCAAGAAAGGGGAGCGAAAAGCGGCCGGCCAGCGTGCAGAGTCAGCTCACGCCTAAAACGAATCTGGCGTCCGCCGCAATGGGCATGCTATAAATACAAGGCAGCAAAAAATGGACAGCAGGGACGAAAAGCAGCTCACAGCCGCCGCGGTCTCAGGAAACCCTGAGCCAGCGTCGACTTTAGTCACCGTCGTCGAGCGAGCCACGACCGGTCATTCCCTCCGCAGTGAAATTCGCGTCTGGACCCGCGACCTGCTCATCGCCATCGGCCTGGCCCTCGTCATCATCGTCTTCTTGTACCAGCCCGTAAAAGTCGAAGGCACCAGCATGGCTCCGCTGCTCTCCGACCAGGAACGCATTTTCATCAACAAGTTCGTCTACCGCTTCGAGCCCATCCAGCGCGGCGACGTGGTCGTCTTCTGGTATCCGCTGGACCGCACCAAATCCTTTATCAAGCGCGTCATTGGCCTGCCCGGCGAAACCGTGGAAATCCGCCAGGGCGCCGTTTTCGTCAACGGCAGAGTTGTCCCCGAGCCGTACGTCCCGCCGCAATACGAAGACTTGAGCGATTTTGGCCCCGTGCGCGTGCCCAAGGACAATTATTTTGTCATGGGCGATCACCGCATCAGTTCCAATGATTCGCGCGTCTTCGGCCCGGTCGCCGATCGCTATATTTACGGCCGCGCCGTTTTTGCCTACTGGCCCGTCGATCACTTCGGCTCGCTTTCCACCGCCGAAGCGAACTCGAAATAGCTTGCCGACGCAGATGAGAAAATCAGGAGGCTCCACTGTCCGAAGTTCAACATCGCCCCGCCATACTCGCACTCGAAGACGGGCGCGTCTTTAACGGCCGAGCGGCCGGCGCCATCACGCGCCGCGGCGGCGAAGTCGTTTTCAATACCAGCCTCACCGGTTATCAGGAAGTTTTCACCGACCCCAGCTACGCCGGGCAGATTGTCTGCCTGACTTACCCGCACATCGGAAATGTCGGCGCCAACCTCGATGACGAGGAATCTTCGCGGCCTTATATCGAGTCGCTCGTCGTGCGCGAGTTTTCGCAGCTCTCCTCCAATTGGCGTTCCACCGAAACCGCACAGCTTTATTTGAATCGCCACAAAATTCCCGCCATCTGGGACATCGATACGCGCGCGCTGGTGCGCCACATTCGAAAAGTCGGCGCGCTCCGCGGAATGGTCGCCACCGACGGCACCGCTGCCGATCAATTAATCCATGAAGCGAAACAGCTTCCCAGTATGGCTGGGCAAGAACTCGCCAGCCGTGTCTCCTGCAAAGAACGCTACGACTGGGAGAAAGCCTCCATCGACCTGGCCACCGCCCCCTGGACTGAGCAGATGAGCGAAGCCGGCGCAGCTACGGAAACGCGAAAGTTCCGCGTCGTGGCCTACGATTTCGGCATCAAGCAAAATATCTTGCGCCTCCTGGTCGATCATCAGTGCGAAGTTGTCGTCGTTCCCGCTTCCACGATGGCCGAAGACGTTCTCGCTATGGGCCCCGACGGCGTCTTTCTCTCCAATGGTCCCGGGGATCCTGAACCCATGGGTTACGCCGTGGAAAACGTAAAAAAACTCCTTGGCCGCGTCCCGGCATTCGGCATCTGCCTAGGCCACCAGGTTTGCGGCTTAGCGCTTGGCGGAAAAACCTTTAAGCTCAAATTCGGACATCACGGCTCAAATCATCCCGTCCAGAATTTGCTCACGCAGAAAGTGGAAATCACCGCCCAGAATCATGGCTTCTGCGTCGATCCCGAGTCGCTGCCCTCCAGCGAAGTCGAAGTCACTCACCTAAACTTGAATGACCACACCAACGAAGGCCTCCGCCACAAAAGCCTGCCGCTCTTCAGCGTCCAATATCACCCCGAAGCATCACCCGGCCCCCATGATTCGCACTATCTTTTTCAGAATTTCGTGAAAATGATGGGGGACCACCGCTCATGAAAACCCTCGCGATGCCTTGCGCCTTCTTACTGTTTGCAGCTTCCGCCTTCTCCGAATGCGTGGAAGTCGTCGCCCTCAAACCCCAGTTATCTTCCCCGGACGTTACCATCATGGCCTCCGCGGAAGGGAAGCCCGCGGCGCGCGCGGCCGTCGAAGTCCTCATCCATGGAAATGAGACTCTCTTTTTTCATGTGACGGACGAGCGCGGCGTTTTGAAATTACCGCGCTTGAAACCGGGCGATTTCTCCGTCGTCGTTACTTCGGCCGACAATCTTTTCTCGAAGTTGATTCTGCTCCATGTCACGGACGATCCCAAGGGCGCCGCGGGCGTCTTCGTAATGGACCTCAAGCCGGTACGGCTTCCCTCGGCCTCGCCAGCCATCGCCGCCGCCTCGAAAGCTCCGGTGAGCGACAAAGTGCGGGAATTCAAGGGCATCGTGGAAGATCCGACGGGAGCCCCAGTGCCAAACGCCTTGATCGAAGTTTTTCCCAGGGAGTCTAGAGAGTCGAAGGAGGACGCCGTACCTGTCGGTCTCAGAACCGATACCTACGGCCATTTTTCCTCGACCATGCCCAACGGAACCTACACCGCCATCATTCGCTCCCCGGGTTTCCGCCCCTGGTTTCTGGTTTTTGAAATCTCCAAACAGGGTGAAGCAAAAGAATTGCACGCCACTTTGCAGGTCGCAGCGTGCTGATGCAAACCCAAGAACTGCGAGAGGGAATTCACAGCCGATAAATGCCCAAACGCACTGACATCAGGAAAATGGTTCTTGGCGCTGTCATAGCGCTGATTGCTGTGCCCGCGCTCGCGGAAACTCCGAAGCTGGACATCCGGACGAAGAATCGCCTTCCTATCGAGGAGCGCCGCAAGGAACAGATGGTGCGCCTTGCCAATCAATACGACCTGAAGAAATACACCATCACGCGTGAAATCCTCATCGATCGCGGCGCTATGAATCATTCTCATCCCGTGCTGACACTCAACCCTCGCTTTCTCGATGATGACGACCTGGCGCTCTCCGCCTACGTCCATGAGCAGGGACATTGGGTTCTGACCGATCGGACGCGCAATGAGAATCCCCTTTTGTTCGAGGATCTCCAGCAAGCGTTTCCCCATCTCGCGGTTCGCCCGCCGCAGGGTGACGGCGAGCTGCGCAGCAGCTATTTTCATATTGCCGTTTGCATGTTGGAATGGCAGGCCTTGGAAGAGTTGATCGGTCCCCAGCGCGCCCACAGAGTGATCGAATGGAAGCAGCAGGACCATTACAAGGCGATTTACTCCATTTTGTTGCATCAACGCGAGCAAGTTGAAAGTGTTTTGAGCCGCCACGGCGTACATTGGTGAGCGCTCGTGCGGCGGGATAAGCGATACTGAGAGAAGATGCCAAAACGTACTGACATCAAAAAGATTCTGATCATCGGCTCCGGGCCGATCATCATCGGCCAAGCCTGCGAATTCGACTATTCCGGCGCGCAGGCTTGCAAAGCCCTGCGCGCGGACGGCTACGAAGTCGTGCTGGTGAATTCCAATCCCGCGACCATCATGACCGACCCGGAACTGGCTCACCGCACCTACATCGAGCCGCTCACCAAAGAATATCTCGAAGAAATCATCGCACGGGAAAAGCCCGACGCCCTTCTGCCCACCGTCGGCGGCCAAACTGCCTTGAATCTCGCCGTGGAACTCGCCGAAGGCGGCATTCTCGAAAAACACAAGGTCGAAATGATTGGCGCATCCCTTCGCGCCATCAAAGTGGCAGAAGATCGTCTGTGGTTTAAGGACGCCTGCCGAAAGATCGGGCTGGAAGTCCCCGCATCCGCGCTGGTGAATAACGCGCAGGATGCGCTCCGCCTCTGCGATCAACTGGGATTCCCGTTGGTTATACGACCCTCGTTCACACTGGGCGGCACCGGCGGCTCCATCGCCTACAACAAGGAAGAATTCGGCGAAGCCATCTCCCACGCTCTCGACATGAGCCCGGTCCACGAAGCGCTCGTCGAAGAGTCCGTCCTCGGTTGGAAAGAGTACGAACTCGAAGTCATGCGCGACCACCGCGACAATTTCGTGGTCATTTGCACTATCGAAAACTTCGATCCCATGGGCGTGCACACCGGAGATTCCATCACCGTCGCTCCCGCGCAAACCCTCACCGACAAGGAATTTCAGCGCATGCGCGATGCCGCTGCCGCCATTGTTCGCGAAGTCGGCGTCGAGACGGGCGGCTCCAACGTGCAATTCGCCATCAACCCGGAAAACGGGAAAATGGTTGTCATCGAGATGAATCCGCGCGTTTCGCGAAGCTCCGCGCTGGCCAGTAAGGCCACCGGCTTTCCCATCGCCAAAATTGCCGCGCGTCTCGCCGTGGGCATGACGCTCGACGAAATTCCCAACGACATTACGAAAAAAACGCCCGCATCTTTTGAACCCACCATCGATTACGTGGTCGTGAAAATTCCCAAGTGGCAGTTCGAGAAATTTCCAGGTGCCGACAGCACCCTGGGCACCCAGATGAAGTCCGTCGGCGAAGTAATGGCCATCGGACGCACGTTCAAAGAAGCACTCCAGAAAGGCATTCGTTCGCTTGAGCCCAGCACTCCCTGGCGCGCGCCGACCGAAACTCCCGAGTCGCTTCTTCGCGAAAAACTGGCCACGCCCCGGCCGGACCGCATCCACTGGTTGCTAACCGCCGTCGAGCGCTGCGTTCCCGCTGCTGAGATCTGTGAACTGACCAAAATCGATCCCTGGTTTATCCACCAGATCGAGGAAATCGCGGCCATGAACCGCCGCGCCGCAAGCGTTACCGTGGAGACGGCGTCGAAAGACCTCCTGCGCGAAGTGAAGCGACACGGTACGAGCGACGAGCATCTGGCCCAGATCTGGCGCACTACTCCCGCCTCCGTACGCCTACAGCGTGCCCGCTACGGCGTTGCCCCGGTCTTCAAGCGCGTGGATACTTGCGCCGCTGAATTTGAATCCTTCACTCCGTACATGTATTCGACCTATGAAGACGAAGACGAATCCGACGCACAGGCCCGCCCGAAAATCATGATTCTTGGAAGCGGTCCCAACCGCATCGGGCAAGGAATCGAATTCGATTATTGCTGCTGCCATGCGTCGTTTGCCCTGCGCGAAGACGGTTTCGAAACCATCATGGTGAATTGCAATCCCGAGACCGTCTCGACCGATTACGACACCTCCGACCGTCTCTATTTCGAGCCGTTGACGCTCGAAGACGTGCTGGCCGTCGTGGAACGCGAAAAGCCCCAAGGCGTCATCGTCCAATTCGGCGGGCAGACGCCTCTCAATCTCGCTCTGGAGCTGCGCCGCAACGGCGTACCCATCATCGGCACCGCACCAGAATCCATCGACCTCGCCGAAGACCGTCGCAGATTTGGCCGCCTGCTCGAAGAGCTGCGCATCCCACAGCCCCGCAACGGCACGGCGCTAGTGCCAGAGGAAGCGGCGCGCGTGGCCGGAGAAATTGGATTGCCAGTGCTGGTGCGACCGAGTTACGTGCTGGGCGGCCGCGCCATGGTTATCGCCTACGACGTGAACACCGTCCAGGAATACGTCGCCCAAGCAGCCATGATGGGTTCGGCGCGTCCCGTGCTGATCGATCAGTTCCTTGAAGAAGCCACCGAAGTCGACGTGGATGCCCTCGCCGACGGCACCGATGTAGTCATCGGCGGAATCATGGAGCACATCGAGGAAGCCGGCGTGCACTCCGGCGACTCTTCTTGCGTGCTCCCGCCCGTAAGCTTATCCCCCGCGATATTGGATACGATTCGTGAATATACGAAACGTCTTGCGATTGCCTTGAAAGTTGTCGGTCTTATGAACGTGCAGTACGCCATCCAGCGCGATACCGTCTACGTGCTCGAAGTGAATCCACGAGCCTCGCGCACGGTGCCGTTCGTAAGTAAAGCGACAGGAGTTCCGCTGGCAAAAGTTGGCGCGCGATTGATGGCCGGGAAGAAACTTGCAGGCATGAATTTGCCTCTGGTGAAACATAACGGCGTGGCGGAAATCGCCGTCCACGAGTTTTATTCGGTAAAATCGCCGGTGTTTCCCTTCAACAAATTCCGTGGCGTGGACACCATTCTTGGCCCGGAGATGCGCTCGACGGGCGAGGTCATGGGAATCTCCACTTCCTATGGCCACGCGTTCGCCAAGGCGCAGCTGGCCGCCGGGCAGCGCCTTCCGCGCAAGGGCAGCGTGTTTCTCAGCGTGAACGACCGCGACAAGCGCCACGTCGGGGCTCTCGGAAAAGAACTCCTGGCTCTCGGATTTCAATTGCTGGCCACGCGCGGCACCGCCGCGGCGCTGGAATCCTCCGGTATCGAAGCGGTGTCCGTATTTAAAGTAAACGAAGGCCGGCCCAACATTGTGGATCTCGTGAAAACCGGAAAAATCGATCTGGTCATCAACACCCCGCTCGGCCGCGAATCCTTCTACGACGAAAAATCCATCCGCCGCGCGGCCATTCGTTACAACATTCCGTGCATCACCACGCTGGCCGCCGCCCACGCCGCCGCGCGCGGCATCCGCGCGCTCCTCGATCAGGGCATCGAAGTGGCGGCATTGCAGGATTTGCACCGTGGAAAAGCCGCCGTCTCCGGTAACCCCGGCTCAGGAGATTAAACGATGGATCTCTCGGGAATTTTTCCAGCGCTGACCACGCCATTTTCTGACGATGGCAGCCTTTCGCTCTCCGGTCTAAAACAAAACATCCAGCGTTACAATTCGATCGGCCTCGCTGGATACGTCGTGTTAGGTTCTACCGGCGAATCTGTTTTGCTCTCGCGAACGGAAGCGGACCGCATTCTCGAAACTGTAAGAGAAAACGCCGCGCCAGGAAAACTTCTGATCGCCGGAACGGGCGCGGAATCCACCGCGGAAACCATCGAACGCACAAAACGCGCCGCGGATCTCGACTGCGATGTCGCATTGGTGAAAACGCCCTACTATTATAAGCCCTCCTACAAACCCGATGTGCTGATCGCTCACTACCGCCGCGTGGCAGACGCTTCTCCG
>Ga0210410_10004277_pt1 | contig 12543 bp, 12 predicted proteins | sample IncBWC4MmetaG_FD_161058 | JGI IMG/M metagenome (GOLD analysis project Ga0210410, IMG submission 161058) | Forest soil microbial communities from Barre Woods Harvard Forest LTER site, Petersham, Massachusetts, United States - Inc-BW-C-4-M | ecosystem: Environmental > Terrestrial > Soil >... | reverse complement strand
CGTCGCCTATCTCCCGACCGTCATGATGGTAATCGGCGCCTACATCGCCTACGTCTTCTATATCCGCCGGCCGTATCTGCCGGTCGAACTCGCGCGCCAGCAGCCGCTGCTGTACCGGTTCCTGCTCAATAAATGGTATTTCGACGAATTGTACGACTTGATCTTCGTGCGCCCGGCGAAGTGGATCGGACGTTTCCTGTGGAAGGTCGGCGACGGCAAGATCATCGACGGCTTCGGCCCCGACGGGGTGTCGGCGTGGGTGCTTGACGTGACCCGCAACGTCGTGAAGCTGCAGACCGGATATCTCTATCACTACGCGTTCGCGATGCTGATCGGCGTCGCGGGATTGATCACCTGGTTCATGTTCGGCTTGGGAGGCCAGTGATGACAACCTGGCCCATTCTTTCGGTCGTTACCTTCCTGCCGACCTTCGGTGCGCTGCTGATCTATATCAGCCGCGGCGACGACGTGGCCGCGCGGCGCAATTCGCGCTGGATCGCGCTGTGGACCACGCTGATCACCTTTGCGGTCTCGCTGATCCTGGTCTGGCGCTTCGACCCCGCGCAAGGCGACTTCCAGTTCGTCGAAAAGACGTCGTGGCTCGCCGCCGGCATCACCTATCACATGGGGGTCGACGGCATTTCGCTCCCGTTCGTGATCCTGACCACCGCGCTGATGCCGTTCTGTATCCTCGCGAGCTGGAAATCGGTCACCGTGCGTGTGCGCGAATACATGATGGCGTTCCTGATCCTGGAAACGCTGATGGTCGGCACCTTCTCCGCGCTCGACCTCGTGCTGTTCTACCTGTTCTTCGAAGGCGGGCTGATTCCGATGTTCCTGATCATCGGGGTGTGGGGCGGCCCGCGCCGGGTCTATGCCTCGTTCAAATTCTTCCTCTACACGCTGCTCGGCTCGGTTTTGATGCTGCTGGCGATCATGGCGCTGTACTGGAACGCCGGCACCACCGACATTCCGACCCTGATGCACACCGCCGTGCCGCGCTCCTTGCAGACATGGGCGTGGCTGGCGTTCTTCGCTTCGTTTGCGGTGAAGATGCCGATGTGGCCGGTGCACACCTGGTTGCCCGACGCCCATGTGGAGGCGCCGACCGCGGGCTCGGTGATCCTGGCCGCGATCCTGCTGAAGATGGGCGGCTACGGCCTCCTGCGCTTTTCGCTGCCGATGTTTCCGCTGGCCTCGCATGATTTCGCGCCGCTGATCTTCTCGCTGTCGGTCATCGCCATCATCTACACCTCGCTGGTGGCCTTGATGCAGGAAGACATCAAGAAACTGATCGCCTACTCGTCCGTGGCGCATATGGGTTTTGTCACCATGGGGATATTCGCCGGCACCACCCAGGGCGTCGCCGGCGGCGTGTTCCAGATGGTGTCGCACGGCATCGTCTCGGGCGCGCTGTTCCTTTGCGTCGGCATCATCTACGACCGCATGCATACCCGCGAGATCACGGCCTATGGCGGCCTGGTCAACCGCATGCCGATCTACGCGCTGGTGTTCATGGTCTTCACCATGGCCAATGTCGGGCTGCCCGGCACCAGCGGCTTCGTCGGCGAGTTCATGACGCTGATCGGCACCTTCAAGGTCTCGATCCCGACCGCCACCTTTGCCACCACCGGCGTGATCCTGTCGGCGGCCTATGCGCTGTGGCTCTATCGCAAGGTGGTGTTCGGCGCGCTGACCAAGCCGTCGCTGGCCACCATCAAGGACCTCACCTTCCGCGAGGGCCTGATCATGGTACCGCTGGTCGCGCTCACCTTGCTGTTCGGGTTCTACCCGAAGCCGGTGCTCGACATGTCGGCCACCTCGGTGCAGCAACTCGTCAACAACTACAACACCGCAGTGACGGCCGTGAAAGCGGCCGCGCTCTTGCAGTGATCAGGACAACGCGCCATGAGCTTTGAGAGTGCAGGTTATCAGCTGCTGCCCGTGCTGCCGGAGCTCGTGCTGGCCCTGGGCGCGATGGCGCTGTTGATGCTGGGCGCCTATCGGGGGCCGCAGACCACGAGCCTCGTTACGGGGCTGGCGGTCTGCCTGCTGGTGGTGACCGGCGTGCTGGAGCTGTGGCTGCCGGCCGGGAAAACCTTTGGCGGCAGTTTCATCGTCGATGACTTCGCAAAATTCCTGAAAATCCTGGCGCTGATCGGCTCGGTGGCGACGCTGGTGCTTTCGATCGAATATCTGGCCGATCAGTCGCGACGCATCTTCGAATATGCCATCCTGGTGCTGCTTTCCACCGTCGGCATGATGGTGCTGATCTCGGCCGGCGACCTGATCATGCTCTATCTCGGGCTCGAGCTGATGTCGCTCGCGCTTTACGTGGTCGCTGCCAGCAACCGCGACAACGCCAAATCGACCGAAGCCGGATTGAAGTATTTTGTGCTGGGCGCGCTGTCGTCGGGCATGCTGCTGTACGGCGCTTCGCTGATCTATGGCTTCACCGGCACCGTGGGTTTCGCCGGAATCGCGGCGGCGGTGAAAACCGGCAGCATCGGCATCGTGTTCGGCCTGGTGTTCCTGCTTGCCGGGCTTTGCTTCAAGATCTCGGCGGTGCCGTTCCACATGTGGACGCCCGACGTCTATGAGGGCGCGCCGACGCCGGTTACCGCGTTCTTCGCCTCCGCGCCAAAGGTTGCGGCTCTCGCGGTGTTTACCCGCGTGGCGCTGACCGCGTTCCCCGGAATCGTGCCGCAATGGCAGCAGATCGTGGTGTTCGTGTCGATCGCCTCGATGGCACTGGGATCGTTCGCCGCCATCGGGCAGAAGAACATCAAGCGGCTGATGGCCTATTCGTCGATCGGCCATATGGGGTTTGCCCTGGTCGGGCTCGCCGCCGGCACCGCCGAAGGCGCGCAGGGCGTGCTGGTCTACATCTCGATCTATGTAGCGATGACGCTCGGCAGCTTCGCCGTCATCCTGACGGTGAAGCGCAACGGTCAGCATTTCGAAAACATCAGCGACTTCGCCGGGCTTTCGCGCACCAATCCGCTACTGGCGTTCTTCTTCGCGATGCTGCTGTTTTCGCTGGCCGGCGTTCCGCCGCTGGCGGGCTTCTTCGCAAAATGGTACGTGTTCGTTGCAGCGATCAAGGCCGGGCTGTTCACGCTGTCGGTGGTCGGTGTGCTCACTAGCGTGGTGGGCGCATATTACTATCTCTCCATCGTCAAGGTGATGTATTTCGACGAGCCGCTCACAAAACTCGATCCGATGCGGGTCGAGCTGCGCACGGTGCTGGCGTTCGCGGGCCTCTTCAACATCTTCTTTTTCGTCTATCCGGGGCCGTTGGTCAGCGTCGCCACGGCCGCGGCGAAGTCGCTTTTCTAGATGGCATTCACGCTCGGTCCACGAGCCCTATCGGCGGGTTACCGCCTCGCCGCCTTCGATCAGATCGGTTCGACCAACGCGGAAGCCATGGAGCGCGCCCGAAAGGGCGAGCGCGGGCCGGTCTGGTTCGTGACCTCGGAACAAACCGCCGGACGCGGCCGGCGGCATCGGCCCTGGATCGCGCCGCGTGGTAACCTCGCCAGCAGCGTCCTGGAGGTGCTCGACGTTTCGCCGGCGGTTGCGGCGACGCTCGGCTTTGCCGCGGGGCTTGCGCTGGAGGCGGCATTGCGCCGGGTCAGCATTGAGGCATCGCTGAGGTCAGCGGGATCGGACGATATGAAATTTGCGCTGAAATGGCCCAATGACGTGCTGGCAGGCCGCCAAAAGCTCGCCGGCATCCTGCTGGAAGCGGAGGCCGTGGGGGACGACGCCCTGGCCGTCGTGGTCGGTATCGGCACCAACGTTGTCGCCGCACCCGAGGGCACACCGACCCCAGCGACCTCGCTGCGGGCGCTGGGGGTGGACATCGGCGCGGAGGAGCTGTTTGCCGAGCTTTCGGACGCCTGGGCGGAGTTCCGGGGCATCTGGGACAAGGGGCGCGGTTTCGGCGAGATCCGCAAGCTCTGGCTGGAGCGTGCGGCCGGTTTGGGACAGCCGGTCGCCATCCACACCGGTGGCGCCACCGTGGAGGGGACGTTCGACGGCATCGACGAGACCGGCTGTATGATCGTCCGGTCGGCCGGCGGCAAGCAGGTTCCGATCTCGGCGGGCGACGTCTATTTCGGCTCGGCGGCCTCGGCGGGAGCGTCCTGATGACGCGCCCGGACGAATTGACCTTTGCGCCGCTCGGCGGCGTTGGCGAGATCGGCATGAACCTGTCGATCTACGGCCTCGGCAACCGCCACCAGCGCTCCTGGCTGGCGGTCGATCTCGGCGTCTCCTTCGGCGACGAGGAGCATCTGCCGGGCATCGATCTGATCATGCCGGACATCCGCTTTCTCGAAAAAGAGCGCAAGAACCTGGTTGGGCTGGTGCTGACCCACGCCCATGAAGACCATTTCGGCGCCATCATCGACCTCTGGCCGAAGCTGAAATGCCCGATCTATGCCACCCCATTCAGCGCCGCTCTGTTCGAGGCCAAATGCGCGTCCGAACGCAATCCGCCGAAAATTCCCGTCACCGTGGTGCCCTCGGGCGGCCGCATCGACCTCGGCCCGTTCAACGTCGAGTTCATTCCCGTCGCGCATTCGATTCCCGAATCCCATGCGCTGGCGATCCACACTTCCGCCGGCACGGTGCTGCATACCGGCGACTGGAAGATCGATCCGACGCCGATCATCGGCAAGCCGACCGACGAGCGGCGCCTGCGCGAGCTCGGCGATGGCGGCGTGCTGGCGCTGATCGGTGATTCCACCAACGCGGTGCGGGATGGGCGCTCGCCGTCGGAGGCCGAAGTCGCCAAAACCATTACCGAACTGGTCAGGAACGCAAGAGGCCGGGTCGCGGTGACCACCTTCGCCTCCAACGTCGCCCGGCTGCGCGCGGTGGCCGATGCCGCGAAGGCGGCGGGCCGCGAGGTCGTGGTGGTCGGCCGCGCCATGGAGCGGGTGGTTCAGGTGGCGCGGGAGACCGGCTATCTCGACGGCGTGCAGAATTTCCGCGGCGCCGATCTCTACGGCCATTTTCCCCCGGACAAGGTGCTGGCGCTGTGCACGGGAAGCCAGGGCGAGCCGCGCGCGGCGCTCTCGCGCATCGCCAATGACGACCATCCGCTGGTGACGCTGAACAAGGGCGACTGCGTGATCTTTTCCTCGCGCACCATTCCCGGCAACGAGAAGGCGGTGGGCGCCATCATCAATGGCCTGGTGACGCAGGGCATCGAAGTCATCACCGACCGCACCCATCTGGTCCACGTCTCCGGCCATCCGCGCCGCGACGAACTGCGCGACATGATTTCATGGGTGCGGCCGCAGCTCCTGATCCCCGTGCACGGCGAGGCCCTGCACCTGTTCGAGCATGCCAAACTGGCGCGCGCCGCGGGCGTGCCGAAGACGCTGATTTGCCGGGACGGCGATCTCGTAAAACTCGGGCCAGGCGACCCCGGCATCATCGAGCAATTGCCGTCGGGACGGCTCTACAAGGACGGCTCGATCCTGGAGGATTCCAAGTCGCGCGCGGTGGTGGAACGGCGGCGGCTGGCGTTTGCCGGCTGCGCCTTTGTGGCGGTCGCGATGACCGAAAAAGGCGAGCTGGCCGACGATCCCGAGGTTGATCTCGTCGGCATCCCCGAGAAGAATACGGCTGGCGAGGTCATCGACGAGATCGTGTTCGACGTCGTGGTCTCGACGGTGGAGGGCCTGCCGCGGGCGCGGCGGCGCGATCCCGAGGCTACGGCGGAATCGGTGCGCCGGGCCGTGCGCGCCGTGATCAACGAGCATTGGGGCAAGAAGCCCCTGTGCTACGTTCACGTTCTGACTGTTTAGAATTTCGGTGGGAGGAATTCCATGCTGGGCCGGCTCAATCATGTCGCGATCGCGGTCAAGGACGCCGAGAAGGCCGCCAGGATCTATGGCGCGGCGTTCGGCGCCGATATCTCCGCGGCAGTCCCGCTGCCCGAGCACGGCGTGATCACCGTGTTCGTGACGCTGCCCAACACCAAGATCGAATTCATCCAGCCGCTCGGCGAAGCCTCGCCAATCGCCAAATTTCTCGAGCGCAACGCCGACGGCGGCATCCATCACGTTTGCTACGACGTGCCCGACATCATCGCGGCGCGCGATACCCTGATCAGGGAAGGCGCGCGGGTGCTCGGCGACGGCACGCCCAGGATCGGCGCCCATGGCAAGCCGGTGCTGTTCCTGCATCCGAAGGACTTTTCCGGCGCGCTGGTCGAAATCGAGCAGGCTTGATCCGCGATGGCCTACACAATCTCAACCGCGTTTGCGATCTACTTCGTGATGTGGTGGGTCACCCTGTTCCTGACGCTGCCGTTCGGCGTGCGCAGCCAGCACGAGGACGGCGGCGGCGCCCCGGGCACCGATCCCGGCGCGCCCATCGTGCCGGGGCTGGGCCGCAAGCTGATCTGGACCACGGTGATCTCGGCCGTCATATTCGCGGTCTCATGGCTGGCCTACGGCGCCGGCCTTCTCAATGTCGAGCGACTGTCGAAGCTGATGGGGTTTCCGTTCTGATCGGCCAGTAATTTTGGGGCAGGGGCAAATGGCGTTTCGAAGAATTGTCGTTGGGCTTTTAATTCTGGTAATCGCCGGCCTCGCCGGGGCCCTCTACATCGACTGGAAGCTCGCAACCCAGGTGCGGACCATGAAAGCCTTTGTCGAAGGCTATGTCTTCGCCGACGCGGTCGCGGCCTGCGAGAAGGCGCCGAGCTCAACTCCGTTCAAGTGGAATGGCGGGACCAGAACCGCGGTCGTCGGCCTGAACTCGGTCAAGCCAGACAAATACACCGTCAGCGCGAGCTATACGCTGGTCGCCGACAACGTCTATTGCGATTACGATCCGATCACGAAGAAGGCCCAGATCGGCTCGAATTTCCTCGATCGGGACTAAAGCCGTCACTCCCGCCATCGCATTGGGAGCAAACATCCAATGACTTCACCGCAGCGACCATCTGGCGCCCCTTCGCAGGAAGAATATCGAATATTGCGGGACGCGGACCTGCGCAACTATTTTGCGTCGCTGCCCGCCGTCGCCTCGCAGCTTGGGGGATCGCCGGCCGGCTGGTCGATCGGCGAGGTCGGCGACGGCAATCTCAACCTCGTGTTCATCGTCAAGGGAACGAAGGGCGGAATTGCCGTCAAGCAGGCGCTACCCTATGTGCGCCTGGTCGGCGAGAGCTGGCCGCTGCCGCTGTCGCGCTCGCATTACGAATACCGGGCGCTCGTGCATCAGGCCGGGCTGGCCCCCGGTCTCGTACCCGCCGTGCTTCACCACAACGAGGCTCTTGCGCTCGTCGCCATGGAGTTGATCGAGCCGCACATCATCATGCGCAAGGGACTGATTGCCGGCATCTGTTATCCCCGCTTCGTCGAAGATATCACGACCTTTCTGGCGCGGACGCTGTTCCTGAGCTCCGACCTCGCGGTTCCGGCGGCGCTAAAGAAGGAAGGTATTGCCGCGTTCGCAGGTAACCATGCGTTGTGCAAGATCACCGAGGACCTGATCTTTACGGACCCTTACCGTGAGGCCGAGCAGAACCGCTGGACTTCGCCGTGGCTCGATGCGACCGCCGCTGCCATTCGCGAAGATCTCGACCTGCACGTCGCGGTCTCGCGGCTCAAGCTCAAATTCATGGGGTGCCCGGAAGCGCTGATCCATGGCGACCTTCACACCGGATCGATCATGGTGACGGAAAGCGAGACCAAGGTGATCGATCCGGAGTTCGCGTTTTACGGACCGATGGGATTCGATCTCGGCGCCGTGCTCGGCAATCTCATCATGGGTTATCTGGCCTCGGCCGGTCACGAGCGCTCGCCCGGCGAACGGCGTTCCTTCGAGGCATGGATGCTGGAAACGATTGAAAACGTATGGGCGGAATTTGCCCGCAAATTTGTCGAGCTTTGGCGTGCCGGGGCCAATGGCGACGGCTATCCCTCCGCGCTTTTCTCGGGCAGGGCAGGCGCGGCGCGCCTCGAGGTCGAACGGCAGGCCTATCTGGATCGGCTATTCCAGGACACCGTCGGTTTCGCCGCGGCAAAGATCATCCGCCGTATCCTTGGTCTGGCGCACAATATTGACTTCGAGTGGATCGAGGACGCGCGGCTTCGGGCGACTTGCGAGGCGCGAGCCTTGCGCCTTGCGCGCGCGATGATGGTGGACACGTCGTCGTACCCTGCGATTGGCGACGTGACGAAAGCGGCGAAGGGGCTGCGCGATTGGCAGCCGGATTTCGCTGGGTGAGGGCCACGATTATTCGACGGCCCGGTCCCGCCACCGCTGCGCGTAGACATTGATGACGAGCGCCGCGAGCAGGATGAGGCCGCGGATCAGGATTTTCAGGAAGCTGTCGATATTGACGTGATCGAGCCCATTGTTGAGGACGCCAAGCACGAACAGGCCGACAATGGTATTGCCGATGCCGCCGCGGCCGCCGAACAGGCTGGTGCCGCCGACCACGACGGCGGCAATCGAATCGAGCAGATAGGTGTCGAATTCGTTCTGCTGCGCGCTTCCGAAATGAGCGACGCCCAGCATGCCGCCGATCCCCGAGCAGACCGCCGAGATGACCATGACGCTGCCGAGGATCAGCTTGACGTTGAGTCCGGAATATTCCGCTGCCTCGCGATTGCCGCCGACCATGTAAACGTAGCGCCCGAAGCGGGTATAGGTGAGTACCAGATGGCCGCCGAGCAGCATCAATGCGGCCACGATCACGATCCAGGGAACGCCGGAGATCGACGACGATCCGAGCGTGGCGACGAGGTCGGGCACCTTGTAGGCGATCTGCCCGCGCACCAGCAGGGCCGATATGCCGGCCGCGATCTGCATCATCGCCAGCGTCATGATGAAGGAGGGGATGCCGATCAGCGTCAGCCCGAGCGCGTTGACGAGACCGAGCATGGCGCAGAGCACCAGCGCCAGCAGGATCGCCGCCCAGCCGGCCATCGGGAGGTTGGCGATGTTCACATAGGATTCCTGCTGGGTGAAATAGGCGACCGCGATGCCGGTGACGTTAGCGATGCTCGCGATCGACAGGTCGATCTCCGCGCAGAGGATCACGAAAGTCAGGCCGACGGCGATGATGCCGGTGACCGAAACCTGGGTCAGGATGTTGCCGACATTGTCGAGCGTCGCAAACGAAGGGCTCGCCGCGGCGAAGAAGCCGCTGAGGCAGATCAGCGTCAGGAACGGCGCGATGTTGCGCATCTGGGAACGCAGTATCGCGGCGACCTTGCGCGGCCGCTTTCGATTCGTCGCGGAGACTGTCACGCTTTCACCCGTCGTCATATGCGTCTCCTCACGCCGCTTCCAGCAGGCGGTCCTTGCTGATCGCCTCACCTGCGAATTCGCGCACCACCGCGCCGCGCTTGAGGACGATGATGCGATCGGCAACCGACAGGACGGTCTCCGGCTCGGTCGAGAGCACGATGATGGCGAGCCCGCGCGCGCGCAAGTCGCGGATGATGTTGATGACGTCGCTTTTGGCGCCCACATCCATGCCGCGGGTCGGCTCGCACAGCACCAGAAGGCGCGGCGGAAAGCTCAACCATTTCGCCAGCGCCACCTTCTGCTGATTGCCGCCGGACAGCATGCCGAGCTCGATCTCGACGCCTGCCGGCCTGATTTGCAGCTGTTCGACCTGCCGCAAGGCGATCGACCGCTCGCGCGACGGCTTGAGAAACAGGTTCGAAATGCGGCCCAGGATGCTGATCGAGATGTTCTTGTAGACCGGTTCCTGATGGAACAGCATGGCGCGGCGGCTCTCGGGAACGAAAGCGATGCCGGCCCGCCGCGCTGCCGCCGTGCTGGCGAAGGTCTTTTCTTCGCCGGCCACGGCAATCGTACCGCCGTCGGGCCTCAGCCTGCCGAACAGGATTCGCGCCAGCTCGAGCTGCCCGCAGCCCATGAAACCGTAGATGCCGAGCACTTCGCCCGATCGCACGGTGAACGACACCTCCTTCAGGCTGCGGGCGAGCGAGAGCCCGCTGGCCTCCAGCACCACCGGATGGTCGCTCGGCGGCGGCAGCGGGATGTCGTCGGTGTAGCTCTCTTCGAGTTCCTCGCGGCCCTTGCCGATCATGGCTTCGATCAGGGCCGCCTTGCTGGTCGCGGCGGCCTGCGCCTCGGCAACCTTCCTGCCGTTGCGGAAGACCGTGACGGTGTCCGAGATGCGCAGGATGTCCTCGATGAAATGCGAGATGAACACGATGCCTGTGCCTTCGTCACGCAACCGCCGCAAGGTCGCGAACAGGCGTTCCACCTCCGGCGGCGAGAGGGCCGAGGTCGGCTCGTCGAGAATGATGATGCGCGCCCCGGACGACAGGACGCGGACGATCTCGATCAACTGCTGCAGGCCGATCGGGAGATCGCCGAGCCGCGCGAGCGGATCGACGTCGATGCCGAATCTGGCGAGCTGTTCGCCCGCTTCGCGCGCCATCCGCCGCCACTGCACCAGGCCGAAGCGATTGGTCGGTTGTCCGCCGAGAAATACGTTCTCGGCCACCGACAGGTCGGGCGCCACGCTGAGCTCCTGATGGACCATGGCGATGCCGGCGGCGCGGGCGTCGCGCACCGAGCGGAAGCGGGTCTCCCGCCCATCGAGCAGGAAACGGCCGGAATACTCAGCATGCACGCCGGCGATGATCTTCATCAGCGTGCTTTTGCCCGCGCCGTTCTCGCCGACGAGACCATGGATCTCGCCGGCGGAGAGCGCGAAGTCGACCCCACGGAGCGCCTCGACACCGCCGAAGGCCTTCGTGATCTGCTGCAGTTCGAGGATCGGTGAGCGGCCCTGCGGCATGAAGGGCTCAGATCAGGAAGTGATCCTCCATCCACTGCATTCCCGCGGCGTTGGCCTTGGTCACGACCGGGCCGTCCGTCACGACGCTCTTCGGGATTCCCTGTCCGCTCTTTTCGCCTCCGGCGACCGCCGCGACGCCGGCGACAATGGCGCCGCCGTGGATGCGGCAGGAAGGATTGCGGACGGTGGCGAACATGCGGCCTTCGCTCACCGCCTGGATCGCCGGCGGCATGGCGTCAACCCCGCCGATCAGGATGCTGGTGCGGTTGTGCGCCTTCATGATGTTGTAGGCGGCGAGTGCCATGTCGTCATTGTGGAAGAAGGCCGCGTCGATCTGCGGGTATTTGGTGAGGTAGGTCTCCCATAGCCGCGCCGTCTTCGAGACGTCCCAGTCCGCCGGCTGGGTATCGAGTACTTCGATGTTCGGGTACTGCTTGACCACCGAATTGAAACCCTTGGCGCGGCCCTGAGCGCCGGTGTGGCCGAGCGCACCCTGGGTCATGATCACCTTGCCCTTGCCGCCGAGGGCACCGACCAGCGCCTGGGTCACCGAGGCGCCCATGAATTCGTTGTCGGGCGCAAGGAACGAGTGGACCATGATCTGATCGAGCGGCGCGATCAGCGTGTCCATGTCGATGACCGGCGTGCCGGCGTCGATCATCTTCTGCACTGGCTGCGTCAGCGTGCCGATGCCGAACGCCTGGATGGCGACGAAGTCCCATTTCTGCGAGGCCATGTTGTCGATGGCCGCACGCTGCTTGACGGCGTCGAGCTGACCGTCAAACCAGGTGACTTCTACATTGAACAGTTTGCCCCACCATTCGGCGGCCTGCTTGCCCTGCGCGCACCAGGTTGCCTGCAGGCCCGCGTTGGAGAACGCGGCCTTCAGCGGCTTCTCCGAACGTCCCACTTCCGCCGCCAGCGCCGCACTGGTGCCCAGCCCGCCGAGCAGGGCCGTTGCCGCGCCGGCGCCGGCCGCCGCCTGAAGAAGATCACGCCTCGTCGTTGAGAATTTCTCGCTCCCGGACATTGCTTGCTCCCTCGATTTTAATATTTGTTACCCCGATGGCGTCGTTTTGTTGCGCCACGGGAGAAAGCAGTGTCTCACAATCCCGGGGTTCACGCTACCTGTGCGATGACCTGATCGACCTCACCGAGGAAGTTCCGCCAGGCCTGCTCCATTTCCGGCGACCAGTCGTCGCCGAGAAGTTCACGCAGCGTGCCGGCGACCACGCCGAAGAATTCGCCGAACAGTTTTCGCGGCGTGCCGTAGGCGTCGTGCGAGGCTACCTCGCATTCGATCATGCGAAAGTGCCCGCTGCGATCGCCGGCAAAATCCAGCATCGCGTCGATCGCGAGCGCCAGCATCGACCCCTTGACGAGATCGCCGCCCTCGCGCCGGAACATCGCTTCGGCCTCGGGGTGTTCGCGGAACAGGCGGCGATAAACCAACGGCGTGATGTCTTCGCAACGCTCGGCGGCCAGTTCAAAACTGCGCCGGATCAGATTGGTTGGCGCCATCGCGTCGCGAGCCGAATGGGTATGAGCGTTTCGAGAGACAAAACATCTCGAAAAACTTGTCGCGAAAAAACAGCGGCGCGGGAAGTCCTGCTCAAATTAAAAAAAGAGCAGGGCGAGAAGCCCTGCTCTGAAAATTGTGTCGACCCTTTTGTATCCCCGAAAATTGGATTTGATCTTGATTGACGGGGCGACGCTGCTTGTGCGCG
>Ga0210410_10004275_pt1 | contig 12543 bp, 13 predicted proteins | sample IncBWC4MmetaG_FD_161058 | JGI IMG/M metagenome (GOLD analysis project Ga0210410, IMG submission 161058) | Forest soil microbial communities from Barre Woods Harvard Forest LTER site, Petersham, Massachusetts, United States - Inc-BW-C-4-M | ecosystem: Environmental > Terrestrial > Soil >... | reverse complement strand
CCCACGGACTCCACGGTTCAGCTGAATTTGCAGGATCCCGACTCGATGACCCTCGACCCGCTCGGCAACATCGTCCTGGACAGCCAGGGTGACCAGCAGCTGATCATCGTCAGCAATGCCGCGACCCCCAATCAACGGGTGCTCCGCTTGCCGTTGAGCTATCTCACTTCCGCCGGACCCGTTGCCGTCGAAACAGACGACACCGCCTTCGTCACTTCCACACAAGGCTTCATTCTGTTCGCCGACAAAGGCTTGAACACCGTCTACAAGATCAGCCGCAACGCGTTCTCGCCGGGCACGGCGTTCACTGCTGCCGACGGCGGGCCATTTGTCGGGACGGTGGACTTTACCACCGGAGTGGTCACCCCGATCGTAACTGGATTGACCAATCCGGGCGGGATGATGTTCGTCGATACCTCAAAAACCGCCAAGGAAGATCAGCCGGAAGAGAATTCGTGCGAAGGCCACAGCTGGAATTCTCTCTAACCCGCAAACACCATCACTTCGATTTTTGTCGAGCGCGGCTGCGAGGGAAGGCTGCCGCAGCCGCGCCGACCGAATTCTTGATTTTTACACAGCATTCATAACCGGTTCACGCGTCTCTCAACGTCCGATAAGTACATTGCATTCCCCGCAAGGGCAACTACGAAGAAGGAAAAATCTCAAGGAGGATTGGAATGACTAGTAAGTGGAAGGCGGCAGTCCTGACGGCCGCACTGATCTTGTCAACAACGTCGGCGAGCTACGCAGGGCCAAACCCCGGCCCTCAGCGAGGTGACGAAGCACCCAAATTTAAACACGTTTTGTTGCTCAGCATCGATGGCATGCATGCCGTGGATTTCCTGAACTGCTCGAAGGGAATCAAAGGCATCAATGGCGGCGAGCCGTATTGCCAAAATCTCGCGGAACTTGCCGAAACGGGAATCAACTACCTGGATACGTCAACCTCGAAACCGTCCGACTCGTTTCCGGGCTTGACGGCGATCGTGTCTGGCGGATCCCCTCGCGTAGAGGGAGTATATTACGATGTCGCATATGACCGCTCTCTAGATCCTCCCGCGACAACGACGGGCAACGGAGTCGCCGGCGATCCAAGCCTTTGCACTCCCGGCGCGCCCCCGATGGGAACAAGATCCGAATACGAAGAGGGTATCGATATTGACAAGACTCTTCTGAATGGTGGAGCGCCGGCAGGCGTGGATGGGGGGTTCGCTTCCATCGATCCCAACAAGCTGCCCCGCGATCCCAGCAAGAATTGCGCTCCCGTTTATCCATGGAACTTCGTTCGCACCAACACGATCTTTGGGGTCATACACGCCGCGGGAGGCTATACCGCCTGGTCCGACAAACATGCTGCCTACTCTTCCACGTCCGGGCCGGGTAACGGCAAGAACTTGGATGATTTCTTCGCCCCTGAGATTAATTCAATTCCTGTCAATATGCCGACCGTTGCGGGGTGCAATCCGCTGCCCGATCAGAATGCGGTAACATCCGGAGACGACTACACCACCAGCTTCCAGAATATCAAGTGCTATGACGCGCTGAAAGTGAATGCGATTGTCAACGAAGCACTTGGTAAAAAGCATGACGGATCGGCGAACGCTCCGGTCCCGACGATATTCGGGATGAATTTTCAGGCGGTCAGCGTCGGGCAAAAGCTGATCCAGAAGTCGCTGACCCCAGCTGTGGCGGGCGGCTATCTTGACTCATTTGGCACGCCGACGTCTACGCTGGTGGGCGAAATCGAGTTCGTCGACGGCTCCATAGGCAAAATGGTTGCCGCACTGAAGAAGAGCGGTGCATATGACTCCACCCTTATCGTCGTTACCGCGAAGCACGGCCAGAGTCCCGTAGATTCGCCGCGCTATTTGGGCATATCGACTTCGACGAATGACCCGGTAACCACGTCACCCGCGACCATTTTGGACGGCCTCGGCTGTCTGCCTTTCTCCGAGGCTCCATCTAACCCCACCGGCATTGGGCCAACCGAGGATGACGTCTCGCTGATTTGGCTCAACAGCTCGTGCACCACGACACAAGCGGTGGAAGCCCTGGAGCAGGCATCCCCGGCAACCGCCAATGTCGCGGGCATCGGTCAGATTTACGGGGGAGTGGCGATTACGACCATGTTCAGTAAGCCGGGCCTACCGCCGAATGGCGATCCGCGGACTCCGGACATCGTCGTCACGCCGAACACCGGGGTTACCTACTCAGGCAGCTCCAAGAAACAAGCAGAACATGGCGGCTTCGCGCACGATGACACCAACGTCATGATGCTGCTCTCCAACCCATCGTTTGAACGGAATACAGTCTTTAGTACCGTCGAAACCATGCAGGTGGCCCCGACCATTCTCAAGGCGCTTGGGCTGAACCCGAGTGCCCTGGATGCCGTGAAAGTCGAAGGCACGCAGGTACTTCCCAGCCTGCCATTCTAACGTAGTGACCGGAAGCCAGGCCGGCCGCTCTTGGCACGGCGTACTATTGGGGGAGCGTCTCCCGAATTCGGGGCGCTCCCCTTCCGTGTTTGATTCGGGGTGATCCTAGAACGGTGAGTCCTCGATCTGCCAAACTGCCGGCCAACTTCGCCGCGATTTCCTCGGGCGTCCGCGCCGTTTGCGCAAGAAGGCGCTCGCCGAATTCGACGCTTGCGGTGCGGTCGCGAGCCTTGCGGAGAAAAATATGCCGAACCGGGAAATCGGGCCCCTGCTGCAACTGTTGGATGAAGCATACTCTCGAGCTGCATGGCACGGACCGAACCTGCGCGGGTCGATCCGTGGCCTAACGCAGCGTGAAGCGGCGCGGCGCATCCGCCCTGGTCGGCACAACATTTGGGAAATTGTCGTTCACGCCGCTTATTGGAAATACACGGTTCGGCGCCGGCTTGCGGGCGAGAAGCGCGGCTCATTTGCTCTCGCGGGAAGCAACTGGTTCGTTCTGCCTGTGGAGCGGAGCGAGGCGGCCTGGCGGGCTGACGTAGCTCTTCTCGGAGCCGAACACCGTAGGTTGCGAGAATTCGTTTCGGCATTTCCGCCGGAAGAGCTGGATCGTCCCGCACGCGGAAGCAGAGCTCCGCCGCGGCGTTTGATCGCCGGCATCGCTTTCCATGACGTCTACCACGCCGGGCAAATTCAGCTCATCAGAAGAATCCTGGCAAGAGCGAAGCCGCGCTAAGCGCCGCGATCGATGCGTTGCGTGTTGCGTGGTGCCGCCATCTCTGTGCACAGCCGCTCGCCGAATTCCACGCAGCCGACCTGCGTCATTCCCGGTTGCATCGTGTCGGGCGTGCGGACGCCGCTTGCGAAGACCCGATCGACCGCGGACTCGATCCATTCGGCTTCTTTTGCCAGGCCAAAGCTTTCGCGCAGCATCATCGTGGCGGAGAGGATCATTCCAACAGGATTGGCGACGTCCTTGCCTGCGAGTGTAGGCGCCGATCCGTGAATCGGTTCGTAGAGCGACGGCCCCGGCCCAAGGCTCATCGACGGAATCAGGCCGATCGAGCCGGCAAGCGCCGCGCCAAGATCGCTCAAGATGTCGCCGAACATGTTTGACGTGAGGATGACGTCGAATTGATCGGGGGCGAGCACGAGCTGCATCGCCGCGTTGTCGACGTACATGTGCTCGAGCTTCACGCCGGGATAGTCCGCGGCCATGCGAGTCACGGTCTTGCGCCAGAGGCGCGACATGGCCAGAACGTTGGACTTGTCCACTGACGCCACGCGACCTTTCCGAGCCGTGGCGCGCTCGAAGGCATACTTGGCCACGCGCTCGATTTCGCCGGTCGTGTATGCGCCGGCGTCGCTAGCGCGCTCGCCGCTCGGGTCGGGTTCGACCCGGTGCTCGCCGAAGTACACGTCGCCAGCCAGCTCCCTCACGAAATCGATGTGGACGTCCGCGGCGCGGTCGGCTCGCAACGGCGAAAGGCCGCGCAGCGGAACGTGCAGGTCAATCGGGCGCAGATTGATGTACAGCCCCAGCGCCTTGCGCAGGGCGAGCAGGCCGCTCTCGGGACGCTTTTCCGGCGAAACGGCATCCCACTTTGGTCCGCCGATGGCCGCGAGCAGGATGGCGTCGGCGGCCTGGCACGCCGCCAGAGTTTCCGCGGGAAGCGGCTCGCCGCACTGGTCGATTGCGCTCCCGCCGAAACGGAACTCCTCGAAGCTGAACGCGAGTCCAAATTGCGCGGCGCATTCCCGCAAGACGCGAACCGCGACACGCGTAATTTCCGGGCCGATTCCGTCGCCGGGCAGGAGAACAATTTTCTTGTTTTGAGTGGTCATGTTTCTCGCTGGCGGAGGCCGGCTCCGTATTCCTTCTCCAATTCGCCGTGCAATCGGAAGCGCCTTCGCGCCAATTCCAGGGCGAAACAGTATAGTCCGGATCGACGGCGCTGTCAGGCGAGCCAGGTGAACGGAATTGGAAGGAATATCGTTCGTTGTGGGATCTTCCTCGCCAGCCCGGCATCGAAAAATCCCTAGAGCTATCTTGAACGGCTTCGGGGAGCAGAAACTTCCACTTGACACATCGGGCGAGTCTGTATATTACTAAACCGAATGGTTAAGTATAATCGAGAATTGGATGCCACCTTTCAGGCGCTCGCCGATCCCACCCGTCGCGCCATCGTCGCGGCGCTGTCGCGCGGCCAGGCCTCCGTCACCGAACTCGCCCGGCCGCACCGCATGAGCCTGCCCGCGGTGATGAAGCACCTGCGTGTTCTGCGAAGGGCGGGGCTTGTCACGCAACGAAAACGCGGGCGCACGCGCCACTGTCGCCTCGCGCCGCGCCCGCTGCAACGCGCCGAGGCTTGGATCTCGCAGTACCGCGCGTTTTGGGAAGGCCAGTTCGACGCGCTCGATCGCTATCTCGCTCAGCAAAGAATGGAGGAAAATTGATGGCCAAAGAGCAGCTCTCTCCCGATACGTCGCTGACGTTGCGAAGAACTTTTCAGGCGCCGCGCGACCGCGTGTTCCGCGCCTGGACCAATGCGCAGGAACTGGCGCGCTGGTTCGCGCCGTCCACCGACTATTCCACGAAGGTTCCCGAACTGGATTTGAAAGTCGGCGGGAAATACAAAGTGGAAATGCATCACAAGAGTGGAAGCGTCCACATGGTGGAGGGAACGTATCGCGAAATCAAGCCGCCCGAAAAAATCGTCTTCACGTGGCGTTGGGAAAACGATCCCGCCGCGCGCGAGTCGCTCGTCACCATCGAATTTCTCGATCTCGGCCCGTCCACGGAAATCCTGCTCACGCACGTGCAACTCCCGGATGCGGAGCAGCGCGACAAGCACGCGCACGGCTGGAACGGCTGCCTCGACCAATTGGCCCGTTTCGTTCAGGCCGCATGACGCCGATTTCTTGAAACTCCCGGGCTCGTATTTCAAAGTAGGCACGCTCAAACGACGTAAGAAAAAGGAGAAGTCATGGCCATCGCAGACGCAATACTCATGGAAATGGATATGGAGGAGAAAACGACGCAGCGGGTTCTCGAACGCGTTCCGGAGAGCAAGCTAAGTTGGAAGCCGCATCCGAAGGCCTATTCGCTCGGCCAGCTCGCGATGCATATCGCTGTTGCGCCCGGCCGCGTGGCTACCGCCGCTGTCGAGGACACGCGCGAATTCGCGCCGCCACCGGCTATGGATCCCAAGACCCATCGGGAAATCATGGAAGCCTTCGCGGACAGTTGCGCCACCGCGAAGAAAGTCGTGAAAAGCTTCGACGACGCGAAGATGATGTCGATGTGGACTCTCAAGCGAAACGGAAAAGTAATCATGTCCGTGCCACGCGCCGCATTCCTGCGCGCCATCATGATGAATCACATTTATCATCATCGCGGGCAGCTCTCGGTCTACATCAAGCTGCTCGATCTGCCCGTGCCCTCGATTTACGGGCCGAGCGCGGACGAAAATCCGTTCGCTTGATTTCCGCAGCTAAGTGGGACAGCCACTCCTGGCTGTCCGTTACAATTTGCGCAAAGCTGAAATACCCGGCAGCCGGGAGTCGCCGAACCACGGAATACCCTATGGAACTCACCGAGAGGAGCGCGCGATGAAGCTTTCAATCAAGGGCGAGAGCGAAGCGTATCGAACGTTGCGGGACGAGCTGCTCGAGGCGGAGATTGCGCTGAAGGACCAGACCGAGCGCGTCGCGGCCCTTCGCCGCCAGTTGCCGCCCGGCCCCGTCGTTGAAACCGACTATGTGTTCCGGGAAGGGCCGGGGAATCTTCACGACGATTCGCCCGCGAATTTTCGCAACGTGCGCCTCTCGGAGCTTTTTGCGCCCGGCAAGGACAGCCTGATCGTCGATCACCTGATGTGGGCGCCGGGCGACGAGCTGCCATGCCGGATGTGCAACATGTGGGCGGACGGCTATGCGGCAGTCGCGCCGCACGTTAGCGACAAAGTGAACTTCGTGCTGGTCGCAAAGGTGGACCTCGCCCGCCTCCGCGCCTGGGGACGCCGCCGCGGCTGGGACAAGTTCCGTCTGCTCTCGAGCCATGACAGTACGTTCAACCGCGACTATTTCGTCGAAGACGAGCACGGCCAGCGCCCGGCCGTTTCGGTGTTTCGCCGCGCTCCCGACGGCAAAATTTATTTCACCTACACCACCGAAATGTCCCGCGCGCCCGGTCATCATCGCGGCATCGATCCGTTCTCTCCTGTGTGGCATTTTTTCGATCTTCTTCCGGAAGGCCGCGAGAACTGGATGCCGATACATTTCTACGGACCCGATTTGCAAATTTCGCTCGGGGCCGCGCCGGCGAAAGGCTGGCCCGCCAGCTCGGACGCTTAGCCTGCAGAGGACGACAAATGCCCGATATCAAGCACGCAATCCAAATTGACGCTGCTCCGAACCTCACGTTCCTGCTGGCCGCAACCGCCGCCGGATTCATGAAGTGGTGGGCCGCCGATGTTACGGAAGACAAGTCCGCAGGGTTCGTCGAACTCGGCTTCTTCAACCGCGCGACGGTCTACCGCCTTCGACCCATCCAAATCACATCGCCGCTCCGGGCGCATTGGCTGTGCGATTCCGGCAAGGAATGGAGCGGCACCAAACTGTTCTTCGACCTGACTGGGCAAGGCGGCCGTACGCAGCTCCGCTTCACGCACGCTGGCTGGGTCGCCGAAACGGACTACTTCATTTCGTGCAACACCACGTGGGGCGAACTCATGTTCCGCCTGAAAGCGGCCGCGGAAGGGAAGCCTCAGGTCCCGCTCTTCTCGTCCACAGGCCTCGCCTATTGAGCCGCTTTCGCCGCGTGCGCGGGATACTCCTTCGTGAATCCGCTGCGCTCGTTGGTCATCGAAAAGCCGCCGTCAGCTCGCACGGACATTTTGATGTAATGGCCGTGGTCCGTCTCGTTGAGGTTCGCGAGAAACCGTTCCGGCGAATTGTGATCCGCGCCGCCGGCGGCTGAGCGGTGAATCTGCCAGAAATCCTCGAGGCTGGGCGCGCCGTGGACGGTCTGCCAGTATTCGGGCGACCCGCCTTTTCTCTCTCCGTTATTCATCACGGCGACGCGCGCGCGAATCGCGTCGACGAATTGCGGCGCGCCGGAATGCGGATCGCCGTGCCGTGTGGTGTGAAACACGGTCATCGTGCCCACGAGATTGTTCGGGCACACGAGCGCGTGTTCCTCATTCCATGTCAAGTCGCCTAGATCGACGAGCCGGAAGCTGCCGTAGCGCACGACGATTCCGACCGATTCAAAATTTTCGGGCGTGGCGTCCTGCTCCATCAGCTTGGCGTCGCGGCACAGTGGATTCGGCGCCCCGGCCCCAGGCGCGCCCGCCATCGGCTCCTTGATCGTTTCGCCCGCCGAAGACACAACCTCCACATCGAGTCCCTCGACAGGAATCCGGTCGCCCGGCTTCGCCACGGACACGTGCGCGAGCTCGCGAACCGGCAAATAAGACAGGAAAGCGGCGTCGCGGCCCGGCTGCATCTCTACCGTGTACGGGCCATGATCTACAAAATGGCGGATCGGAATTCGATGCGCGAGTTCGGCCGCGTTCCCCACATGATCCGCGTGGAAGTGCGTGATCACGACGTAGTCGAGAACACTGATATTCGCGGTTTTCAGAACCGCCATGATACGGTCCGCGTCGCGCGTGATTCCCGGAGCATTTGCCTCCGCGGGCGGCATGCCCTGATTGCCCGGAAATCCCGTGTCCACCAGCATCGATTGCCCGGAGGGAGAAACGAACAGCGTGGCCTGCCCGCCCTCGGTATCCAGAAAATAAATATCGAGCGGCTTTTTCGGCGCTTTCTCCTGCGCGCGCACAAACGGAACGCAGCCCACCAAAAACGCCACGGCAAAGAGGCACGATTTCTTCAACACGGAATGTTCCTCCCGAACCAATCAAGTGGGAGCAATGGGAAACGATTTAAGGAAAAATGTCCAGAAGGATTTCGGCAAAAGTCGGCGCTACCCGCGCTACTCCGCCACCACGGCGGCTTCGCTTCCGCGCTTGCGCATCACCTGGTGCGCGATGGCAAGCACGTCGCGATTGGTCACGTGCTTGGACGCGTCGGCCAGCGCCACGACGCGCTTGTAGCATTCATCGAGCTCTTCGCGTGACGGCTGGTAGCCCAGGTCGACGAGCGTGGCGCGCAGCGCGTTGCGCCCGGAATGTTTTCCGAGAACCAGTTGCCGCTTGGGAACGCCGACCGCTTCGGGGGAGATGATTTCGTAGGTGAGGGGATTCTTGAGGATGCCGTCCTGGTGGATGCCGGCTTCGTGGGCGAAGGCGTTCGCGCCCACTACCGCCTTGTTGGGCGCTACCTGCGCGCCTGTAATTTCGGTCAGCATGCGGCTTGTTGTGTAGAGCGTCTCGAGACGCACGTTGGTGCACACGCCCAGCGTGGCCTGGCGTACGTTCAGCAGAACGACGACTTCCTCGAGCGCGGCGTTGCCGGCGCGCTCGCCGATGCCGTTGATGGTCAGCTCGAGCTGCCGCGCGCCCGCCTGCACTGCAGCCAGGGAATTGGCGACGGCCAAGCCGAGATCGTCGTGGCAGTGCGCGCTCAGCGTGATCCCGTTCGCGCCATCCAGGTACTCGATTACACGGCGAAACATCGCGGCGTACTCTTCGGGCACCGCGTAGCCTACGGTATCCGGCAGATTGATCGTCGTGGCGCCCGCGCGCACCGCCCGCCCGACTGCCTCGCAAAGGAAATTAATTTCGGTGCGGCTGGCGTCCTCGGCCGAAAATTCCACCTCTGCGCAGCGCTCGCGCGCATAGCGCACGTTCGTCGAAATGGCCTCGAGCGCCTCTTCGCGCGTCAGACGCAGCTTGTGTTGCAGGTGCAGATCGGAAGTCGCGAGAAACGTGTGCAGCCGGGGATGCGCCGCTCCGGAGAGCCCGTCAAGCGCGGCATCAATATCGTCGCGCCGGGCGCGCGCCAGCGCTGCCACCGTGCAGCCGCGAATTTCGCGGCACACGGCACGCACGCCTTCCAGGTCTCCCGCGGAGGCGATGGGGAAACCGCTCTCGATGATATCCGCGCCGAGCGATTCGAGCTGCCGAGCCATGCGGACCTTCTCCGGCACCGACATGGAAAAGCCCGGTGACTGCTCGCCGTCCCTCAGGGTCGTGTCAAAAATGCGTACGGTTTCCATGGCACTCTCCCACACCAGCTATTCCACATCGGAACAGCAAACAGATCAAATTTATAATAATTGTGATCTCTATAAGATGAAATTATATCAGCAGTTGGTCAATGCAGCAGAGCGCCGCAGCCGAGCAGTGCCCGCATGAACGCGGGCGCTACTCGGTCCGATATGGTTTAGGAATTCTTGAAGCGCTCGTCGATCTCAACTTGGTATCCAGCGGCCAAACGGTTGGTTTCGTTGGCCATGCCGACGACGGCCATAAGCTCGTGAAACATTTCGTCCGTCATTCCTTTGCTTTGCGCGGAGGCGGTGTGCGAGGCGATGCAGTAGGGGCACTGGTTCGTGACGCTCACGGCGACATAAATCAGTTCCTTGGTCAGCGCATCCAGGGCGCCGGGCTTCATGATCTCCTTGATCGATTCCCAGGTGCGCCGGAGCGAGGCGGGATCGTTTGCCAGCGCCTTCCAGAAATTGTTGATGTAGTCGGTCTTGCGCGTGACGAGAATATCGTCGTAAACGGCGCGAACTTCAAGAGACGCATCCTTGTACTCAATCAGGCGCGGAGTTCCCACAACGCCTCCTTCGGTTGCGCGTTTGAATGGAATTCCACGGATAATCCCGAGTAACGAGTGATCAATTCAAATCGCGCGAAAGCATCAGCTTTAATGTCAGCCGGTCCGCCCCGTGAGTCACCCCGACTCCAATTCCAGTCTCAATATTCAGGAACTTCGTGTTGTGGTCCATCACAGCCCAGACCTCGTGAAATTGGTCGTGCAACGGCAAAAATTTGCGCAGCGGCCCGTCGTCGGAATACTCCTCGAGTGCGGCAGCCCACTTCTCATTAAAGTTGTACGCGACGCGAGTCGCCGGCACAAATTCCAGGCCTCGAAAGCCTCCGGTATAGTCGGTATCTACGATCGGATTGAAAACCAAATCCACGGGATGCAGATGCACGCCCACAATCGGCCGAACCTCGGACGTGATGTGCCTCGATTCCCAATACGTGTAATTGACGCTGAACTCGAAATTAACGCCATAAAAAAACGTGCGATCGTGCGCGTGGGGCCGCACGAAAAGCTCGCGAAGCTTGAAGCCATTGATCGTTCCGCCCCGTCCTGGGGAATAAATCGTATACACCGGCATGTACAGCCCCTGCTCGAACCAATCCGCCACGCCGTAGGCCCACTCCGCGGTGCCGTTGAACGAGTGGTTGGCAACGATCCCGCCCGGGAAAGCGGGAGTCGTGCGGCCGCTGGGCGTGAAGTTGCTGTGGATCATGAGATTGAATTTGCCCTTATCTTCGATCTCCGCGTCGTACACCTGGATTTCGTCCGTTTGGGCGAACACCGGTGAAGGTCCCGCAAAGTGAACGAAAGCAATCCATCCCAGAATTAGGTACAGATGTCTCCAGAAGAATTTCATTGTGGCCGATCCTCTCCCCCCACGCGCGCTTCCTGTCACGTTGTTCTTTTCAGGACGTATTGGAACGAAGGATCGTTGCGCCAAATCGCCTCGCGGCGAAACGGCAAGTCCGCCGCCGTTACACCCCTGAATCCGCGAGGCTGCTTCGCCGGAATCGTCCCGGCCGAAGCCCGCAAAGAATATCTCTGCCCGCTCAGCCACGGCAATTAACGATTTCTTCCTGCCGCGAAAATGCGCGCCGTCTGTACCGATGTTTGGAATGCGATAGGCTGAGCGATTCTGCCAAGTTGCTACGCGCGCGGGTGCGCTTTGTCAAACACCTCGAGCAACTGCCGAATGGTGGCGTGCGTGTACCGCTGCGTGGTGGAGAGGGAAGAGTGCCCCAATAGCTCCTGAATCGCGCGGAGGTCCGCGCCGTCGGCGAGCAAATGCGTGGCGAACGCGTGCCGCAGCGAATGTGGGTGCAGGTCCCAATTCACATTCGCCAGGCGCGCGTATTTTTTCACGATGCGCGCGACCGACCGCGACGTCAGCCTCGTGCCCAAATGATTGAGGAACACGGCTTGCCGGTCGCCTCGCCCTCCGGCTTTGCGCAGAATTTCGTCGCGCACGCCTTGGTAAGCTTCGAGCGACTTCTCGGCTTTGCCGCCGTACGGGACGATCCGCTCTTTGTTGCCCTTGCCGCGCACGCGCAGCATCCGTTCCTTTCGGTCCATGTCGACAAGGTTGAGTCCCGTCAGTTCACTCACGCGCAGGCCGGACGCGTAGAGCAATTCCAGTATCGCCCGGTCGCGCCGAACCATGAGCCGGCTGGCGTCGCTCTCGGCGGCTGCCCCGCGGCGCCGCTCGGATCCGCCACTGGGCGTTCCCGCCGTGATACCGTCCAGAAACGCGTTCAGATCCTCCGCGCTCAGGACGGCGGGGATGCGCTTCGGCAGCTTGGGCGTCGCCACCATGCGCGCGGGGCTTCTCGCCACCAGGCCTTCCCGCACTGCATATTTGAAGAACGAGCGAATCGCGGCGAGCTTTCGCGCAATCGAGGACTTTTCAAGTCTCAGATCGTGCAGGTGGGCCACGAATTCACGGATCATGATGTGCGTGATGTCTTGCGGGGCCGGCATGGGCGTGCCGGGTGGGGTCAAGAAGGCCAGGAATTGCCCGAGATCACTCTCGTAGCTGCGGATCGTGTTCGGAGAGGAATTCCGGACCGAGCGCAGATACATCAGGAACTGCTTTACAGCGGAATCCATGGCCCCCCATTGGACCGCTGACTAGAAATCTCTCGCGCGAACCCTGAATCGCAACGTTCTGTCTCGGACCACAACGAGCGGCAAACCCGCGCTCAGCTTACTTCCGAGACGCGATGCGGCGCCGGCGAACCGCTCACGAGTGGCTCGTGCCCACAGGCTCGGGGACTGCCGCGACCGGAGGAACGTCCACCACCACCGGCAATTCCCAGTCGCAACCTTCCTTGAGGCAGGCTCGTACCGCTCCGAACTTGCCGCG
>Ga0210410_10004274_pt1 | contig 12543 bp, 10 predicted proteins | sample IncBWC4MmetaG_FD_161058 | JGI IMG/M metagenome (GOLD analysis project Ga0210410, IMG submission 161058) | Forest soil microbial communities from Barre Woods Harvard Forest LTER site, Petersham, Massachusetts, United States - Inc-BW-C-4-M | ecosystem: Environmental > Terrestrial > Soil >... | reverse complement strand
CATCATGCTGACGGCGACCGCAAGCCCGATCGACCGCGTGGTTGGCCTCGAGCTCGGCGCCGACGACTACATCGCCAAGCCCTGCGAGCTCAGAGAATTGATGGCGCGCATCCGCTCGGTCCTGCGCCGGGCCGGGCCGGCCAAGGCAGCGCCTGCCGCGACCGAGACCGCCTCCGCCAAGGCCGAGAAGGACCATCTGGTCCGCTTCGGCACCAAATGGCTGGATCTGGAAGCCCAGGCGCTGCGTGACGACGAGGGCAACGAGCATCCGCTGACGGCGTCGGAATTCGGGCTGCTCAAGGTGTTCGCCGCCAATCCCAAGCGGGTGCTGTCGCGCGAGCGGCTGCTGGAGCTGGCCAATGCCCGCGATAGCGAGGCCTTCGATCGCGCCGTGGACCTTCGCATCATGCGCATCCGCCGCAAGATCGAGCCGGACCCGACCAAACCGGCCGTGATCCGTACCATCCGCGGCGGTGGCTATTTGTTCTCCCCGACGGGAGACAAGGCGTAGGGCCTTTTTCGCCCGCAATACGGCGCCTGGGGCCCTTTTATTGCGGCAACGCACCGCGCCCGGCCGCCCCGGAAAGGCGGAACTTTTGCCGATCTGAAATTGTGGCATTTTCCACGCATTGAAAATATTCACAATTTCGCCCTGAGTGTTTCGTCGGCACGGCCCCGACGAAACAATTCTCCCGTCCAAGAAACCATTTTCTGCTTTTGGAGCAGACATCCCGAAACGCAGGCTCATTAACAATTTCGGGTAACGAAGCCGCCGCACCAAGCGGCGACCTGGGAGCCTGTCATGCAGAACGTCGTCGCCATCAACGCCGCAGCCCGCCAGAGCATCATCGCTGCTCAGGCGACCTCCGACGAAATGCTTCTGGAGAGCATTGCCGACGGCAACCGGACAGCGATGCACATTCTCTATTCCCGTCACAACGTACGGGTCTATCGCTTCATCCTTCGCATCGTTCGCGACACCACCATGGCCGAAGATCTCGTCAGCCAGGTCTTCCTGGACGTCTGGCGCACCGCGAGCCAGTTCGAAGGCCGCTCCCAGGTTTCGACCTGGCTGCTGTCGATCGCCCGCTTCAAGTCGCTGACCTCGCTGCGCCAGCGCAAGTTCGAGGACATCGACCAGGAAGACGTCCGCGAGATCGCCGACGGTGCCGACACGCCGGAAGCGTCGCTCGACCGCTCGACGACCAGCCAGATCCTGCGCGCTTGCGTGGCCAAGCTGTCGCCGGCGCACCGGGAGATCATCAACCTCGTCTACTATCACGAGAAGTCGGTCGAGGAAGTCGGCCAGATCATCGGCATTCCCCAGAGCACGGTGAAGACCCGCATGTTCTATGCCCGCAAGCAGCTCGCCGACCTCCTCCGGAACGCCGGCGTCGACAGCCTCGCTGCGTAAGGAATTTTCGGGCCGGCGCCCCACCCCGCCGGCTCGTGAAACAAATGAAACAGACGACGAAATCACGCTGAAAAAATCGCCTGTTACACCAATACCCATCGATTTTCTCTTCGACCTCCCAAGACTCTCAAGACCCGGAAAGGATGCCCCCCTTTCCGGGTCGCTCTATTTTTAGTCCATTCAATCCATACAATTTGGACAATTCGGCTCCATTCTTCGTGATTGGCGGCCGTGACGTGAGCCGCCGATACCATCGCCGTGTCGCCCGTGCTAAACCTCGCGCCGGGACGACGATGGATGGTGTGCGATGTTCGATGGTCTTGATGCGGTCACGCTGGCACGCGCCCAATTTGCCTTCACGATGTCGTTTCACATCGTCTTCCCCGCGTTCTCCATCGGCCTTGCCTCCTATCTTGCCGTGCTCGAGGCGCGCTGGCTGATCACGGGGCGCGAGGTCTTCCTCAATCTCTTCAATTACTGGCTCAAGATCTTTGCGATCGGTTTCGGCATGGGCGTGGTGTCGGGCATCGTGATGTCCTACCAGTTCGGCACCAACTGGTCGGTTTATGCCGACAAGACCGGTCCCGTCATCGGCCCCCTGATGGCCTATGAGGTGCTGACCGCGTTCTTTCTCGAAGCCGGCTTCCTCGGCGTGATGCTGTTTGGACTGAACCGGGTCGGCCCCAGGCTGCATTTCTTCGCAACGCTGATGGTCGCGATCGGCACGCTGATCTCGGCGTTCTGGATCCTCTCGGCCAATTCCTGGATGCAGACGCCGACCGGCTACGCCGTGAATGCAGACGGCCAGTTCGTCGCGGCCGATTGGCTCAAGGTGATCTTCAATCCGTCCTTTCCCTATCGCCTCGTGCACATGGTGCTCGCGGCGTATCTCACGACCGCGCTGGTAGTCGGTGCGGTCGGCGCGTTTCACCTTTTTCGTGATCAACATCTGGCCGGTCCGCGCGTGATGTTCTCGATGGCGATGTGGATGGCGACGCTTGTTGCGCCGATCCAGATTCTGGCCGGCGATCAGCACGGGCTGAACACGCTGGAGCACCAGCCGGTGAAGATCATGGGCATGGAGGGCCATTACCAGAGCCATCCTGATGGAGCGCCGCTGATCCTGTTCGGCCTGCCCGACCAGCAGGCGGGCGAGGTCAAATACGCCCTCGAAATTCCCAAGATGGGCTCCCTGATCCTGAAACACTCGCCGTATGCGCCGATGGCCGGTCTCGATACGGTGCCGCGTGAAAACTGGCCGCCGGTGCCGATTACGTTCTGGTCGTTCCGGGTCATGGTCGGCATGGGCTTCCTGATGTTCGGCCTCGGCCTGTTCAGCGCCTGGTGCCGCTGGCGCGGCACGCTGTTCCAGTCGCGGTTGCTGCATGTCTTCGCGATGCTGATGGGACCCGCCGGCTTCATCGCCGTGCTGGCGGGCTGGATCACCACCGAGACCGGACGGCAACCCTTCACCGTGTATGGGCTGCTTCGCACCGCTGAATCCGCCTCGCCCTTGGCTGCGCCCGCTGTCGGCTCCTCACTGCTCGCCTTTGTCATCGTCTATTTCGTCGTGTATGCGGCCGGCTTGACCTATCTGCTCCGGCTGATGGCGCAGCCGCCACAACCAGGCGAAGCCGGACCGCCGAGCGATATGCCCGCGCGCGCCGCCGGCATCACGCCCGCCGTCGAAGGAATCGCGCGATGAGTGGAACCATCGACATCGCCACCATCTGGGCCTTCATCATCGCCTTTGCCGTGTTCGTCTATGTGGTGATGGACGGCTTCGACCTCGGCCTCGGCATCCTCTTTCCGCTGTTTCCGGCCAAGGCCGATCGCGACATCATCATGAACACGGTGGCGCCGGTCTGGGACGGCAACGAGACCTGGCTGGTGCTCGGCGGCGGCGGCATGATGGCGGCGTTTCCGCTGGCCTACTCCGTGCTGATGCCCGCGCTCTATACGCCGATCATTGCGATGCTGGTCGGCTTGGTCTTCCGCGGCGTCGCTTTCGAATTCCGCTGGCGCACGCAAGGCGAACGCAACCGCTGGGACCTCGCTTTTTCCGGCGGCTCGTGGGTGGCGGCACTGGCGCAGGGCATTGCGCTCGGCGCCATCCTGCAGGGCATCCATGTCGAGGGACGCCATTATGCCGGCGGCTGGTGGGACTGGCTGACGCCGTTCTCGATCCTGACCGGCGTGTCGCTCGTGGTCGGCTACGCCCTGCTCGGCGCGACCTGGCTGGTACTGAAGACCGAAGGAGGATTGCGCGACCGCGCCTATCACCTCTGCTGGTATCTGTTGTTTGCCATGCTCGCCGCGATCGGGTTGGTCAGCATCGCAACGCCCTTCCTGCACATCCAATATGCCCAGCGCTGGTTCACCTGGCCGAATGTGGTGCTGACCGCGCCCGTGCCGATCGCGGTCGCCGCCGTCGCCTTGGCGTTGCTCCGGGCGCTTGCCAACAAGCAGGACTCGCAGCCATTCTATCTCGTGCTCGCGCTGTTCGCGCTGTCCTATGCCGGGCTCGGCATCAGCATGTATCCCTATATCGTGCCGCAGAGCATCACGATCTGGCAGGCGGCCGCGCCCGAGAACAGCCAGCTCTTCATGCTGGTCGGCGTCGCCATCCTGATCCCGCTGATCCTCGGCTACACCGCCTGGGCCTATTGGGTGTTTCGCGGCAAGGTCCGCGCCGGCCACGGCTATCACTGATGCCTCCGCAACCGCAGCGGCCGCTCGCCCGGCGCCTCCTGTGGTTCGCGGGGCTGTGGCTTGCCGGAGTTGCCAGCGTCGGCCTGATCTCGCTGGTCCTGCACCTCTGGATCGCGCCGAAATAAGGCGCCACGCTCTTCCCGGATGACTGCTAAGTGACGGGAATCGAAGAGATTCCAGCGCCGCTGCCATGAACTTGCCATCAAGCTGGCCCTCCATTTTGGCGGTTCCAGTGATTTGCCAAACAGTGATACAAACGCCCCCGCGCCTGCCCTTTGAGGAGACTTTTGCAATGACGAAGCTGCGCAACCTGGCCTGGATGTCGATGGCCGCGATCGGCCTGTTGTTCTCGACCTCGCATAGCTACGCGCAGTCGAATGACCCCGGCGATCAGCCCGGCCTGATCGCCGACGACACCTATCAGCTCGATCCGGAATGGCAGAAGCAGATGGTGCTCTACCGGACCACCGAGCCGCCCGGCACCATCATCGTCTCGACCGCGGAGCGTCATCTCTATCTGGTCCAGCCCGGCGGCCGCGCGCTGCGCTACGGCATCGGCGTCGGCCGCGACGGCTTCCAGTGGCAGGGCATGGTCGTCATCACCAACAAGAAGGAATGGCCGGACTGGACCCCGCCACCGGAAATGATCGCCCGCCAGCCTTATCTGCCGCGCTTCATGGCCGGCGGCCCCGGCAACCCGCTGGGAGCGCGCGCCATGTATCTCGGCACCACCGTCTACCGCATTCACGGCACCAATCGTCCTGACACGATCGGCACCAAGGTCTCCTCGGGCTGCTTCCGCCTGGTCAACAACGACGTCGCCGATCTCTATGATCGCGTGCCTGTCGGCACCAAGGTGATCATCAAGCAGAAGCCCGAACTGTAAGCCTTTTCGATTGAGCATGATCTTTTCGGAAAACCGCTGCACACTTTTCCGGATCATGCTCTAGCTCCCGCCCTGTTTTTTGCTCCTAACAAGAGAGACACATGTTTCGTACATTCCGAGGCGGCCTGGCGATCGGGCTCGCGGTCGCGGTTTTGGTTGCGGTCTGCGCCATCGTCTATGAGTTCTACGACACCCGCACGCTGAAGCGCACGGTCCGCCGTGGCGAAGTCTTCTGCGGCGTCAACAAGGGCCTGCCCGGCTTCTCGGCTCCCGACGAGAAGGGCAACTGGACCGGCTTCGACGTCGATTTCTGCCGTGCGGTAGCCGCGGCCATCTTCGACGACCCGAACAAGGCGAAGTTCATACCGCTCGACGCCAACGAGCGCTTCAAGGAGCTGCAGAACCGCACCGTCGACATCCTCTCCCGCAACTCGACCTGGGACATGTCGCGCGAGCAGAATTACGACCTCTATTTCCCGGCGGTCGCCTATTACGACGGCCAGGGCTTCATGCTGCCCCGCTCGCGTAACATCGATTCCGCGCTCAGCCTCGACGGCAGCAAGGTCTGCGTGCAGGCGTCGACGACGACCGCGCTCAACCTTGCCGACTATTTCAAGGCCAACAACATGAAGTATGAGGAGGTGAAGCTTCCTCAGCTTGCCGATGTCGTCAAAGCCTATGAGAACGGCAAGTGCGACACCTTCACAGCCGACATCTCTCAGCTCTACGCGCTGCGGCTGAACCTGACGCAACCGAGCGACCACGTCATCCTGCCCGACGTCATCTCCAAGGAGCCGCTTGCCCCCGTGGTGCGCCAGCGCGACGACGACTGGATGATGATCGTCAAATGGACGCTGTACGCGATGATCAACGCCGAGGAGCTCGGCGTGAACTCCAAGAACATCGACGAAGCGCTGAAGTCGAAGAAGCCCGACGTGATGCGCCTGGTCGGCAATGAAGGCACCTATGGCGAGGACCTCGGCCTCTCCAAGGACTGGGCCGTGCGCATCATCAAGCATGTCGGCAATTACGGCGAAGTGTATGAGCGCAATGTCGGCGAAGCCTCCAAGCTGAAGATCCCGCGCGGGTTGAACCAGCTCTGGAACAACGGCGGGATTCAATACGCGCCGCCGATAAGGTGATGTGAGCCTCGGGGCCGTAGGGTGGGCAAAGGCGCGCAAGCGCCGTGCCCACCACGGCTTGCGACGCCGCACGTCGGTGGGCACGCTACGCTTTGCCCACCCTACAACCCGTGGCCGCACCTTCGCATTCTCGCGGCACAAAATGCCCGAGTCTTGAAAGCCATCACCCCTCAAAAATCAGAGGGCGCAGGGAAGGCCGGATGCTGGTTGCACCCGCGGCCCCGTGCGCAAGAGATAAGCACACGGGTTAGGCACCACAGGTTCAACCGGAGCGACCCGGCCTTCCCTGCGCGATCGGTGTTAACGGCTGCTTCGCGCTCTCCCTGGTGTGCCGGGCTTGTTAGCCACCATCATCAGCGGGGTCATCGACCCGCAGACTTGATCTCAGCGTCGGGAGATCAGGACCACACGACTTCGCCGTCCGCTTTCGCCGCGTTCGTCAACTGCGCCGAAAGCGTCCATCGCATCCCGCACAACGTTCGTGACGACGCGTACGCCCCTCTGTGTGGGCGGGACGCGCGAAGAAGGACCACTGATTTGCCCGACGGGGCAAGCGAATATTTTTGCGCGGATGGGGTGATGCGGCGAAGCGGATTGAGATCGTTTGAGAATTAGTTTTTTGCGCGCAACGGAATTCAAGCCGCAATTCAACGCGCAGTGCGTAGGATGGGTTGAACGAAGTGAAACCCATCTTGCATGCCGAGAGAACGATGGGTTTCGCTGTGCTCAACCCATCCTACGATTCGTTCACGACACCGTCACCATGCCGCTCCAGAACTGGTACTCGCCGCCGGTTTCGATCTCGGTATTGCCGGCAAACGTGAGCTTGCCGTCGGCGCCCACATGGAAGGTCGCGATGTTGGCGGGAATGGTCTTGAAGCCGGCCCCGTCGCGAACGAGCTTCGGCTCGTTGTCGGTCACCGCCAGCATGCGTGCGCCCGGATCGAGCGCGAAGGTACGCGGATAGATGCCGCGCACATCCTCGTTCTGGATCAGCGAGGGCTCACCGCTCGACGGGTCGATCGCAAACACCGCGATGTTGTTCTCCCCGCCGGGAAATACCTCCTTGCCGTCGACCTTTACGGTGTCGAAGGCGCGGTTAGCGAGATAGAGGAAGCGGCCGCTCGGCTGGAAATGCAGCGTGCAGGCGGCCTGGCGCGAGCGAATGTTGTTCGGGTCGGCGAGCGTATCCTTGACGAAGATCGGCTGCGGCTCGAGCCCGCCGCTTGTAAGCCGGTACACATCGAGCTTGTTCTCGCGCTCGCGCGACACATAGACCAGCGGCAAGGTAGGGTGAAAATCAAGATGACGCGGACCAAAACCGTAGCCACCGTTCGGCGCCACCGACACGCGATTTTCGAGCTGGCCGTCCTTGAACGCGAAGAGTTTTAGCGAGCCGGGGTCCTCCGGCTTGTCCTTAGTTTTGTCGTTGCCACGGCACACCAGGATCGCGGCGTCGTTCGCCGGCGTCACGCGAATCTGATGCGCGAAGATTCCGCAATCGAGCGAGGCCGTCTGCACCACTTCTTCGCCGACGGTGCCGTCGGCATTGATCCGATGCACCGAGACGCTGGAGGGGTTGTTATAGGCGACCAGCGCGAAGCGGCCGCTGTGATCGACATTCACATGGATCGGGCGCGAGCGCAGCGAAGCCGATGACCCGTGCATTTGCAGCTCGCCGCTGCTCTTGTCGATGCGAAGCGCGCTCAGATAATGCTTGTCGCCCTTGACCCCGAGCGATGAGGAGCCGCCATCGCTCGATCCGACATACAGAAACGGCGCCGACGGATGCGGCCAGGCATACTGCACCTTTTGCGGCAGCATCGCCGTGCCGCTGGGTGTGAGCGACGCCTTCTCGGGATCGACGCGGTAGAGTTTCAGCGCGGGGCCGAGGCTGGCGTAGAAGAAGGTTTGACCGGTCGTCGCCTGGCTCATGGCCTCATCCTTTTCTTGTTTGCTTTTTTGACCCAAGGCGACCCGCGGCACAGCAAGCGCACCGGCAGCGATCGCGCAAAATTCGCGACGTCCAAGCATGGTGTGTTCTCCCGATTGCCGCGCCGTTGTCCGGCGTCGGCGTTTTGGTGAGACATGTTACCACATTTCATAGACGTGCTACGATGGCTCTATCCTTTGTCATTCCGGGGCGACGCGAAGCGTCGAGCCCGGAATCCATAACCACCGGCGGCAGTGATGGCCTATTTACGTCTATCTGCTTGCGAGCAAGAAACACGGCACACTCTATCTTGGCGTGACCAATGATCTCGAGCGGCGCGTATACGAGCATCGAACGAAGGCGACAAAAGGTTTCACTGCCCGATATGGCGTCGATAAACTGGTCTGGTTTGAAGTTTATGACGATGCCCTCACCGCCATTGTACGGGAGAAAGAGCTGAAGAAATGGCGGCGGGATTGGAAGATTCGGCTGATTGAAGAGCAGAACCCGGACTGGGGCGATCTCTATCCTGGGATATCCAGCTAAGGCTGTGGTTATGGATTCCGGGCTCGACGCTTCGCGTCGCCCCGGAATGACGAGTGGAGATAGTAGGGCTCAATAGCTCCGCATCCGCGCTAGCTGATCGGCGTGGTAATTCGCGTCGCCGAACAGCTCTTCGCACACCCGCGCGCGCTTCATGAAGAAGCCGATGTCGAACTGGTCGGTCATGCCCATGCCGCCATGCATCTGCACGCCTTCCTGCACCGCGCGGGTGGCTGTGGTGCCGGCGCGGGCCTTGGCGACGGCGACGGCGTTCGCCGCTTTGTCGAAATTGCCATCCAGCATTTGCAGCGCTTTCAGCACGGCGGCGCGGGTGATCTCGATGTCGATATAGAGCTGCGCCGCGCGATGCTGCAGCGCCTGGAATTCGCCGATGGCCTTGCCGAACTGCTTGCGTTCTTTCAGGTAGTTCACGGTGCGGGAAAACACCTCTTCGCTCAAACCCACCATTTCGGAGGCGACCGCGCCGCGGCCGATATTGAGTACGCCTTCGAGCAGGCCAAAGCCGGCATCGACCTCGCCGAGCACGTGATCGGCATCGACCTCGACATTGGCGAAATCGATGCGCGCGGCGTTATGCGCGTCGACCAGGATGGTGCGCTCGGTGGCGATGCCTTTGCTCTTTGGATCAACCAGAAACAGCGTCACACCCTCGCGCTCACCGGCCGAGCCAGCGGTCCGTGCCGCGACGATCAGGAGATCGGCGACATGGCCGTCGACCACGAGCGCCTTGGCGCCGCTGAGCTTGAAGCCGTTGCCGGAGCGCACAGCCTTGAGCTCGGTCTGCAGCGGGCGATGTTTGGCGCCCTCATCGACCGCGAGCGAGGCCAGCAGCGAGCCGGCCGAAATCTTCGGCAGATATTCCGACTTCTGCGCGTTACTTCCGCCGCGCGACAAGGCCGACGCCGCCACCACCGCGGTCGACAGGAACGGCGACGGCATCAAGGTGCGGCCGATCTCCTCCATCACCACGCCGGCTTCGACACAGCCGAGCCCACTGCCGCCGTGCTCTTCGCCGACCAGGAGGCCAGCAAATCCCATGTCGGCAAACTCCTTCCAGAGCTCGCGGGAGAAGCCGGTGGCGTCCTTTGCGTCGCGCAGATGCCGCAGATGTGACACCGGCGCCTTGTCGCTGATAAGGCCGCGCGCGCTGTCGCGCAGCATTGATTGTTCTTCTGTGAGGACGAGGGCCATGATGTGCTTCCGCTTGTCGAATATCTATTGAGATCGTCATTCCGGGATGGCCCGAAAGGCCAGGCCCGGAATCCATAACCACGGACTGGGGTTATGGATTCCGGGCTCGCGACTGCGTCGCGCCCCGGAATGACGGGTGGTGGTGCACCGCGATCAAGCCCCCGGCAGATCGAGGATGCGCTTGGCGACAATGCCGAGCATCACCTCGCTCGTGCCGCCTTCGATCGAATTGGCCTTGGTGCGCAGCCAGGCACGCGGGCGGGCGCCGCCCCTGGAGCGCTCGCTTTCCCATTCCAGCGCGTCGATGCCGCCTGATGACATCAGGATCTCGTAGCGGCGTTTGTTGAGCTCGGTGCCGTAATATTTCATCGCCGAGGAGAAGGCCGGATGCGCCTGGCCCGCCTTCGCGAGATCGACCATGCGTTCGGCGGCCGCGGCCAGTGCTGCTTCATCCACCTCAAACGAGGCGATCTGGCCACGCAGCACGGCGTCTTCCAGCCGGCCTTCGCCGTCCGTGCCGATGGAATCGGCGGCAATCTGGCCGAGCGGGCGGCCGACGCCGCGCTCGCCCATGCCCGAGATCATCGCGCGCTCGTGCTGCAGCAGGTATTTCGCGACGTCCCAGCCGCGATTGACCTGGCCCACGACATGCGATTTCGGCACGCGGACATTGTCGAAGAAGGTCTCGCAAAACGGCGAATAGCCGGAGATCAAGAGGATCGGCTTGGTCGAGACACCTTTCGAGGCCATGTCGAACAGGATGAAGCTGATGCCGTCATGCTTCTTCGCCGCCGGATCGGTGCGCACCAGGCAGAAGATCCAGTCGGCGTAGTTGGCATAGGAGGTCCAGATCTTCTGGCCGTTGATGATGTAATCGTCGCCATCGCCGACCGCGCGGGTCTGCAGCGAGGCAAGGTCGGAGCCGGCATTCGGTTCGGAATAGCCCTGGCACCAGCGGATCAGTCCCGCGGTGATCTTGGGCAGATGCTCCTTCTTCTGCTCCTCCGTGCCGTATTTCAACAACGCCGGTCCGAGCATGGAGATGCCGAACGACGTCAACGGCTGGCGCGCGCCGACCGCGGCCATCTCCTGGCGCACGATCTTGGCTTCTTCGCCGTCCAGCCCGCCGCCGCCATATTCGCTCGGCCAATGCGGCACGGTCCAGCCCTTGTCGCGCATGCGCTCGAACCAGACACGCTGCGCGTCCGAGGAGAATTTGGCGTTGCGCCCGCCCCAGAAGGTGTCGCCATCCGACGCCATGGGCTTGCGCATTTCGGGCGGGCAATTCTGCTCCAGCCACGCGCGCGTTTCAGCGCGGAATTTTTCCAGATCGGCCATCAGACGTTTCCACTATAAAGATCGTTACGCCGACCTTAGCCCGCGTGCGCAGGATTTCAATATGCCTCTGCACTGGCGGCGGGTGTCGCGCGCTCGCGCGATCGGCTATATCGGAGGCGCGGCAAGCATTGAAAAACAAGAGGAAACGAAGATGAGGTTGAAGCTGCTTTCGCCAGGCGAAATGAACGCCGACCAGAAACAGACCTATGACGAGGCGATCGCGGGCAAGCGCGGCGCGCCGCCGGCACCGATGATGGCCTGGCTGAACAGCCCGGAAATGGCGCGGCACGCGACGCGGCTCGGCGAAACGCTGCGCTTCAACACCATGTTTCCGGCGAAACTTTCGGAGATCGCGATCCTCGTCACGGCGCGGCATTTCACGGCGCATTACGAATGGTTCGCGCACAAGCGCCTTGCGCTGAAGGGCGGCATGGATCTGAGGATCATCGAGGCGATCCGCGACCGCCGCACGCCTGTGTTCGAGGAGCCCAAGGGCAAGACCATCTACGAGGTCGCGAAGTCGCTGCATGAGGGCCACGGGTTGTCGAAGGCGCTCTATGCCGAAGCGGTGGAGGTGCTGAGCGAGCGCGGGCTGACCGAGATCATCGGGCTCTGCGGATATTACACGCTGGTGTCGCTGACGTTGAACACGTTCGAGTTCGGCCTGCCGGAAGGGGAAGTGTCGGAGCTGGAGTGACGGCGGCGCTCGCAGGCGTCGTAGGGTGGGCAAAGCGCAGCGTGCCCACCTTCAAGCGCCGAGCTCGTAATGGTGGGCACGCTTCGCTTTGCCCACCCTACGCGGCCTTCGCGCGCCGTCCCCGAATCATGATCAGCACCGCCGCGGTCAGCTCCAGCGCGATACAGCCGTAGAACGGCAGGGTGTAGCTGCCGGAGAGATCGCGCAGCACGCCCACCACGCCGGGGCCGAAGGCGTAGGTCACCTGCGCGATCGCGGTTTGCAGGCTGACCAGCACGCCGAAGGAATGCGGATCAAACTCGCGCTGCACGATCAGCGACGGCAGCGTTATCAGGTTGCCGACCGAGAAGCCGAACACGCCGCAGGCCGCGATCAGCGCAGCTTCGTTGCGGAAATTGATCAGCACCAACAGCGCCGCCGCCTGGCTCATGAAGGAGAGCGCCGAGGCAAGACGCTGGTTGAGGCGGTCGATCACGGTCGAAAACAGCACGCGGCCGATCACCGCCATCGCGGTGAGCAGCGCGATCGCTGTGGTGGCGCTGGCGCGGCCGATCACGGGATCGAGGAACGAGATCAGGTGCACGATGAAGCCGACTTGCGCGAACAGCACCAGCGCGAACGCCGTCGTCACCGAGAGGAAGGCGATATCGCGCAACGCGCCGGCGC
>Ga0210410_10004271_pt1 | contig 12545 bp, 10 predicted proteins | sample IncBWC4MmetaG_FD_161058 | JGI IMG/M metagenome (GOLD analysis project Ga0210410, IMG submission 161058) | Forest soil microbial communities from Barre Woods Harvard Forest LTER site, Petersham, Massachusetts, United States - Inc-BW-C-4-M | ecosystem: Environmental > Terrestrial > Soil >... | reverse complement strand
CTTCGGCGATCTGAGTCATGTTGCCGCTGGCTTCTTTCACTCCCACGATGTTGGGAATTTCGGCGAGGCGCGCCAGAGTTGAAGGCTCAAGATTCGCCGCCGTGCGGCCGGGCACGTTGTAGAGGATGATGGTCTTCTCGCCGACGGCTTCTGCGATCGCCCTGAAGTGGCGATACTGGCCCTCTTGCGTGGGCTTGTTGTAGTAGGGCGATGCGGTGAGGATAGCGTTGACGCCGGGGCGCGCGGCGATTTCTTTTGCCTTTTCAACCGCGTCATAGGTGGAGTTGGAGGTGGCGCCGGCGACGATGGGAACGCGACCGGCTGCAACTTCGATGGTCGTGTCGATCACGTAGAGCCACTCGTCGTGCGAGAGAGTCGGGGTCTCGCCGGTCGTGCCGCAGGGTACTAAGAAATCAATGCCGGATTCGATCTGCCATGCAACCAGATTGCGCAAGGCGGTGCCGTCGATGGAGCCGTCCTGATGAAAGGGAGTGACGAGGGCGGTGCCGCAGCCACGGAGTTGCATACGAATAAGATAACGCGAATGGGGAGTGATGGAAACTCAGGTGGACGAGTGGGTTCGGCGGAGTTTGCCGGCGTCGCAAGCAGAAAAGCAGGTTCCGCGTCGCATCGCTCCTCGGAACGACAATTTTGAGGGGCCGAATTTCATGTTGATTGATCGCGGTGGACTGTTTCCATCGAAAATGCCGGCAGACATACTGCGATGTATTCGGCGCCACCTTCCCGCGGTGTGGAGTAGCGCACCCATTCGCCAGCATGAGCGACGACCGCCTGGCCAGCGTCGACGTCAAGCGTGCCGCCCTTGTGCTCAACTCGGAGCAGCCCCTTCAGCACGATGGTGAACTCGTCGAACTCCGGAGTTTGTCCGGGCTCGAGCCATCCTTGCGGGCTGCGCATGTGGGCGACACTGGCAGCGGAGGTTTTCGAGTTGACGCGTCCGACGTATTCGTCGATGAGTTTGGGTTTGTTGCCGGCGGATTGGATGCGCGTGGGTTGCCCGATGAGTGTTGGCATGGATCTTTGCCTCTCGACTGCCGACTTCCGCACTAGAGTACAACAAAAGCCTTTGCCGCAAAGACCGCGGAGGAATAAGGCCGGGCGGCAAGAACCGGCGATCAGCTCGCTGGCGTGCGAAGCAGAGGCTGTTTCAAGTAGAGACGTAGCCGGGCTACGTCTCTACGATCGGGATCGACTCGCGTCGGTCACGGATAAGTCTTACGGACAGGGATACGGGGTGCCTGGGATCGGTGGGGTGCCGGGAATGACAGTCGAAGGTCCGGGCATGCCGTCTGGGCCCGGTGGTCCGGGGATGACGGTGTCAGGCGTTCCCGGCGTGCCTGGTGTATAGCAGGTTCCATGATCTGGGTTCGATGGTGGGGGTGGGATCGCCCGAGGACGTGCGGCAATTGGCGGTTGAGGGGCGGGATGTTGTTCGGATTGCCGCACCGCGTCGCTCACTTCATTTTGCCGCAACGTAATCGGATGCTGCACCACCATTTCGACGGGTGACCATACGTCGAGGAAAAAATGGTGCGTATTGACGAGCAGCGCGACCGCAGCTACCCCTCCCGCTGCCAATCCGACCAAGCTGCCGATCGCGGTGCTTTTTAATTTGCTGGCGGGAGTTGTGAGGCTCGACGAAATACATCCGGGCGGAGGACCGACGCAGCCGGGAGGCAGACTGCTGGTAAGGGTGCTGGGTTGCGAACTGGCGGCCGAGTGGCCGATCAGTGCGCCGAGGCCTAACCCGGCTGCTGGCAGGGCGAATGCGCCGATCATCCGGCCGCTGCCCGGATCTTTGAGTGCGTAACCTTCGTCGCTTTCGAGGATCATCGGACCGCGGACGGGGGCCACGTAACCGTCGGGAAAAGAGATGGACATCGATTGCAGACGCAGTTCCGCGCGTCCACCCGTGCGTTCGAGCTTGTCCACTTTTCCTTGAACAAATGTCCCGGGCGGGATCACGATCTGGTTGCCGGTGTTCACCGGGGAACTGACCTGGGCATAGATGTCATCTCCGCGATGAATGTATCGGCTCTGAATCGGATGAGTGAGCACCAAGGCGATCCTGGTCCCGGCGGGAATCGTGGCTGTAGTGTTTTCGGTTTCGACTTGCGTCTGGCCGGGTTGGGAAAGTTGGCCTTGGCTGGTTTGCGGTTGATCCTGCGCGACGCAGGTGACGGCAAAAAGAAGCCCTGTCATTGAAGTGAAAGTTTGAATTTTTCTTGCACTCGTCCCGGCCAGAGTCAGAAAGGCAATCATGGTCGAAACGGGGCTGCTGCTGCTGTTCGCCATTTGCTACCTCCTGTCGAAAGCCCAGTGAGAGCAGCCCTCGATTTCGTACGGACCTCAAAAGCGGGAATCCGCTTCCACCGGTTTAGACCCTCGCCCTGAGGAAAAGTATCGCTTTGAATCGGTAAAGGTCTGAAAAGAGATGGTAGGGATTTGTAAAGCCGCGCGGGAGCATGGGTTTTGATGAAATTTGCAACCCCCCGCCCGAGTTCCCGAGAAGGGGGGGCCAGTTCCGTCACCTGTGAGACTTTTCTGGCTTGCTCTAATCATTCAGTCCGCATCCTGACGTCCGAAAAGGCGGGACGGTAGGATGGGTGGGCACCCGCACGCGGTGTTTGGAAAGCAACGCTGCTTACGACACTTTCTCCGCCACCCAGCGTGAAACGGCGGTAACCAGTTTGCGCGGAGCGAAGCGCACGGACTGCGCCACGAGCCAATTGTGCGCCCCCGAGATGGCAACAGTGCGCCCGCTCAGGAGAGCGCGATAGCCGTCGCGGGCGACCTTCTCTGCCGACATCGCGCCAACCTGCTTGAAGAGGCGGGAATTCTCCGAGCCGGCGCGCTTGGCGAAGCCGGTGTGCGTCGCTCCGGGACAGAAGCAAGTGACGGTGACGCCGGAGCCGCGCAGTTCATTGGCGATCGCTTCGGAAAAGGAAAGCACATAAGCCTTGGTGGCGTAGTACACGGCCATCAAGGGACCGGGTTGGAAGGCGGCGGTGGAAGCGATGTTCATGATTCTGCCGGAGCGGCGTTCGAACATGGGGGGCAGGAAGAGGCGGGTGAGCTCGGTCAGTGCAGTGACATTGAGTTGGATCTGGCCGAGAATTTCTTCCTCCCGCATTTTGGCAAATTCGCCGAAGGCGCCGAAGCCGGCGTTGTTGATGAGGATGTCGACGGCTACGCCTTCGCTGTGAAGCCGGTCGAAGAGAAATTTCGGGGCGGGGATTTGGGCCAGGTCGAGCGCGATGGTCTTGACTGTGACTCCGTGAGGTTGCAGTTCGCTGGCGACTTGCGCGAGTTTGTCGGCGCTGCGGGCTACCAGGACCAGGTTGTAATGATCGCGAGCCAAGAGCTTGGCGAGTTCGTAGCCGATGCCGCCGGAGGCGCCGGTGATGAGCACGTTCATGAAGTTAGTTTAGCTGGATTGGGTGCTGGGCTAGGAAATCAAAGTCCCCACCCTAACGTCGCAAAAGACGCGACCTCAGGATGGGGCACCCGGTCGAACTGGAAACTTCGCGGACGAGGCGCCCGCGCCACGTTTTCTATGCGTGGACTAGTTCTACGCCGTAGATGGAATGCCAACTGGTGGCGGCTTTCAGCTTTTCATTGATGTTCTGGATGTTCTTTACGCCTTCGGTTTCGAGCCACTGGCGAAAGGCGGCTGCGCCTTGCTTGCCGTAGACGGGGATGCCATCCTTCCAGGTCGCGCGGCCGCAGAGAACGCCGTTGAACTTCACACCGGATTCTCCGGCGAGTTCGAGAGTCTCGCTGAACTCGGCATTGCTGACGCCGGCCGACAAGTAAATAAACGGCTTGGTCGCGACGTTCGCCGCCTTGTGGAACAGTTCGATGGCTTCTTTCTTGGTGTAGGCCTTCTGTCCGGCGAAAGATTTGGTGCCTTCGACAAACTTCATGTTCACCGGCACCTCGACTTTGAGCACATCGACGCCGTAACGGTCTTTGCTGAACTCGCGCATGCTCTCAGTGACGATGTGCGGTTTCTTCTTGGCGTAGTCGAGGCCCTTTTCGTCGGCACCCTCCTGGTAGCCCACGAACTCGAGGAAGAATGGGATGTCGTTGGCGCGGCATTCGTCGCCGATGCGCTCGACCCAGGCATGCTTCTTGTCGTTGACGCCTTTGGGATCGTCGGGAGTGTAGTAGAGCAGAATCTTGACGCAGTCAGCGCCCGCTTCTTTCAGGCGGCGCGCCGACCAGTGGTCGAGCAGATCGCCAAGGCGGCCGGGGCCGGTCTTGTCGTATCCCGTTTTTTCATAGGCGAGCAGCAGGCCGGCATTTTTGGCGCGGCGCTTCGAGGCGGGCAGACCCCATTCCGGGTCCAGCAGGATCGCGGTAGCGTACGGCGTGAGGACTTCGCTGACCAGCGTCTTGAATTCTTCCATCATGGCGTCGGTGACTTCGCCGCCTTTTTCTTTGGCCAGCGATTTTTGCAGGGATCCGCGTTGGTCCATTGCGGCGGCGGCGATGACACCGCGTTCGTTCGAAACCTTCTTGAGTCCGGCAAGTTTGCCCGGGGTGATTTTCATGGATTCCTCCAGAACTGCAGATTGAAGATGAGTGCCTCGGAACCAATAATTGTAAACCAATGGGAGAGGAAAGCGGCGTCGGACCTCGGGCGTCAGGCATTCCGAGTTGGGTAGAAACCGGAGGTCAACGAAATCGAGACGAGCTTAGCGATGCAGACGCAGGAAGAGAATGAACGTCAGACCAAGGGCTAATAGAAAGGCTGCCGGCTTTCATCCGCGTGACTCAGGATCTGTTCCAATTTTTCGGGTATGGCGCTGGAGTGGAATCCCGCCGGAAGCAAAAACAATCCCTAGCCAGCGCCCGAGGTCTCGGCGCACGCTGTAAGCGGCGATGGGAAAATGGGAGGCCAGAGGGCAACGACCACAGGGGGCATCGTAGTCTTCGAACGTTCCGCCAGGGTCACGGCGACGATTGACCTGGCCAAAGAACTTCTTTCCCAAGCCGACCGATTGAATGTACCTCGGTCTTGCAGAGTTTCAGCTTGTCAGCATGGTCCGCATCCGCCGACTCTGCTTTGTAAGCCTCAATACGAGCGGAACTAATTTTTCCTCACCGCTAGTTCAGCCTCAAGCCCAAACGTGCTTCATCGGTCGGTTGATCCCGCTCTTGAGCAAGGCGGAGAACTTCATCGCCGGTTAACCTCTCGTATTCCGCCACGAATCAGCTTGGGGGCGACATTCTTGACGTTGGCCACCTGGAAGGCGCGAATCGCCTGCCAGTGGTATAGTGGTATGACCGCTAGATGTCGTAAGGATTTGCCTTTGGGCACTGAAATCTAATATTCAACTTGAGTGAGCGAACGGTCGGGTGCGGATTCCGCGACCGGAGAAAAGGAAGTGCCATCATGGGCATTCGAACGATTAATCCCGCGACCGGGGAAGTAGTCAAAACATTTCAGGCGCTTTCGGAACACGAAATCGAGAAGAAGCTTCAGCTGGCGGTGAGCGCGTTCCAGGCGGAACGCAAGACTCCCTTTGCCGTGCGCGCAAAGCGCATGCTGAAGGCAGCCGAGATTCTGGAGCGGGACAAGGACAAGTTCGCCCACTTGATGACGCTCGAGATGGGCAAGCCTTACAAGGCCGCCGTAGCCGAAGCGGTGAAGTGCACGACCGCGTGCCGCTACTATGCCGAGAACACGGAGCGGTTTCTGGCCGACGAAGTGGTGGACACGGGGGCGAAGAAGAGCTTCATCCGCTATCTGCCAGTCGGACCGGTGCTGGCGGTGATGCCATGGAATTTTCCGTTCTGGCAGGTGATCCGGTTTGCGGCGCCCGCCTTGATGGCGGGCAACGTTGGGTTGTTGAAGCATGCCTCGAACGTGCCTCAGTGTGCGCTGGCGATCGAGGAAATTTTTCTGGAGGCAGGCTTTCCTGCGGGCGTGTTCCAGACGTTGCTGATTGGTTCGCAACAGGTGGAAGGGCTACTGAGCGATCCGCGCGTGGTCGCGGCGACGCTCACGGGCAGCGAGCAGGCCGGCATTCAAGTCGGGGTCGGGGCAGCCAAGCGGATCAAGAAAGTGGTCCTCGAGTTGGGCGGGAGCGATCCGTTTATCGTGATGCCTAGCGCCGATCTGGAAGCCGCCGTGAAAACCGCGGTGGAGGCGCGCATCCTGAACAACGGGCAGTCTTGCATTGCGGCCAAGCGCTTCATCGTTGCTGAGCCGATCGCGGGTGAGTTTGAGCGCAAATTTGTCGAGCGCATGGAAAGCCTGAAAATCGGCGATCCGTTTGACGAGAAAACCGAGCTTGGTCCGCTGGCGACAGCCGATGCGGTGACTTCACTCGATGCCGACGTACAGAAGACCGTGAAGGCGGGGGCCAGCCTGCTGACGGGCGGGCATCCGTTAAAGGGGAAGGGAAATTATTACGCGCCGACCGTGTTAACCAACATTCCGAAAGACTCGCCGGCATACGGCGAGGAATTCTTCGGTCCGGTGGCGTCGATCTTTCGCGTGAAGGATCAGGACGAGGCGATCCGCGTTGCCAACGACGTTCGCTTTGGCCTGGGGGCGAGCGCGTGGACGCAGGATGAGAAAGAACGCGAGCGCTTCATTAACGAATTGGAAGCCGGGATGGTGTTCATCAACAAGATGGTCGCGTCGGACCCGCGCATTCCGTTCGGCGGGGTGAAGCACTCCGGGCATGGGCGGGAACTGGGAGCGCTGGGCATTCGCGAGTTCGTGAACGCGAAGACGGTTTGGATCGCTTAAGTCCGATTAAATGCCTTGCCTGTGCTAGAGGCGCTGCGGCTGCTCCTGAGCTTCGATCGCAATCGACGGATAACTGCCGTCGCGCGGCTCAGTCAGCCGTTTTTTCCAGGGACACTCGCCGGGGGGAATGCGAGGTGCGGCAGCCTGCACCGTTTCCTGGTGTCCGCTTTGGCGAACCCCCACGACTCGCTAACTCGCTTGCTTTCCGTTGCCGGGAATTCCAATCCCGTCGCCTGAGCGCAACTCAGCCTCCAGACCCCGCAAGAGCGCGCTACTGAGGCTTAACTCACGGGCGCGCGCTTCCTCGAGGAATATCTGAAACGCCGGCGGTAGTGAGTTCGGCCACGTTTTCCCTCTCTCCGAAAGCTCGTAGTCTTAATTCAGTCACTTGGGCAGGGAAACTCTGGTTCGCTACAACGCATGTTGCCGCACAGGGACACAAGTGGAACCAACCCGCGGTTACGGCGCGAACACTTTGCAGCAACAGGTTTTCGGGCGGCAACTGGTGAACCGTAAAACCAACTACAATTCTTCATGAGCGCAGGGTTGGAGGTCCAGCATGCGGGCAGCGGGAGGCTTCAAGCTCAAGGCTGCCATGAGCTTGGGACTGTTATTCGCCACGGCGGTTACATTCTCAGCCTGTTCACGAGCGCCCGCCGCGATCGAGCACACTGTCATCATGGTGCAGGAGAATCACACTTTCGACAATTATTTCGGCACTTTTCCCGGTGCAGACGGCGCGACCAGCGGCCTCACATCAACCGGGCCGGTAGTCCCGCTCAGTCCCATGCCGGACGCGTATCAAGCCAGCCTCTGCAACAGCTGGGATTGTGCGATCCAAGCCATGGATGCCGGCAAAATGGACGGCTTCGACCTGATCAGCGGCGGGTTGGCCCCCTACACCCAGGCTACCGAGCAGGAAATTCCGAACTACTGGGAGTACGCACGACACTTCGTCCTAGCGGACCGATACTTCACGTCGGTGCATGGTCCAAGCCTTCCCAATCACCTCTTCACTGTGGCCGCCCAGTCGGGAGGAGCCATCGACAATGAATCCGGCACGAGCGGCGGAACGGCCTGCGATGGCAGTCCGTCCGGTACCGTCGCCGTAATTGACCCCAACGGCAATCGGACGCGGCAGTCGCCCTGTTTTGATTTCATGACCCTGCCCGACCTGCTCGAAAGGGCCGGGATTTCGTGGAAGTACTACATCGATGGTGATGGTATCTTCGCCACGATTCGTCACATTCGCAACAGCTCGATGTGGACGAATAATCGGGGCACGTCGGCGCAATTTCTTCTGGATGCTCAGAGTGGGCAGTTACCGGCGGTGAGTTGGCTAGTCGCACCGTGGGAGGTCAGCGAACACCCCCCGAACAGTGTGTGTGCAGGAGACAATCGGACAGCGGGGTTCGTGAATGCCATCATGCAGGGTCCTGCCTGGATTTCCACGGCCGTGTTTGTGACCTACGATGATTTCGGTGGATTCTACGACCACGTTCCTCCGCCACAAGTGGATCAGCACGGCTTGGGTCCCCGCGTACCGCTCCTTATCATTTCTCCGTTCGCCAAGCCAGGATACGTCTCGCACACCGTCTACGAGCACTCGTCGATCCTGAAGTTCATCGAAACGCGGTATCGACTTCAAAGCCTCACCCGCAGAGACGCTGCCGCGAGCAACATGCTGGATAGCTTCGATTTTAGCCAGCCGCCACAACCGCCGCTGATTCTGCAATCACGCCCGTGCCCTTGAGACGAGTCAGCCGACGTCCGGCGCAAACCATTGACGCCGGTGGATGACCAACTGCGGCACTAGCAAGGCGCAAGTGTTAAGTATGCAGGAGCATGCGCTCGGCGCCGAGGACCGGTCCGCCGCGCCGGGAATGGCAAGCAGAATACGACTGACGACAAAAATGAGCGTGACCGCATATCTTCTCAACACCCACTGGAATCGAGAATTCCTCGGGACTCATCCAGGGTTTCCTTACTGCCGTAGCGCAAGCGTGCTTAACACGGCTTGTTGCTTCGCGATTAGCTGCTCGACGCCTTGCTTCGCCATAGCGATCATCTTGGCTAACTGCTGGTCGTCGAAGACCTGGTGCTCGGCGGTTGCTTGGACTTCCACGAGCTTGTGTCCGGCGGTCATGACGAAGTTCATGTCCACGTCGGCGCGGGAGTCTTCCTCGTAGCAAAGATCGAGCAGGATTTCTCCATCCACAATGCCGACGCTCACGGCGGCAACAAAATCTTTGAGTGGAACTGAAGTCAGAGTCCCTGCTTCCACCAATTTTTCCAGAGCCAGGCCAAGCGCCACGAATGCGCCCGTGATCGAAGCGGTGCGCGTGCCGCCGTCGGCCTGGATGACGTCGCAGTCGATCCAGATGGTGCGTTCGCCAAGCCGCGCGAGATCGGTGACGGCTCGCAGCGAGCGGCCGATCAGGCGCTGGATCTCGTGAGTGCGTCCGCTCTGGCGGCCCTTCAAAACCTCGCGTGGGGTGCGGGTCAGGGTCGAGCGGGGAAGCATGCTGTATTCGCCGGAAATCCATCCCTTGCCCGAGTTGCGCATGAATTGCGGCACGGTCTCCTCAATCGAGGCGGTGCAGATAACGCGGGTGTTGCCGACTTCAATCAGGACGGAACCTTCGGCAGTAGAAATGAAGTTCGGCGTCAGGACGAGAGGGCGAAGCTGCTCGGGGGAGCGATTATCGGAGCGATAGAACATGAGCCGGATTGTAAACGATTGACCATACGGCAAATGTGGCGATTGACATTCGTTATATCTATAGATATAGTTAACGACAGGTCGAATGGAAGTAAAAGTCTTGAAGGTTTGAACTATGAATCTTTGCGTTGCACTGGTTGTGACTCCCGAGCAGCTTTCGGGTCATACCTCGCGCAGCGAGAAGCCCGATTTTCTCTCTCGGGTGTCAGCGAAACGCTTCTCGGAATGACAAGTGCATTTGAAACCTTCAGTCTTTGAAACCTAGCGACCTTGAAGCTTTGAACTTTGCAACTCGAAAACTTTGAAAACAAGGAGTCAGTTATGTACGGAAGATGTGGAAGTTGGTGGCGTGGGGGAATGGCAACGCCGTTTATGGGAGGTGGATTTCCTTGGGGCCGCGGAGGGCGGTGGGGACGGTTCTTCGGGCCGGGCGAAATCCGGCTGGCGTTGCTCTCCATGCTTGCAAGTGGACCGAAGCACGGCTACGAACTCATGAAGGAGCTGGAGACGAAGTCGGGCGGCATCTACAAGGCGAGCGCGGGGGCGATTTATCCGGCGCTGCAACAACTGGAAGATGAGGAACTGGTGACGTCGGGCACAGCGGGCGGAAAGAGAACTTATTCTCTCACCGATGCCGGCAAGGCAGAGCTCGAACGCGAGGCCGAGTCGGTGAAGAAGATCTGGCAGCGGGCCGAGCAGGCTGGAGACTGGGGTCCGTGGATGGGGCCGGAGGGAGCGGAAGTCATGCGTCCTGCAGCCGAGGTGATGAAGACGGCGCTGAAAGCTGCGACTCGAGGGTCGCACGATTCGGCGAAGATTGCGAAGATTCGCGAGATTCTGGAGCGTGCCAAGCGCGAGATCGAAGGGCTAGAGAAGAACTAACTGCTCCGACTCGGAAACCCGTGCAGAAAAGCTGCATGGCTGCGCGGCACCGAAGGCCGCGAGTGCAGACCGAAGCCGCTCTGGCGGGCTGCATCCAACTGGCTTTCGAACTTCGTGGATTCGACCTGGCCTCGGGGCTCCGCCAGCAAAAGTGAAGCCCTTGATTTCGAAGCCGCCCCGATCTGACGAAAGAACTCTCGAGCATCGGGGAATTCGTCGACTCCGGCAAAGGCGACGGTAAAGTCGACGGAGCCGGCCAAGTCGGCGAGAGCCATCGAGTCGGGAGATGCTAAGCGGGCGTCGAGACGGTTCAGAAGGCCAGCCTTGGCCGCGCGACGTTTCAGCCCTCGAGCAACTCAGGGTTTGAATGTCGACGGCGACCACCTTACCCGATGGTCCCACCCGATCGAAGCAATTCGAGCATGAACAATCCCATACCGGACCAGGTTCCAGCGCGGTTATGTCTTGGCGCAGGTAGCCATCAAGAATCTCGGCGGGATTTTGCGACCAGCGCCCGAGCGGCGAGATGGAGAAATATCCCAACCACCACGGGCAGACCGAATGAGACACGCGATCCCTCCCGGCGATCACCCGAGATCGATTCCTGGCCTAGGCCCGGCCGGTTACTCGCTACTGTCCGGATTGCAGTTGCGTGGCGAGTTGATTGACTGCGGTCACGTCATAGAACGAGGAAAGGTCGGCGTGACCTGCCAGGGTGTCGCGCTCTTTGCCGTCAACCAGGATCTTTACTTTCAGAATGTCTGGCGTGTTGGCCGAGATCGTGTGGATGAGCGAAGTTACGGTCAATTCCTCGACCAGGATGCCGGAGCGGTGCATGTCGGCGAAGGCGGAATTCAGGTCAATCACCGCGACCCCCGGATCGACGAGAAATACGCTCCGAATATCGGCGCCAGCGCCCAGAACGTGCGGCGAGGACTTGTCGAGATACAGCGAGAGTAGTGCGCGGAGGAGTTCCTCGGCGCGCTGTTGCCGTCCCGAGGGCAGTGGAATCTGAGCGGACTCAGGCCGCAGGCTGCCGTCGCTGTCGTGGGCCACGAAGAGAATGACCCGCTCCGTTGGTCCCGCGACCGGAGGCGCCAGCGGTCGGGTATCGGTCGAGGGAATCGGTGTGGACGCAGCCGTTTTTCGCATGTGCAAGGCATACAGGCTCAAGCCCAGCACCGCGACCAGTAGCACCGACATCGCGATCAACAGATGCCGCGGCATCACTGCGCGCCTCCCAGCTGGTCGCGGGTGGCGGCGATCGCAGTGGCCACCGCGCTGGTAACGAGTTGCTGGTAGTCAGGGGCGGTGAGTTGGGAGGAATCGGATCCCTGCGGCGCAACTTCGACCGCAATCGCGGCGCCGGCGAGGTTATTGAGAGGGCGAAGGGGAGCGGCCAGACTACGCACTGGGATCTGGCGTTTCTGCATTTCCGCGGCGACTGCGCTGGCAGCGATCTGGCTGAGCGGCAACGAAGCGTGCTGGGCGGTGGTCCAGGAGCGGAAGTTCCCACGATCGTCACCGCTGAATGGAAGCAGCGCGGTGAATACGCGTACGCCATGACCGCTGGAGGCTGCGTGCAGTGCGATGTAGATGGCGGCGCGATCGGCATTGGCGTATACCGCGCGCTGGTCGACGGAGAGGTTTGCATCCGAGTCGCGCAGTACCAGGGTTGGAATGCCGCGGCTTTCGAGTTCCTGGCGCAGGCTGTGGGCCAACGCGACCGTGACATCTTTCTCGAGGAGAGTATTGCTCAGAGCTTCTCCGTGATCGTCGCCGCCGTGGCTTGCGTCGACCACCGCAAAATAGCGGCGAGGCGCCGGGACGGGCGCAGGCGCCGCGTTGGCTGCGGCGGGAGTTGGTTGCGCCGTGGCCGGCGCAGTTCCTGGCGCTGATGAGGTTGGAGCCGGCGTGGTCGCTGCTGCAGCGGTGGGGGTAGGAGAGATCGTCACCGTGCGTCCGTCGGCGCTGAAGCTGGCGATCACGGGAATCGTGGCATTCACTGTGACCACGGCGGCGCCATTGCCTTCGGTGTAGTTGGCCGACGAAATCGCTTTGCTGCCGAAGGTAAGAGTTGGCGAGGCCGGAGCGACCACAGGTTCGCGCGAGAAAGTTAATCGCAACGCTCCCGGCTCGGTGGCGACGGTTGGA
>Ga0210410_10004270_pt1 | contig 12546 bp, 9 predicted proteins | sample IncBWC4MmetaG_FD_161058 | JGI IMG/M metagenome (GOLD analysis project Ga0210410, IMG submission 161058) | Forest soil microbial communities from Barre Woods Harvard Forest LTER site, Petersham, Massachusetts, United States - Inc-BW-C-4-M | ecosystem: Environmental > Terrestrial > Soil >... | reverse complement strand
GGTGGTCGGCGACGATCTTGCTCCGCTGCGCAATGCCTTTGAAGAAGCGACGAAACGCGCAGAGCTAGTAATCGCCAGCGGAGGCCTCGGCCCCACCGAGGACGATCGCACGCGCAATGCCGTGGCCGATCTCTTCGGCCGGAAACTCAATCGCGATCCCGCCGTGATCGCGATGATCGAAGCGCGTTTCCGCAAGCTCGGACGAAAAATGTCCGAAGTGAATCTGCGCCAGGCCATGGTGCCGGAGGGCGCGACGGTGCTCGAAAACGATCGCGGCACCGCGCCCGGGCTCTGGCTCGAGGAGGGCGGGCGCATCGTCGTGCTTCTTCCCGGGCCGCCGCACGAGTTGAAGGCGATGTTTACAGCCAAGGTAGAACCGCGCATCGCGCGCCTTTCGACCGGCGTGCGTCTGATCGCCCGCGAATTGCGCGTCGCGGGCATGGGCGAGTCCGACGTCGACCAGCGTATCGCGCCGATTTACACACGCCATAACGACGTCCAAACGACTATCCTCGCCGCGCCCGGTGAAATTCAGATTCACCTGCGGGCGTGGACGCAGGACGCCGCAGCAACCGAACGCCAGCTTCAGGGAATTCAGGAAAGCATCGTGCTCGCTCTCGGCGAAGCGGTATTCACGGTGAACGGCGAATCGATGGAAGAAGTCGTCGCGCGCGAGCTCACGATTCGCCAGGCGACGATCGCCACGGCGGAAAGCTGCACGGGCGGCTTGCTCGCGGAACGACTGACGCGCATCGCGGGCAGCTCGGCCTATTTTCTGGGGGGCGTCGTTTCCTACAGCAATTTGCTGAAATCCGCGTGGGTGGACGTGCCCGCGGAGACCATCGAATCCCGCGGCGCCGTCAGCTCTGAAGTCGCCATCGCTCTCGCGGATGGGATCCGCCGTCGCACCGGCGCTACGCTGGGCGTTGGAATTACCGGCGTGGCCGGACCCACGGGGGGTACTCCGGAAAAACCTGTGGGCACGGTGCACGTCGCCATCGCGGATGCCTCCGGCAGCAAGGAGCGCGGCATTTTGTTCCCCGGGGAACGCGACCGCATTCGCTGGCAAGCCTCGCAGACAGCCCTCGACCTCGTCCGGCGGTATTTTCTCTACGCGGCGCAACCCAAGAACCACGTGAAGGCGTGACCGCATGCGCCTCTTCGTGGCGATGGATATTCCGGAGGGCGTGCGCTCCGCCATTGCTGCGATCGTCGCCACGTTGCGTCCAGCTTGCCCAAAGGCGCGGTGGGTGCGCATCGACGGCCTGCACGTCACGCTGAAATTTATCGGCGATACTCCCGATGCCAAAGTTCCCGAGATCAAAGCGGCGCTCGCGGTGGTCCCTCCCCGTCCGCCCGTCGCCTTGAATTTTCGTGGTCTGGGATTTTTTCCGAACGCGAGGCGCCCGTGCGTATTCTGGGCCGGAGTCGAAGCCGGGCCGGAACTCGCCGCGCTCGCGGCGGAGGTCGATGCCGCGCTTCATCCCCTTGGTATCGCGCACGAAGAACGCGCGTTCGCTCCTCACCTGACGCTCGCGAGGTTCGATCCGCCCAGCGGCTTGGACGCACTTCGCGCAGCCATCGAAAAATCAGGGGCTCCCGAATTCGGCGGCGTCACGGCAGACGAGTTTCATCTCTATCAAAGCGAGCTGAAACGGGGCGGGGCGGAATATACTCGGCTGGGAACTTTTTCGTTGCGCGGGAGTGAACGCGAGTGAATCTGGAAGCGATTGTGGGCGTCTCGTATCCGTGGGGATTGGTCGCCGCGGGATATTTTCTCGGGTCGATCCCGTTCGGTTATCTCCTCGTGCGCGCGACGGGAGGCGGTGACATTCGCTTTCAGGGAAGCGGAAACATTGGCGCGACGAACGTTGCGCGCGCGTCCGGCTGGTCCGTCGGAGCCGCGACGCTGGTGCTCGATGTCGCAAAAGGATTTCTCGCTGTCTGGCTCTCGGGACGTTTTTCGGGTGGAAATATCCGCATCATGATGTACGCGGGACTCGCGGCGATCCTCGGGCATGTCTTTCCTGTGTGGCTTCGCTTCGGAGGGGGTAAGGGAGTGGCCACAGCCCTCGGCGTCTTCCTCGCGATTTGCTGGCCGGCGACCGTCGCGGCAGTCGCTTTGTTCTTCCTCGTTGCATCGTTCTGGCGTTACGTATCGCTCGCATCGATTTCGGCCGCCGCCGCGTTGCCGCTGCTCGTCTACCTGCTCTACGCACCCGGCCACGCGCCGCCATCGGCGGTAACGTTCTGCACGCTTCTAGCGGCGGTGCTGGTAATCGTCAAACATCGCGGCAATATCGAACGCCTCCTAATCGGCACGGAACCGCGCTTTGAAATCGGTGGTAAGAAATCATGAAGAAAATCGCCATCATCGGCGGCGGAGGCTGGGGAACGGCGCTGGCGATTGCGCTCGCGCGATCCTCGCGCCCGCACCGGCTGGCATTGTGGGCGCACAGCGGTGATGTCGTCGAAATGCTCTGCGTGCGGCGAGTGAATGATATTTATCTCCCGGACTTTGAATTGCCGGCGGAAGTCGAGGTAACGGGCAGCCTCGAAAAGGCGCTCGCCGGCGCCGAAATCGTTCTTGGCGTCATGCCGTCGGCCCACGCGAGAAATATCTATCGCGCGATGCGGCGCCTTGCCGCGCCGGGTGCCATTTTTGTCAGCGCGACCAAGGGACTTGAACCAGACACCCACTCGCGCATCAGCGAAGTGATTAACGAAGAAATGGGCTTGCCCTTACCCTCGCGCGTCGCGGTTCTCACGGGTCCGAGCTTCGCTCTCGAAGTTGCCGCCGGGCAGCCGACGGCCGTCGTCCTCGCTTCAAGCGATGCAAAGCTTGCGTCCGAAATTCAGGAGGAATTTTCCGGCCCGCGATTCCGCCTCTACACGAATGACGACGTGATCGGCGCGGAGATCGCCGGCGCGGTGAAAAACGTCATCGCCATTGCTGCGGGAATTTGCACGGGTCTCGAGCTCGGCAGCAATGCGGTAGCGGCGCTCGTGACGCGAGGGCTCGCAGAGATGACGCGCCTAGCGGTAGCGCTGGGCGGCCGGCGCGAAACACTTTCCGGCCTGGCCGGTGCCGGCGACCTGATCCTCACGGCCACGGGCGAGCTTAGCCGAAATCGCTCCGTCGGGATCGAGCTTGGTAAAGGCCGCGAACTAAAGGAAATTCTGGGTGCAACGCGCAGAGTCGCCGAGGGCGTGGGCAGCGCGGCCGCCACGCTGGAGCTAGCTCGCCGCGCGCGAATCGAAATGCCCATCACGGAACAGGTCCACGCCATCCTGAGCGCGGGCCGCGTCACCAAGGACGCCATCCGCGATCTGATGGAACGCCCCCTCAAGCAAGAATAATTCCCTGACATTAGCGTGCCCGTTAGCGGATGCGCACCAACTCGGGAATCCGTTCTTCTGACCTGCCTCGGCAAATCGTAAAATTGAATGGATCGGACCCGCGCAACATTGAATCTCTCAGGCCTCAAGTCGGTCTTCTTTCAGCGGCCCAGGATTCTCTGGCTGGTGCTGGGCGCCATGCTGCTTGTCAGCGTGCTGCCCCTCGCGCTCTATCACCGGCAGGTTCTGCAACTTAGCCAGGCCAAGCTGACCGATACGGAGAGCGTGCAACAGACCGAAGTCACGCGCTCCGTCGCCGAAGAAATCCAGCAATTTGACGCCAACCTCTACCAGCAGCTCATCAGCGAACGGCAGATCCTGGCGCTGACCGGCTTGATCGATAAGGTGGATAGCGCTCAGAACGCCGCGCAAGTCTCGCGCGTGCTAGAGAATTTCGTCGCCAGCAATCCAAACATCCTGTATCTGACGGCCGTCGGCAAAGAGGCCAAAGGCAGCGGCGCCGGGAATTTTCAGGCCAATTCGGATCCGTTTGTGAGCAAGGCGCTGCAGCGCGCGTTTACGACGACGCTGCAGTCTCTGGTCTTCCGCAGCGATCCGCTCGCGATCGGCCCGGAGAATCGCCCGGCATTCGTGATGGCAGTGCCGCTCGAAGTAAACGACCAATTTTCCGGAATGCTGGCCGCCGTGGTTTCGCTCGATGGAATCCTGAAGCGTTTGCAGGAAACGAGCGTGCGCGGGCGAGTGGTGTTTGTCGTGGACCACAACGGGCAGATCGTGGCGCATCCCGATACGCGCCAGTTTGTGCCCGGCTCGGATGCGAAATCGTTTTCGCCCGTCGTTGCGCAAGTCACGGCCCTGCCCAAGGGGCTCCGTACCACTGAAACGCTCCGCCGGTTCGAGTCGGCCGACAATGGAAACAAAACCGAAATGGTCGGGACGTATAGCACGATCCCGGATCTGAGCTGGGCCGTGGTCGCGCAACGCGGGCTGGATAAAGCGCGTGAGGACGCAGGCGTGACCGAACTAAACGCGCAGGCGCTCAAATTCGTAGTGATCGTCGCGTTCACGGCGCTCGTGCTCGGCTACTTCTTTGCGGTGGGCATCAGCACTCCGATCCGCGCCCTCGCCGCTTCGACGTTGGCGATCAGCCGCGGAGAGTTTCACCAGCGCACGCCCGTAAAGGGCGCCGCCGAAATCAGCGAGCTCGCCGAGACCTTTAACCACATGGCCGGTGACATCGAAGAATTTATCGACCGGCTCAAGGCCGCTGCCGATCAGAATCATGAATTGTTCCTCGGATCGATCCGCATGCTCGCCGCCGCGATCGACGAGAAGGATCCCTATACGCGCGGCCATTCCGGGCGCGTGGCGAAATATTCGATCATTATCGCGCAGCACCTTGGATTGGGTTCGACTGAGCTCGAAAAAATCCGCATCTCCGCGCTACTGCATGACGTGGGAAAGATTGGCGTGGACGACCGGGTGCTGAAGAAGCCGGGCAAACTCACAACGGAAGAATTTGATTTGATGAAGCAGCATCCCCTGAAAGGCGCGAACATCATGCGGCCGGTTGCGCAGCTCAAGGAAATGCTGCCGGGAATCGAACTGCATCACGAACACGTCAACGGCGGCGGCTACCCGCACGGCTTGCAAGGGGATGAAATTCCGTTGATGGCCCGCATCATCGCCGTGGCCGACACGCTCGACGCGATGACCACGAATCGCCCCTACCAGTCCGCGATGGACCTGGAATTCGCCATGAACAGCATCATCAAGCTGTCCGACACGAAATTCGACGCGGCTGTTGTGGACGCGCTCGATCGCGCCGTCCGCGCCGGAAAGCTCCGCCTCAGCGCCACCCTAGTTGAAGTGTAGGGATTTTTTTCTCCGCGACAGACACGCTGTAGTGTCCGCCTTCTAGGCGAGCACACGGGCTGTGCGTCAGGCCGGAATGCCAACCTGGAAGACAAGGTTGGCGCTACAACTCCTCGGCGATCGCTTAGAACGCCGTCTCGTGGTAAACCGTGATCATCCACTCGCCGTTGTGCTTGGTCACAATCCAGGTGAGCAGGCCCTTGCGGATGGGAACGTCCTTGCCGTCTCGCGTTTTCGCCCCGGTCATTTGCCAATCGATGTCCACCGAAGCCGTATCAGGATTCAGAAAGCGGATGCTTCTCACGGTGTCGGTGCGGTGTGCATCCTTGAGGAAAGTCGTGAAGATTTCGTTGTAGTGATCCTCCAGCGCCTTCCAGCCGTGGCTGGGAATTCCCGTCGTGTTCGTGAAGTCGCCGTCTTCCGTATATTTCATTGCCGTGGCGTGCGCGTCATGGCTGTTCCACGCGGCGCTCCACGCGGCGACGCACTGCTTGATGGCCGCGGAATCCGCGTCCATGTGGGACGCCATCTGCGCCCACGAGGAGCCCGAAGCCAACAAGGCAAGCAGCAACGTTGCCAGGGACAATTTTACGCGGTTTGAAAACATCGTATCCTCCGAATTTTTTGCAAAACGCCAGCCGTAGACCACCAGCTGAGTGAAGCGAGAATCGGCGTTTCTCTGCGCCCTCTGTGCTCTCTGTGGTGAAAAGTCTTCTTCTCCACGCTCAAAACCTCACCACAAAGGGCACAGAGAACACGGAGAAAAAATCTAGAACGCAAATTCGTGGTAGACGAGGATCATCCATTGACCGCTCCGTTTCGTCAGAACCCAGGTGAGCAGTCCCTTACGGAGCACGCCGCCCGGCGCGCTGGGCTCGTTCACCAGCCAGTCGAGATCGACTGAGGCGAGGTCCGGCCCCAGAAAGCGGATGCCCCTCACGGTGTCGGTCGTGTGCGCATTCTTGAGGAACGTGGTGAAGATCGTCGTGTAGTGATCCTCGAGTTCCTTGCGCCCGTGGCTGGGCTCGCCTTTGATGCTCGTAAAGTCGCCGTCCTCCACGTAGTGCGCAGCCACGCCGCGCGCGTCGTGGTTGTTCCACGTATCCACAAAATTAGCCACAAACTGTTTGATCGCGGCTGTGTCCGCATCCGAAGACATCTGCGCCTGCGCGCGCGCACCGGAAAAAACGAGGACAACCAAAGCTGCAAGCGCCGCCTTCCATAGAATTGATTTCATAGTCCACCCCATGAACTGAAATTGGAAACAAGGCCCGGTCATTTCGTCGGCCGCCGATTGGCGGCATGATACAACAAACGCGTCGCGTTTGCGTCCGCGAAAGCACCCGGTCGCAAATCCCGCTTCCGTCGTTCAGTTGTCGCGCTACCTCGCGCTGGCCGATGTCTTCTGCACTGCCTGCGTCACGCCGGCGTAAGGTCCCACCGAGCCATGCCCGCCAACGATGGTCTCCGGTTTGAGTCCCCACTTGTCGACGCCTTTCACCAACGCCAGCACCATTGGGCTCGGAGACACTGGCGCGCCGGGAACGTAGAGATCGGTCACGACACCGATCTTTGCATCCGGAACGTATGGAAAGAGAAACGGCGATGCGTGAGGATTATCGAGCACGAACGCGTCGACCTCACGGCCACCATCGCTCACGCTCCACTTTCCGTCGACTTCAATCACTTCCGCCGCAAATTTCTTTTTTGGCGCGTCGGGGTTCAGTGTTTCCGGCCGCGCCAGCGCGCGCCGCAAGTACTCGCCGTCGCCTTTGCCAACCACGATGGTGGCGCCTTCCGCTGCGAACGTGCGCATGCCGCCCACGTGATCCACGTGGTGGTGCGTGAGAATCAAGTAGCGCACCGGCTTACCGGGATAGCGCTTCTTCGCCATGGCGATTGCCTGCTGGGATTGGCCATCGTCATTCGGTGCTTCGACAGCGATCAGATATTTGTCTGTCGCGATGAAAATGTTGTTGTGCGTGCCGCCGCGGACCTGGCTGACGTTCGGTCCGACGTCGACGATCTTCAAGGTGTCTCCATCGTCCGTGTACATCGCATCGGAATCGAAATAAAACCCCACGAACTGTCGCCGGATGATCCATTGGAACGGCGTCGCGTTCGGGTCCGCCGGTTTCGCAGCGCCGGCAACGAGAGCTTGTGGCGGGGCGAACGCATCGGCCGACAGGTTTGGATTCGCCTCGCCGCTTGAAATTTTCGCATCGATGATTTTCATGCCGTTCAGCGTATAGAGCGCATGGAACGCGACCTTCGCGCCGCCGACGTCGCGCCAGTCCGAATATTCCGCGTCGTAAACCGAGTCGCCCTCGAGTTCATCCCAGTCGAGCGTGCGAACACGAACCGGAAATTTCGTATCGGGATCGAACATCACGATGAACGTGCCGTAATCGCCGCGATAGCGCGCGGACGGGTAAGTCTTCCCCGCAACTGTCAGGTCCGCGATTGCGGACACGCGGTCCGGATGCTGCTTCATCTCCAGCACGACGACCGGCCGCTCGATTTCACGAAGTGTGGCCGTGAGCCGGCGGCCCGACATCGTGTGCAGAGGCTCGGGGCCGTCCTTGATCGTTCGTTTCGGCAGGCGGCCCTCCACCGCGTCGTCGCCGATCACGTATCCGCCCGTTGGCGTGACGATTTCAGTGAAGGTGCGCTTGGTGCCATCCACCTTCGGGCTGACCCATTCGTTGCGCGTGAGTCCTTTGGCAAGGTCGCGGCTCCGCACGAGGTCCGCCTCGCCGCGGGTCGGCTTCGTCGGATCGGAAACGGAAAATGATTCGCCCGGATCGAACTGCTCCAGATGAACTTTCAAGGTAATCGTCTTCAGTTTGCCGCCGCCCATCGCTGCATACGCAGCGTTCACAAGATCCTGCGGCGACGACGCAATCGCAGTCCGCGAAATGCAAACAAGCAAGGCTAGCCCCGAAGCCACGCAGACAACAGCTAGGCCAAACAGCGACGCACGCAAAAATGGGGCACGCTTTGTTCTACGCATGGGTGATCCTCCTTTTTTGACTGTGGCCGCAGGCAGGAAGTTCAGCGCGATTCTACTGCAAGAATCTCGGCAGGGCGAGGATTGAGTAAAATGCTACTGCGGCGGCTCGGAAAAGACCTGCTGCACGATCGTCAGCGGCACTATGCGATCCGGCTTGAGATACTCGTTTACAAGGAAGCGCTGGCCGTCTTTGGTGACGTCGTAGGTAAACAGGTCGGTCGACGAAATCGGCGCGCGCCCGCGAACCTGGAACAGCGCAGTCGGCACTCCGGACGAAAACGTTTCACCCGCCTGTACCGGAACGGACGTCAGCATCCCCGTAGGTCCCAGGTAGAAGAGCTCCTTGCCGTCGCCTCGCCAGCGGGGCTCGGTGCCTCCGCCGCGCGAAATTTGCCATTTCCCCGCCGCCGCCGGAAATGTCGTGACGTAAATTTCCCATTCGCCGGATTCATTGGAAGCATACGCCACCCATTTGCCGTCCGCGGAAATCTGCCCGTTGGTCTGGCTCGCATCGCCGGGAAGGAATTGGGTGGGCGAGCCTCCTCCAACTGGGACCAAAACGAGGATCGACCGAGAATTCTTGGTGGACGTTTGCACGGCGCACAGGATCTGCTTATCATCCGGAGTCCAGGAATTGGGAATCATGTCAAAGCTGTCCTGAGTGTCAAAGCTTCCCACATTCCCCACTCCATTGATTGGGCGCCCGAGCTTAAACAGAACTTTTTCCGGTTTCAGTCCGTCTGAGTCTTTATAGCTCACCGCCGCTCCGGTCGCGAGTGAACGATACGCAATGATCTTGCCGTCGCGCGACCACACCCCATCCGTCTCTTCCGCAGGATCGAACGTAAAGCGGGTGCTCGTATTCCGGTTCAGGTCCTCGATCCAAACGTCGAGGTTATTCGCCTTCAAATCCGTAATGTCCACGTCGACACGGGTGCCATCGGGAGAAATTGCAGGATTCGCTTGCACTCCCGGTTCGCCGACTCGGCTCAGCGCTTTCCCAGCCCTGCTGTACCACGTCAAAACGGATTGCGCCGCCTCCGCTGTCTTGCTGTATACCACTGTACCGTTCTGCGCCGCCGCGAACGCTCCCCAATAAACCGATGGTTGGTAGCCGACCCGGTCCACGATCACTCGCGCGTCGCCAGTGGCGGTCCCCTTCGATGCATCGAAGGGGAGCGCCCTAAGGGCTGCTTGTTCATCCGCGTAAAAAAGGTAGCCGGGCGCCACTCCCGCATTGGACTGCGCATGCACTACCAGCTTTGCTTCCTTGCCGTCGAGCGAACTCAGGTAGATCGCCGAGTCGGTGTTCTTTCTGGTGCTGAAGTACGCCTTGAGAAACAGAAAATGGACCCCATCGGGCAGGAAAAGGGGCCAGCGGTCGGAGTCCTCTTTATCTAGAAGCTTTTCCCCCAGTGGGGCCGCCTGGCTTCCATCGGCGTTCACTCTCCAAACCGGACCTCCCGGGTCCGGGGTATAGAGAATCACGTTCTTGGAACCCCAACTTCCACCGCGCGCAGAATTCACGTGTGCCAGTGTCTGGGGCGCTCCACCCGAACCGGCTATGCGCTGCAGTTTGCTGTTGGCGAAGAACGCGACCGAGCTGTCATCGGGCGACCAGAACGGATAACTCGCGCCTTCGGTGCCGGGAAGTTCCTTGGCTGCGGGCGCGCCGACCCGCTGGACAAAGAGCATCGGTTCGCCGGTATTTTCATCCGGCGATACAAACGCTAGCATGCGGCCGTCGGTGGATAGCGCCATATGGCTTACTTCGCCAGGAACTGGAATCGCAAACTCCAGTCGCTCCGGCGGCGCGGCTGACATTCGCGTCAAATGCCATGTCACCCCGGCAACTGCGATGAGGGCCAACGCCGTTGGAATCCAGAGCCGCCAGGAAACCTTCCAGGTCGCGTCCGTCGCTGCCGCGAAGCCGCTGGCGTCTGTGCCCGAGAGCGTGCCCAAGGCAAAGGACAGATCTCGCGCCGACTGGAAGCGCTGGTCGGGACTTTTTTCGAGGCATCGCCGCACGATCCGATCGAGCGCGGGCGAGACCGGATGGATCGCGTCGGACATTTCTGCTGGGTCCTCTCGCAACACAGCGGTCATGGTTTCCGCCGGAGTGTCGCGGCGGAAAGCTCTCTGGCCGGTGAGCATCTCGTAGAGGATTGCGCCAAAAGCGAAGATATCGGTGCGCGCGTCGGAAGCCTGTCCGCGCACTTGCTCCGGCGCCATGTAGCCCGGCGTTCCGAGCACCATGCCCGCCGCGGTTCCCATTGCGGGGATCGTGGCACCCTCCGCGTCGTCCGGTCCACCTTGCACAAGTTTAGCGAGGCCGAAATCCAGAATTTTGATCCGCCCGTCCTTGGTGATGAAAATATTTTCAGGCTTTAAGTCGCGATGGACGATGCCCTTCTCATGCGCCCCGGCCATGCCCTGGGCGATCTGCACCCCGTACTCGATCGTCTTGCGCTGCGGTAAGGGGCCGCGTTGGACAACGTCACGCAGGCTCTCTCCCTCGAGAAGCTCCGAGATGAGAAACGGCGAGCCGTCTTGCTGCCCAACGTCGAATACGGCGAGGATATTCGGGTGATTCAGAGCGGCAACAGCGCGGGCTTCCTGTTCAAAACGGTGGAGGCGATCGGCATCACAAGCAAATGTCTTCGGAAGGACTTTGAGTGCGACGTCGCGCCCGAGGCGCGAGTCCAGCGCGCGATAAACTTCGCCCATCCCTCCCGCGCCGATGGGCGATCGAATCTCGTACGGCCCGATCTTTGTGCCCGCCACTAGCAGCATGAATGCTGGCGAGTATACGGCCTCGATTTCGCACTCGGCAACTCCTTCCTTTCACCGCCGTGTCCGAGACCCGTTCAGAACTGCATCTTCTGCTAGAATGAGGAATTCGCAAACCAGTCCCGCGAACCGCTTATGTTTTCCATCTTCAGCAAGGACGACGAAAAGAAAAAGCCCGTCGAGGGCGGGTCGCTGCTCGATCGGCTGAAACAGTCCATCTCGAAGACTCGCACGCAGATCGTCGCCAAGGTTGAGGACCTTGTCTCGGGCGAAAAGAAGATCGATGCCGAGCTGCTCACCAAGCTGGAAAACGCGCTGCTCGCCGCCGACATTGGGCCGCGCACGACGCATCAGATTCTCGAGGCTGTGCGGCAAAGGATGGAGAGGCACACGCTCAATAATGCCGCCGAGCTGAAGGCGGAGTTGAAGAATCAGCTCCTGTATGCTCTTCGCGCGATTCCTTCCGCGAACGGGAAGCAGCCTGCCGCGCCAGAGCCTCGGCCCCGCGTGATTTTCGTAGTCGGCGTCAACGGCACGGGCAAAACCACAACCATCGGCAAACTCGCGCACCGGCTGCGCCAATCCGGGAAAAATGTGGTGCTCGCCGCGGGGGACACGTTTCGCGCCGCCGCCATCGAGCAGCTCGCCGTGTGGGCCACGCGCACCGGCTCCGAAATCGTGAAAACGAAATCGGGCGGCGATCCGGCTGCGGTCGTCTACGACGCGCTGGCTTCGGCGCGCGCGCGAAATGCCGACGTCATCGTCGTGGATACCGCGGGACGCCTACACACGAAATCGAATTTGATGGCCGAGCTCGATAAAATGAAACGTACCGCGGCGAAAATCGTGCCCGGCGCGCCGCACGAAGTTTTGCTCGTCATGGATGCAACTACCGGCCAGAACGGCCTTTTGCAAGCGCGCGAATTCACCGCTACGGCCGGAGTGACCGGCATCGTGCTGACGAAGCTCGACGGCACGGCCAAGGGCGGTATCGTCGTGGCCATCACGCGCGAACTCGGCTTGCCCGTGCAGTACGTCGGCACGGGCGAATCGATCGAAGACCTCGTGCCGTTCGACGCGGAAACTTTTGTGTCTTCGCTTTTCGAGTAGCGCACTCGCTCTTGAATGGCACAGGCACTCTTTACCCCGAGCCCCTGCGAGGGGCTGGCTGTGTGGGGTATGCAACCGCGATTTCCGGCACAGTGGCAGCCCCGAAGGGCGCAAAGTGCGCGAAGGGCACACAGCGAAGAGTCGCTGTGCCACTTGACTCGCAATACGCAGCTTGCTCGATCCGATGACGTCATCCGTAATTTCAGCGACGACCACCTCACCCGCGGACGCGCTTTTCATGGACCTCGCGCTCGAACTGGCGGTTCGTGGCGTCGCTCTCGCCAGTCCCAACCCCATGGTCGGAGCAGTCCTCGTCCGCGACGAAAAAATCATTGGGGAAGGTTTTCATACGTACGAAGGCGTGCGCCACGCGGAAATCGTCGCTCTGGATGCAGCTG
>Ga0210410_10004267_pt1 | contig 12547 bp, 9 predicted proteins | sample IncBWC4MmetaG_FD_161058 | JGI IMG/M metagenome (GOLD analysis project Ga0210410, IMG submission 161058) | Forest soil microbial communities from Barre Woods Harvard Forest LTER site, Petersham, Massachusetts, United States - Inc-BW-C-4-M | ecosystem: Environmental > Terrestrial > Soil >... | reverse complement strand
CGTCGGCCAGCCCGCTGTAGATGTCCCGGCCCTCCACGTTCCCAATAAACCGGATCGGCAGCGCCTTCAATAGTGGAAAGGCCTCGCGTGTCAGGTCGTTGCCCTTCGTCTCTTCCTCGCCAATTGAGAGCAGCCCCACCCGCGGCGACGCAATCTTCAGCACCGTCCGCGCGTAGATCTCGCCCATCACGGCAAATTGCTCCAGGTTGTGCGGCTTGCAATCAACATTCGCGCCCACATCCAGTAGCACACAGGGATTGCCGCTCGCACTGGGCATGGGCGTTGCCAGCGCCGGCCGGTCCACTCCCGGCATCGCACCAAGCACCATCTTGGCCGTCGCCATGGCCGCGCCGGTATTGCCCGCTGTCACGAAGCCTGCGCACGTGCGCTCCCGCACCAGCTTCAGCCCTACGCGCATGGTGCTGTTCTTCTTCGTGCGCACGGCCTGCGCCGCCTTCTCGTCCATCCCAATCCGTTCCGACGCATGCTGGATCACGATGGGAAGATCGTCATTGCCCAGATTTTCGTCGAGAAGATCGCGCAGCTCCGCCTGCGGCCCTACCAGATGGACCCGTACCGGGAGCGCGCGACACGCAAGAATAGCGCCCCGAATCTCAGGCTCGGGGGCCTTGTCGCTGCCAAAGGCGTCCAGCGCGATATCGATGAGCATGGGGACCGCTCTCGCTTGGAACTACTTGGCTTCCTTCACTTCCAGGACAGCGCGGCCCTTGTACTCGCCGCACTTGGCGCAGGCGCGATGGGGCAGCTTCTTCTCGTGGCAGTTCGGGCACTCGGAAACCCCGGTGGCGGTCAGGAAGTCGTGAGCACGACGATTGGCAGTGCGGCGCGTAGAGTGGCGCCGTTTCGGATTCGGCATGGTGCAATTCCTTTCGGTGTCGTCGCCCGGCCCGGCTTTCCCAAGTCCGCAACCCGGCTCCTGCCAGGGGGTCGCGAGCAGAACACCCTTTAATCTCTAGGGATCAATACGATCCAGTTTCCAGGAAGCCTGGCATTAAGACCTGATCCGGCCGCGGAGTCCGGCCAGAGCCTCCCAGCGGGGGTCACCCGGACCCTCATCGCAGGAGCAAATCTGGCTGTTGCGGTTCTGGCCGCAGCGCGGGCAAAGTCCCTTGCAGTCGGGCTTGCACAAAGTCCTGACCGGCAGAGACAAAAGTATCTGCTCCCGCAGCACATCCTCAAGCAACAGACTGTCTTTCTGATAATACCCGATTTCGGTTTCGGGCGCTGTTATCGACCGCTCCGGCCCACCCCCATCGGCTCCCACCGGCCGGAACAGCAGGTCGAACTCCCCCTCCAGATGCGTCGGCACCGGCTCCACGCAGCGCGCGCAGGGAATCTCGAACTTTCCGTCAAAATTGCCCTTCAGCCGGATATCGGCCACAATCTCCTTGGGCCCGCGGTGCTCATGCAGCACCTCCGCCCGGCCCTCGCTCGCCAGAAACCCCTTCTGCTCGGCTTCTTCGCCAAAATCAATGGCCCCAGCCGGGAACCGAAGGTCGAAGTCAATCGCCTCCCGCTCCAGATCGCTGATCTTGAATTCCATATATCTGAGCCTAAGACCGCCTGGCCCAGGCGTCAATGCAGACAGTGATTTGCGCATCCCAGGCCAGACAGTCCCCGCTGGGTGACTCCGCCACCTCAATCCTCGGAGTGACTCAGGACATTCGCCATTCTCTTCACCATGGTTCCATTGGCGTCGTCGTCTTTGAGTGCCCACACGTACGCGCCTCCCAGACCACCCGGAACTTTCGCTTCGATATAGAGCATCTTCGAGAACGCCGTACCCGGATCGTCGTAGGTGTAGAAAGTCTCGGTCACGGAGTCATACAGCGAGACCGCAATCCTTCGCCGATCGTAGACGCGCTTATAGCCGTTCGCGGTCAGGTTGGCGAGGGTCGCGTAGCTTGCGATTCCTGGGGTCAAAAGCACGTCGCATCCGGCCGTGAGGCCGCTGGTGTCGGCACACTGCCCCTGGCCGTTGGCCAGCGGTACCGGCGATGGCCCGCTCGAGTTCTGATAGAGACCATCGTTCAGGTTGGGAACGCCGGTCCACCCTGCCCCGTACAAAGGCAGACCCATGGTGTATTTTTTCGCCGGAACGCCGGCTTTGAGATAGGCGTCTACGGTCGAGTCAATATCCAGATCCTGGCCAAATAACGGGTCCTGCCGGTCATCGAAAAGCGGCGATGCATGGTTGGTTTGCGTATTCCACGAACCGGCATAGTTGTAGCCGTCGACGGTGATGAAATCCACCTGCTCAGCGGCATCCTTCAGGTCAATATTTGCGTAGTTCTGCGCGCCGGCGGGACCATCGAAGGACATCACATAGCGCTTGCCGGTCGTCTCGCTCAACTCATCCAGTTGCCTGCGGAACTCAGTCAGCAGGGCGGTGAAGTTCTGGGTGTCCGTTGCTGCGGGAAACTCCCAGTCAATATTGAAGCCATCGAAAAGACCCGGCGCCGTGATCCCCGGCGCGATCTTCCCCTGCACGAACATGTCGATGCAGGACGATGCAAGCGCCTCCCGGCCGGCCGTCGTACCGGCTGCGCTCGAGAACGCGGCTGTATTGGCCGGCGACGCTCCGCCGATGGCCATCAGGACCTTGAGCCCGGGATGGAGCTGCTTGAGCTGTTGAATCGCCGCAAAGCTCCCACGCATCGGCCCCGCGTAGGGAGCCCCGCTGACGCTGGGCAGATACGGGGTTTGATAGTCGGCCCAGCTATCCGCAATCGCGCATGAGGGCGTCGGCGTCGTGGTCACGTTCGCAAATGCGTAAATCAGATGCGTCAGCTTACCAGCGACACCATTCTGTTGCAGGTTCGCAATGTTGTACCCCGCATAGTAAATGCTCCATTCCTCGAAATACCCTCCCACGATCTTCTCCTGGGCCGAAAGGGAAAGAGCGGATGCGAGCAGCACCAAGCCGACCATTGAGACGGCCTTGCCTGCCTTCGGTAGCGACTGCGTTGTCATGAAGCGCGCTCCTTGTTTTTGGGGACAGTGAAGTTTGGAGATCCTCAAGCCAGCTGAGTATAGGGTGGCGATATGAACTACGCAATGATTATTTGCGCCTTAAATGATCACGAACAGGTAAATCTTGCACGATCGTTGCTAATCGGTTCACCGCCTCTTGCCGACAGCAATCACCGCCTCGGAAGTAGAGGCACCGTCATTACACCCTCAGCGCCGACGAGGATCTCATTGAGAAAGCCCGCATCATCGCCCAGGCCCAGCAAACAAAGGGCGAAGCCCGATTTCGCCGCCTTTTCTTCGCCCCCACGAATCTGTTCACTCTCTCACTTTTCACTTGTTCACTGACCACTGATCACTGTTCTTATCTGCTCGGCATGCCGCTTCGGGTGCAGCGCGATCATCAGCAGCATCTCCCAGCAGTTCACCGGCGTGCGCACCATCGGGTGTGTTGTCACCCAACAGCGCGGATCGTCCGCGAATGTCTCGACCCACCGCACGGTCTCAGCTCGGGCCGCGGCGAAGTTCAACAACGCCTGGTTGGGGTTCGCAAACCGGCTCCCGGGCACAACAATCTCCGGCGCGGCAATGAGCCGCTCGCGATTGAGCGCGCGGTCTCGGATCTTCGCTTCGCGCTCGGGATTCACCCGCGGCGCCTCAGCCCGCGTTGCGTTCCGGATACCGGCAAACAGCGCGCCCTCGGTCACGGCCACGTGCTCCAAACAATCGAGCACCGACCACCCGCCGCCAGAAGGTTTGCGCGCGGCCTCGGCGTCGTCAATCCCGGCCACTAACGCATAAAGCGCCTCGGTCCCCTCCTGCAAAAGCTGCAGCATCTCTCGTCTCTCCTTCCCCGCCCATTTCTCCACACTGTCCATCGCTACACCTCGCCGCAAACTGCTGAATCTGCTTGACTTTTACGCGGAACTTTGATACAATACTAAAGTGCCCCCACGCCCCGGAGTTTCCTTTGCGTGCTGGCCCAAATCCAATCCCGGAGTTGATCATGGAGACCACAAAGACCGCTGTCGAGCACTTCCTTCACCAGTACGCAAGCCACACCAACAAGGGAGATGTACCTGAACTCATCACCTGCTTCGCCGACGTCTTCATCGCGGGAGGGCCGCAGGGAGCGCAGCCCGTTCGCGCCGGCGACTTCGCGCTGGCACTACCCAAACGCGTCCAGCTCTTCGACAAGATGGGCTGCCGCCGCACCGAGCTCGTCAAGATTCAGGAAAACCGGCTGGACGCCCGTTACTTCTCGGCGCGCACACGCTGGCGTCTCACCTTTGAGCGCTCCGGCAACGCGCCGCTGTCCATCGAGGTTGAGTCCACTTACCTCGTCGATACCGGAACAGAGCCTTTCCGCTTCCTCGTCTACCTCGCTCACGACGACATCATGGGGATCCTGAAGCAGCATGGCATCGCGCCGGCCTAGGCTGCTAACGCTTCGCCTCCGCCAGCACCGGAGCCGACGCAGGTGCATGCAGATAATGGCTCGCGTACTCGAGAAACGCCGACCAGTTGGGCGCGGGCGTATGGCCGTAGGGATGCTGGCGGAAGGCGAGCTCACCCGTGACCAGTGCCGTCTCGATCGGCGGGAATTCCTTCGCGCCAAGGTCCTTCGCTCCCAGCAGGCGGTACACGGGTCCGGCGGCCACTTCGGCCAGGAACATTCCGCGCGGATCTGCCCACGCATCGCCGCCCGGCTTGGCGTAGCCGTCTCCATTGGCCGATCCACCGCCGATGAAGACAGGCCGCGGCGCGGAGAGCGCGATGAGCTCGTGCGCGTCGATGGGCAGGTCCTTGGGCGTCAGCGGTCCGGCGTAGCGAAGAAAGTTGCCGTCAAACCAGTGATAGAGAGAGGAGTTCGCCAGGTGGGGCATCTGTTCACCGAAGTTGTGTCGGTACAGCTTGGCGCCGCCCTCGCCGGACGAGCTGGAGTAGCAGATGGCAAACCGTGCATCGTAGGCCATGGCGACAAGAGCGGTTTTTCCGAAACGCGAATGCCCTTCGATGCCGACCTGGCGCGCGTCTACCGCCGGGTCCGTTTCCATGTAGTCGAGTGCGCGGCTCGCTCCCCAGGCCCAGGCCCGCAGCGCGCCCCAATCGTCCACGCCGCGCGGCTGACCTTTACACATGAGGCCGATAATGCCCTCGGTCAGTCCGGCGCCATCGTCGGCCTGAAAGGCGGTGGGATTGAGCACGGCAAAGCCCCAGCCGCGCGCCAGCGCCTGCCGCCCGTCGATGCCCCATTCGCCGGTGGTCTCTGGCGGTTGCGCTTCGGTAAGCGGCCGCGCCAGCGCTTTTTGAAAGTCCTTGGCAAAAGCCAGCTCGAGGATGATGGGAACGGGACCGGCGGTCTTCGCGGGAGTAGTCAGGAGGAGATCGATGGTGACGGGAATCTGCGGATCGATGGCGTTGTCAACGTAGCCCACTAGATGCTTGGTGATCGCATCCACGTCTCCATACTTTTCCGTCGTCCTGCTGAACACCTGCCAATGGACGGCGGGAAGGTTGGCGGGCGCGCGGCCAAGTATCTCGTGCTCGAAATCGGCGACGATCTCTGGACGGCGCTGCGACCACCACTCGCTTTCAGTCGTGATCACCTTGCCATTCTTGAGGCGAAGCGGATCGGGAATGTCGGGATAGATGTTCGCCTTGGCCTCGTCGTAGTTGGTCGCGTTGGGGGAGCGGGGGTCGGAGAGGGGCACGACGCGCATCTCGGAGTCTTTCAGTCCAAGCAGCCCCATAAGCCGCTCGCGATCTTCGGTCGCGGTCAAGTGAACCGGCGCGCCGCTGCCTGACTTGGTTTGCGTGGAGCTTTGCCCAGGCACATGCAGATAGCGGCTGGCGAAGGTGAGAAATGTTGGCCAGTTCGGCCCGGGAGTATGGCCGCCAGTGTGTTGGCGGAAGGCGACATCTCCGTCGATCAGCGTTGTTTCGATTGGCGGAAATTCGGTGGTGCCCATGTCTTTCTTGCCGAGCAGACGGTAGACAGGTCCGGCGCCGGCGGCAGCGAGGAACATGCCCTTCGCGTCGACCCAGCCGTCGCCAGCCTCCGTGGCGCCGCCCGAGATGAAGACCGGCCGTGGCGCGACGAGTGCAACCAGCTCGTGCTGGTCAATGGGCAGGTCGCCGGCGGTGAGCGGGCCGGCGTACTTGAGGAAGTTGCCGTCGACCCAATGAAAGGCCGCGGAGCCGGCCTGGTTTTCGACCTGCTCTCCGTAGACGTGCCGGGAAAGCTTGGCGCCACTCTGGCCTGAGGAGCTGATGTAGCCGACAGCGAAGCGCGGATCGTAGGCCATTGCCACCAGCGACGCCTTGCCGTAGCGTGAGTGACCTTCAATGCCGATCTGTTTTCCGTCGATGGCCTTGTCGGTCTCGAAGTAGTCGAGGCACTTGCCTGCGCCCCAGGCCCAGGCTTTGAGAACGCCCCAGTCGTCGAGCTTGCGCGGCTGGCCCTTGTTGACGAGACCGATGATGCCCTTGGTCATCTCCGCGGCGCTGTCGCCCTGCACACTCACGGGAATGTACTCGGCGTAGCCCCAACCGAGCGCCAGCACCTGCTGTTGCCACGTCTGCCCCTTCTCAACGCCGAAGTTCGGGAAGCGCTTGCGGAACATCTCGATGATCGCTTTGCTGAGGCCGAGTTCCATGATCACCGGAACGGGGCCCCTGGCGTCGGCGGGCGTGCTCACTTCAAGGTCGATGTCGATCCTGATGTCGGGGTCGGCGGAATTGTCCACGTGACCGACGAGCTTTTTGGTGATGACGGCGACGTCGCCATATTTACCGTTCGTGGTGCTCACCAATTCCCACTTCACAGCGGGAAGATGCTCGGGTGTACGTCCGTACATCTCGCGATCGAAGAGTTCCACGATCTCGGGACGGCGCTGCTTCCACCACTGGTCGGCAGTGGTCACGGGAGTGCCGTTGTTCATCACCAGCGGATCGGGGAGCGTCTTCATGTAGACGTTGGCCCTCGACTCGTCGTAGTTAACGGGACGGGGCGAGTCCGATTGGTTGTCGACGGGGGAACGCAGTTCCTTGATGCCGAGCTGATCCATCTCGCGCTGGTGCTCTTTCTCTGATGCAGCCTGAATAGCCAGCATCTCTGGTGTCGGCTGAAATGCGGGCGGCGGTGCTGGTTTAGCCGCGGTGGCTGCAGGCGGATTGGCGGGAGCATTTTGAGCCGCGAGAGACAAGGAAGCAAAAAGAAGAACAATCGTGGTACGCAGCACGCAACGCGCGCAATCCGACTGACGCATCAGTGAGCCCTCCGCGAGAACCGGCCCAAGGTTATCGATTTAGCTGGCAGGTGGCAAGTGCGCAGTCCCGCATTCCGCAAAAGCCTGCCCGAACATCAGAGGGTTCGCAGCGGCCAACTAAAGACGGGCGGATCTAATGCAACGAGGCACTCGTGCCTGCCATGGGAAATTCACATGCGCCATGGGACGGGAAGCGATGACGGCAAAGGGGGCTATGGTAGCCTCCGGATGTGGACTACACCGGTTCCCGGCCGGGTGCGCCGCGGGGCAGAGCTGATCGCTCGCTTTTGGGAGATTTGCATGAGCGCTGTCAGGTACGACCTCACCGTCATCGGCTCCGGACCTTCCGGGCAACGCGCGGCCGTTGCCGCTTCAAAGATGAAGAAGCGCGTTGCGGTGGTAGAGGCGCGTGCCGTTGTTGGCGGTGTCTGCATTAACACCGGAACCATCCCGTCAAAAACAATGCGGGAGGCGGTGCTTCATCTCTCCGGCTACAACTATCGGAATGTCTACGGCATTAATTACCGTGTGAAAGAAAAGATCACCATGGCCGACCTGGCTTTTCGCGTACAGGCGGTGATCAAGACCGAGGTGGATGTAACCGAGGCGCAGCTCTCGCGCAACGGCATCGACGTGGTTCACGGCGTGGCGCACTTTGTCGATCCGACGCACATTCGCGTGGAGGGGCCGACCGGCGAGACGACGATTGAGTCAGAGAAAGTGATCATCGCAGTGGGCACCAAGCCGTCCTCATCTCCCAAAGTTCCCATCAACGGCCGCACGATCATCAACAGCGACCAGGTTCTGGAGCTGCAATCGTTGCCACGAACGCTCATTGTGGTTGGCGGCGGCGTGATCGGGGTGGAATACGCATGCATGTTTGCGATTCTTGGGGTGCGCGTCACCATCATTGAAAAGCGAGGCAAGCTACTGGAATTTGCCGACCAGGAGATTGTGGAGGCGCTGAGTTATCACCTTCGCGACGCACGCGTTACGCTCCGGCTTGGCGAAGAGGTGCAGAGCGTGGAAGAGCTGCCGGACGGCACAGTTGTCGCAAATCTGGAAAGCAAGAAGCGGATCTCCGGCGATGCGCTGTTGTACGCGGTGGGACGCCAGGGTGCGGTGGACGATCTGAATCTTCCCGCCACCGGAATCGAAGCCGATGCACGCGGCCGCATCCCGGTGGACGAGCACTTCTGTACCAAAGTCCCCAGTATCTTTGCCGTGGGCGACGTGGTTGGATTTCCGGCGCTCGCCTCGGTTTCGATGGAGCAGGGCCGTCTTGCCGCGCATCGCGCTTTTGGCGACACGAAGACAACATCGAACCCCAGTGTTTACCCATACGGCATCTACACCATTCCGGAGATCAGTTTCATCGGCAAGACCGAGGAGCAGCTCACCGACGAGGATGTGCCTTATGAAGTGGGCATGGCATATTATCGCGAGACCGCGCGCGGACAGATTCGCGGCGACACGACGGGACGGCTCAAGTTGATCTTCCATCGCGACACGCGCAAGATTCTGGGGGTACACATTATCGGCGAGGGCGCCAGTGAGTTGGTGCACATTGGGCAGGCTGTGATGGCCCTCGAAGGCACAGTTGACTACTTCATCGATACTGTCTTCAACTATCCGACCCTGGCGGAGTGCTACAAAGTCGCCGCCTTCAACGGGCTTGGACGTTTGTATCGCTACCAGGGCGGGACAGCATGACGATCAAAGAACAAGACCGTCGCAAGAGATCGAACGTCAAGGAGGAACTCCAATGACAATGGCGATCGGCGTGGTGATGACCGAGCATATCGTGGCAGGACGATTGGCGGACCACCAGCCGGTTGGCGAGCGCGTTCGTTATCCCGCCGACGAGTCCGAGGTGGACGCTTTGAGTTCCATCCCTGGCGGGGAGATCGTCGAACATATCGCGAACCAGATTGTGAACCTCGCGTCGCAGGGGGCGGAGCGCATTGAAGCGATCGGCGTCGCGGTCCCGGGCGTGGTGCGGCACAACATTGTTGAGGACAGCCCCAATCTGACCCAGTTGAAAGGCATGCACCTGGGGCAGGAGCTAACGGAGGTGCTGACAGAAAAGGGCATTACTGCACCGGTGCATATCGCCAACGATGCCGACGCGATTGCGGCGGGTGTGGCGGCGACGCGCGGTCAACTCAATCGCCTCACGCGGGTTTGGACGATCGGCAACGGTATTGGGTACGGCCGGTGGCCTTACGTGGAAGGCGTTTGGGAGGGCGGACACATCACGGTGACGCTCGATCCGAAGGAGCGCTTTTGCGGCTGTGGCGGCGCGGGACACCTGGAAGGCATCATGGGATACCGAGCCATGCGCCTTCGCTTCCTCGACAAGGAACCGGAGGAGGTGTTCGCCGCTGCCAGTCGGGGCGATGAAAAGTGCCGGGAGTTTGTGGATCTGTGGCACCGCGCGTTGGCCGCGGCAACCGCATCGTTCATCCACCTTGCCGGGCCGGGGCGCTTCTACTTCACCGGGCACAATGTGGGCTTTCTGCAGATCGACCTTTTGCGGTCACACCTCGAAACCATGGTCAAGTTGAGCCCGCTCCAGAGTTTCTCGCTCGAGGCGCTGCCAAATAGCGATGACACGGCATTGATCGGCGCGGGCGTGAGCGCGTTACGAGCCCTCACCTGGTAGCGGATTTTCCTGGCGGGCCTCTGCGGCTGCGCAGATACGTTCCCGAGATCCGGTCGTGCCAGCTGAGATGGTCGTCATCGAAGACCGACCACACGATTCCCAGACCCACGGGCAACAAAGAGACAGCCATGGCGCCCAGGCGGCGGCGCAGCTGTTCTCGAGAGGGCACTTCGTTGTCAAAGGTGCACAACGCGACACCCGCATAGCGCATGCCGGGCGTCATGTTGCTGAAGGCAAAGAACAGTGCGTGATACGCGAAGCCGGTGAGGAGCAGCCCGAAAATTGCCAGCGCTTCTGCGGCCTTAGGTGCGGGGAGGTGCACTCCCTTCGAGATCACACCGAGGACGGCCGTTGAAAATACCGCGAGGATGAGCGACAGATCGACCGCCAATGCCAGCAGCCGCAGTCCTAGAGGAGCGAGGTAAGGGCCACGCTTGACGGCAGCCTCGGACTGCCGCGTGGCGACGCGATCCGGCTGCGCGTCTAGCTCCATCCCCGACCAGGTGGCGCCGCAGCCGGCAGCGGCAAGTGGCTGAGAAGATGTCTCGGGCATGGGCTCGAAGGAAACGGTGCCGGGATCAACCTCAAAGATACTGAGTTGGGCATCGTGGTCGGGTTGGCCGGCGGCTTCAGCTAGACGCGGCCGCAAGCGGCGCGCGGCCACGAGTTCGCGTGGAAACTCGATGAGATTGGCGTGCCCGGGCAGTGCGTCCACTGCGATTGGCTCACTGTGCAGTGTTGCGTTCAATTGCGCGGGGGTCCACCAGTCTTCCGTCGCCAGCTCAAAATGCTCCTGTTGGAGTTCAGGAGCGATGGGTATATGAAGAGCGCGAGCTGGCAGGTCTGGCTCCCAGCGCAGGTTGAAGCTCTTGCCGTCGACCATTTCCCGGGTGAACACAGCGGGCTGGTCTGGAGCAGCTGCCGTTTCAAACTCGCTGGCCACACTGCGAAGGTCGTCGATGCTGGGCGGTGTTTCGGTTTCCGGGGCGGGTTCCTCCACGCGAGGCGCGCGTGTAATGCTCTCGACCACAGCGGGGCCGCGTATTGGCTTTTCGGCGGCGGCGTGCAACTCCGCGAGAGCCGACTCCGCGGCTGCCTGGGCCTCGATCGCCACCTGCGTCGCAATTTCAGCAGCGCGGACCGCGGCCCGTGCCTCCTCGGCCTGCATCTGGCTATAACTCGGCGCCTTGGCATAGCGCGCCGCCACGCGCGCTGCAGCCTCACCCGCGCGACTGGCGCCGGGCTGCGACGCCTGGGTTTTCTGGCTGCAGGCATCGGTTGTTCCGTTGCGGTTCTTGTGCGCGGCCAGGCGCTGATTCACTTCCTGTTTCCAAGCGGGCTGTATCGACTGTGCACTCAACTTATGGGTCCCTTCAACTGCGTCTCCGCCTTCGATCTCGATCAAGAGCCGCCTATTTAAGTCTGCGTTGCTAAAACTCACGGCAAACAGACGTTGCTTTATGAGGAGGCGTGAAGTGCGCGAATTAACATTACAGGCATCGTCCGGACAAGGCGATCCGTGCGGGCAATCCGGCGTCGGGTTGTCGTGCGGCCAGAGCTGCGCGGCGCTCCGGGAGAAAGGCCGCGATTTGCTATGCTGGCCTTGGTCTTTGGATGCGTCCTCGCAATTTTGTGTTTATCACGATGGTGGTGCTCTGTCACGGTTTTGCGACAGCACAGGCGTTGACCAATGGGTTACCTGCTGCGCAATCTGATCCGCGCGCCGAAAAGCTGCAGACAAGGTTGCAGCCGGATGTGTTGCCTGACGACCCCGGACAGGAGGTGGTGCCCGTTGCGCATCCTGAGCCCTCGCCGTCGAGCGGTGTACCGGTGACGTACAAGGCTGACCGGCAACGCTGGGCGGGCAATGTCCTGACGATTGAAGGGGTTGAAGACTTTCACTATCGCGACTACGTCTTCCGAGCCGACAAGGTGGTCTGGAACCGGGCGACGAGCCAGGTCGAGGCAGAGGGAAATCTGCACGTATACGGCGGCCCGGAAGACATCGACATCACCGCGTCGCACGGGGACATTGAGCTCGCCAGCCACACCGCGCGCTTCTACGATGTGACGGGAACGATGGGCGTGCGCTCAATGGGAAGGACGGTGGTCTACTCGACGCCCAACCCTTTCATCATTCACGCGCGCGTGCTGTTGGAGACCGGCCGGGGCAGTTATCGCGTTGTGGACGGATCCATGACCAACTGCCGTTTGCCGCGCCCCGATTGGCAGTTGATGGCGCACTCCATCGAGGTGGCCAACGGGGTGGCGTCGACCAAAAGTACGTACTTCAAGTTCCTTGGGGTGCCGCTGTTTTATATTCCATACCTTCGGCATCCGGTGGATGAGAGCGGACGTCAGAGCGGATTCCTCATCCCCATCATCAGCAATTACTCCTCGATCCGCGGCTACACCTTCGGCGAGCAGGTCTACGTTGTGCTGAACCGCTCCATGGATATGGTGCTGGGCACCGAATATTACAGCAAGAGGGGCTGGGCCCCCAATGGAGACTTCCGCTACCGAGGCCCGGGCCTCGATCACCTGACGGCACGATGGAGCGCGCTCGTCGACCGGGGCTTTTACCAGGAGCAGGACACTGGTCCGCAGGCAGGCACGACGG
>Ga0210410_10004266_pt1 | contig 12548 bp, 11 predicted proteins | sample IncBWC4MmetaG_FD_161058 | JGI IMG/M metagenome (GOLD analysis project Ga0210410, IMG submission 161058) | Forest soil microbial communities from Barre Woods Harvard Forest LTER site, Petersham, Massachusetts, United States - Inc-BW-C-4-M | ecosystem: Environmental > Terrestrial > Soil >... | reverse complement strand
CGTGTTGGATTCACCGCGCGAGAGCGCTGCGGAGCCTGCAACCGCCGACCTCAGCGAGCACGTCACCGACAGTGCGCCCGAGGACGTTGCCGCCGAATCGCAACCAAGTGAAGAAGCAAGAGCAGAAGAGCCTGCACCCCAGAGCGACGAGCAGATCGACGAACAAACGCACAAGACCGCTGCAGCAGGTGAGTAGCACAGGCACTCATGCCTGTGCGGCCTACTGAACGCGCACGCATTCAAACAATGAGAGAATGTAAGAGGGCACAGACAAGAGTGTCTGTGCTACCAAGACTATGCCGCAAGAACGCCTACAAAAAATAATCGCGCGTGCCGGAATCGCTTCCCGCCGCCATGCCGAGCAACTAATCGTCAGCGGCCAGGTGCGCGTCAACGGCCACGTAATCACGGAGCTGGGCAGCAAAGCCGATCTCAGCGCCGATCGCATCGAAGCCGCGGGCCGCGTGATCACCGCGGAAGAGCGCCGCGTGCACATCTTGCTCAACAAGCCGCCGGAAATCGTAGCCACCATGGCCGACCCCGAAGGCCGCAAGACCCTGCGCAATCTTCTGCGCGGTCTCGGCGAGCGCGTCTATCCGGTCGGCCGCCTTGATTACAATGCATCCGGCCTGGTCTTTCTCACCAACGACGGCGACCTCGCCGCCCAAATGCTGAAGCATTGGCAGAACCTTCCGCAGGTGTATCACGTCAAAGTGAAGGGCCGGCTGACGCCAGAGCAGCTCGATCAGTTTGGCAGGGAAGCGGGCGCGCGGATGCGTCCTGTGCGGCAGCCGGACTCGGCGCGCGGCCACGGCGCGAATTTCTGGTACGAAGTTGGGCTGAAGGATTCCAAGCGCGACTTGTTGCGGCGCGTGCTGTTTGCTGCGCAACATCCCGTGGAGAAATTGAAGCGCATCGCCATAGGTCCGTTAACATTGGAAGGGTTGCCACCGGGCCATTACCGAACGCTGGCGGAGCGAGAGGTTACCCAATTGCGCCGTGGGCTTACGGCACCGGCAAAAATCAAAAGCAAGAATCCACCGAAGCGGGCGCAGCAAGCGGCGAAGGCAGAAAGATCAAGAGCTGATGGCAAACACGATTGAAGGGCTGATTCCGGAGTATATTCGCGGGCTCCCCGCCTACATTCCTGGCCGTCCCATCGAGGAAGTCGAACGCGAACTGAAAATTCACGCCATCAAACTCGCATCCAACGAAAATCCCATCGGTCCGTCGCCGAAAGCGGTCGAAGCCGTGAAAAATGCGGTTGCGGATGCCAATCGCTATCCCGACGGCGGCACGCACCTGCTGCGGCATAAGTTGGCGCGGCTACGCGGCGTCGCCATGGACCAAATCTTTATGGGCCTCGGCTCCAGCGAAATCATCGATCTGGCTTCCCGTATTTTGCTTGGCCGCGGCAAGACCGGCGTAACCTCGCATGGCAGCTATGCGCCGTTTTCACTCGCGATTCGCGCGAGCGGCGCGGAACTGGTGAGCGTACCGCAGCAGGATTTTGCGTTCGATTTGCCTGCGATCGCCGATGCTATAGCGGCGCACTCTGAGACGCGCATCGTCTACCTGGCCAATCCCAATAATCCCACCGGAACTGCGTTCGGCATGGCCGAATTGCAGGATTTCCTGCGCCGCGTGCCCGCTGATGTTCTTGTCGTGCTCGATGAAGCGTATGTTCACTACGCCGATCGCCCCGATATGCCGGATTCGGTGCAGCTTTTCCGCGAGCACAAAAATTTATTGACCTTGCGCACATTCTCCAAAGCCTACGGACTGGCCGGCCTGCGCATTGGCTATGGCATCGGAGACACGCCGGTGCTCGAAGCTATGAATAAGCTGCGCACGCCGTTCAATCTCACGGGTGTGAGCCAAGCCGCTGCAATCGCCGCGCTTGACGATACCGAGCATGTGAACCGTTCGATTCGAGAGAACGCTGCGGAACGCACGCGGCTGACGCGAGGCTTGAAGGAACTCGGGTTACGCCCAGTCCCCAGCCACGCCAATTTTATTTTTATCGACATTGGCCCTGACGCGCAGGAGCTTTACGGCGAATTGCTGCATGAAGGCGTTATCGTGAGGCCGCTTGGCTGGATGGGCATGCCCGAAGCAATGCGCGTCTCCGTCGGCGTTGCGGAGGAAAACGACAAGTTGCTTGCGGTGATGAGCCGCGTGCTCGCCAAGCGCGAAGGAAAAAGCGAGCTGACCACGCGATGAAAATTTTGCTCCCCGACGGCGCTCCAGCGAGCGTCGATCCTATCTTCGACATTTTGACGAAATACAAAACGATTGCTGTGGTCGGTTTATCTTCAAATCCGACGCGGCCAAGTTATGGCGTGACGGAATACATGCAGTCTTCCGGCTACCAGATCATTCCCGTAAATCCCAACGAAACAGATGTACTCGGCGAACCAAGTTACGCCAGCCTGGAAGAAGTGCCGCAGAAAATCGAAATAGTGGATATCTTCCGGCGCCCCGAAGATGTCCCGCCAGTAGTGGACGCCGCCATCCGTGCCGGCGCAAAAGTAATCTGGATGCAGCAAGGAATTGCCAACGAACGCGCCGCCGAAAAAGCCCGCGCCGCCGGCCTAACCGTAGTAATGGACGCCTGCATCCTGGTAGAACACAAAAGACGCCGCCAAAAACTGCCGTAGACGTTCCAGTCTTCTCTGTGACCTCTGTGCTCGAATCTCTGCGAACTCTGTGTTAATTCCTGACTCTTCTTACCGAGGCAGAGGGAACACCATCAAATTGCGTTTGCCGGGGGCGATCACGGCGAGCTTGCCGTCCGGCGTGATTGCGAAATCGCGAAACGTCAATCCGTGAAGAATGGAACCGAATGCCGGCTGTGTCATGGGTATCTCTTGGTCTTTCGCCGCGTACGCGGTGAGGGCGGGGATTTCAATCCAGCCAAGATCGCCGGACTTTTTCTCTGGCGCGCGCTTCAGCAGGATGCGCGTCTCGTCGGGCGACCATTGAAACGTTCCTAACCCGATTCGCAACCTCGCGATTTTGTTCGGGTCGGTGAGATCGCGCACCTCGAGAACTTCCTTATCGATGTAATACGCCACTTTCTTTCCGCTCGGCGAAACGGAGATGCCGCCTTCGTATCCTTCGAGCGTGGCCAGTTCGCGATCGTCTTGCGCGAGCAGTTCCAGCCGCTGCAATCGCGGCGGTCCGGTAAGGTTGCGGTCACGTTCTACGCCAATCGCCCGATTCGTGCGCGGAATCGGGTCTGCATCCAGAAATGTGCGGCCCTCGAACACGAAGCCGGGCGGTCCGGCGGCGATATTCGCGTATTTGAACGAGAAGAGCACCTTCGGCTTCACAATTTCCGTGAGATAGACAATGGTCGAGTTGTCCATCAGCCAGGTGGCGTCGTATGCGTCCTTTAGAAGGCTGTCGTTGGCGCCGAGGTGAATCTCTTTGCCGTTATCTTCCATCGCCAAGGTCATGATGGAATCTTGCGTCGTGCCGTGCTCGTCGACCACAGAGGTAACGAAAAGTTGCGCGAGGATCAGCCGGCCGTTCGGCGACCAGCGAAACGAATCGATGACGTAGCTGAAGGGCGTGTTGCCGCGCGAGAATTTGTCGCCTTGCAGCAGGCGGCGGCGCTTGCCTCCAGCATCCTGCAGCCAGATGTCGTCGTGCTCCAGGTCATATTGCTTGGTATGAAAATGGTGCCGCGCGGAATAAACGATGCGGCCGTCGGGAGCGAACGCGAACGCGGAGATGTCGTCATCAATATTGAGCAGCGGCTTTTCGATGTCGGGACTTTGCCCGCGCGCCGCGGGAAGGGAACAGCAGCCGACGACAGCGCAGACCAGCGAGCACAAATTGCGGAGCCAGCGATAACGGCTAACGGAGCAGGGGCAGGTCATGGAGTCGGGTGCGGTGCCGTGTAGGGATGGCAGCAGGGTTTGCCTGCGGGCGTGAACTCCATCACTTCGACGCGCGTGCCATCTGGGTCGTAGGCGTCGAGCCCCCATTTGCCGTCGCGGCCGATCTCCGGGCCGTCAAATTTTAGCAGGCCGTTCTTGTGAAGCTGGTCAGCGGCGGCGTGAATGTCTTTCACGCCCAGCGAGAAATGATTTTGCACGCCGAGTTCTTTGTGATCGGAGCTGGCGGGAATGTTCAGCATGTACTCGATCCAGTCCGGACCGTCCGGAACCTGGATTTCATACCAGTCGAGGCCTTCGTCCTTGAAGCCGCCATGCCAGTACAGACGGAAGCCAAGCAGATCGACATAAAACCTATTTTCCGCGGCGACATCTTTAACGACGAAACCGGCATGCAACAGGCGCGTACCAACCTCATTTGGAGGTTGTGGTGGCAGATCATCGATCGCCGAAGCGTTACGTTGGACGAAGCCAATAACATTGCCCTCCGGGTCGGCCACCCGGAAATGCGCGCTGCTATATTTCTGTTCAATCGAGCCACACTTTACTCCGCGAGCTGCAAGATAGCGACGCATTTGACCTGCATCGTCAGTCGCAAAGGCAATCTCGGCAACCCAGTTCTTTACCTCGGACGAGCGAGCGGGCTCAAGCTCGATTGCTTGCCTCCGACCCCGAAAAATTGTAAGGCACGCAGCGGCGTCTCCAACGCAGCCGCCTCCTTCAGGGAGACCCATGGTGCTCTTATAGAACTCCCGTGACTTATCTATGTCGGTGACATACAGCCGGATGTGGTCGATGCCAGTGATGCGAGGACGCTTCGGTTTGTCCTGTGCCCCAGAACGAAATGCGGCCAACTGAAAGAGAAGCCCGGCCGCAAGAAGGATTGCGGCGTGCTTCAGGTAATTTTGTGTGACGCCAATGAGCCCCTGCATGATGCGCGATTTTATCCTATGAACCGTCTGGCGGACGAATTACTGCGGCGGTCCTGGATGCGGGCCGGTGTATGGTGAGCAGCATGGTTCCTTGGTCGGCTTGAATTCCATTAATTCGACGCGCGTTTCGTCTGGATCGTACAAGTTGAGCTGCCATTTGCCGTCGCGGCCGATCTTCGGCTCCTCGGTCGGCTTGAAACCGTTCTTGATGAGTTGCTCCTTAGCGGCCTGAATATCGGGAACGCCCAGTGCGATGTGATTCATCACGCCGAGCGTTTTGTGGCTCGCATCCGGCGAAACGCGCAGCATGTACTCGATCCAGTCGGTTCCATCGGGCACTTGCATGTCCACCCAGTTGTCTTCGCCTTCCTTCATCCCGCCATGCCAGTACACGTGAAAACCGAGAATATCCTTGTAGAATTTATCCTCAGCGGCGCGGTCGCGGACCACAAATCCTGCGTGGATGATACGCATAAGGTAGAGCGGGTTCTGAGGTGCCCAGCCTGAATCCCCAGAAGCAGAGGGCATCGTAAAGACTCGTTCAGGCCCGACAAACGAAACCTTGTGACCTTCCGGGTCGTCGACCAAAACGCTGAGCAGAACTCCATTTCCAGATTTCCTGTGGGTTTTCCTTTCTGCGAAAGGAACGCCGCTTGCTTTAAGGAAGTTTTCGAGTTCGCCAAGGTCCGACGTAAGAAAAGAAATTTCAGCAAGAAGATCGGGTGCGGCGTTCTTTGGCAGGTCCGAGAGCATGACCTGTTGCTCCAAACCCACTCGCGCGGTGGCAGGGAATCCATGTGCGATTTCCGGGGACTCAGTCTTGCCCTTGAAGGGCATCCCTTCACACCAAAGGCATCCATCACTAAACGCTTCCGGACCGAGAACGTGAGCATAGAAGTCACGAGTCGCTTTCACGTTTGTAGAATAGAAATGCACTCCAGCGATTCCGAGAATTTGGGGGCGAGGATGTTTCTCATCCGCTCTTGCGGTTAGGCATAAGAGCAAAACAAGGATTGAAAACGCGATCGGTCTCATGCACTCACCTCAGGGATTTGACGCCACACGAGATTTTATCTTACGGATTTCGTCGAGGCGCTGGCGTAGGCGTTGCTCGAAGCCCTGGTCGGTGGGCTGGTAGTAGGTGCGGCCGGCTAGATTGTCGGGGAGGCATTGCATGTCGGTGACTTTCTCTTCGTATTCGTGCGCGTATTGGTAGCCTTTGCCGTAGCCGATATTTTTCATTAGGCCCGTGGGCGCGTTGCGCAGGTGCAGCGGGACGGGATCGGCTTCGGTTTTGTGCACGTCTTCGACGACTTCGCCGTATCCGGTGTAGAGCGCGTTGGATTTTGGCGCGAGAGAAAGATACACGGCGGCTTGCGCCAGCGCCAGATGCCCCTCTGGCGCGCCGAGGAAATCGAAAGCGTCTTTGGCGGCCAGCGTGACGGCGAGTGCGCCGGGCTCGGCGAGGCCGATATCTTCGCTGGCCATGCGCACCATGCGGCGCGCGAGATACAGCGGATCTTCTCCGGATTCGAGCATGCGCGCGAGCCAGTATAGCGCGGCATCGGGATCGGAATTGCGCACGGATTTGTGCAGCGCGGAGATTAAGTTGAAGTGTTCTTCGCCGGCTTTGTCATAGCGCAGCAGCTTGCGCTGCAGCACGTCCTCGAGCAATTCCGCAGTGATGGCCAGCGCACCATCGCGCTGACGAATGGCGCTCCGGGCGGCAAGCTCCAGCGTGTTGTACGCAGAACGCGCGTCTCCATTGGCGTAAGACGCGATGCGAAAGAGAATTTCTTCGCTCACTTCCACGGTTTCATTGCCGAGGCCGCGTTCTTTATCGACGAGAGCGCGCCGCAGCAGGTCGACGATTTGCGGCGTGGTGAGCGGGTCGAGAATGTAGACCTTGGTGCGCGAGAGCAGTGGCGAGATTACCTCGAAGGAGGGATTTTCCGTGGTTGCGCCGATAAAAGTGATGTGCCCGGCTTCGACGTGCGGCAGAAACGCGTCCTGCTGCGCCTTGTTGAAGCGGTGCACTTCGTCGACGAAGACGATGGTTCGCGCACCCGAACGCGCCTTGCGCTCCGCGTCGGCCATCACTTCTTTGATTTCCTTGATGCCGGTGAGCACGGCGCTGAAGGGGATGAATTCGGAACGTGTGAGCCGCGCGATCAATCGCGCCAGCGTGGTCTTGCCGCAGCCGGGCGGTCCCCAGAAGAGCATTGAGCCGAGATCATCATTTTCAATTTGCGTGCGCAGCGGCTTGCCCGGAGCGAGCAGTTTCTGCTGGCCGATAAATTCGTCGAGCGTGCGCGGACGCATGCGTTCCGCCAGCGGTTGATGCGCGAGTGGCACATCCGGCTCAACGGGGTGCGGCAAATTGGAGAAGAGGCTCATTCTAAAGTGCTCTGAAAGAGTAGCTGTTCGTTCTGCGATATCGTTCCCGTGAACATCACTGGTCATCGCTCTGAACATCACTGGGGCAATTTCGCGTCTCGCTGTCGAAAAGCGGCGTCACCGGCTTCCACTTTCCATTTTCAAGCCTAAACTTCCAGGACGTGATGTTTGCCGGCCCTTCTTTGCATAAAAAATCCCGCGAGCGCAAATCTTTTTCGGAAACTGCCGAGGCGTCATAGAAAAACAAATTTCCATACAATTGACGATCAGAGGGCGAACTCGAGACGCTAACCTTGATTTCGAGTTGATGCGCGTGAGAAAGCTTGTCGTAAACCGAGCGCCACGATCCATCGCCCCAGGTAATGCAGTCGGAATCGAAGATGTAGCAGTACAGATTGCTCTTGGTATTGTTCAGCGAGATCTCGTCCGCAGAACGCAAATCCGCGCGATCGTAGGCAAGCAGCGCCTCAATATTCTTGTCGAGAACTGCTTTGGCAACTCCGTCACCAATCTTGCGAAGATTACGGCCAGGGCTGTTTCCGTGGACCGCGTTGGATTTTTGCTGAGCTCGCGCAGCGTCGGGTGAGATCAACAGATAGGCCATAACGATGCTCGCAATGGAGATGAAAAAAAGTTTCGCGGGCGTTTGGTCGAGAGCGGTCATGAGTTGCGCTTTTGCTGTCTGGTACGCTGCCGGGCGGCCTCATAGAAGAGGACGGCGGCGGCCGCGGCAGCGTTCAGCGATTCGATGCCGCTCGACATTGGGATGCGGATGCGGGCGTCAGCGCTGCGCTCGACTTCTTCGGGCAGGCCTGCGCCTTCGTTGCCGACCAAGAGCGCCACTGGCTCGCACCAATCCACGTCCCACGGCGCGAGAAGCGGAGTGCCACCGTCGGCCGATTCGTGAACGCAAGATGCAAGCGTGCGCACGTTCGCGACGTGAAGCTGCGTCAGCAGAATCGGCAATGACATTCCTGCCAGGACGGGAAGATGCAGCGCGGCGCCCGCGGAGGCGCGCAGTGCTTTCGGCGAGAACGGGCTGGCGGTGCCGCTCTGGCCTGACGCGGCCGTGACCGCGCCGGTCGCGCCGAACGCAGACGCCGTGCGCAGAATCGTGCCGACGTTACCGGGATCCTGCACGCCGGCGAGCACAACCAGCAGCGGCGAGCATGCCGAGTCCGGTGTGCGCAGGAGATCGTCGAACGAGGCAACGCGCGGCTTCACTAGCGCGGCCACGCCTTGCGGATGCTCGGTGTCGGCGACGCCTTCAAAGAGGCGATCCGTCGTGCGCAAAATGGGGATGGCGATTTCCGGGCGATCGATCAATGGAGCGAGGCGTTCGTGGTGACGCTCACCGGTTTCGCTGAAGAGCACCGCGGCGATAGGGCATGCGGAGCGCAAAGCTTCTTCCACCAGGCGCACGCCTTCGACGCCGACGAAGCCGGATTCCGTAGGTAATCCGCCGCGCAGAGCCAGGCGAAATTCCTTGAGCCAGCGATTGTCGCGGCTGGTGATCGCGGCTGAAGACGCATTCGCACGCGGGCTGCGAGCCGCTTTGCTTGGAGTAGCCATCTCACGGCAGCGTAACAAATTTCACAGCATTGGCGTTAATCTCGCTGGTTTGCTCTGGGCGCTTTGCGTAAACGCCCGCACGGTACGGCTACTGCGTCCCTCCGGGACTCTTATTATCATTACTTCTTTCTGCTACCCAGCATTGGGTTCGGCAAAATCGCCGAACCATGCTGGGCTAAATTCTTCGCCGGCCCTCCGGGCCTCTTCTCGCATACGCCGGCGGAAGCCGGCCGCCACATTGGTTCCGCGCGAGTTTTATTGCGTGAGATTGCGGGGGTGTGGTAGCGTCCAGCGAATGGCGGCGCGCTTTGGCGCCGCGCGAATCACGGACAGCCATTCATCGCACGTTGATTCTCGAGCGGTGGAGCGTAGTCGCTGTCCCACCTTAGACTTGCGGCTTCACCTAGAGGCCATACATTGCCGGCAGAATTGTTGCGCGTGGATGCGCAATCTCCACAAAACGAAGTCGTGCGCTATGCAGCGCATTTTCTGACCCGCGGTTGCGTGGTTGGAATTCCCACCGACACATTTTACGGGCTGGCGGCGGATCCCTTTAATTTAGCGGCCGTTGATGAAATTTATCGGGTGAAGGGAAGACCGGAGACGCGAGCGCTGCCGATTTTGGTGAATTCGCTGGAGCAGGCGCTGATGCTGATGCGTGACCGCGACGAGGAACCCGACGGAGTTTCGCGCGCGCCGCGCAAGTTCATGCGGTTGGCGGATGCGTTCTGGCCGGGCGGGCTAACGCTGGTTATGGATGCGTCGAACCGGGTGCCGCTGAAGGTTACTGCGAACACGGGCAAGGTGGCGCTGCGCTGGCCGAAGAGCGCGCTGGTGGAACAATTGATCAACGAGTTTGAAGGGCCGATTACCGGGACGAGTGCGAATGTCTCGGGATTTCCGTCGTGCTCCGCTGCGGACCAGGTGATGAAGCAATTAGGGACGCGGCTGCCGCTGGTTTTGGACGGCGGCGATACGGGAGCGGCGTTGCCGTCGACGATCATCGAGCTGCGCGGAGAAGAATGGAAAGTGTTGCGCGAAGGCGCGATTCCGGTTGCCGAGATCGAAAAAGTCTTGCAGTAGGTACCCCTCCCCCGGGTGTTTTTCGTAAATGCGCATTCTAAAGGATTTAGTCCGATACTCAGGATCACATTCAACCAGAAAAAGTCGGGGGGGAACGAAAAAGCCGCAGGGCTCCGCAGACTCCGACCCTTCGATGCTCAGGGTAAACCTGCGCTACAGGTCCGCTTTTCACATATCAAAATGAAAACGCCTCCGTTGGGAGGCGCTAGGCGTGATTCTTTACGAGAGCGAGTATAACAATTGGTATCGATTTATCAAGCAGTTCATATTGCTCGTAGAATCAGTCGTTTACGGCAACTGATGTTGGGACATGGAGCGTTGTCAGGAAATCGAAGTCGGCGGTGGGGGATAGCGGTGGATCGCCTAGAGCGCGTCGGTGGACAGAGACTACGTCGGTGAACCACAGAGGCAGGTAGGGCAGATCGTCGGCCAGGATTTTCTGGGCTTGGCCGCAGAGGGCTTTCCTTTTTTCACGGTCCATTTCGGTACGGATTTGGTCGGTTAGCGCGTCGATGCGCGGGTTGCGGTAGTGTCCGCGGTTCGCGCCGTCGGGCGGAAAGCGCTTGCTGGAAAAGGCGAACTCGAAGAAATCGGGGTCACTGGTGGCGCCGACCCAGCGGAGAAGGTTGATCTGGAAATTGCCTTTCAGGGCGTCGGAGAGGAGCGTGGCCTGTTCGAGGGGGCGGAGTTCGAGATCGATGCCGACGCGGCGCCACTGGTCTTGGAGAGCGGCGCCGATGAGGCGATATTGCTCGTCGGTCGAAGTCTTCAGGGTTAGGCGAAGACGAATGCCGTCCCGTTGGCGCGGATAGCCGGCGCGGTCGAGGAGTTGCGCTGCGCGAGCTGCGTTGAGCTTGTATTGGGTGACGCAAGATTCATAGGCCCAGTTACTTGGCGGCAGAACTCCTGAGGCTACTTGTGCTTGCCCGTGAAGTAGAAAACGGATGAGGGCCTCGCGGTCGGTGGCATAGGCTAGGGCTTGGCGGACTTCGGGGTGGGCGAGGATGGGATCTTCCAGGTTGAGACCGAGGTAGGTGAGATTGGCGCCGGGACCTTCTGTAACGGACAGATCGGGCTGCTTCGCCAATACCGGGATCATGTCTGGGGCGAGGGAGCTGAGCTCGAGATCGGCGGAGCCTTTGCGGAGTTCCAGGGCGCGCACGATGGCGTCCGGGACGATGCGGAAGCGGACGCGGGAGATTTGCGGGGCTGCGCCGAAATAGTCGGGGTTGCGCTCGATCGTAACCTCACTATCCTGAAATTGGCTGACGAAGCGGAACGGGCCGGAGCCGATGGGATGCCGGGAGAAATCGGCGGGCGCGTCGGCGGGGACGATTCCGGTTGTGGAGCGCACGAGATTGACGGGGAAGGAAGCGTACGGTTCCTTCAAGTGGAAGATGACGGTTACGGGGTCGGGAACGTCGATCGACGCGACTAGCCGGAAGGCCCCGCGTTTGGGAGAGCGGTTTGCGGGGTTGAGGATGAAATCGAAGGTGGATTTGACGTCAGCGGAGGTTAGCGGGCGGCCATCCTGGAAATGAACGCCGGGGTGCATGTGAAATACGTAAGTAATCGGGTCGGGAATCTCCCAGGTATCGGCTAGGTCGCCGTGAAGATTCATCTGGGCGTCACGTTGGAGGAGGCCGCTGAAGAGGAGACCGTCGATGCGTTGGGAGTAGGAGTCGGTGGCGTAACGGGGGTCGAGGTTGGTGGGATTGGATTCGATGAGGAAGGTTAGGGAGGAGGGGTCGTGTGAGGTTTGACGCGAGCAGCCGACCGCCGCTAAGGCGGTGGCAACGACTAAGAGCGCGGAAAAAGATTTAACACAGAGGGCACTAAGGTCGGAGCACAGAGGGCGCAGAGAGCTATTGGAGAGGGGCATAGGAGATTTTACCAAGGATGGCGGGGCGGTGTGCGCCGGTGGCGGAGGGTACGTTGCTGGGGCGCTGGTGGAGGGTTTCGTAGGCCATTAGGGCGAAGGCGAGGGCCTCTTTGGCGTCTTCGGGGACGCCAAGCTCAGAGGACGGCAACACCTCGATCTTGCTGGTGGTTGGGATCTTGCGGACCTGGGGCGCAGCGTGCTGCGCCCCTACGGAGTGGTTCCCTAAAGCGGCGCTGAGTTGGGCCATTAGCTGCGGATTGTGGGTGCCGCCGCCGGAGATTATTAGTTGATGGATTTTGGTTTTGGGGAGGACGAAGCGATTCAGGGCGTCGACTACGGATAGGGCGCTGAAGATCGTGGCGGCGCGGATCAGGTCGTTGGGCTTGGCTTGGTGGCGTTTGCCAAAGGCTAGGAGTTTTTGGAGATAGGTACGGCCGTAGTATTCGCGGCCGGTGGACTTGGGCGGCGCGAGTTTTAGGTAGGGGTCGCGCATCAGCTCGTTGATTAACGCGGGAATGCTGCGGCCTTGCTGGGCCAGGCGGGCGCCTTTGTCGTAGCGCTGGCGGTCCTGCGTGAAATGGGCGACTAGCGCGTCGATTAGCATGTTGGCTGGGCCGGTGTCGAAGGCGAAGACTTGGGACGGCTTGGCACCGGCGGGGATTACGGTGACGTTGGCGATGCCGCCTAGATTTAGGGAGACGCGGCCGAGTTTGGCGTGGCGATAGAGGAGATAGTCGGCGTAGGGGACTAGCGGAGCGCCCTGGCCGCCTTGGGCGA
>Ga0210410_10004265_pt1 | contig 12551 bp, 12 predicted proteins | sample IncBWC4MmetaG_FD_161058 | JGI IMG/M metagenome (GOLD analysis project Ga0210410, IMG submission 161058) | Forest soil microbial communities from Barre Woods Harvard Forest LTER site, Petersham, Massachusetts, United States - Inc-BW-C-4-M | ecosystem: Environmental > Terrestrial > Soil >... | reverse complement strand
TGCTCGGCTTCTGCCTGCTCGTGGTCGGCGTTTGGTTTGTTTATCGGCCTGCGGCGCTGATTTTGGCTGGGCTGCTGGTGCTGATTCTCGGCATCTTCGGTCGGCCCGTCGGAGGGCGCTAGCCCGAATGCGAAACAGTATTGGGCGACAGTTTCGGAGTTTTCTGTCGAACGCCTCATTTCGCGCCGATGCGGGCCTGGGCATTGTGGGATCGCCGTCGCCCGATTCCGATTACTGGTATCACGGCCTGGGGCAGCGTTCGGCCGCGGGCCCGAATGTTTCGCCGGGCACCGCGACTCGCCTGGCCGCGGTATTTGCCTGCACGCGGGTGTGCGCCGAAACGCTGGCTTCGCTGCCGGTGGGCATTTTCCGCGAAAAAAAGAGCGGTGGCCGCCAGGCGGCCAAAGACCATCCGGCGCAGGAACTCTTTCTCAAGCCCAACCCATGGCAGACGGGGATGGAATTTTTCGAGATGATGCAGGGCCACCTGGAGCTGCGGGGCAATGCCTATGCGCTGAAAGTTTCTGGGGGTGGCCGAGCCATTGACCAGCTGATCCCGCTGCATCCCGACCGCGTGCGGGTCTACCTGCTGCCCGACAATCGCCTGCGCTATGAAGTGACGGCGTATTCGAGCGGGCAGATCGATCGCTACAGCCAGGACGAGATCTTGCACCTGCGAGGCTGGTCGTTTAACGGCATCACCGGGATCTCGACGGTAAGCGCGATGGCCGAAGTGATTGGCGTAGGCCTTGCCCAGCAGGAACATCGGGGCCGCTACTTTCGCAGCCCGTTCCCGGCCATGGCGCTCGAAACCATCAAGATGACGGAAGAAGCTCGCGACAAGATGACGAGCTCGATCTCGGAGGGTTTCAGCGGCGACAACGCCTTCAAGGTCATGTCACTGCCGCCCGGGGTGCAAGCGAAGGCCCTCGGACTCACCAATAAAGACTCGCAGCTGATCGAGGCCTCGCACGCGACGGCCATTGAAATCTGTGGAGGCTGGCGCGTGCCGCCGCACAAGATTGGCGATCTCAGCCGCGGGACTTTTTCCAACATCGAACAACAAAACATCGAGTTCGCCACCGACTGCCAGCGGCCGCGCGTGATTCGCCTGGAACGCCGTCTCGATGCCGACATTATCGGCCCGCTGGCGGCCTTCGAATCCGCGCCCGGCGACTATTTCGCCAGCTTCAACATGGACGCGCTCTACCGCGGCGACATGAAGAGCCGCTACGACGCTTATTCGGTGGCGCTGCCCTGGATGGTGCGGAATGAAATGCGCCGCAATGAAGGACTCAATCCGATCGATGGGCTCGACGAGCCGCTGGTGCCGGTGAATCTCGAGACCGTGGACCAGGCTCAGCAGCGTTCCGACAATCAGACCACGACGGCCAATGCCGCCGCGAATGCCTCTGCGCAGAGTGGGCCAGGCTCGGGCAGCCCCGAGACGCCGGAAAACGACAGCCCGGCGGAAGACCGGCAAAATGCGAAGGTCACGCAAGCCCGGCTGCGGGCGCATCTTGTGAACGCCGCCGGCCGCATCGTGCGTCGGGAAGCGAAGAGTCTGCGGAAAATGGCCAGCAGATCGCCCGCGGATCCGGCGGCATTTCACGGTGAAGTATGGGATTTCTACCGCGATCTCGGACCGGTGGTGGCCGAGTCGATGCTGATCCCTCTCGATTCCGCGGAGGCATATTGCATCAGCCACGCCGGAGCCATTGTCAGGGCCGAAGCCGCCGTTCTCGACCTGGCCATTGATCGCCTCGAGGAAGAGAGCGCTGTGGCTCTCGCCGAGCAGGCCTTAATGCATAAAAGTGGATAAATGCATAAAAGCCAAAAGCTAAGAGCTAGAAGCTAGGAGCTGCCCTCATGAAATACACGCGCATCGTTGCCGAATTCTACAGTCGAGTCTGGGCCCTGAAGGAAGAGACCCTGATGTCGATGCAGGATCTGATCCGCCAGCAGGCCGCGGGCGTGAAGTGGAGCCTGGCCGAAATCCGCGAGCGCATCGCCGCGGCCAATGCGGCCAACGGATATCTGGGTCACGAGAACATGGAAGCTAGGTTTCTCGCCTTTGACGACGAGCCCATGCCGATGCAGAACGCCAGTGGCAAGCGCAATGCGGCGTCAAAAGGCAGCGTGGCCGTGATCCCGATGACCGGGATCATTTCGCACCGCATGAGCATGATGCAGGAAATTTCTGGGGCCGGCGGCGGATCCACCCAGGCCCTGACCGCACAATTCCGCCAGGCCCTCGAGGACGGCAACTGCAAAGCCATTGTGTTCGACGTGGACTCACCCGGCGGCTCGGTCGAAGGCGTCATGGAGCTGGCGCAGGAAATTTACGATGCGCGCAAGCTGAAACCCATCTCTGCGGTCTGCAATGCCATGGCGTGCAGCGCGGCCTACTGGCTGGCTTCGGCTGCCAGCGAAGTGGTCTGCACGCCCAGCGGACAGTGCGGTTCGATCGGCGTCTACATGATGCTGCAGGATGAATCGGAGGCGCTGAAAAATGAAGGCATCAAAATCACCATTCTCAAGGCGGGCAAATACAAGGCAGAAGGCCATCCGGCCGAGCCCCTCTCGGATGATGCGCGCAATTTTCTGCAGAGCCAGGTCGACAGCGTCTATGGCATGTTCGTGAAAGCCGTGGCGCAGCAGCGCGGCGTGTCGCAGGCCGCGGTGCGCGAGGGCATGGGCCAGGGGCGAAGTTTGCTGGCGAACGATGCGGTGAAGGCCAATCTGGCGGACCGCACCGGCACGCTCGATGACGTGCTCGAAAAGTATGGGGTCAAGAAAACCGCCGGCGCAAGAGCGGAAACGCAGCCGTCAGCCGTCAGCCGTCAGCCGTCAGCCAAAAAGCAGGAAGATGAAGATGAAGAGGATGAGGCTCGCGCCGAGGCCTGCAGCGCCTGCAAATCCTGTTCGGCCTCCAGCTTCTGCGGATGTAAAGACGGCGATATCGACTGTGGCTGCACCTGCCAATCGTGCAAGAGCTGCGCCGGCCGCGGCGGAGCGCACGCGCACGCCGCGGCACCCACCAATCCCAGCGAAGATGAAGCTCGCGCCAAGGCCTGCAAGGCCTGCAAAGCGTGCTCGGCCGCGAGTTTCTGCGGCTGCCGCGCGGGCATGACCGACGACAGCGCCGCCTGTGCCTGCAGCTGCGCTCCCTGCGGCGATTGCGCGGGCGGCGGTCCGAAAGGCGCGGCGGCCAAACGAGAGACGGCCGCGGCGGCCGGCGATTATCTGAGTGCGATCGCGCGCCGGCGAAGACAGATGCATTTGCTCTAGAAATTGAATCAATGAGTCATTGAATCAATGACTCAATGAAAACCTTTTCGCCCGCCGACGCGGGCTTTTTTGTTGCACCAACCGGGCCAGCCTTCATTCCTTCGATTGACGGTCTTCCCGGCAACACAAATCCATTGAGGAGATCGTCACCATGAAACCAGTCAGTATCGACGCGATCCGCCAGCGTAAGGTCGAAATCGAGGCCAAAATCGCGGGCGTCATCGCAGCTCAACAAACCCTGCTGGACACCGCAGAACAAGCCAAACGGGACCTGAACGCCGACGAACAAAGCGCGTTCCTGGCCAACACCGAGAAGATGAAGCCCCTGAAGATGCAACTGTCGAATCAGGACTTCATGCTCGCCGAGATCGCGGCTCAGCTCGAGCGCGAACGCAACGCGGGCGGAGTCGTCATCACCGATGACGGCCGCGGCGGCGCCGATGCCAAGAAAGACGCACGCAAGCTGTGGGCCAAGGGCTTTGCCCAGCAACTGCAGGCTGTGGCGCGCGCCGAACGCACCGGACAGGTGGATCCCCGCCTCACCGGAATCTTTGGCGATTTCAACGACCACGGCGTATTCGAGGCCGCGGGCGGCTCCGATGGCGCCATGAACGAAGCGGTCCCTTCCGAGGGCGGCTTCCTGGTGGGCGCCGATACTTCCGAGCGCATCTACCAGCGCACCTACCTCACCGGCGAAATCACGCGGCGCTGCCAGCGCCAGCCGATCAGCGCCAATTCCAACCGCCTCAAGCTCCGGATCGTGGACGAAGATTCACGCGCGGATGGCTCGCGGATGGGCGGCGTTTTGGCCTTCTGGGCGAACGAAGCGGACACGTTCATGTATTCGCGTCCGAAATTTCGTGAGATCGAACTGTTCCTCAACAAGCTGACCGCGCTGGTGTTTGCCACCGACGAGCTGCTGGCGGATGCAGCCGCTCTCGAAGCCTGGATCATGAACAACATGCCCACAGAATTGGCCTTCCGCGTGGAAGACGCCATTTTCCAGGGCACCGGCGCCGGCATGCCCGCGGGCCTGTTCAACTCGCAGGCTTTCCTGTCGCTGAGCCCCGGCTCAACCGCGACCGTGGTCACCACCACCGACGTTCTGGCCATGTGGGCGCGCTTCTGGCACCCTGGCCTGAAAAACCACATCGCCTCGCAGTCCAGCGAAAATCTGACGGCCGGAAATGCCGGCCAAGTGCCGGCCGCCGCCTGGTTCATTGACCAGACGGTGATTCCGCAGTTGTTCCAGATGCAGATGGCGGGAACCGCGGGCTCCGCGGTCATCCTGTTGTACCATCCGCCCGGAAACAACCCGTTGTACGGTCCCTACGGCGAGCTGCTCGGCCTGCCCGTCATTCCGACCGAACACAACGCGGTGCTCGGCACCGTCGGCGACATCGTGCTCGCCGATATGTCGCAGATGCTGCTGGCAGATAAAGGCGCGCCGGAAGTGGCGGCCAGCATGCACGTCCGCTTTGTGCAGGGCGAAATGGCCTTCCGCTTCACCTACCGGGTGGATGCGCAGACCACCTGGAAAAAACCGCTCACCCCGAAAAACGGCGGCAGCACGCTGTCGCCCTTCGTCGGCCTGGCCAGCGGCGCGAACAGGTAAGAAAAGCCATTGAGTCAATGAATCATTGATTCATTGACTCAATGCCGCTCCACAGCTTCACCAACAAATTCCGAATCAGGAGAAATCACCATGCAAGGTATCAGTCTTTCCGAAGCGGCCCATATCGCCGTGCTCGAGGTTCCGCAGAACATTAGTGCGCAATCCTCGGCCGCGCCGATCAACCCCGCTTTTTCCATGAAGAACTACAAGCACGCCAGCGTTCTGATCGTCGCGGGGGCGGAAGCCACCCAGGATGCCACCACGTTGCTGGTGTACTTGTGCAACAGCGCCGCCGGCGGCTCACCGGTCGCTATCCCCTTCAACTACTACTTCCAGGCGCTGGGCGGGGCCGGGAACGATGTGCTCAGCGCCACGATCCAGAATGCGCCCGCAACCGGGCTCGTACTGGCTGCCGGCAACTGGCCGCCGAGCGGTTTGATCGTGATCGAGATCGATGCCAACGAGCTGGAAGCGGGCGCCGTAGGCACCGCACTGGCCGGTTCGCTGGGCGTCGATTCCTATATCGGCATCGGCTTGGGCGCACCCACGGCGGCCGATTTCGCCGCGGTGGTGGCTATTCTGACCGGCGCGCGTTACGCCAACACCGCCAGCCCGACGGTCACGACCTAAGAAGCAGCTTTCAGCTATCAGCTGTCAGCTTCCAGTTCCGGAGAACCTGCCGGAGATGGGACTGACGGCTGACGGCTGACAACTGAAAGCTTTTCCAAAAACAAGGAGGATTTTTTATGGCTGGAGGAATCAATCTCACTGCGACGGCTGCGGCTCTCAAAACCGGAACCATCGGAGATGCAACTCACATGGAAAGCCTGCGGGCGGCGGCAGCAGAAGCTGTCCCGGCGAGCTCTAGCGCCCCGGCGACGGCCACATCGCCCGGTATGCCGGGCGCCATTGCCTATGACGCGACGCACGTTTACATCTGCATCGCGGCCAACACCTGGGTGCGCGCCGTAACGGCCACATTCTAGGAAATCGCTCTTGGCTCTTGGCCTTTGGCTAAGAGCCAAGAGCTAACAGCCAAAAGCTATTTTCGAGGTCCCCGTACATGAAGACCATGCAGAAGCTATTTGCGATCGCAGCGCTCGCACTGGCGTGCGCCATCGGAGCGGCCGCCCAGGCTGCGCCCGGAATTCAGCAACCGAGCTCGGGCGCCCTCGCCGAATCTTCGGGCGTGCCCTGGCAGATTGCCGGTATCTGGACGTTCAATGCGTCGTCTCCGCCCACGGGCGGCTTCAACGTGGTGGGCCTGAAATATTTTCAGCTGGTCTTTGTGCCTTCGGGCACGGTTTCGACCTGTGCGATCTCGTTCGATTCCTCGATCAACTCCGGCACCAGTTTTACGACTGGCGGCCTGATCAGCGCGGGGACGATCGGATCGTGCGCCTCGGCTTCGACCTATGCCAACTCGAGCGCCGTCACCGCGACCCTGACCGGCCAGCTTACGCCGACGATTACCGGCACGGGCTCGGTGACGGTAACGATGTTCGGATACATCAACAATCCCGGCGCCGCGGGATCGGCCTCGAGCACGATCATCTCTCCAGTCGACGGATCCGGCTATGTGAACATCGATTGCAAGACGGGATGCGCCGGCGGCAACGCCAATGGCCAGGCCACCATGGCCAATTCCGCGCCGGTCGTGATCGCGTCAAACCAGTCGGCGCTGCCCGCCAACGTGACGCAGGTGAATAGCGTTGCGCTGGGATCGCCCTCGAGCTACGGAACTTCGCCAGGCGCGGTAAACGTGCTGGGCGTGAATGCCTTCGTCACCAATGCTGTCGCGGTGACCGGAACCTTCTGGCAGGCCACGCAGCCCGTCTCGGGCACGGTGACCACGACTCCGCCTGCGAATGCTTCCACCAACATTGCTCAGATCAACGCCGTCGCGCTGGGATCGCCTAGCAATTACGGAACCTCGCCAGGCGCCGTGGCTGTCGCGGGCGTGAATGCCTTCATCACCAACATCCCGGCGGTCACGCAGTCGGGCGGCCCATGGACGACGACGAACAATGTCACGCAAATCGCGGGATCGACCGTCGTCGCCGACCCCTGCCAGGTGAACGCGCGCTCGACCGCCCTGATCAACCTGACGGCCAGCGGCCAGATCATTGCCGGCACCTCGGCGAAACAAACCTATATTTGCTACCTGCAGTTCGCCCTGGGCGCGACAGCCGACAACGTCGCGCTGGTCGAGGGCAACACCACCGGCAACTGCGGCACCGGCACCACGGCCATGGCGGGCGGCGCCACCGCGGCCACCGGCTGGAACCTGCTGGCCAACGGTTCGGTGACTTCCGGGACGATTCAGAACTGGGCCTTCAAGACGGCGACGCTCGCGAACAATGTGTGCCTGCTGGCTTCGAGCGCCGCGCAGATCTCAGGGACGGTGCAATATGTCCAACAGTAAAACTGCGAAGATCGAGCTGTTGGCTCTTAGCTCTTGGCTTTTAGCTAAGAGCCAAAAGCCAACAGCCAAAGGCTTCCTGAAAGTAGGAGCTCTCATTCTTTTGCTGGGATCGCTGCCGGCATTCGCCCAGATCATCAATCCCGGGGGATCCAGCGTCTACCCGCAGAACGTTTCGGGCACGACAACTTCTGGCGGCATCATCTGCTTTACCTCGACGTCGGTCGCGAGCTCGTCCGTCGCCCTGAATGCGAATGTGCTGGTCAAAGGCGGCGGCGCCGGCGTGTGCCCAACGAACTCTCTGTGGACCGATAACGGCACGACCGCGAACTACACGGGCACCGGCGGCGTCACGGTGGGCACGGCGCCCACGGTCACGACACCCGGCAGCGGCTTCTATGTGTTCGGCACAGAAGGCACCGAGCCGGCCTCAATCGCCTCGGGCACCACGGGCTTCGTGACGGATTCGACTTCGCACTGCAACGTCATTTGGAACAACGCGGTGAACGTGGGCTGCGCGGTGGCGGCCAATGGCACTAATACCGCGGGCGCCAGCATGACGCTGAATATGAGCGCGGCCACCGGCGCCACGGCCTTTCAGGTTCCGGTGATCGCGGGCGCTACCGCCGGCGCGAATGGAGTGATCGATTACGATTCGACCGGGCAGACGACGCACGTCCGCACCGATGGCGCCGATTCCTTGGCGATTGCAGACGTCTGCAAGACCTCGCAAAAAAATGAGACCACCACGGCCGACGCCAACGTGCTGACCTGTGCGATCCCGGCGGTGGCGGGAACTTATCGAATCAGCGTCGTGGTCTCGGTTTCGGCCGCAACCTCCGGCGTGATTGCCTGGACCGCGACCTGGACGGATTCGAATGCGGCCGCGCAGACTCCGGTCGAGCTCGAGCTCTTCCAGAATGCGACCGCGGCCCCGGCTTTGACGTTTACCACCAGCGCGGCCGGCAACTACCACGGCTCGGCACTGATCGACGTGAACAACGCCGGCACCAGCATCGTGATCAAGTGGATCGGCGGCGGCACCACCACCGCGAAAATGTCGGCGATGGTCGAGAGGGTCATCTAAGTGAGGAAACTGCTCTGGCTGCTTGCGATCCCGCTCGCGTGCTCGCTGGCCTTTGGCCAGGGCGGCATCATCGGGCCGAAAGGCGCAATCGCGCCGAATGGGATCGTGGCCCCAGGAGTGGCTGGAGGTGGTCCGACCGTAGTTCAATCCGGCACCTGTGTGGTCACTACGACCACTTGCAGTTTAACTTTTGGTTCTACGGTTGGAGCTGGCCACTATCTCCTTTGCTATGCAGTCGGCACCGGCAACTCTACTGGCGTGAGCTGCACCATGACCGGGGAAACGATCACCCGGCAAACTGGAGCGGCTGGATGCAGCAACAATGCCGGTTTAGAGGCGGACTGTTACGTTTCCACAAATAGCGTTGGCGGGCAGACAGTCATCACCGCCAATATGAGCACGGGGTCGGGAGGGATTGTTGCTTTTGCCGAGATCACGTCGCCATCAGGCGGACACGCAATCGACACCGGCGGCAACAATCGAAGCCTAACCACAGCCATGTCGCAGGCAACGAACGCAGCGACAACCGTTGCGAACGATATTTGCATTGGCATGGCTAGCAATGCTTTTGCCAGCTCCCCGGGATATACCGCTCTGAATTGGACTCAAGTGCTGAATGTGTTCAACAGCAGCGGCACGATCATGCTCGAATCGACCATTCCTGGATCGACCGGAGTACAGACAGCCACGGCCACGGCGCAAACTGGGGTTACGAGTCAGCCGGAGGGAGTGATTTGCTTAAAGCCCTGAAGCTCGCGGTGTTCGCCCTGCTAGCGATCCCGGCCTTCGCCCAACACACATACTATGTGAGCCAGAGTGTCGCTGGAGCGAGTGACGCAAATTCGTCCGCGCAAGCGCAATCGAAGACGACACCGTGGAAGGATTTGCCAGGGTCACGCACTTCGGCTCCGGCCTATACGCCGGTGGCTGGGGACACGTTTATTTTGATGGGCTGCGACGATTGGCCGAACGCGACTTTCCCAATCAACTGGACCTGGAGCGGAACCAGCGGCTCTCCCATCACCATCGATCGCGATCTTACCTGGTTCAACGCAACCAACTGCCCTTCGACGTGGAACCGGGCAAAATTCGACGCCGGCTCGGCCGTCATCAACCCGCCGGAGTGCACGGGCACGAACGCTTTTTGGACTTTCGGCAACGTCTCCTACGTCACCGCGAACTGGGTCGAACTCATCAATTATTATTGGGCCTCGCCTGTCTCCGATGGAAGCTGTGCTGGGCACACGTTCTGGGTCACCGTGAATTCCAGCTCGTCGAATGTGAAGTGGGTCAATACCTATGTTCACGCCTGGACGCACGATGCCGCTTCGCACGATCTGAATGGAAATGCTTTCTCGAACGGCTGCCCGACCTGCCTGGTCGATTACGCGGTCATCGACAATTCCGACGGCTCGAAATATTCCGGCGGCGGCCAGCAGTGGCCCACGCAGCATTCGATCATCACCTACGCCACGAACGCGATCAAGCCGCACATGTCGGGGGAATACGCCTACAACAACATTTCTCACATGGGCACGGGGCCGGGAGGCAATCACCCCAACTGCATCGAGACCATCGGCAGCATCCAGGGGAGCGGAGTCTTCTACATCCACGACAACTGGATCCACGACATGCCGAACTCGCCGACCGAGCAGTGCGAAACGCTTCAGGTTGGGAATACGGGCGAGACCGATTACGTGTGGAACAACGTGTGGTGCTGCCACATCGGCGGCGGCGACGTTGCCCAATTCCCGCAGAACAATCAGCCCAACGTAGTCGGACTCTACTTCTTCAACAACGTTTGGGAAGAAGACCTGGGCAATGGGGTGTGCGCGAACGCTTCGAATGCAACCAGCTGGACCGGCGCCTTTGTGATGGTGAACAACCTCTGCCTGACGCCGAACGCGCCGAACGGCACGACGCAGAGCCAGAAGATGATGTCCGGGAGCACGATCACAAGCCCTACGACGCTCGTGTTCGCGAACAACGTAAATGAGACGATAACCACAGCTTCGGGACACGGGTGCTCGAACAGCGTAATGCCTCCTTATGTTCCCGGAGCATCGACGTGCAGAGACACCGTGGGGACCGGGAGCAATCTAACCTCGACCTACTGGCCCGCTGGCTTCACCACGAACGATACGACCTTTGCGTGTACCGAGCAGACGATCAGTGGAGTAGTGCAGTCAGTCTGCCCGCAGCGCACAGCGAATAGCCGTCCCAGCAGCGGAGCCTGGGATTCGGGAGCCTACGAGTTCGGCGGCATCGCGCCGCCCTTTCCGCCCACCAACCTGGTCGGAGTCGTGAACTAAGCTAGAAGCTAGCAGCTAGGAGCTGATTTCCATGACCTACATTCGCATGACCGGCGGCCGCGATCGCGGCTCCGTGAAAGACTTCCCTTTTCCCGAAGCGCAGGAAATGCTCGCGCTCGGCCAGGCTCTGCCCGTCGACTTCAATGAACGGGATCCGCTCGGCTTTCGGGAGCTGGCAGAACCGCTCTCAGCCGTCAGCTCTCAGCCGTCAGCGGAAACCGTCGCCAAAGTGATCGATCTCATCGATAAGGCTGAAGTCGTGCCTGAAGTGCTGCCCGACGTCGCCCCGCGGCGCCGTTTCGGACGGAATCGATAGCTTTTCCGTCCCCAGGCCGCGAATATGCACCTATGATGGTGCAAAGGGGCCGAAAAGTGGCTTCTAGCTCCTAGCTTCTAGCTAAGAGCCCCAAAAAAGCGGTGTCCCGTGCTCAACCGCGAATATCACAAACGAGCGACCCGGCAGGGTATCGCTCAACGAACCCTGGCACAACGGGGCGGCGGCCACCAGGTGGCTGCGGACGCTGCGCTCCGCTTGCCCTGGGCTGGCATTTTCGAGCCCTGGCGACCTTTGGTGCTGGTGGCTGCTGCGCAGCAGGATGTGCAGCGAAACGCTATACAAAAGACAGCCAAACGGTGCAAAAAGAGCGCTCAACGGCTGCTTTTTGATGGCAAGCTGCGCGGTGTGCAGCTGGCGCTGTTCCCGGAGAACGAAATGCAGAATGCGGATCCGGGACAAAAGCAGCGCGAATTGCCTGCGGATTCCAAATTTCCCCCGCTCGCGCGCATGCTCGATCCACTGACCGAAGACGAGCTCGCCGCCGAGTTCGAAAAATTGTTCACGTAAAACGCTATCAGCTCTCAGCTTTCAGCTAAGAGCCTTGACTGACGGCTGACAGCTGATAGCTGACAGCTTTCCCCGGAGAAACTCCACATGAAATTTTCAAGCTTCAGCTGCATCCTCGCCATCACACTTTTGAGCGCCGGCGCATTCTCGCAGGCGGCTCCCGTCGACACACCAGCCGCCCGGCCGGTCAATGTGCACATCGTGGCCAGCCACGCCGAGGGCTGGTATCCGGGCGCTCAGGTTCGCCTGGTCTCGGAGACCCATTCCTGGATGGCGCGGCATTTTCTGGGACGGCGCAACACGTTCCATTTCGTCATGTCCACGCCGCCGGCGGGCGTGACCGGTTGCAAAGGGCGCGACTGCATTTTCAACGACAACTGGATCCACAACCTGCGCACCACCGGCGGCGCCGACTGGCAGGCCAACGCCATGGGCACGACCGGCTCGCAGCCGGCTACGGCCACCTATATTGCGCTCACCAACGACGCCACCGCGGCCGCGGCCGGAGACTGCGCCGCCGGCTCGACCACCTGCACCCTTGCCAGCGAGATCGCGACCAACGGCCTGGCGCGCCACGTGGCCACCTACTCGCACACCAATGCTACCAACACCTGGTCGCTCACCTACACCTGGACGGCCACGGGGACGCAGTCGGTGCAGAAGGCCGGCATGTTCAACGCCTCGAGCTCGGGCACGATGGCCTTTGAAGCCAATTTCACGCAAGTCAATCTGGTCTCGACCGATACGTTCACCGCTACCTGGACGGTGACGTACTAGAAGACCGCTCTTAGCTTTTGGCTTTTGGCTCTTGGCTTGAAGCTTTTTCGCTTTTAGCCAAAGGCCAAAAGCCAACAGCCAAAAGCCTCCAGGAGACGCGATGTGGAAATTTCTGCTGATCGCAATCGCGCTCCTGTCCTCAGTGCCGGCCTGGGCCACATCGGGCACTGCGGCGCTGGGGGAAACTTTGTGCACGACCGATC
>Ga0210410_10004262_pt1 | contig 12554 bp, 10 predicted proteins | sample IncBWC4MmetaG_FD_161058 | JGI IMG/M metagenome (GOLD analysis project Ga0210410, IMG submission 161058) | Forest soil microbial communities from Barre Woods Harvard Forest LTER site, Petersham, Massachusetts, United States - Inc-BW-C-4-M | ecosystem: Environmental > Terrestrial > Soil >... | reverse complement strand
TTTTGACGAAACAAACAAAGGCGGTGCAAATCTTACCTCCAAAAGCAAAACTCAATTCGTCGTGTCATGCACCGGCGCATCGGATACGTTTGATTGGGTCGTCATCGGAAATCCAAACTAATGAGCTTCAGCGACATCAGGCTGAGCCAGGCGGGTGGCCCACCCATTCGACAATGCAAGTCTAAATCACATTATAAAATTAGGGCGCCCCATCCTTCCGCGTTCTTTGCGATAGGGTGGGGGGAGGCCGCCGTCGTCGTGGAATGGCCAGCCGCTCAAGATAAAAAACGATTGCCCCGCTACCCTATATTCGCGCGGGTAGCGAGGCGTGTTGAAATGCGTTGGCCTTAAGTCGCGCGTTTCAGATTGCGGTGGTGATTGTCGGAACGTTGACTGTTTGGCCGTTTATTGGCATCGCGAGCGGAAGGATGGAATGATCAGCACTTCGGAAAATTTCCGGGGCTGACGTTCCTCCGACCGTGACCGCTTGGAAAGACTCGACGTGATACTCAGCGAAAACCTGGTCCGCGGTTGGCGAGGCTAGCGACCAAAGGAAGAGTATCGTCACCGTGCAGGCCTTGCCGCCATTGGTCGCGAGTGCGGTAGCGGACTCGTCATAGAAAAGCCCGGACGAATCACTGGTAGAAATGTCGACTGTGCATGCAGTCGTAGCGCTCGTCGGTTGATCGTTGTACTCGATGGCGAACGTGAATACGAATCTGGCAAGGATGTTTGTTAGCGTCGGCGGCAGTTCGTCAGATGCGTCTGCCGCACCAGCGCCCTGAGCCTTGGTTGTGAACGTACCGGTTCGTGGGTCAAGATATCCTGCAATACCGTGGCTATGTTTGGCAGGCCCACCGACAACACGTTCGTTTTGGCTCCAGACGAGCTGGGTGAGTCCGACGAGACAAACACAAACGAAGATCAGTTTCGAGATTCTCATGTGGTCCTCTCCTGTTTCGGGCTTTACCTTCCCGAAGGCCGCCAGTATACACCTCGAACAGCCACTCACAACCGAATGCGGAGCCTAAGCGGTGCTTACTACTTGGGAACAGTGTTCAAGGGTAGTAAGAGCGTCAGCACGACTGTGCTGCTAGACCTTTAAGGATGATTCAGACAGGGTGGACCTCCACGGCGGCCAGGCAACCGACAGTCTCTACAACATTGCCGCCGGGCAGAATATCTTTCCTCGCCGAGAGGCGGCGGTGGTGAGGATTTCGAGAAACCGTTCCCTGTGTTTTTATAAGGACCCAAGTGTTCACCCTCCTCGTCGAAACTCGATTGCGCCCGGAGGACGTTTTAAGCACGAGGCGCCGTCGCCGGCTTCACTACTCGCACCTCTATACACGGCAGCGTTAAAAGCTACTTTTTTTGTTGGTTCGCGGCGGCGTTGGAAGCTTCAGCGGCGAGCTTCAACTCTTGGTTCACCTGGGTCAAAAGCTGCCTCGCCTTCTCCGCGTGTCCCTGCATATCGTATTTGTTGTCTTTCTGCGCAGCCGTGACGTAATTGTTGGCTTGAACAACATGAAATTGTGCCACCGCCAGATTGGGGTGTAACTTCTTGTCAATGTCTTGTACCGGTTCTTGAGCCACTATCGCGACACCACAGAACAATGCCACGCTGAGAATTGTGTTGATCAGCAAACCTCTCTTCGTCATAAACCTGTCCTCCTCCGATTACAGTAGAATTGAAGCGCCCTAGTGTATCACCTAGTCGGTGCCGTGCGGAGTGCAACCGGATCTCGCGTCCGGTTCCCAGGCCTCAGTTTGCCGTGCACGTTGGCGTGGAACGCAGTACAAGGGGCAATGAAGTTCTCAGAGGACGTCAGCCATTCACGCCCTTTCTGGCGTCGGTCAATCACGCGACCCATTTTCGAGAAACGAGCCTTGAGTCGAGGTGCATTGATCCGATCCCATAAAACCATGGCTTGATATGCGTTAAGCGGTAGAGCCTCACAAAGGCATCAACTGACGCCGACTAGAGAATGTGTTTCCTGACGGCGGAGCTGGCCAGGCGGTTGGCTTCGGTGTTTTGTTCGCGGCGGATGTGGGAGATGGTGAACTTGAGGGACCTTGCCAGTTTGCGGCAGATCCAGTTCAGGGAATAGAGACGCGGGCTGCGGCAGGTGTATTCTCCGGTCATCTGGCGGACCACTACCTGGGAATCGGAATAGACGTGCAGCTTGCTGGCCTTCAGCGTCATTGCACATTGCAACGCTTCCAACAGGGCAACGTATTCGGCGACGTTGTTGTCCTGGCGGCCAATCCATTTTGCGATTCGGATGGTGCGGCCCTCGGAACTGTCCAACACTACTCCAATACCAGACGGCCCAGGGTTTCCCAGAGAGCCTCCGTCCACGTACGCCACTACATCTGACATTCTGTCCCGTCCCTTCTCACCAACATGCGTTACGCACCCCATCGTCGTCAAGATGCATTATTGGTTCGCTGCCGTCTTGGTTCGTTATCGCATTTCCGGCGTTAGCGTGGTTGTGCGAAATGCTGTGGAAAAGCAGGAAGAATTGTTTTCACATTCAATAAACGCCGTTTCTTCAATGAGGTGCAATCGTCTTGTTTGAGGATTTTGGTTTTGTAGTTTGCACCAACAATAGGCGTTGACAATTGTCGGAGAACTGTTCTACCTTTGCGCCGTCGACGGCTGAAAGGGTTAGCTAAAATAAACGTTGGCTAGTCCAAAGTAAGCTGGGTGATCAGTTGGCTGGGGCGACCCGGCAGACGACCAGACCCGAAAAAACCGACTGCTCTGCGAGGGGTAGTTGGGGTTTGGGACTGCGAAAGCAGTGATCGCATCAAGGGCCGTGATGGTGCATACTCCACGCTGATGGCTCCCTCGCAGGAGCTGGCGGCTAGAGCATAACCAATATCACGGCCTTTTCCTTTTCCCGCGTTTTTCTTCTTCCTCTTTCAAATAGTGGGGCACCCTTCGCGAACCGAGTCTGGTCCGGGAAATCCTCTAGCTAAGTTTATCGTTGGGTCGACGCCGCGCCATTCCCGCTACCGTCTGTCCTCGGTTCGTTTGAATGGCTGTGACCGTCACGTTTGACCAAGTGCAAATGCTGGAACCACAAAGGACACAAGGGTACACAAAGGAAGGGCCTCCGCGTACCTTACCCCACTTGTGCTACGCAATCACACCAAGAGGCCATTTACGAAATCTCTGGGGAGAAGTACTTTGGCGGCGGAGAGTTTTTTGGGCTGGAGCAGAGCGCCATCGGACTCGGGGAGCTGGTGGCGTTCGGGTCCGATGGCCGCGTGCCTGGCGGTTTGAATATCCGACTTGGAAAATCAGAAATGAAAAACAACTTTGAACGTTCATTCGCCGTCATTCGGTTCAACGAGAAAACCTACATGTCTGGCGGGGTTATGGCTGTCGTCAAGGGATCCGAGAGTGGGCAAAGAGCGCTCAACGATTTCGAATGGTGCCAGACCCAGGAAGACCGAAGCGCCGGGTGGCGCTACTTCCTCGAGGAAACCGATCTCCAGCCTGGGATCGACCCCGAGAAGGCGACCAAACTTCGACAACTGCGGCTTGACCTTCAGGAGTCGCAGGCCGGGCGAGTATGAAGACACTATTGGTTTTGCGGAATCGAGCGTTTTTCATCAGCCGTATGACTTCTTTCCGTGGACAGATGGGTGTCTTAGTTGCTCCGAGTAGCGATGGCACATTCCATCAAGCCCTGGCTGGCCGGAAAAACCACGTCATTCCCCATGAGTAGAAAGCGATGATGATGAGAATGTTTATCGGCATGCCCAGGATAATGTAAAGCACGGGCATGAAGAGGACGGTTTTTTGCAGAAACAGAGCTTGGAGGAGGACTTGGAGGGGCAGAAACAATGCCAGGTGAGTCATAGTTATGGCGGTGAGGAAGGCCTTTTTAAATAATCCGAAATCGAAGATGTAATACGTCAGTCCGAACAGCAGCGGAACTGTCGTGATCAATGCGATTCCAGCCGTAACCAATCCTTCCATATAGCTGTCGGGAGTATGAGGGAAACGCGCGGGCAAGAGCGCGAAGTACACCAGAGCCGTGACTGGCACCAGCAGAATTCCGCGCAGTAGATACATGACGGGGATGAGCCTGCTGGGCAAAAGAAAGCTGGCAGCAAAAAGTGCCAGCGTGACCGCACAGGTCAGCCACCAGATGTCAGGGCCGGGCAGCACGGGCTCCATCCGAAGGTAGGGAATGTCGAAGCGGAGGAATGGCGTCAGGTGATGTTCTGCCAGTCCAAGTTCAGCGTGCAAAGGCAAGACGCGAATCCCGAAGGCGAGAATACGATTCCAGAAATGGCAAACCTTCGGCAGGAACAATAGCCAGATCGACGAAAAGAACACAAAGAGAAAGATTGCGGTCACCAGGTTCATGGGGCCGAGACGGAAGTGGGCGAGCGCGCGGTGCATAGGAATGACGCCGCCGCGATGTCCGCGGGTAAGTTGCGCCGCCTTCGAGGCCCTAGGTTCTTTGGCGGATATCTCGCGGCGCTCAAAATTCCCGGAAGAATCCAAAGCTGGCACCACCTCTTATGTAGAAGGGGCTGTGGTAGTAGTCTCCCACCAGATTGACGCCCCAGTTTTTGCCTACCCACTGTCTCCAGGTCACGGTTGAAGTCTGGCTCTCGAAGTCGGTGAGGGTCACGGTTGGCCCGACGAGTTGATATGCCTCAACGCCAAAACCAGCACGAACAGTAACGTAGTGCTGCTGGTTTCGCCCCTGAGTCACGGCCACAAAACCTGCGGGCGAAAATACTGACCCCGGGTTGCTGACGTTGAAGCGAATTCCTTCTTCAATAATCCAGGGCTTGGTGAAGTAATAGGTGCTGCCCACGAAGAAGCTGCGATCGCGGTGGACATCCTTGGCGGCGTAGTAGCCGAACCCAAGAGTCGTGATCAACTGCCTGCGAGCCAACCATTTTTTGTTGATGAATCCATCGGCCCGGAAGCGCGGCCAGAAAAACCCGCCAACACTAGAACCCGCCGTGAGCGATCCGTACCAGTCAGGGTTGAAGTTATAAGTATCACCGGCACCCAGGTATACGCCGGCGTCTCCGAATTCGTGCTGACCGTTGACTTCGGCGTTCCAGATGTTCTTGCCACTGGTTAGCACACCGCGAGCGTATCCGCCTGACCAGTGGCCGAAGCCGTTGGTCAAAGTCAGATAGTCACCGCCGGCTTCGACATAGTTGCTCAATTGTTTCGGTCCAGGTTGTGGTGGAGCATCGGCGCCAGCCTGCTGGGGAGAAGCTTGCTCGGGATTGGCTGGAGCGAGATCGGACGAAGCGGCACTGTCCTGGGCGTGCAGGCCCGGCGCTATGGTTAGGCTCAAGAGCAGGAGCGCTGTCGCGAATCGACGCCGCGGTTGATGCGTGGTCATCATTTGGTCAGCGTCTCGGTTTCGAATCGGAGATGGTTCCCTTCTCCGGCGATGACCATCCACGCGTCGTTCTCGCGGACCACTCTGGCGGAGCCTTCGACGATTTTCGGTTGGGCAAACCGGTCGGCGGGAATCTTCCATGTCTGGTGGTCAAGAGTCTGGCGATGAGTTGCCTCCACCGTAATCTGGCCGCTGTTGTCTGACATTTTCCACTTCACCTGCTTGCGGGAATTCAAGAAGTTGGCAAGCTCAGTCATGGTGTACCAGCGAAACCGTCCGTCTGCCTTCAGACGGCCGGTTTGTTCCAGCCAGCGATCCACCAGATCGTGATATTGCAGAATTCCCGGAGGATGGAAGTAGACCAACCTGACCGACTGGTGATCCGTCGTGAAGGTCGTGATGGCTGCGAGCCAGTGCGCGATTTCGGAGTCGGAATATCCTTCCGAACTCATTTCCTCGAACCCCGCGGCTTTATCCAGATGCAGAATGGGAAACGCCCAGACGTTGCGGCCTTCACGCTCACCATTGCGATAACCCTGCGTCGGGCCCATGCCTGTATCGCCGGTGAAGTAGTAAGCGACGAAGCCGTGAGCCTCCAGCCAGTGCGTGACCCAGGGCGGCTGATTGCCGTTCGGGGCGGAGTATTCGGCGACCGGTTTTCCCGTGACCCGCTCCAGCGAATTCTTGTTGAGTGCGAGGTACTGTTCGAGATCTTTCGGATCGTCGGTTTCGACGTGGGCGGAAAAGTAGTCGTGAATCCATCCGCCGTGGCTGCCAATTTCGTAACCGAGGCCTTCGTATTTGCGAATCAAGTCCTGACTCACGGGATTATGGTCAACGTCAAAGCCTCCGCGGTCGCCCGCTTTTCCGGCGTCGGGGCCGGCGGTAATGTGAATCGAATACGGCCCCTGTTTTAGCAATGTCCACGAAGCCATCTCCTTGAGGGGCTTGATGGCGGCGTTGGAATCGATATGCCAGTTCAAGACCAGTCCGCCGACTCCATCCGGGACAGGCATTAAGTAAGGCAGAGACAGCGCATGTCCGGCAAAATATTTCAGAAAGGCATGCAGCAACAACCCGTCGGTGCTGGCTTTCAGATATCCGAGAGGCAGATTCACAAACAGGACAGAACCTTTTTGATAGGATTGCTGTCCGGCCGCGAGTCCGTTGCCGGAGTGGAACAAGACTTCACCGGCGTAATTGCCTGAAGTTACGAAACTAGGATACTGAAGATCACCGTACTTGTAGCGCCTGAGTTCAATCTCGAAAGTTCCGTTGGAAGAAGCGGGTGGGCCATCCTTCGAAATGGAGGCGCGGTCCTCCGCATGGAAGGGATAGTACTTTCCGGGAGGGATTTCCAGCTGATTGACAATTGCGTTGGTGCTCGCGACCTTGCTCCATTGAATCGTCTTGTCTCCAAGCTTGTCATAGAGAGCGTAATCGACACCCGCCAGGTCCGACAGGCGGGAACGGCCTGCTGCATAAGCGCCATTCAGCGAGAATGTGCCGGCGTCGTAGACCAGCATAAGTTTTCCGCCGCCGGCTACGAAACGATGCAGCGTAGCGATAAAGAGGTCACTCGCCTGCTGGTGGATAGAATCGGGAAGAATCACTCCTGCACATTTGGACTCTCCCCACAACGGGCGCAGAAATTCGGAGTCATGAACCGGGACAATGTGGAGTCCTTCTTCGCTGCCGGCATCGAGCCACACAGTGACTTTGGGATTGGAGAAACTGACGCCGTCGGGTACCAAGAGCAGCAGGCGATCAGCAGTGGAGCGAAACCGGTCATAGGTCGCCCACGACCATGCGATCAGGGTCACGAGCAGGATGCAAGTCGTGGCGAGGATAGTTCGTGGGCGATTCATCGGCTGGCCACCACCTGACCAAATTCGCGGGCCCAGAGCGTGCCAAAGACCACAGCACCTTCCTCGACATCGATTCGCGGGGCACTGACTGTTGTTGGATGTTCCCGAGCGCCGCATCGAGTTCCCGCCGCAATGGCTAGTTCCCTTTCGGCAACCACCGGTCCGTGTACGGCACAGTCTCGGCCAATGCGCATTTTTCTTGCACTGATCAGGCTTCCTTTCACGGCGACTCCGTCCTCGAGCACCATGTCCTTAACGCTTTTCACGCTGCCGCAAATTCGCGCTCCAGAGCGGATGTGCAGGCTGCCTCGAACTACAATGTTGCTGCTGATGACCTGGCCGGCGTGAATCTCGAAGTCGCCGTCATGCAAGACGCGTTGAAGCGTTTCCGAGCCAACATTAATGGGGAGGTCCGAGCTCGGCGTCGTCGCTTCCGCGTCGGTAGCTGTTCTCCCGATTTCAATCCGGGGAGCGTTCAACCTCAGAAAACTGCAATCGGCGTGCAAACGGATGAACGAGTCCGAGGAGACGCGGCCCAGGAGCCGGCAGCCGAGGTCGGCGGTGAACTCGCCCACGGCATGAACCCAACGCAACACGCGGCTCGAAGCTCCCAGATGAACGTTTTTTTCTCCCAGAATCGCGCGGTAACTGTTTCTTTCTCCACCGAAAAAACGACCGGCGGCGTAGATATCCCGCGAAAATGCAGCTTCATCAGGCACGATAAGGTCAACCCCGCACGCCATCACGACAGGATGAGTCGAGTCTCGCTGCTCAAGCGCACGCACCAGCGGTTCGTCGGTCCGGCCTAGCACAACGTATTCCTCACCATCGGGGAGAGTGCCGGTCGCGGAGGTGCCAGCGGCGACACATTCCTGCAGGATTGGCTCGAGCCCTTTGATGTACTCTCGAAAGCTGTTGGCAAAATGGCGGATTTCTCCCGCATGCTGTTGAACCACATTCAGCGGCCGCGCGTCCGACTTGCGGCGCAATTCCACCAACGCCGGGACGAGAGGCAACATGAACATAAAGGTGACCGCAAAGATCAACGCGGCCACCGCAAGAAAATGATTCACAGGACCTTCCGGAAACGCTCGGTTTTATCCCAATGGAACTCAGCTCCGGTCACTAGATCGCTGACTTGCGATACCGCGGCGCGAGAAACAGAAAAGATGCTCACGCCAAATCCCAGAATGAGGAAGGGCAATAAGGAGATTCGTTTGCGTGTGCCATCCAACCGGGCGGCGGCGGCGATTTCGAAGAAAGCGGCAAGATTGCCCAGCGCGGCATAGGCGGTCAGCGAGAGCAGGGCGATCACACCATGCAGTGGGGCTACGCCTTGGTAGAACACACCGAGCGCCAGCGCCCATCCGACCAGCGTGATCGGCGCCATGGCATAAACGCCGAGAAGCAATGTTCCGTCAATCCGTTCCCGCAGGGTGGCGCGATGCTTTCCCAGCAGTAGTCGAAGACCGTAGGTCATCATCGCCTGGTTATGGCCCTTGGCCCAGCGCATGATCTGCTTGATCCGTACCGGCCAGACTTCGGGAACCTCCTCGTAGCATTCAGACCGATTCTGATAAACGGTTTTCCAGCCGTTCAGCAACAGCCGGTAAGTAAGGTCGGTGTCTTCGGTCAGGGAATTCTCATTCCATCCGCCAATTTCCCGTAGAGCACTCAACCTCACTCCCGCGACTGTGCCTCCATGTTGAGGCACGAGGCGGAGATTCATCCGCGCCTGCTGGTCCACCTGATAGCCGCCTGATCGTTCCAGGTCCAACAACCGAGTGAGCAGATTGGTGCCGGCATTCATCGGTACGACTCGGCCCATCACGCCGCCGACTTCGAGATCAAAGAACGGCGCCACGAGTTGTCTAATCAACCCCGCGCCAGGGATGTAATCCGCATCGAAAATCAGGATGACCTCGGTGGTCACCAGTTCCATGGCGTCTTTCAGTGCCGCCGCCTTGCCGCCCTTGCCCCCAGCGCGATGGAAGGGCTGAATGCGTCCGGGAAACTTCTCCACGAACGTGTCGATAATTTCGCGCGTACGGTCAGTGGAGCGGTCGTTTACCGGAATCACCAGCATTTTGTCGGCAGGATATTTCACTGCCATCAAGGCATCAAGGATGTTGGCGACGACCTTTTCCTCGTTGTGAGCGGCGACCAACACGGTGACCGGCGGCCACTCGGCGGTATCAATGTCGATGTAAGGATGCCTCTGGAAACCGAAAAGACGATTCAGCGTGAACCAGTAATGGCGGCCGGTGTAGATGCAGATGACGAAAACGATGACGTAGAGGGCATAGATCATGGCGCGCAACCACAGCACGAACGCAGGTTCTCGGTGGTCACTCCTTGCCTGCCGCGGCGGCTTTGCGCGCGCTTTCCTCGGCGTCGCTTTTCCGGCGACGGGGCTGTTGCCGGGGCGCCAGCTTGAATTGCTTGTCGGCCTCTAATAGCGGAGTCTTCTTCGCGTACCAGCGAGCGATGGCCTCCACGATTCGCTCCGAACTGTGACCGTCTCCGTAAGGGTTTTCGCCCTCGGACATGTCCTGATACGCATCCGCATCGTTGAGCAAGTGGGTGGTCTCATTGAAGATTCCCTCTCGCGACATGCCGATGATTTTAGCCATGCCAAACTGCGAAGCCTCGGGACGCTCCGTCAGCTTACGCAACACCAGCACGGGCTTTCCGAATGTGGGTGCCTCTTCTTGTATGCCGCCTGAATCGGTCAACACCAGAAAACAACGCCGCAGCAGGCTGACGAACGTGATGTAGTCGAGCGGTTCGGTCAAGTGGATTCTATCTGTGTTCTGCAGCAACGCATTTACCGTACTGCGCACATTGGGATTCATGTGCACGGGATAAACCACGCGAATGTCGGGATGCTGTTTAACCAGGTCTTTAAGCGCAAGGCACATGTTTTCCTGATCCGCGCCTAAGGATTCCCGTCGATGAGACGTAACCAGCACCAGGCGCGAATTGTCGTCCGGGATGCCGGCAAGCGGAGTGTTCTCCCAGGAATGGGGCAGCACGCTGAGTGCGCGTAAGGTATCAATCACGGTGTTGCCCGTGACCACGATTTTCTCGGCTGGTACGCCTTCGGCCAGCAGGTTGTCCCGCGACAAGGCCGTGGGCGCAAAGTGGATCTCGGTCAACACGGAAGCCAGTCGCCGGTTGGCTTCCTCCGGGAACGGGTTGTAAATGTCGTGACTCCGCAAGCCGGCTTCGACGTGACCCACGGGAATCTTGCAATAGTAAGCCGCCAGCGCCGAGGCAAACGCAGTAGTGGTGTCGCCCTGCACCAGCACCATGTTGGGTTCAAAACGGTGGCACGCGTTTTCAACGGTGTCCAGGACGCGCCCAGTCAGGGAGTTGAGTGTCTGATTCGGACGCATCACATCCAGATCAAAATCGGGCTTGATCTTGAAGAACTGGAGGGCGTGGTCGAGCATGGTGCGATGCTGACCGGTGTGAACCACGGCAGTCTCAAACTCTTGCGAATGCTGCCGCAATTCGTGAATCACCAGCGCCAGTTTGATGGCTTCCGGCCTGGTGCCGAGCACTGCGATAATCCGGCACTTCATGAAGATAGCCCGTCGTTTCTAGTCGCTCAGAATTCACCATCCAAGCCTCTTAGAAACAAGTTCCGGCACGGACTTGGTGGACAGCGTTCGACTTTCCACCTAATGAACCTCTTATTTTCTATTGCTAATCTTGGTTCGGGATAGATTACGAAGGTCACCGAGAGCCTTCTCTGAGGAGGCGAGTCAGTCCGGGCGAAAAAGTGACTCGGAGATCCATAGCATTTGACGGGGAGAGTTCTCGGACGCAAACGGTGCCTACTCTGTCATCGGAGACGCACTGGATTCCGAGTAAGATGGCAACGAAGCCATTAATAGCAGATGTCCAGAGACGCAACCAAAGCGGCACAGGTGGGCACGGCATGAAACAAGTGCTACAACGAGCGCGCACCGGCGAGATTGCGGTAATGGACGTGCCCGCTCCCAAACTTCTTCCGGGATGCGTTCTGGTGCGCATGGCAGCGTCGCTGGTTTCAGCCGGTACGGAGCGCGCGTCTTGCGAATTCGCCAGCAAAGGCCTTTTGCAAAAAGCAAAGGCGCGTCCGGATCTAGTTCGCGAAGTCATGAGCAAGGTTCGACGAGATGGGGTTTTGTCGGCAGTCGCTGCGGTTCGTGGCCGTCTTGATCCGCCGAATGCTCTCGGCTACAGCAGCGCAGGCACCGTCGTTGGAGTTGGGGAAGGCATCACCGATCTCAACCTGGGTGATCGCGTTGCATGCGCCGGAGCGAATTACGCTGTTCACGCTGAGTTTGGGTGCATCCCTAGACTGCTCGCCGCCAGGATTCGCCCGGATTCCGCCGTCAGCTTTGAGAGTGCGGCTTTCACCACTCTCGGCGCTGTAGCCCTGCACGGCATTCGTACCGCGGATGTGAAACTCGGAGACGTGATCGCGGTCATCGGACTCGGGCTGCTCGGGCAACTCACGGTGCAAATTCTGAAAGCTGCCGGTTGCCGCGTGCTGGGAATGGATATTTCCGCTGAGCGCGCCGAGCTTGCTTTACGCCTGGGCGCGGATGATGTCAGCATTCTTGGCGATGGCTTGCGCGATTTGTGTCTGCAGCACTCGGGCGGACACGGTGCCGACGCAGTTCTGATTACTGCGGAAACACCTGGCAGCGGGCCTGTGGACTTGGCGGGAGAGGTAGCGCGCGATCGCGGTGTCGTGGTTGCCGTGGGAACTGTTGGCATGGACATCCAACGCAAGCTCTACTTTGAAAAAGAGCTTGATTTCCGGGTTTCGCGTTCCTACGGGCCAGGCCGATACGATTCCGCTTACGAACAGAAGGGCCGCGATTATCCGATCGGGTACGTGCGTTGGACTGAAACGCGAAATATGGAAGCCTTCCTTCAACTTCTGGAGAAAGGCAGGCTCGATGTCGAAGCACTGGTTACTCACCGATTTCCCATTGAACGCGCGCAGAGCGCCTACGATCTCATCACTGGAAGGGTGGGCCAGCCATTTCTCGGGGTGTTGATCACTTATCCCGAGCAGGCTGAAGAGCGCCACCAGATCGAATTGGTTGGGAACGGAACTGCTCCTGCCACCGCCAGCGCGAAGCCGACGGCGATTGGCGTTCTGGGTGCCGGCAACTTTGCCATGAGCACGCTTCTGCCCGCGATCAAGCAGTTCGGTGAGATGGAAATGGTTGGAGTATGCGCTGCCAATGGCTCGCATGCGCGGCACGCAGCCGAGAAATTTGGCTTTCGGTAC
>Ga0210410_10004261_pt1 | contig 12554 bp, 8 predicted proteins | sample IncBWC4MmetaG_FD_161058 | JGI IMG/M metagenome (GOLD analysis project Ga0210410, IMG submission 161058) | Forest soil microbial communities from Barre Woods Harvard Forest LTER site, Petersham, Massachusetts, United States - Inc-BW-C-4-M | ecosystem: Environmental > Terrestrial > Soil >... | reverse complement strand
CCGTGATTGGAATCGCGTTGGTTCTCTCGTCAGTCTTCGTGCCGACTGCTTTCATCCCTGGCATCACGGGAAGGTTATATCAGCAATTCGCAGTCACGATCGCCATCTCGGTGGTCCTCTCCGCCTTCAATGCGCTCACGCTCAGCCCCGCGCTTTCCGGACTCCTCCTACGGAGAAAGAAAGAGAGCCATGGGCTGTTGCAACGGTTCTTTAACTGGTTCAATCGCCTGTTCGAACGCGCGACGGGAGGATACGTCCACTGGTCCGGCGTGCTCCTTCGGAAGGGAGCAATGGTGCTAGTGCTGCTGGTAGCTTGCGGCGCGGCCGGAATCTTCTTTGGCAGCCGGCTGCCGTCCAGCTTCCTGCCCGATGAAGATCAGGGATATCTCTATATCAACATGCAGCTTCCCAATGCGGCTTCGCTGGAACGCACCAGCGCGGCTGCGAGGCAAGTGGAGCGGATTCTCGCGGACACACCGGGCGTCCAGTACACGACCAGCGTGGTTGGCTTCAGCCTGCTCAGCTATGTCCGCACCAGTTACAACGGCTTTTTTTGGGTCAGCCTGAAACCTTGGGATGAGCGCAAGAGCCGGGCCGAACAATATCAGGCCATCAAGGCACGTTTGAACCAGGAGCTCAAGAATCTGCCGGCGGGGACCGTCTTCAGTTTTTCTCCGCCGGCGATCCCCGGCGTGGGTACTTCAGGAGGTGTCTCGTTTGTCCTGGAGGACCGCGCCGGAAGGGACGTCCCATTTCTTGCAAACAACCTTGCCAAATTCCTGACAGCCGCTCGCAAGCGCCCTGAGATTGGCACGATCTTCACGACATTCGTACCGAGTGTGCCGCAAAAGTTCATCCAGGTGGACCGGGAGAAGGTCCTCAAACAGGGCGTTGCATTGCCGGATGTCTACAGCACGATTCAGGCGAACATGGGCGGTCTGTTCGTGAACTATTACAACGAGTTCGGCCGAACCTGGCAGGTGTACATAGAGTCCGAAGCTGTCTACCGGTCGAATACCGAGAACCTTGGCCAGTTTTATGTGCGCAACAACCAGGGCGAGACGGTGCCGCTGTCCGCTCTCGCATCGTTTGAGACACGCTCAGGTCCTGAATTCACCATGCGGTACAACGAATACCGTTCCGCGCAGATCAACGCCAGCGCCGCACCGGGCTACAGCTCCGATCAGGCAAGGGCCGCCCTGGAAGAGGTTTTCAAACAAACCATGCCGACTGAGATGGGCTTCGATTACATGGGCATGTCTTACCAGGAGAAGAAGGCGGAGGAGGGAGTACCCTCTTCGGTCGTATTTGGATTCTCGCTGCTGTTCGTCTTCCTGATTCTGGCGGCGCTGTACGAAAGCTGGACCCTGCCATTCAGCGTTCTGCTCAGCACACCGGTCGCGGTCCTCGGCGCTTTTGGTGTGCTGTGGCTGCGCCGGGTAGTTCTGAGTCTCTTCCTGCCGCCCTACATGATCCAGATGGAGAACGACGTGTATGCGCAGATCGGCCTGGTGATGCTGATCGGCCTGGCAGCCAAGAACGCGATTCTCATCGTCGAGTTCGCGAAGGAACAGTACGAGCACGGCAAGCCGTTGATGGACGCGGCCCTCGAAGGTGCGCGGCTTCGCCTGCGGCCCATCATGATGACCTCCTTCGCCTTCATTCTCGGTTGCGTACCGCTCTGGACGGCCTCGGGTGCGGGCTCGGTCGCGCGTCAGATCATGGGTACCACCGTCATCGGAGGCATGACCGCGGCAAGTGTGCTCGGCATATTCACGGTGCCGGCGATCTTCTACCTGGTGGAGCGATGGTCCGCAGCGGCTCGAGAACGCTTCCTATCGCCTGCAGCCCAGCCCAGTGCGATAGCGGAGGGCAATCAAGATGCGTAACAGAACAGAAGTAAGATTCCGCACACAATGCGCACCCCTCCTCGGAGCAGCACTTCTGCTCTCCGGCTGTACAGTCGGGCCCAACTACCATCGCCCGGCAGTACAGGCCCCGACGGTCTTTCACGGCCCGGAAGAATCGCAGCAGTCGGAAGCACAAAGTGCATCGTTCGCCGATCTGCCCTGGTGGCATGTCTTCCACGATCCTCAATTGCAGGAACTGATTCTTACGGCGCTGAAGCAGAACTATGATTTGCAACTGGCGGTCGAGCGTGTCAACGCCGCAAGAGCCCAGGTCGGCATCGTGCGGTCTAACCAGTTTCCGCAGGTTTCACTCAACCCCGAGTTCAGTGGCGGAAAAACCGATCAGAACATCAAGTCCAACATCTTTTCGCTCGCTGGTGACGCCGTCTTCCAAGTCGATCTCTTCGGACGCTATCGTCGCGCCACCGAAGCTGCCCGAGCCCAGCTCTTGGCGACACAGGATGCGCAGCAGACGGTAGTCCTGACACTGGTGAGCGACGTCGCGAGCGATTACTTTCTGCTCCGCGATCTTGATCTGCAGCTCCAAATCGCAAAAGCAACAGTGCACACCCAGGAAGATTCGGTGAAACTTACCAAGTTGCGCCTCCAGCATGGCGTAGCCACGACCCTCGACGTGCTTCAGTCCCGGCAGGTACTCGATGCGGCAAACGCGCAGATCCCCGATCTCGAACGGCAGATCGGCCAGACGGAAGACGCGATCAACATTCTGCTGGGAAGGTATCCGGACAACGTTCCTCGCGGTGAAGTCCTTGCCATTGAAACTCCGGACGGATGGGAGTGGACCGAGACTTTGCCACCCCAGTTGCCCACAGGCCTTCCTTCGCAATTACTCGAACGCAGGCCCGACATCCATCAAGCTGAGGAGAACCTGGTAGCCGCGAACGCCAATATTGGCGTTGCCAAAGCAATGTTTTTCCCTCAGATCTCGCTCCTCGGCTCTGGCGGCGCAGCTTTCGGTCACAGCCAGTTTGCCGGATCGCACATTCCGGCGCCTCTAGGAGCCGGAACCTACGCGGCAGCTGCTTCGCAGCCAATCTTCGACGGAGGTTACAGGCGCAACAACCTGCGTTATGCGAAGTCCGAGGAACGGCAAGCCCTGATTGGTTACGAGCAGACCATTCAGCGCGCGTTCGGAGATGTGTCGGATGCCTTGATTGGTTATGACAAGTACCACGCTGTCCGCGAACGCCAGGAACAGTCAGTGAAAGACCTTCAGGAGTCGGTCAACGTGTCACTCATGCGTTATCGAGGCGGCACGTCGAACTACCTCGATGTCCTTGACAGTCAGCGATCTCTTTTCAATGCCGAGCTGACCCTGGCACAGGCGCGCAATAACGAGTACCAGAGCCTTGTCCAGCTCTATAAAGCGCTGGGCGGTGGTTGGAAATAAGCCGAACTTCGAAAGGGAAAGCCGATGTCTGTTCAGCGATTTGGCGCCGAGTTGCCTCTCATCACGATCACGCTGTGGCTACAGTCTGCAGGAGTCGCGATTCTCATCGCCTGGGTGCGGCGTGCGTTGCAGGGAGATATGCAACAGATCGGCGCCTTTCGTTCTGCCGCGTTGATTGTGCGGTTTACAGCAGCAGTCGTTGTCCTGCACGGGATGGAGATTCTGCTGTGGGCATGCTTCTATCGCTGGCGGTGCCTACCATCATGGGATTCCGCGATCTACTTTTCCGCAAGCAGTTATTCCACGCTTGGCTGTAACGACGTAAGTCTCCCGTCGATGTGGCGCACGCTTGGGCCGCTGGAGAGCATCATCGGCGTGTTGATGTGCGGAATCTCGGTAAGCCTCCTGTTCGCGATCGTCACCCGGTTAACCAACCGCAATGCACGATTATCGCGGAAGAAAGACCGCACAACTCGGCATCACTGCCCGGACTGGAGGAGCTCCTCGTGAAGGAAGACTCCGAAAAGGGGATTCGCTCCAAATGCAGAGATGACCCCGGAACCTCCGCAGAACGCTTCGCGTGCGACCTTTCCGGTGACTATGTTGGCACAATTGTAGGAATCTGCGTTGCCTTCCTGATCGTGTCCATGGCCGTGGCTGCACACATCGTCTGCGTTAGCCTGCTCCTCCTGCTGACGAGGGCGATCGCGCTTTTCTGGCTTCATTTCAGTCGACTGTAACAATCTCTCGCGGAGCCTGGGGGGCGGGTCTCAGTTCTTGCTCTCTGAAAGCGAGAAGCGTTGCAGGGGGAATAAAGATTCTGACCGATAGGTTGATGAAGGAGAAACATGAGAGGCGAGAACATCGAAGAGTTGTGGTACGGCTTCTGGCTGATCAAGGCGGTAGTCTCCCTGTCCTGCCTGTTCGTCGTCGTCCTGCTATGTAAGCGGTTCTTAAAGTGTATTCCCTGGAATCGTGTGAAGCGGCGTTCAACCAGACACTCGATGGTGCATTCGCTCGGCATCCTGCAGCCTCCTCGGAACTTCGATGCTTCGGCGCCCAAAGCTGCCGATCTCGATCCTGGCGACATGAAGAGGCGCATTGGATGAGCGATGTGACCGGTTCTTATGTTTGCTCTGCATTGGATAAATCGTCTTGAGGAGAACCTCAAGAAAAATTCGATCACTTCAAAAAATGGGAGATTAGCAATGACTCAGAAACAAATTCGCGTCGGAATCATCGGTGCAAACGCACATAAGAGCTGGGCGAACATGTCGCACGTTCCAGCGATCAACGGCCTTTCCGGCCTGAGGCTCGCAGCTGTGGCAACGCGCAACGAGCAGAGTGCCCGAAAAGCGGCTGAAGCCTTCGGTGCTGACCGCTGGTTTTCCGATCCGCTCGCAATGATCGGCGATGACCAGATTGATGTCGTCACTATTTCCGTAAATGTTCCCGCACACCGCGAACTCGTTCTGGCGGCGCTGGATGCCGGCAAGGCGGTCTACTGCGAATCGCCTCTCGGGCGCACCGTCGCGGAAGCTGAAGAGATGGTCAGCGCGGTCGGTTCACTCCATACGGCGATCGGATTACAAGGCCGTTTGAATCCGGCCGCGCGGCGTGCAGCTGAATTGCTTTCTTCCGGACGAATTGGACGACCGCTCAACGCGAGAATTATCTCCGCTACCGCCGGGTTCGGCCCGGAGATCCATTCTTCCCATGATCTTTTCAATAAGACAGTCTCCGGTGCGAACCTGCTGACCATCACTGCGGGGCATTCCCTCGATATGATAGAGGCCGTCCTCGGACCAATCATCGAGGTTGACGCCTTGACCGAGACGCTATGGCCCGCGGTCAAACTGACGGACACCGGCGGTCATAGTGTGCGTGAGACTCCCGATCACATCGATGTCCTGGGTAAGACGCGGTCTGGTGCCGTATTCACTGCCGACATCAGCGGCGGCGTAGCGCCGGAGGATGCTCGCTTCACCTTCGAAATCAGGGGATCGGAGGGATGGCTTAGCTTGACCGGTGGTCATCCTTACGGCTTCCAGGCCGGGGACCTGAAGCTGACGTCGAACATCCCATTCGCGCCGCCGGAAGAGGCCGCGGTCTCCGGTGGGCTCACGGACGCGGCGATCAACGTGGCAGAGGTCTACGCTCATCTTGTCCGCGATATACATGCGGGTACCTACACTACACCGGGGTTTGAACACGCACTTCACAACTCTCGTCTCATCGCAGCTGTAAGGCGCGCCGCCGAACGTGGCAAGCGACAGAACGTACTCGAACAGATGGAGAGCTTCGACGACCGAAGAGTAACGACGTGATGTCTGATACACGAGCAAAGCGCGCGGGTGTGTAGTGAGAAGCAGGCTTCACTTCAGCAGGCCGAGCCTCGCATGTCTTCGGATGCTCCTTTGATTTTTTCGGCGCATCCCTGGAGTAGCAATCTGTTGTGTTTGCGTAGAAGAAACTACAAGGCGGCTTTTGTTCGTTGTATTCCTCGCCAGTGCGCGGGGGGAACTCCTTCCCAGGTCCGGAAGGCGCGGACGAAGGAGTTAGAGTCTTCGTATCCCAAGAGATAGGCAGTCTCATTCAGTTCGAGCAGCGAGTTGTTGAGATAGTAGCGGGCGAGCTGGTGGCGGGCCTCCCCGAGTACCTGCTGGAAGCTGTAACCTGCGTCCTGCAGGCGGCGCTGCAGCGTTCGCGAGCTGATGTGGAGCTCGCGGGCGATGTCCTGCATCTTGGGCGGCCGGCCAGCGAGTTTTCTCTGGATGGCAGCACGGACACGCTCCGGAAACGTCTCCTGGCCTTTATGCTGCTTTACTTCTTCATCAAGCTGCGGCGCGAGCATCGCCAGGAGATCGGCGTTGTGGGTTACGAAGGGCAGGGCGGCATCGGATGCACGGAAGACGATGGCGTTACGTTTGGCTCCAAAGAGGATGGGGCAGCCGAAGTGACGCTCCAGAGTTTTGGCGTATGCGCGCGGGTGTATCAGTTCGAGGCGCAATGGTGAGATGCGGGTTCCAGTGCCGTAACGTCCGATGGTGAGGACCCAGGCGAAGCAGAGATCGGTGAGCACTTCGGGCTCGGCGTCCTTCGTGAGCAGCCAGCGAAATTGAATGCTCCACTCGGCACCGTTGGTTTCATGAATGATCTCTTCGGGGCAGGAGAGTTGTTTGTAACAAGCCATCTGGCGCATGGCTTCGCCGAAGCTGTCAGTGGAGAGTGCGGCAAGTGCGATGGGATCGAAGTGCTCGGGCCTCGTCTCTGTGCCCAGCTCGAGGCCTATGGCAGGGTTAGGACTGGCGTGTCCGATTCCCCGCCACAGCGCAAAGAGTTCTTCGGTCGTAACCAGAATGCGGGGTTGATCGAAAAGCCCTTGTGGCAGACCGGCACTCTGAAGCACTGCGGACACACGGATTCCCGACTCTTGCAACCTTGCTGGCAGGCGGCCGGGAACCCGAAAGTGTTTGCTCATGGGATTATGCTTCGCTTTTGAGAGAAGCCATGTCGATGACGAAGCGGTATTTAACGTCGGCCTTCAAGAGCCTCTCGTAGGCTTCGTTGACCTTCTGGATGGGGATGACTTCGACATCGGCGGTGATGTTATGTTTGCCGCAAAAATCAAGCATCTCCTGGGTCTCCGCGACTCCGCCGATTGGCGAGCCCGAAAGACTGCGGCGGCCAAACAACAGATTGAAGGCGGATACAGCCAGAGGCTTTTCAGGTGCGCCGACGAGCGTGAGATTGCCATCACGGCGGAGCAGGTTGAGATATGCGTTGATGTCATGGTCGGCGGAGACGGCGTCGAGAATGAAGTCGAAGCTGCCGGCGTGCTTTGCCATCTCCTCGGCGTTGCGAGAGATAACGACCTCATCGGCTCCGAGGCGGAGAGCGTCTTCCTTTTTGTTGGGCGAGGTGGTAAAGAGGACGACGTTGGCTCCGAGCGCGTGCGCGAACTTTACGCCCATGTGGCCGAGTCCGCCAAGCCCGACGATGCCGACCTTCTTGCCCTTGGTGACACCCCAGTGGTGCATCGGCGAGTAGGTAGTGATTCCGGCGCAGAGAAGAGGAGCGGCCCCGGCAAGGCCGAGGTTCGATGGGAGCTTGAGCACGAATCGCTGATCGACGACAATGCTGTCGGAGTAACCGCCGTAGGTGACGCCGCCGGTGTGCTTGTCGGGGAAGTTGTAGGTGAGGGTGAGGTTCGGGCAAAACTGCTCGAGTCCCTGTTTGCACTCGGGGCAGATACCATCAGAGTCGACCATGCAGCCAACGGCGGCGAGGTCGCCAACCTTGAACTTGGTTACAGCCGAGCCAGTCTTCGTGACGCGCCCGACGATCTCGTGGCCGGGCACGCAGGGGTAGACGGTGGGCATCGCGCCGCTCCACTCATTCCGGGCCTGATGCAGATCGGAATGACAGATGCCACAGAAGAGAATTTCAATCTGCACGTCATTCTCGGTTGGATCGCGCCGCGCGATCGTGGTGGACGCAAGCGGCGATTTCTCACTGGTAGCGGAATAGGCTTTCGCGTTGTACATGGGTCCAATGTAAACGGTTCGCGCTGTGTAGTGGTATGCAGAACGCGCCATTCTATATGCACAATACGCCACACTTTTGAACACGCGGACGCAGGAAAAATTATTTGAAAACTGGCGCGCAACCGTCCGTGGACATTTACGCTGACTTGATTCTTTGGCTAGGATGTCGAGGGAATACTTGTCTGAAAAAACGTTCACGCATGGGGGTTGATCACGCATGACGGAAGCTTACGTGGAGAACCGCCTGCGAACCACGAGGATGTTTCTCGCTAAGCCCCAGCATCGCGATGCAATGTGACGACGTCAGTGAAAATCCCAATCGCGAAGATTGCAAGCAGCAATCGGCATGGGACATCCACCCATACGTAGCTCGATATGTGTATCCGGTCAACATCGACAGCTGCGATCAGAAAGCCGATGCAAATGGCGAGTTCGATAAGCATTCGGATTCTCAAAAATACCCGACTGTTCATCGATCCATGTTCTCAGGCCACAAATGAAGCGACAAGTAAAAAAATGGCCAATCAAAACTTCAGCCACTTAAAACAAATTTGCACGCTGACTCGCCTCATAGTGACTGCGGCCAACCGTACTTGATGCGTCGCGAGTCACTACCTTTGACCGCGTGAACATTTGGGGTCATGCGGAACGAGCCCACCAAAACTCAAGCTGCCTGTTTTGTTGCTCTGCGCGAAAGATAGTCGACTGCTTCACTCATCTCATCCCCCGTTTCATCAATTCACTGATTTTTTTTGTTGACCTGTCACGACATTGCAAGTAACTTCTAAAACATTACCCATTTTTGAGTTTTTGACGGCTGTGTAGCTTCCGTGCAAGAAGTAGATTCCGTCTTTCAACGACCCGATTTTCGGATTAAGAGCTTCTTTGTTTAAAAAACGACCCTGCAACCCTTTCTTAGGAGACGCCGATGGCCCGTGCCTGGAAAAAATATCTTTCCATCTTGTTTGTTCTGATCATCACCATGCCCGCCTTCGCCCAAACCTTTCATGGCACTCTCTCCGGGGTCGTCGTCGATAGCCAGGGAGCCGTTATTTCAGACGCTGCTGTGCAACTTACCAACCCTGCCACCGGCCAGGCGTTGAATGCAAAATCGAGCAAGGATGGCGAATTCATCTTCCCTGAGCTCACAGTGGGTATCTACCAGCTGACAGTGAGTATCAGCGGATTCCAGACCAAGAAAATCGACAACATCAATATCGAAGTCTCCAAGGTGCAGAACCTCAAAGTCGAAATGAGTGTCGGGGCCGAGAGCACTTTCATTGATGTCACCGCGAACGCCATCCAGACCGACACTACCTCCAGCGCGCTTGTCGCAGTCATCGACTCCAAGTCCGTGCAGGAGATGCCGATGAACGGGCGCAACTTCACCCAGATGACTCACTTCGCGCCAGGCGCCGCCATGCTCACGAACTCGGTCAACGGCTCGCGGACGGCCAGCATCAACTTCCAGGTCGACGGCGCCGACAACGTTGATCCATGGCTTGGCATTGTCGCTTCCAATCAGGGAGGTATCGCCAGTGTCGCCGGCGGACTCATACCCATCGAAGCTATCGACCAGTTCTCCATGCAATCGGGCGGGGAAGCCGACCAGGGCCGTAATGCCGGTGCCAATTCAAACATGGTACTCAAGTCCGGCACCAACAAGATCCACGGCGATGTCTTTTACTTTGACCGCAACGAGTTCTTTGCCGCGCTCTCTCCCGTTGCGCCGGTCGGCAGCCGCAAGACGCTGATCCGCAATCACCAGGGTGGATTCACGCTGGGCGGACCGATCTGGAAGGACCACACCTTCCTCTTCCTCGCTGGCGAAATCCAGGTAGCCAAGGCCAATGTCGCGCTAACCGACACCGTGCTCACCGACGCCTGGATCAGTGACGGTGCAGCCTTTTTGAGCAACCCCAAGTACAACCTTTCGCCGAATCAACTCAGCCTGAACCTCTACAAGCTTCTCTATCCGGCGAATTCCAAGTCGGGACCCGCCAGCACGAGCAACTACTTCGCTCAAGGCACTTCCAACTACAACAGCTTCAACGGCATCATCAAGCTCGATCACACCTTCAGCCAGAAGCAGACACTTTCTGTCCGCTATCTGGGAACGACTGGAAAGCAGACAGCGCCCACCGCCTCCAATTATGCTGACTACTTTCAGACAGCCCCGATGCACATCCACAACTTCTCTGTGGTGCACAGTTATATCTTCAACAGCCATCTGCTCAATCAGGTCACCCTCGGTGTGAACTACTTCCTGCAGACGTTCAACGACGCCAACCAGAACTTCAATCCGCAGGCAAATGCCGGTCTGAATCTTGGTCTGCCGGCGGGCGGCATCGTCGCGGCGGGCGCACCCTCCATTATTTTTACCGGTACCGTGTTCGATCAGACTGGCGCCACCCAACCCTCAGGACGTACCGACGTCACCGGCCACGTTACCGACTCGTTGCACTGGACCCTTGGCCGCCATGCGCTCAAAATCGGCGGCGAGTACCGGCACTCGAACGTCAATCAGCTTTACTTCTCCAGCGCCCGCGGTACCTTTACCTTCGACGGTACGCGAGGCCCCTGGTCCGGAAATACCGCTGCTGACGGTAACATCTGCAACAACCTTCCAGTCCCTCAAGCTACATCCACAGTGGTCAACGGCGCCACTGTCTACAAGTGCAATACCAATATTCTCGCGCTCGCCGACTACTTGAATGGCATGCCCACCAACTCCTCTGGCGCCAAACTGCTTCAGGGCAGCGCCCAGCGCGTATGGACGCTGGACACGGAAGATCTTTGGGTAGGGGACAACTTTCAGGCCACAAAGAAGTTGAATCTCAACTACGGCGTTCGCTACACCATTCCAGGAGTGATACAGGCTGCGAAAAACGATGTCTACGGCTTTATTCCCGGAGCGACACCCGGCTTTAAGCTCGGCCTCTACAACAACTACTATGCTGCCTTCGCGCCGCGCGTTGGCTTCTCTTACTCCCCGCTCGATAACAACAATACTGTCGTTCGCGGCTCATGGGGTATCTTCTACGATTTTCCGGCGATGAGCAATTGGATCACTGGAACAACGACGAACGGCGGCGCCAACTACGCGCAGAACAATCCTGCTGGACCTGATGCCGCTGCCATCTTTGTTCAATCGAACATACAGTGGCAGGTCGGCGTCAATCCCTTCGTGGGCGCAAACGCTCCCCAGGTCGGCGCCTTTGGAGTAAACCAAAACTTCAAGATGCCCTACGCGGAGGTTTTCAGCCTTGGTATCGAGCAGCAGCTCTCTAAGACAACCCTCTTCACCCTGGGATACGTTGGCAGCGAGGGCCGTCGGCTGTCCGTGCTCTACGACATCAATCAGCCGGTAGCGAACGGTACAAGCACCCCAAGCGTCCGTCCGTATACGCAGACGTCGTTCCCCAACGGAAATCCAACCTTCAGTGGCAAGCCGCTGCTCGGTATCAACCAGCTCAATTTCGCTGGCTCCTCGAATTACAGCTCTCTTCAGGCAACGGTGAGGCAGGCTGTGTGGCACGGGGTTCAAGCCACGATGAACTACACCTGGGGCAAGTCGATGGATGACGGTTCAACGTCCACTACGCCGATGAACAGCTATAACCTGCATCAGGATTATGGTCCGAGCACCTTTGACAACCGCCACCTGTTGAATGGTTCCGCGTTTTACACCGTGCCGCAACTCTTTCACGCGATGCCGCGGCTCACCAAGGGCTTCCAGGTTAATGCCATCTATACGTATTCCACTGGCATCCCGATCAGCCCTGGTATCAGCACGGACGTCAGCAAGACCAACCAGATCAAGGACCGTCCCAATGTTGTTGCGGGGACCAATCCCTACACCGGTCTGAAGTTGTTCACCAGCACCTCAAGCGGTCGTCAATATAGCTGGATGACCAACGCAGGTAGTGCAAACTTCACCACGCCCGCTGCCGGCACCTACGGCAATGAACGGCGCGATGCTTATTACGGTCCGAACTTCAGGACGATCGACTTTTCGCTCTTCAAGCACACGCCCATTACCGAGAGGGTCATGTCGGAGTTCCGTGTTGAGATCTTTAATATCTTCAACCTCAATAACTTCGCGAACCCGAGTGTCTCCAATATCGCTAGCAGCACCTTCGGCCTCATTACCAACACGCGTAACGGCGCTTCTGCGCCCGGCATCGGTTACGGTGAGCCGTTCAACATCCAGTTCGCCGCAAAGGTCTCCTTCTGACGGAATCGAAGTTTGCACAGGATAGAACTCCAATGGCGTCTGCTTTAAGTCCAGGATCGTAGCGATCCTCCGCGCCGCCAGGCCATCGCCGCAGGTCTCTTCCAGGGGCCGACGGGAGAGCAACCCAACAACACTGGTTCAATCTACAACACGCAGTTCAACTCATACCGCCGCATTCCCCGGTTGCAGTTTGCAACCCATCAATACGCTTTCGATACGGAGATTGAGATTCATGGGAATAACGAGACGTGATTTTTTGATGCGGGTTGGACAGGCGGGCGGATACAGTGCTGCCTTCTTGACCATGCAAGGCTTGGGTCTGATTGAGGCGCGTGCGGCTACATCTGACCTGCTGCAAGCGGCGCCCGGCTCGGGCAAGGGAATTAAGGTAGTAGTGCTTGGAGGCGGCATCGCCGGGTTGGTGGCGGCATTCGAACTCCGGGCGCTGG
>Ga0210410_10004259_pt1 | contig 12555 bp, 14 predicted proteins | sample IncBWC4MmetaG_FD_161058 | JGI IMG/M metagenome (GOLD analysis project Ga0210410, IMG submission 161058) | Forest soil microbial communities from Barre Woods Harvard Forest LTER site, Petersham, Massachusetts, United States - Inc-BW-C-4-M | ecosystem: Environmental > Terrestrial > Soil >... | reverse complement strand
CATGGAGAGCATGCTTATTACCGATGTGATAGAATGTTTGGGTGAGGCGTTTAAAAATGTAATGATTAAGTAATTTATTTCTTTACTATTAAAATAGGTTTGTATTAAAGCAATTTGTTGTTTTTTGAGGCTAAATGGAGTATCTTTAGTATAAGGGAGGTAAAAATGATTAGGATAATTGCATATCAGATTGCGGAAAACACCAACATTAAAAAATTTAAGACAGAGTACACGGGGTTTTTAATTAATTCAAATTCGTTTGAATTGTTTTATAAATATGAGCATGGGCATGTTTTTGTTTTAAATTATGGAGTAGTTGTATTTGCTAATGTAGATGATGTGCAGCGCAGCACATTTATTTCGTTGCTGACAAAATATTGCGTTAACCACCTCGACAATCGTTTACAGGAAGATTTTATTATTGAGAAAAAAGAAGTACCCCATCCGGAGTTCTCATACAATTCTTTATCGGTAAACGAAATAAATGATGATGTGATACGAATTGCCATGTTGCAGGTAGCCCAATCGTTAGCACTTGATTTTTATCAGGAAGTTGCGCAACAATTGTTTGATGATACCGTACACCTTACCAATCAATTAGAAACATTTGGAAGACTTAAAATTTCTAAAAGAAAATTATTGAAATTTATTGGAAAAACACTGAATACAAAAAACAGAATTATTGATAACCTGTATATTTACGATACACCTTCGGTTGTATGGGAAGATGAAACGCTGGGCAAAGTAAATGATGGACTTACTAAAACTTTTGATATTTCTATTCGATTTAAAGAGTTGGAATATATGCTTAAACGGGTAGAAAGTAATCTTTCTGTATTTGTTGAACTTACAAATGCTAAAGAAAGCAAACGATTAGAATGGATTGTTATTATTTTAATTTTTATTGAAATCCTTCACCTTTTCTTTAGCAAGTTCTTTATGTAAGTGTATACATTATAATTCAGTATGCGGGTAATGGATGTCATATTTCTCTAGTTCTTTTACAATCGAGCGTAAAATGCAATAGTTTTTATACCATTTTTTATCTGCCGGAATTATTTGCCATTTTACATCTTCAGTACAATTTTCGAACACAAACTCATATGCTTTTTTATACTCATTATGTTTGGCAATTGCTATAATGTCTTCTTTTTGATATTTCCAGCGTTTGTGCTCATCTGTTTTTCGGTCTTTCAGCCTTTTTACTTGCTCTTTGTGTGATACATGCAGATAGAATTTAAAAACAATTGTATTGTCGTTTACCAAACCTCGTTCAAAAGCATTTATTTCTTCGCAACGTTCCTTTAAACTATTACCTGTAAGAGATTTATCTACTAAAGGCACTAATATACTTTCATAATGCGAGCGATTAAATAACTGAATCATTCCTTTTTCGGGACATGCTGTAACAACACGCCATAAAAAATGATGCAGGTTTTCTTCCTGGGTTGGTACTTTAAATGATTTTACATTACAACCCGCAGGATTAATGCCCGAAAAAACATGTTTAACGGCACTATCTTTTCCTGATGTATCCATGCCTTGCAGTATAATTAAAACAGCATACTTGCGCTGGGCATATAATTTATTTTGTATGGTACTTAGTTTTTCTATTAAGCGTGCAATTTCTTTTTTAGCTGTTGCTTCCGTAATTTTTTCGGTAGGTAAGGTTGAGATACTGTTTAATTTTATCGGGTTCTTCATATGTAACTACTCCTCAAATTTTGTCAGAGTCTTTTGTATTCCATTTAGTTAAGCAAAATTCTCTAGTAAATTGTAAAAATTTACGTTACTGTTTATGCTACATGCGTTTGTGTTTTCTTTTAAAAATGAACTCAACAAATCGCCATAAATATGTGGTTTTTTTTCCACATAAAAATCAGGCTCCTTTTTATCAACGAGTTTCACCAAGTGCTCATATTGCTCTTTGCTTAATGTAGGGATGGCTGGCTGCATGTTATGTTTTTATGTTAAAAAATTAATTTTTCTACGGCATAATCAGTTGTATTATCTGATTTATTGCGTTTATGATGATATATCATAAGTGGTGTTCTTAAATAGAATGCCATAACTTTTGTTATACTTTTTCCAAATAATTTATCCATCAAATTGCGGTAATGAGCGGACATAACCAACATATCTACATCTTTTTCCTCTTCCATATAACCTTCCAGTTTTTCTTCAATGCTGTGGCCTAAAAGGGTTTTAAAAGACATTTTTTCGTACGCTATGCTTTTAGTTACTATCTCCTTAAATTTTTCCATTCTTTTTTTCTCGTGTTCAGCATCTTCTTCTAATAAGGATACGTGAACTACTTGTATATATGCATCAAATAATTTAGCTATGCCAACCAAATCTTGCAAACAATCTATATCGCTATTTAAATAAGTTGTTGCATAAACAATGGTTTTTATATCAGGATGTATATTGTTTTCGGGAACAGCTATAACCGGACATGGGGCTTTTTCAATAACCTTTGATGAGTTTGTTCCAAAAATTTGACGCCCCAACATGCCGGTAGCCCCGGTAGTTCCCATAACTATTACATCTATATCATGTTCTTTAGTAATAGTAAGTATAGCATCAACTGCCAAATTTTGGCTGCTTATACACTCAATAGAATGTTTAGCATGATGAGAAACTTTATTATACAAAGTTTTTAATTGTTTGTTTGATTTGACCTTAGCTTCTTCAATTTCTTTTTCAATAATGTTTACCGGCACATAGGCGTTGGTATAATCAAGATGAAAAGAGTGTAGCAAAATAATTTTTGCATGTGTTTTTTCTGCCAAATTAATGGCGTAGTGTAATGCGTTTTCTGCATTTTTTGAAAAATCGGTGGGTACTAAAATGGTTTTCATATAGTTTTATTTTAATTATTTTGATTCGTAAAAAACGGGGTCGCCGTTAATTGAGGCAATATCTGTTTTAAACCTTTCTAATAAATTTCGTTCAGTATCTGTAACAGGGGGAAATGCCTTGGCAATTTTTTCCATAACAATAGTAAAAGTTGCTTTTAACTCAGGACTTAAATAGTGGCTATTGGCTTTAATGGTTTGCATAACATTGTTATACATCATTTCTGTATCAAGCTGCTTATCCTTATCCAGTATTTGAAAAATTATGCCCGACACATCAAAATCGTAATCTTTACTACGAATTTCGGCAGCAATAATATCATGAAATTTTTGACGTTCTTCTTTCTGAACTTTTCCGTCAATGGCGGCTATGACATAGGCAAGTTCGCCTAAGGCATAATGTAAATTTTCAAGTGATGTCATCATTTTATTTGTTTTTAATTGTGTTAATTTTTACCGGCACTCATTAAGCATTCGTTTTCAAATTTTTCTGTAACAATAACATTATTCATATTAAATGTAGGTTTGCTGTATAAAAATGTATTTGCAGGTATTTTAGCTGTAAAGCCATCCATTCCATAATGTACAAGCGGGCAATTCAAAGTTGCTTGTCCGCTATAAAAAAACTCAACACTTCCACTAACATTATTATTGCTAATTGCGTTTGTATCCCTATCAAACAAGTAAACCTCAATATGGTCGTTACAGCCAAACAACTCTATCTTGTAAGTGCCGGCTGTTTTTAATCTCCCGCCGTGTGGCCCAAAGCCATTTTGCTGTGCACTTACAATTTGTGCGCAAAAAGTGAGTAGGGTTATTATTTTAATAATTGTTTTCATTTTATATAACAAAGAAAAATCCTTTTTAAACCTTTTAATATGACCTTGGTCATCTATAAGATTGATTTATGTTGTTTTAGTCATTTAGTTAATGTTTCAAAGGTGAACCTAACCCCCCTTTTAAGTGTTATATAATTATATGCCACTGTTACATGTTTTACATATTTTGCATGAGTTTGATTATATCTGCCGCGCCGTTTATTTATTTACAGCCTGCAAAAAGTATTTCGGTTAAACTAGGCTATCTTACCAATGCAGGCAATAACATTATTGAAGATAACGGCTACTTTATAAATAACTCGCCTGATTTAACAAAATCAAGATTTGGTACTCTTGCAAATTTTCAATTAATAAATTCGGTTTCTTTGTATGGTTTGTATCAATTAGAATTTAAAGAGGAAAGCTATCGGCAATTTAATTACCGCTACCATGTTATAGTTGCAGATATAAAAATTGTACCTAAAAAGGGCTAATAGTTTACAATAAAAATACATTCAGTTTTTTCGTAAAAGTTAAATAAGCCTTAATTAACAATAATTTAAGATTCTATAATTTACTTTTGCACAATTAAACGCAAAGCAATGTTGTATGATAGTTATATTTTAGAAGAAAACGTAGGTGTTGATTTATATAAAACAGAAAGCATCCGTAATTTTAATAAGGAGTTAAGCGATAATCTTTTTAAGAATATTGAAAAGCTTGAAGGTGAATTATTGAGTTTAACCGATTTGTTGGCTGCCAACGGAGATTTATTGCAAGGCAGTAATTAAAAAACTTGGTGCCCATTAAAGAACTGCTGTAAAACTAAAGTAATTAAACTTTAAATTTCACAACAGCTCCGTTTATGAGTGGTAAACAAAAAAACAAAAACCAGGAAATCAAAAATCTCAATGCAAATATGCTAAATTATTTAGTTATATATTACTAAATATATTAGCAATTTCAAAAATAAGAGTAAACGTGCTCGTTTTGAGCCAGATAGTTTTTTTAATTTTTTTATAAAAACTGTAATAATTGTTTCCAAAAGTTAAAAAGGATTGGTTTGGATTGCTTGTTTACCGCAACAAACAACCGTTTAATCGTTAAAACCGACCGTTAAAAAACTTTGAACATATTTTTCGGAGATGTCACGCAACCTTTTTGCTTGTTTTTCGTCTAAGTATATAGAAAGCGAGCTTGCTAAAAAACAACAATTAACTACTGAACCTTTAAAAATAGAAATCATGAAAACGCAACACATCTCAACAAAAGTAATTGGCATAATGTTTTTAATGGCATTATTATACAGTCAACAAACACTGGCAGCTGTGCAAAATAACTTTGCTGCCGAGTCGCATTCAGATAATGTGGCTATTGTAATGTGCGTAATCCTTTTTATTATTGGTTTTTCGGTGCTTATAGCACTTAAAATGCACGATGATAAAAAGCATACAAACAAAAAAGGTGCTCACTATAATTAAGTAATAGGAGTTAAACGCTAATTGTCTCAGTAAGACAATTAGCGTTTATTAATTGTATTTGCCATAACAAGTTTTGTATGTAATTTTAGCGCATGAGTTATAATGAATTACAAAACCACATGCAGCGTATTGCTGATGTAAATTATGCGGCGGCCACACTTGGCTGGGATCAAGAAACATATATGCCCCAAGGAGCGGCAGGCTTCAAGGCAAGTCAGTTATCAACTTTATCAGGTATTTCGCACCAATTGTTTACGGGTGATAACACGGCACACCTTTTAAAAGGTGCAAAAAACGGCGCATTAAGTGATATAGAGAAAAAAAATGTAGCCCAAATTGAAGAAGATTTTGAGCGACAAAAAAAGTACTCTACCGAGTTTGTAGAAAACATGAGCAAAGCTGTAAGTGCAGCATTTAATGCGTGGCAACAAGCCCGTAAAGAAAATAGTTTTAAAATTTTTGCTCCATATTTAGAAAAATTAATTGCTATAAAAAAACAAGAGTGTGATTTGTTGGGTTATCAAGCACATCCATATAACGCGCTTTTAAATCTTCACGAAAAAAATGCTACCGTTGCCGATTTATATGTTTTATTTACTGATGTTCGCAAAGAGTTAGTTCCCTTTGTAAAACAAGTGCAACAAGCAAAACAGATTGATAATAAATTCTTTTTTCAGCCATTTGACAGAGATGCACAATGGCATTTTGGTATAGAATTGTTGCAGCAAATGGGTTTTGATTTTAACCGAGGCAGACAAGATATATCATCTCATCCCTTTACAACTTCTTTTAGTCAGAACGATGTGCGTGTAACTACACGCATAAACGAAAACGATTTTGCTGAAATGATTTGGAGCTGTATACACGAAGGTGGGCATGCTTTATACGAACAAGGACTTCCTGCCGAACAATATGGAATGCCTTTAGGCGAAGCTATTTCATTAGGCATACACGAATCGCAATCGCGCATGTGGGAAAATAATGTTGGGCGTAGCCTGGCTTATTGGAAATATAATTTTACTGTTGCAAAAAAATATTTCCCAAAACAATTGCAAAATGTTTCTGCTGAAGACTTTTATAAAGGGACTAATAGGGTGGAAGCTTCTTTAATTCGTACCAATGCAGATGAGTTAACCTATCATTTTCATGTAATGATACGCTACGAAATTGAAAAGCAAATTTTTGAAGATAAATTAAAAGTAAACGACCTACCTGACTATTGGAACGCTAAGTATAAAGAGTATTTGGGCATTGATGTTCCTAGCGATGCGCAAGGAGTATTGCAAGATGTGCATTGGAGTCATGGTTCGTTCGGATATTTTCCAACCTACTCGTTAGGTAGTTTTTATGCGGCTCAGTTTTTTAATCAGGCGCAAAAAGAAATTCCTGATTTGATAAGCGAAATTGAAAGTGGAAAAACAGTTAACCTTTTAAACTGGCTGCGCGAAAAAATACACGTGCATGGTAAATATTATACCGCACAGGAATTATGCGTAAAAATTACCGGAGAAAAATTAAATTTTGCTCACTTTATGAAATATGCTAAAAATAAGTTTGGTACAATTTATGATTTAAAGTAATCTTGCAAAAACAAATAACCTATGAAAAAAATAAGCCTAATTCTATCCATCCTACTTTTTTTAGGATTTGCTAATTTACAAGCACAAGAGAATAAACCTAAAGAGTCAAAAAAAGAAACCATGCCTAAAAAAGAAAAATATGCTTTAGAAATTGCTTTTATTAGCATAGGTTCCGGTATCGATGGTGCTTCTTTTGATAAAATAGATGCTTTTATTAAAAACCACCCAAAAAAGCCGGCTGTTAAAACGGTACAAAAAGGGCGTGAGGGAGAAAGAGTTATGTATCTTAAATTAGATGAATTATCTAAAAAAGAGAAACATGAATTTATAAAAGAGGTTGAAAAACTGATAGTTAACAAGAATCTTGTTAAAATTCAACGAAATTTCGAGCTTGAAACTACTGAAACCAAGTAGTAAAAACACTGTTAAAATTGTTGATTAGATGTTTAAAGTCGGTTTTCCAAAAAAGCCGACTTTTTTTATCTTTGCACCCTCAACCAATACTATATTATTATGAACGAATTCGGACTAAAACCCAAAGATCAAAGTTTAGCACAATTAGGCTTAGGCAATGTTGAAGCCGCTTATTGGAACCTGCATCCCGCTGAGTTAGTAGAAGAAACTATTATACGTGGAGAAGGAATACTAACCGATACAGGCGCTTTGGCTGTTGATACGGGTGAATTTACCGGGCGTTCGCCAAAAGACAAATTTGTAGTGTACGATGCCAAAACTAAAGATAGTGTTTGGTGGGGCGATGTAAATAACCGTTTTGAGTCTGATAAATTTGATTTATTGCATAACCGTATGTTAGCTTATCTGTCTGGTAAAGAGGTTTTTGTGCGTGATTCATATGCTTGTGCCGACCCTGCTCATCGTATCAACATCCGCGTAGTTAACGAATATCCTTGGAGTAATTTATTTGCCTATAACTTATTTTTACGCCCAACTACTGCCGAATTAGAAAACTTTAAACACGAGTGGCTAATCATTAACGCGCCAGGCTTTAGAGCCGACCCTAAAATTGACGGAACTCGTCAACATAACTTTGCTATTTTAGATTTCACTAAAAAAACTATTTTAATTGGTGGAACGGCTTATACAGGCGAGATTAAAAAAGGCATTTTTGCTGTATTAAATTATATTTTGGCGCACGAAAAAGGCGTTTTACCAATGCACTGCTCTGCAAATATTGGTAAAGATGGTGATACAGCTATTTTCTTTGGTTTATCGGGTACAGGTAAAACAACCCTTTCTGCCGACCCTAACCGTAAGTTAATAGGTGATGATGAACATGGTTGGAGCGATAAATCAGTATTTAATTTTGAAGGCGGATGTTATGCAAAATGCGTAAACCTTTCGGCAGAAAAAGAACCGCAAATTTTTAATGCAATTAAATTCGGTTCGTTATTAGAGAACATTAATTTTAATGAAGGAACTGTTACGGTTAATTACGACGATATTAGCAAAACTGAAAACACACGTGTAAGTTACCCTTCATCATATATAGAAAATGCGGTAGAACCTGCCATTGGCGATGTACCAAAAAACATTTTCTTTTTAACTTGTGATGCTTTCGGTATCCTTCCCCCAATTTCTAAATTAACACCCGAGCAAGCCATGTATCATTTTATTAGTGGTTACACAGCAAAAGTAGCCGGTACTGAGATGGGCATTACAGAACCAACCTTAACTTTCTCTGCATGCTTTGGTAAAGTGTTTTTACCATTGCACCCCGCAAAATACGCAACCTTATTAGGCGAAAAACTTAAAAAGAACAAAGTAAATGTTTGGTTACTAAACACCGGTTGGGTAGGGGGTAAATATGGCGTTGGTAGCCGTATTAAATTATCATACACCCGTGCTTTAATTAACGCAGCCCTTACCGGCGAGTTAGATAAAGTAGAATATGGCGAAACTCCATATTTTAAATTACATTTCCCTAAAGCATGCCCTGGCGTTCCTACTGAAATTCTAGAACCTAAAAATGCTTGGAAAGATAAAGCAGAGTTTGATAAAACAGCACAAACATTGGCTGGCAACTTTGTAAAGAATTTTGAACAATATGCAAGTGGCACAAGTGCTGATATATTAGCTGCTGCACCTTTAGTAGCAGCAACCGTTTAATAATTAGAAAATGATTTGAAAGGCAGCAAAGAGAAATTTTTGCTGCTTTTTTGCTTTAGGCTAAAATTTCTTTTAAGACTTGGATAGATTTTATCTCGCCAAAATTTGGCACATGTAATCTATAAAGCATTAAAAGTAAATTAAGTAGTTCAGCTCTAGTTTTAGCATTGCAGGTAAAATTACTTTTATCGGTTAGTAACTTACTTAAATGAAAAGATAATTCGCTATCAGCATAATATAAATGTGTAGGTATCTGCGCCGTAAAAATGCCATCTTGTATATCAAACAGGCAATTTTTTTCATTGTAATTGTTGTTCGGATAAAAGCCCAAATGCTTCGATAATTCAACTAAAAAATGAAGATGAAAATTACTTGCCTCATAATTTTGGTTGTCAAAAACAATAAGACTTTTTGAAACGAATTGATAAAGCTCCGCGTTTTCTGTCTGTTCTTTTAATGCTTTTAAAAGCACCTCATTTAAAAAAATAGCAATGGTGTTTTTTATAGGATTACTAAACAGGTTTTGGTAGATATAGGATACATGTATATCACTAATAAGCTGAATGCTGCGCGTTTTTTTTATTTGCTCAATAAACTCTATTTGATTTAGCCCGATTACATGCGCCGATTTTATTTTAGATTTTTTTGAGTGCCCAATATTTACTATATAACTCTGTACCCCATGTTGCAAAGTATATATTTTTAGGATATTTCTTTTATCCTGGTACTTTGTATTCTGTAAAATAATGCCGTTTGTTTTTTGTTGCATTGGTTAATTAAGCAACAAAATTTTGGTAAGTTTTTTTTGTGAACCATCGGGTGTTGCACAAATTGCCATATAAACACCTGATGCTACACGCTGACCTTTATAGTTTTGTCCGTTCCATATAGCTTGCCCTCCTTCTGAAGTTGTTTCAAAAACAAAATTACCTCCTGCATCAACAATTTTTACCGATGCACCTGATACCATGCCATGTATCAAAATAGGACCGCTATAACCAGGCTTTACCGGATTAGGGTAAGCGTACACATCCTCAAAATTAGTTAAGCCTTCGGTAGTAGTATTTTGAAAAGATTGTATGCCTTTATCGGTTGCAATAAAAACTTCGCCTGTTGTTGGACTAACGGTAACATTAATAATGTTGTTTGAAAATAAAGGGCTGTTATCAATGGTAAAATGATATAATTCTGTTTGTCCGTCGGATGAAAAATAAAATAATCCGCTTGATGTTGTACCAACCCATTTATTATTAGCGCCATCCACAAAAATAGTGGTAACGTTGTCAGTTTGTAAAAGAAGTTGTGTTTGTCCGTCTTGTTGTACATAAATAGGTTGAGCATCCCAGCCGGTAGATTGTGTAAAAATACTTTCAGGATTATAAAAAACATAAATGCCTTGGTCGGTGCCCACCCAAATATCTCTATTTTTATCTTGTGCAAGGCAAACAGGGTAAATGCTCGGTAAACCACCCTTACCTGGTAAATTTATTAATAATTTAGAGTTGCTTGCATTAGGCTGAGAATAAGTACCATCGTTTTTATAAACAAAAAGCCCTGTACCATAACCGGTTACCCATGTTAAATTATTAGAATCAACTAGTATTTGGGTTGTACTTAAATACTGTATGTTAGGTACTAGATTAGAGAAATCTAAATTTTCCCAATGACCATCATTTTTTTTGATACTAACAAATGTAGGGTTATCATTAGTAGCAATCCATAAATTATTATTTATATCAGGGTAGATTGAAGAAACAAAAGTTTGTGTGTTTCCTGGAAAATTTCTGTGTGGTATTTTAGGTGTATTATACCAAGTGTATTTGGCAACAACAATATCATTTTGTATTTCTACTACGCCGCTACCAAATGAACCTCCGTAAAAATGGTTTTTATCATTGTTGTCAAAAGCAACACAATCTATATCGAAAAGCGTATCGCGAGGAAAATTACTAGTATCGGCTTTCCATACATCATTTTGAAACGAATATATCCCATGTAAAAAATAATCCTGAGATTTTTTATACCCTAAAAAGCTAGATGCGGCAATTACTTTATCATCTTTAATTTGTATTTGAGCGCAATCGGTTGTAGTTGGTCCTGTTATAGAAAAACGCTGTGGAGGGGTTGTATCATTATTAAACTTTAATAAACCGTAGGATGAATTTGCTTCCCAAAACCAACCTGCTTCAGTAGGGTCTGGTATAACATCTGCTGTACTAAAGGTTGCATAAGCAAGCCCAGGAAAGGGACCCCATTCCATGTTATTTACATGAGTTAATGTATCGTAGGAAATAAATCCGGTATGAGTTACCATCAAAAACTGCTTTTTGTCATCTGATACGGATAGTTTAACAAAGCCATCGATTGTATTGAATGGATTCATGCTCCATGTTGTGCCATCAAATTTAAATAGAGTATCTTTTGTAGCAAGGCCGGCACCTTGATTGTTTGTTAAATTCCACGAATAACTCGCTAGTATATTTCCTCCAAAATACACTATACCGTTATAACTACCATTTGAGTTTGGCAATGATGTAACTTTTTGCCAATTTGTATAACTTGCCAAATTAGGAGAGTTTAACGGGGCAAAATAAATACCGTTTGAAGTTGCTGCATAAATAATATCTTTAGTTAAAGCTACTTGGTATACATTTAGTTTTGTACCTCCGGTACCAATTATGTAGGTATCCTGAAACTGAAGTGCATCTGTATCAAAAACCGCAATACCAAAACCGCAGGCTAAATAGGCTAATTTGCCGCTAAAGGTTACATTATTTATGGTTTTATTACCAAAGTTTTGTTTGCGGAATAAATCAGCCACATTAGTAACGCCACCATCTTTAATAATATCAATGTTTGAATTTTTATACAAAACAACCAGGGCATTGTTGTAGGGATTATTTTTTACAATTACGGGCTCAATATCACTTAAGCCGGTTACTTTATTAAAGCGTTGATAAGAATGATCATCTTTATTATAAGAAAAAATACACTCATCAGAAACTGCGTATATGGTGTTGCCTTGGTGCGTAACCGAAAATGCTGTATTATAAGGTAAATGATCTCTCCACTGAAATGATTTTAGTGCATTTTGAGATTTTATGGTAGCACAAAAACAAAGTATAAATATGCTAAATAAATAAACTATTTTCCTCATTGCCTTTTAAACGAAAATTATAACGGTTTAGTATAAAAATCTCATAAATATATTGTTTTATCTTTGTTTGCACAAACGACTTCGTAGTTCAACTGGATAGAATGACAGATTCCGGTTCTGTTGGTTGGGGGTTCGAATCCCTCCGAGGTCGCAAAAATAGATTGATGGTTAATTCTGTGAAAGTATAATGTTAACTAAGGCACATATTTATAGGGCTGTACCTTATTTTCCTGTTGTACTTTTTTTATTAAACCTTGGGTTAAAACTATTACATTTAACCTCAGCCGCAATTGGGCACGATGAACCTTTTTCTATTTATTATGCTCAAAGCAGCCTAAGTGCATTGTTTAAGGAATTAGAAAAGGGCAACAATCCACCTTTATTTGAGGTTATATTGCATTTTTGGGTTAAATTATTTGGTATTTATCCTTTTTCGGTAAGAATGTTACCTGCTTTATTTGCCTGTTTAAGTCCTGTTGTGCTTTATTGTTTTGCCAAACGTAATTTTTCTTTGCGAGTTGGGGTAGCAAGTAG
>Ga0210410_10004258_pt1 | contig 12555 bp, 10 predicted proteins | sample IncBWC4MmetaG_FD_161058 | JGI IMG/M metagenome (GOLD analysis project Ga0210410, IMG submission 161058) | Forest soil microbial communities from Barre Woods Harvard Forest LTER site, Petersham, Massachusetts, United States - Inc-BW-C-4-M | ecosystem: Environmental > Terrestrial > Soil >... | reverse complement strand
TGGTGTCGCACTTACTCCAATGCAACGACATCTCGCAGTCGTTCCGTATCGTGATCTACGGCGACGATGCTCCAAAGAGATCTGCGTCGGTGTCTGTCTGCGCAAAGCATTCAGGGGTTGCAACCGTATGACGGTCGATCGCTGAATGGCCTGAGGGAATCAAATCTTTAAAGGAACTACAAATGAAAGCACACACTCTAGCCGGCGCCACTGCGGCCCTGGTACTTTGTCTACTTGATAATGCCTACGCCGAACAACCGCCGGCACCCTGCCACCCTAATCAGACCGCGGCGGCAGATCGGGAGACTGTCAGCACTCGCGGCGATATAGCCGGCCTCCCCAATCCCCTCAAGGACCGACTGGTGCAACTGGCGGACCGTCCTCACACCTTCCTGCCGATGCAAGTATTTGCCGAAGCAGACAAGCCGGGCCAGCTCGTTCAGTATTATCTGTTGGACGCGGACGGTTTTGAGCCTAACGTCTTTACGAAGATCTTTCCGGGCATCAACGATGCGGCACAACTCTCCGCCACGGGAGGCAACTGCGGCTTGCCAACACTCGGAACCGTCCGCGTGATACTCGAGCTCAAACCAGGGCTGCCCACCGACCCGAATGATCCGAAGGCGTTTCTGGACGTCTTCACGGACATCTCGCCGCTGTTCGTCATTAACAACGAGAGCGGGTGGTACGAAGGTTGGATGATTCACGATCTTGTAGTGCCAGATACGGCACCGCCACGCAAGGACGGCCACGCGCAATTCGGCAAGATTACGGCACAAGATGCTGCGGAACTAAAGGAGATGGGAGACCACCGCAACATCGCAGGGCAATTCTTTACGACAGACGGCAATTCGGTTCACTTCCCCAGCAAAACGGATCACTTCCCCGACCGACAAACGAATGTGGTCTCCATCTACGAAAGCATGGGTGCGTATAACGCCATGCAGCAGAGCGATGTACATTCCTATTGGGAGTTCAATTATCTTGGAACCAACTGGATTCATCCTTTATACGAGTTGCCGTTTACCGGAGGATTTCCGGATAACTTCGGCAAGGCGCCCGACACCTTCCAAGATGGCGAAATCGGCAAGTTGCAGTCCATCGTTCCTGGTTCCGGGCCGCGCGGAATCAACAACGATCCGCGAGTAGTGGGGGACAATCCCAACCTTCCACGCGATCCTGATAAGTTCGACGGCAACGTGGATGCGCAGCGAGAATTCCGTGAACGTGGTACCCCGAGCGGACTGGCCAATGAAATCTACCTGGATGTCTATGCGCGCCCGGCCTCGTTTGAGCCTGGCGTGAAAAACCTCCAGCGCCGATTATTTGATGCCTACGCCGCAGAAGTTGCCCGCGTCGACACCAACCATGACGGCATCATCTCGGCACCTGAGGGCGATCCGGATACGGCATCCGACGGCTTTGCGGACAACTTTCGGCTGTACCTACCGGCCGCTTCTTTCAATCGATTTGCCGTCACGCGTGAGATCAACGACGGCTTGCTCGCGCCGCGTTTCTCTCCAAGCCAGAGAGCATGGGTTCTATCAGGCTCCCGTGTCGCGGTCACTCCCTCGGTGCCCGCTGCCGCTGGACGCGATTCTGACGATCGATAGTCGATAGGAGTTCGGTTCCAATGCACGAGGCCATGATCGCTCGATCATGGCCTCGGTTGGCGCGGCTCGGGCCATATGCCCTGCCATTGCCTCGGGTTTAGCGACTACTGCTTGTCGTAGACCGACACGTCGTCGAACTTCGCACCGTTCGCGTGCGTGCCCTTCTGCGCGAAAGTCAGCGTCTTGCCGTCCTTCGACACTGTACGTACAGCGGTGCCGACGGTCACGCCCGCTTTCGTCTGGGTGCTGTTGAGGGTCAACGCATCCACCCGCTTTGCGGACACCGCATCGACGTCAGGGTTGCCGCTCATGGGGTAGGGTTTGCCGTCGTCCTTTAAGGTCAACGTCGTGGTCGATTCCTTACCGTCTGCCGCGGTCGTCTTGACTGTCACCATCATGCCTTGCGGCGATTCAACGTATGTTCGCGTCTGGCTCTTGGGCGCCGGTCCGGGAGAGAACGTCGATTTCGCGAGATTCAGTTTCCACGTGCCGACCACAGCATCGGCCGCAATTGCCGTGCCGGTGCCGATCGCAAGGATGGCTCCGACCAACAGAGTCTTGAATATAGTTTGCATTTTGCTCCCCCGGAAATAGATGTGTATGGCGCCCCTCTTGGTGAGGCAGCGTCCTTCATAGCGCCGCGAAAGGCGTATCAATAAGCATGCGCGTCTCACGTGGAGGGCGCAACCGGCAGCCCCACGAGGCGCTCAAACGAACAGCGCGCTAACCCCGGCGTTGATCGCTGCTCCGCCGAGCACCAACCAGGCAAACAGCAGCGCGGCGAGCGCGAGAGGTTTGAATCCCGCGGTGCGAATCGCGGACACATGCGTGGTAACCCCGAGCGCTGCCATGGCCATCGCCAATATCACCGTATCGAAGTCGACCGCGGCGCCGACCGCCGTCTTGGGCAGTACCACCAGGGAATTCAGAGCCGCGACGGCGACGAAGCCCAGCGCAAACCATGGGATGACGATGCGCCGCGACGACTGAGTATTGTCAGACGGGATTTTCTCGCATCGATCAGGATTGCGCGACAAGTATGCGGAGAGGATGACAAGAAACGGCGCCAGCATCATCACACGCACCATTTTGGTAATCACCGCGGCATTTGCAGCCGTATCGCTTACCGCCCGTCCGGCGGCGACCACCTGGGCGACTTCGTGAACCGTCGATCCGGCGAATATGCCGTACGTCCTGGGAGACATTGTGAGTACCTGAACGTGCTCACTCAGGTGATACAGGGCGGGGTACAGGAAAATCGCCAACGTCCCGAAAACAACCACGGTCGAAACGGCCACGGCGACCTGCGCGGCTTGCCCGCGCACCACGGGCTCCGCAGCCATGACCGCTGCGGCACCGCAAATCGAACTGCCCGCGCCGATGAGCATGGCGGTTCGCCGGTCAAGCCCCAAGACACGAGTGCCTGCCCACCAGGACAATGCAAAGGTGCTGCTCAGCACGCAAGCATCGATGGCCACTCCGGCAAGACCCACGCTGGCAATATCTTGAAACGTCAATCGCAGGCCGTACAGAATGATTCCAGCGCGAAGCAGGGTCTGTTTGGAGAATGTCACGCCGCTCGAACTTAGCAGCGCAATGCGCGGATACAGCGTGTTGCCCACGATCATGCCGAGCGCGATGGCAAGGGTCAGTGCGCTGATCCCATTTGCTTGCAGCCAGCCAATCTTACCGAGTTCTATGGCCACGATTGTAATCGCGCCCACCAATGCGATGCCGGGCAGCCGATTAATTGCGCCTTCCCAGCGGTTAGGTGGGTGTCCAGGGACGGTATCAATCCCTGCGTTCATTACGCTATGTGGAATCATTCGTCCTGACTATGGACCAAGTCGATCAACTGGTAAAACAGATTGTTTATCTATGATCAAGCGATGAAATAGCTTAATATCGCAGCGACATGCAACTGACCTTGCGCCAACTACAGATCTTCCGCGCGATTTCGATCCACGGCAGCACCAGCGCGGGCGCCGCCAGTCTGCCGTTGTCGCAATCCGCAACGAGTGCAGCCTTGAACGAACTCGAGCACGCACTGGGCGCACGCCTGTTCGATCGGGTGGGCAAGCGCCTCATACTCAACGACAACGGACGGGCCGTGTTGCCCGCCGCACTGGCGGTGTTGGACGGCGCGCACGGCATCGAAGCCTCGTTTCAATCTGCCGATCGGGGATTGGTTATCGACCTGCGCGTGTCCGCAAGCACGACGATCGGCAATTACTTGCTGCCGGCCGTGTTGGCGCGGTTTCGCGAGAGCCATCCACGGGCACGGGTTGAACTGCAGATTGGCAATACGCTGAATGTCGTCACGGCGGTAAGAGATTTTGCAGCCGACATGGGGCTGATCGAAGGACCCTGCCACGAATCCGACCTCCAGGTACTTCCCTGGTTGGAAGACGAACTCGTCATTGTGGCCGCGCCGGATCATTCTTTGGCAAAAGCCGCGAAGCGTCGCAAGCTGACCGCAAACCAGTTGCGCGGTGCGCAGTGGCTGCTCCGGGAGCACGGGTCCGGAACTCGCGAGGCCGTGGAGGCGGCGCTGCTGCCGCACCTGCTTCACATCCAATCGGCGATGGTACTCGGCAGTTCCGAGGCGATTAAATACTCGGTCGCGGAAGGCTTGGGGCTGAGCTGCTTGTCCCGCTGCGTCGTGCAGGAGCTGGTCCTCGGAAAGCGGCTCGCGATACTCTCCACCCAATTGCCGCGGCTGTCGCGGCAATTCAGTCTGATTCACCATCGAGGAAAGGTGCTGTCCAAGTCTTTGGCAGCATTCATCACGCATTGCCGACGATTTGCCGATCGTGCTCTAAATTTGTGAATGCACTTCGAACGCCATCAGCGTCAAGAAGCAAACCAGACCGAGATATTCTGCAGCGAAGCGTACTTTCAGACTGTTGCTGGCGAGCTCCGATTCGGGACTGACCGGCACCTTTCCTCGCATGGCCGACCAGGCCTTGGGCAGCGCCAGAATCGTGACGATGATCAGCAAGGGATTCGGTCGCCAAAGATACAGCGCGACCAACAATGGAATTCCGAGAATCCAGATTTTCGGCGAAACAACTGCAACGACGTGGCCCCCATCAAGCGGAACCACGGGAATGAGATTGAATAAATTGAGCACGAACCCCGCATAGGCAATGGCCAGCAACCAATGACTTTGGTATTGCAGCGCCACCAAGTAGACGAGAAAAGCGCTCGTGCTACCCAGCAGTGGGCCGGCCAACCCGACGAAAGCGGTTGTTTCAGCGCTTAAATTCTGGTTCTTGAGATTGATCCATGCGCCGACGAAAGGGATGAAGGTCGGTAGCCCCACCTCCAGGCCCCTTTGTCTGGCGGCGATGTAGTGGCCCATTTCGTGGCATAGCAGCAGCAAGACGAAACCCACGGCGTATTTCCAGCCGAACAACTGGGCGTACACGGCGATTGATACGAGCATGGATCCTCCGGAGAGGAGAACCTTGCCGAGCTTGCCCGCAAACAATAACGCCAAAAGCGCTTTCACGGCACTTCGCCGCGCGCTCGCATGCCTTCTTGATATGCCGCCGTGATTGCCTGCGACTTTTGCGCAGCAAGGTCTTTCAATTCCTGACCCAGGCTGTCGACTTTGTCCGGATGGTACTTGGAGATGAGGTGCTTGTAGGCGTCACGGATCTCAGCGGCGCTCGCCGCAGCGGAGACCTGCAGAATGTCGTTCCATTGCGGCACGGCGTCCGGCGCCGGAGCGCTGTCTATTTGCGCGCCCGCCTTGGGAGGCGGAAAGAACAGCTTGCTGACGACCCAGTAGCCGGCGAACACCCCAAATACAATGACTGCAACTTCGATGAGCGTCATTCGCTTGAAACCAGGCCACTCAAGCGTTGTTTCTGCGCTTGCAAGGCCTTTTGCTCCTGTGAGTCTTCTCCCACCCGCTGAATTGCGTCGTCAATCCGCGAAATGCATCGCTCGCGCAGTTCCGCCCAGCGATCAGCATCGAGCAGGCGCACGGCAGCCAGTGGTACAGGCTCGGCGATCCGATCTGCGAGCGTGATGCGTCGTACCATATTCACCGCGAAAGGGGGGCACGCCAGGCACTCGAACGCAAATCCCCAAAAGTGCCTACGGCCCATTACCGCCAGGATTCTTTTTCGGCGCAACTGAAACAGGGCCAGAAGAATCGATCCGTACAATAAGACCACGGCAAAAATGACGGCATACCGGCCGAACCCGGTAAACATGCCCAATGGCAGGAGAAGGAACAGCGCAATCCCTGCCGTCACGGTCAGCGGAGCGATGCTCTTAAAGTCCTGAGCGCGCTTCGGCCACTCTCGATCTTTGCTCTCAGGCTCCAATCGATTGAAATCCCAGCCAAGCCTGAACGATGGCCGGTACGGAGTGAATGGATTGAGCACGCACAGCGAGCGCCCGGCCAACACAAATCCCACCCAGCCGGTCGTTGCAGACCAACGCCGGGCACCGTCACAGGTCAAAATGGCTTCGTTGGAATACAGCAGAGCACTTGAATCATATAGATAGAAAATAACCGCGAGCGTAAGCAGTTCAACTTCGTACGACAACTGACTTAGGTGGTCTTGTTTTTAAAGCGTCTGGCAAGGCCGCCGAACAGCGCAACAAACGCGGCTGCAATGAATTTCCAACCGGCCACGGCCGCACCCACGATGACCTTCCACAGGCCGGTCTTCACGGCAATCGCCGCGGCGCCGCCGGTGACCAGCGCCGCCAGGCCGTATTTCGCGACTTTGTCGCCGGGTTTATATTCGGCATAACGCTGACCGGCAGAATACGAAAATCCGGCCAGTGTGGATTTGAACTCGTCCGTGGCTGCCGATAAGTCTTGAGGTTCGGCAATGAGGACGACCGACATCACGCCGCCGCGGCCCAGAATGCGGGTGTTGAAATTGACCACTTCCGTACTGGACTTCAGATCCCTGCCGGTCACCGCCCACTCGAGGCGATTGGTTTGGGTTTCGTAGTGAGGCGAGGTTTGCCAGCCCACAACTTCCATCTCGTCCCATCCGCGTTCGCGTCTAATCTTGTTGGCCGCCGCCGTGCCGTCCTTGATGCTCTGAAGCAAACTGGGTGCGTCGATCTTTTCATCGTCCTTGACATACCCATCGTCTTTGAAACTGAAGTGCGCCCCCCAATGCAGGTCCTCGGGCGCGAGAAAATACTCGGTTCCGCCGCCGATATTGTGGGTGATCGCCTCGAGTTTGGCAGTCTCCGCGGGGTTCAAAAAGACGTATCCCGCGGGCAGATCAAGCGTTGAATTCCCGAATAGTGGAACTTGCTGCGGTCCCTTGATCCACTTAAGTTCGCTGATTTGCTTTCGAACCGAGTTCTGCTCCGGTGGTGGCTGATCCTCGGCGACGCTCGGCAGAGCAACGGAAATCAAACATCCAAGGGCGAGGGCGGCGACAACGAGTTTCATCTTTGAGACCTCTTGGCAAAAAAGGGTGATGATCAGCGCTCTATCTGAAGTCAAGAAATGTTCATTCAAGGCATTGCGGGATTGGCCCAACCCGTCCTGGATTTCTTGGTTTCAATCGCCTTCCGTGAGCTGACGTCGAGCGCGTCTGACGCTATCGCGACCGGTGTTGCCTGTCAAATCCAGCGCTTGTAATTGGCACATGGCGCACAGCGAATGCGCGCTCCGATCGCTTTATGGCGAAAAATCCGTCGTTTCCCCGGCGTGCAAATATGGTGCGCAATATGCCATTCAAGCACTTACGGGTGTTTACGGTACACTTGCAACGTCACTTACGGACGTACAGATACAGTGCCCGACGTAGAAGCATTGAATTCCGACCGCCCACTCACGGTTTTTTTGAGCTACGCCTCTGCGGATCGCGAGGCGGCCCGCGCGCTAAGGGATGCGCTCCCGGCCTTCGGTCTGGAGGTCTGGTACGACGAAAGCGAGCTGGGCGGCGGAGAACAGTGGGATCAAAAGATCCGCAAGCAGATACGCGAATGTGATTTTTTCATGCCGCTCATCTCGGCGCAGACGGAGGCACGGCTCGAAGGGTACTTCCGCCGGGAATGGCGGCTGGCGGTCGAGAGAACTCTCGACATGGCTGACGACCACCCCTTTCTACTGCCGATCGTCATTGACGATACCGGCCAGGCGGGGGCGCGTGTTCCGGAGAAGTTTTTCACGATTCAATGGTTGAGGGTTCCGTCCGGAAGGCCGACTCCCGCCTTGGAAGCATTGTGTCGCCGGCTCGTGTCGGGCGAGGCAATGGCGCCGAAACCCGCGGGTATTTCCAAGGGGCGGGCGGCCAAAGCGGGTTCGCCGAAGATTCCGCCTCAGTATCCCGATTTTCCGGCCGAGGGCCCGGGGTCGAAAACACAATACTGGCTTCACGTGTTCGGCTGGGCATGCAAGTCCGCTTGGATATTCTTCAATCAACTGCCTCGATGGGTCAGGGTGTTCGTCTATATCTGGCTTTGCATCGTATTGTTTTCGCGAGGTTGCAGCTCAGACGATCGTCGTCACGCGTCGTCCAAGATCTCCTCTGGGGATGCCAAAGAGCTCCGCGCCATTTCCGACGCCTATCATGGCAGCATGGACAAGAAAGACATCTCAAATCTTGCTCGACAGATCGCCCGCATCACGTCGGACGACGCGGCTGAAACTCCCGCCGAGCGAAGTCCGCTGTTGGCGACGCCCTTCACTGCGCCCGCTGGGGACAGGTACGCGTCAAACATCGCGGATGCCACTTTCGCCCAGGTGTACGGGAAAACGGCCATATCGCACCGTGGTCGGGTCGGCTTGAGTCCGGAATCCGTACCTTGCGGGGATGTAAAATCAGCCGTGGAAAAAGGACGGCTGAACCATTCCAAATACGTCCTTTGCGGCAGCATCGCGGCGGATGCTGCCGCCGCGCAAGCGCTTACCATCAAGATGGCCAAGGTCAGCGATGGCACGATCCTATGGTCGAAGTCATATCCGCTGGTAGGCGCCGACCCGGCGAAAATCGCAGCGGAAGTCGATTCCCAAGTCCCGTCGCTGGAAGAAGACTAGCTCGGACGCACTGGCTCGTCGTCAGACCTCCAACCGATCTTGAGGACGGGCCACCAGGGCATACAGCACGGGCATGAGAAAAACGCTGATGAGCAACCGTGTGAACAATCCGCTGACGATCACCAACGCGAAAGGCCGTTGAGTGTCGGTACCGACGCCCGTGGCCAGCGCGACCGGCAACAGGCCCAGCGCCGCGACCAGAGCGGTCATCATGATCGGCCGCAAACGCAGTATGGCGCCTTCTCGAATGGCTTCGGCGAGGGGCGTGCCGTTGCGGCGAAGTTCGTTGACGTACGAGATATAGACCACCGCGGTTTGCACCGAGACGCCGAACAACGCCAGAAAGCCGATGCCCGAAGAGACTGAAAACGGTGTGCCGGTCATCCACAGGGCCACGATTCCGCCTACGGGCGCAGAGAGCACCACGCCCAGCACGGTAATGAACGGGAATTTAATGTTGCTGTACAAGGCGAACAGCAGCAGAAAAATCAGGAAAGTCGTCAGCGGAACGATGATGTCCAGCTGATGGCGCGACGCGGTGTATTCCTTGTACTCGCCGCCCCAGTCCAGACGGTAGCCCCGCGGCAGGGTGACTTTCGAGCTGACCTGCTGCATCGCATCGTTCACCGCGCCCGCGAGATCGCGGCCCTCCACCGAAAACTGGACACCGATGTAGCGGGAATTGTCTTCGCGGTAAATGAACGACGCGCCGCTCGAGACTTGAATGTCCGCGAATTCCTTGAGCGGAATCTGCTGCCCGGCGGGAGTGGCAACCAGAATATTCCCTATCTGTTGCGGGTTGTCGCGGTACTGGCGTTCAAGACGCACAATGAGATCAAACTGCTTCTCTTCCTGCACCACCTGGGTGGCCACGTCGCCCCCGATGGCCGTTTGAATCAAGGAATTGATGTCCGCAACGTTCAATCCGTAGCGGGCGATTCTGGCGCGGTTGATATTGATGATCAGGCTCGGCTGCCCGAGTTCCTGCACCAAGGTGACTTCGCGGATGCCGCGTACCCCTTCCAAGATCTGTTTTATCGCCTTGCCTTTCTGTTCCAAGGTATCCAAATTGGAACCGAAGACTTTGACGGCCAGTGCGCTCTTGAGTCCGGTTTCCGCCTCGTCCACGGCATCTTCAGCCGGCTGCGTGTAATTGAAGTTGATGCCGGGGAAGGCAGCGAGTTTCTCGCTGATGGCCTCGGTAAGTCCCGTTTTGTTGCGATACGGGCCGGTCCACTGCGAGTAAGGCTTGAGGCCGACAAAAAACTCCACATTGAAAAAGCCGGTCGGATCGGTGCCATCGTCAGGCCGCCCGAGCTCCGAGGCAACGGTGGTGACTTCCGGAAAGGAGCGCAGAATTTCACGCACCTTGGGGGCAATCTTTGCCGACTCGTCGAATGAGATGGTGTAGGGCATGGTTGCCCGCACCCACAGCGCGCCTTCATCCAGATGCGGCATGAACTCGGCGCCGATGCGCGGAATGAGCAGGAGCGAACCTGCCAGCAGGATTGCCGAGGCAATGGCCGTTCCCCAAAGATGCGCCAGACAAAAATCGAGTCCCTTGGCGTAGATCGACTTCATGGACTCGAACGCGGCGTTGCGCCGCTCCTGCACGCCCTTGCGCATGAACCACGCGCACAACACGGGCAGCAGTGTCAGGGTGACGATCAAGGAACCAATGAGTGCGAAAACCATGGTGTCGGCCATGGGTTTGAACAGGGTGCCCGAAGGCCCGGCCAACACATAGATAGGCAGGAAACTGGCCACGATGACCGCGACCGAATAAAAAAGCGGCCGATCCACTTCCGCAGCGGCTTCCCTGATGATCTCCGTGACACTGATGGAATTTCCCCGACGCAGGGCGATTTGGCGGAAAATGTTTTCGACCATTACGACCGCGGCATCCACCAGGATTCCAAAATCCACGGCGCCAATGGACAACAGGTTCGCCGATGCGTTTTGCAAATCGAGGCAAATAAACGCGAAAAATAAGGCCAGGGGAATCGTAGCCGCGACTATGAGGCCGGCGCGAAAGTTGTAGAGGAAAAATATGAGAACCACGACGACCAGCAACATGCCCCGCAGCAGGTTGCGCTCGACAGTCTGCGTCGTCAGCTCGACCAGATCGCTGCGATCATAGAAGGGAAGAACCTTCACATCCTTCGGCAGGATTTCCTCGTTGAGTTCCCGGGTCTTCGCCTCCACCCGCTTCAGGACATCCTGGGTTTTCTCTCCTGTCCGCAGCAATATCACGCCTTCCACGGCATCATCTTGCGATTGGTAGCCAAATTCGCCCAGGCGCGGGGCGATGCCTATGACCACACGGCCAATATCCTTGACCAGTACCGGCGTGCCGTCATGCACCGCGAGCACAACGTTGCCGATGTCTTCCGGAGTACTCAAGCGTCCCAAGCCGCGAACATAGTAAAACTGGCCGCCTTGCGAATAAAACCCGCCGCCGCCATTGCTGTTGTTGGCGGCCAGCGCGCTCTGTACCTGCGTTACCGACAATCCGACGGACGCAATCCTGGCCGGATCGAGCAGTACCTGGTACTGCATGGTGCCGCCGCCAAACCCTGAGTCATCTGCGACGCCAGGGACGGATTTGTACTGAGGTTCGATGACCCAATCCTCGAACGTTTTGAGTTCCATCGGTGACCGGTCTGCGCTTTGCAGTACATAGCGGTAGATGAGGCCCGAGGGTGAAGACAGCGGCGACATCGATGGCGATACGCCGCTCGGCAGACTGACATCGCCGACGCGATTGAATGTCTGTTGGCGTGCAAAGTAGATATCGGTGCCATTTTGAAATGTCAGGATCACGACGGACAATCCGTAGAGCGAGATCGACCGGATGGTCGTCATCTGGGGAATGCCGTTCATCTCGCGTTCTACAGGCACGGTGATCAGCCGCTCGACTTCCTCGGCGGCGTGCCCCGGCCACTGGGTGATGAGCTCAACGATGGGAGGAGACAGGTCGGGGTAAGCGTCAACCGGCAAACGGTCCAGCGAGCGCGTTCCGGCGCCGATGAGCACCAGCGTCATCAGGATGACCAGAAATCCCTGCCGCAGCGATGATGTCACGATCCGATTCATGAACGACGCTGATCGCGGCGCGGAGCCGGCTGGGGTTGGATCGTCGCTCATTGATTTTGCATGAACTGAACAAAGATGCCCCCGTCGACCACGATTTGATCCCCGGCCTTGAGCCCTTCGGCAATGTGGTATTGGTCGCCCGCGCGGTATCCCAATGTCACGTGCTGCCGCGCGAAGCTGCCGTCGGCTTGCACGGAATAAACAAACGGCAGATTCACATCGTCGCGCAAAATCGCCGACACCGGCACCAGCAGTCCGGTGTCTTCCTGGTGAGCCTGAATCGAAACCCGGACATACATCTGTTTCTTCAAGAAATCGCCCGGATTTTTGACAACCACGCGCGCGACCACCGAGCGGGTGTCGGGATCCACCAGTGCTGAAATGTTGTCCACGATCCCGGTAAATTTGGCCGTTCCGATGCCGGTCACGACGTCTGCTTGATCGCCGACTCTCACTGACTCCAAGTCCGAACCAAAAATTTGCGCCATTACCCAGACGCGCGACAGATCGGCAACCGTAAAGCACGGGGTGGTGCCCGCCTGCAGCAGTTGGCCCGGCGTAATCAGCTTTTCAACGACTGTTCCTGCAATCGGCGAGCGAATGGTTCCGTCGAGTCGCGAAATGGGCTTGCCCTCTTGGATGTCTTTGATGGCTTGCGCGGGTACCTGCAGCGAGACGAGCGACTGGAGTGCGGCTTCGCGATCAGCCTCGGCATTGGCGGCATCGGTTTCCGCCTGTTCGGCTTCGCGTTTGGCAACACCATTGTGTTCAACCAGATCCTTGTCCAGATCGGCTAGTCGACGGGCGGTTTGGGCG
>Ga0210410_10004257_pt1 | contig 12557 bp, 9 predicted proteins | sample IncBWC4MmetaG_FD_161058 | JGI IMG/M metagenome (GOLD analysis project Ga0210410, IMG submission 161058) | Forest soil microbial communities from Barre Woods Harvard Forest LTER site, Petersham, Massachusetts, United States - Inc-BW-C-4-M | ecosystem: Environmental > Terrestrial > Soil >... | reverse complement strand
AGACAAGTCTGATCGATCTCGCCTATGCGAGGGGCCTGCCGCTGGTCGCGACCAACGAGCCGTATTTTGCCTCGAGCGACGATTACGAGGCCCATGACGCGCTGCTCTGCATCGCCGGCGGACGGCGGGTGGCGGAAACCGATCGCGAGCAGCTGACCGCGGATCACCGCTTCAAGACCCGCGCCGAGATGGCGGTGCTGTTCGCCGATATTCCGGAAGCGCTCGCCTCGACGGTCGAGATCGCGGAACGCTGCTCGTTCCGTCCGATGACGCGCAAGCCGATCCTGCCGCGCTTCACCGTCGGCGCCGCTTCCGATGCCGTCACTGACGAAGCTCACGAGCTGCGCCGTCAGGCGGAGGAGGGGCTTGCCGGGCGCCTCGAAGTGCACGGCGTTTCGCAGGGCATGACGGAGGAGGACTACCGGCGCCGCCTCGCCTTCGAGATCGATGTCATCAACAGCATGAATTATGCGGGCTACTTCCTGATCGTGTCCGACTTCATCAAATGGGCCAAGGCCCATGACATCCCCGTCGGGCCGGGCCGCGGCTCGGGCGCGGGCTCGCTGGTCGCCTGGGCGCTCACCATCACCGATCTCGATCCGATCCGTTTTGACTTGCTGTTCGAGCGCTTCCTCAATCCGGAGCGGGTGTCGATGCCGGACTTCGACATCGACTTCTGCCAGGACCGCCGCGGCGAGGTGATCGACTACGTGCAGAAGCGCTACGGCCGCGACCAGGTCGCGCAGATCATCACCTTCGGCACCCTGCAGGCGCGCGGCGTGCTGCGCGATGTCGGGCGCGTGCTGCAGATGCCCTATGGCCAGGTCGACAAGTTGACCAAGCTTGTGCCGCAAAATCCGGCGGCGCCGGTGACGCTGGCCGCGGCGATCGCGGGCGAGCCGAAGCTGCAGGCGTTCCGCGACGAAGACCCGGTGGTGGCGCGCGCCTTCGACATCGCGATGCGTCTTGAAGGGCTGACGCGGCACGCCTCGACGCACGCCGCCGGCATCGTGATCGGCGATCGCCCCTTGAGCGAACTCGTGCCGCTCTACCGCGATCCCAAATCCGACATGCCGGTGACCCAGTTCAACATGAAATGGGTCGAGCCGGCGGGGCTGGTGAAGTTCGACTTCCTCGGTCTGAAGACGTTGACCGTGCTCGATGTCGCGGTGAAGCTGCTGAAGAAGCGCGCCGTCGACGTCGATCTCGCGACGCTGCCGCTCGATGATGCCGCAAGCTACCAGATGCTGGCGCGCGGCGACGTCGTCGGCGTGTTCCAGGTTGAAAGCCAGGGCATGCGGCGGGCGCTGGTCGACATGCGGCCCGACCGGTTCGAGGACATCATCGCGCTGGTCGCGCTCTATCGTCCCGGTCCGATGGCGAACATCCCGACCTATTGCGCGCGCAAGCACGGCGACGAGGAGCCGGAATATCTGCATCCGCTGCTCGAGCCGATTCTGAAGGAGACGTTCGGCGTCATCATCTACCAGGAACAGGTGATGCAGATCGCGCAGGTGATGGGGGGCTACTCGCTCGGCGAGGCCGACCTGCTGCGCCGCGCGATGGGCAAGAAGATCCGCTCCGAGATGGAGCAGCAGCGCGAGCGTTTTGTCGCGGGCTCGGTCAAGACGGGCGTGCCGAAGGGGCAGGCGGAGACCATCTTCGAGCTGCTGGCGAAATTCGCCGACTACGGCTTCAACAAGAGCCATGCGGCGGCCTATGCGCTGGTGTCCTATCACACCGCCTACATGAAGGCACATTATCCGGTGGAGTTCCTCGCGGCGTCGATGACGCTCGATCTCAACAACACTGACAAGCTGTCCGAATTCCGCGCCGAGGCGCAGCGACTCGGCATCAAGGTCGAGGCGCCCAACATCAATCGCTCGGGCGCGAGCTTCGAGGTTGCCGACGCCACGATCTATTATGCACTGGCGGCGTTGAAGGGCGTCGGTCCGCAGGCGATCGAGCAGATCGTCGAGGAACGCAAGAAACGCCTGTTCACCTCGCTTGCGGATTTTGCCGGCCGCGTGAGCCCGCGTGCGGTCAACAAGCGGATCATCGAGAGCCTCGCTGCGGCCGGTGCCTTCGATACGCTGGAGCCGAACCGCGCCCGCGTCTTCATCGGCGCCGACGCCATCCTCGCGGCCTGCCAGCGCAGTCATGAAGCGGCGACTTCCGGCCAGAACGACATGTTCGGGAACGCCGCCGACGCGCCGACCATCATGTTGCCGAATGTCGAGCCGTGGCTGCCGGCCGAGCGGCTGCGCCGCGAATATGACGCGATCGGCTTCTTCCTGTCGGGCCATCCGCTCGACGATTACGCGACCGTGCTCAAGCGGCTGCGGGTGCAATCCTGGGCGGAATTCTCCCGCGCCGTGAAGACCGGCGCGACCGCCGGCAAGGTGGCCGCAACCGTGGTCTCGCGCATGGAGCGCCGCACCAAGACCGGCAACAAGATGGGAATCATGGGGCTGTCGGATTCGACCGGCCATTTCGAGGCGGTGCTGTTCTCGGAAGGTTTGGCGCAATATCGCGACGTGCTCGAGCCCGGTGCCGCGGTGCTGCTGCAACTCGGCGCGGAATTGCAGGGTGAGGACGTGCGAGCGCGCGTTCTGCATGCCGAGCCGCTCGATGATGCCGCCGCGAAGACGCAAAAAGGCCTGCGCATCTTCCTGCGCGACACGCGGCCGCTCGATTCGATCGCGCGGCGGCTGCAAATGCCGGAAACGACCGCGCCTGGCGCTCCGATCCGCGGGCCGCAGGCCAAGCCGGCGGCCAGCGCGGGCGGCGGCGATGGCGACGTGTCGCTGGTCCTGATGCTCGATCTCGAAACCGAGGTCGAGATGAAATTGCCCGGTCGCTTCAAGGTGTCGCCGCAGATCGCAGGCGCCATCAAGGCGGTCGCGGGCGTGGTCGACGTGCAGACGCTCTAACCTTGCAAGGGAGGGATTCCGATGTGTGAGATCTGCGGCCAGGAGCTACATCATCCGCTCGCGCCATCGCGGCGCAAGTTTGTCCTCGGCGCCGCAGCCATCGGACTGGCCTTTGCGGGGCCGGCCGTGGCCAAAGGAAAGAAAAAAGGAGAAGACGACGACGAAAAGAAAAAGAAGCCGCCCAAGCCGCAGAACGTGATCTCGCCGGACGCGTCGCTCAAGCGCCTGATGGAGGGCAATGCGCGCTACGTCGACGGTGTCGCGCGCCGCCACGATTTCAAGCACGAGCGCGAAGCGCTGGCCGGCGGCCAGAACCCGTATGCGGCGATCCTAAGCTGCGCGGATTCGCGCATCGCGCCCGAATATGCCTTCGATACCGCGCGGGGTGATCTTTTTGTCTGCCGGATCGCCGGGAACTTCGCCAGCGATGAAATGGTCGCCAGCCTCGAATACGCGATCGCGGTGCTGAATGTGCCCTTGATCCTGGTGCTGGGCCATGAGAGTTGCGGCGCCGTCGACGCCGCCATCAAATCGCTGAAAGACAACACCACGCTGCCGGGACATTTGCCCTCACTGGTCACGGCGATCGCGCCCGCCGTAAAGGCGGTTTCGCAGCAAGGTGGCGATACGCTTGCGAATGCCACCCGGCAGAACGTGATCGACAATATCGCAAAGCTCAAAGCCGCTGGCCCCATCCTCTCCGCCGCTGTCGAGCAGAAAAAGATCAAGGTTGTCGGCGGGATCTATCGTCTGAAGGACGGCCGGGTCGATATGGTGGGTTGAGAGACAGCTCATGCGCATAAATATCGAGATCGACGATAAGCTCATGGCGGATGCGCAGAAAGCCTCGGGACTTCCAACAAGGAAGCAGACGGTGGAAGAGGCGCTGCGTCTGTTAATCCGGTTACGACGGCAACAGGAAGTAGCTCCGGCGTTCGGCAAGTTTCGCTGGCGTGGGAATTTGGATCACGGACGCAGGGCAGATCGAAGGACAAGGTGAGGGCCTAGCCGCTTGATTCGAGCGCCGCCCGAGGGTCATTTGCCCAAAAATACCCCCGAATCCGGCCCATTTTCCTTGCGTCCGGCGAAAATCAGGCTATATAGCCGCCCATCTCACACGGAAACATGGCTCATCAGGCCGTCCGGTGGCAGCCGGGCCGTCAAGGCTCGTCTGCTCACACGTTTCCGGAGGAACCAACCGGAGAACTAACTCATGGCGCTACCTGAATTCAGCATGCGCCAGCTGCTTGAAGCTGGCGTTCACTTTGGTCACCAGTCGCACCGCTGGAATCCGAAAATGGCGGATTACATTTTCGGTGCGCGCAACAACATCCACATCATCGACCTCGCGCAGACCGTGCCGATGCTCCATCGCGCGCTGCAGGCGGTCAGCGATACCGTCGCCAAGGGCGGCCGTATCCTGTTCGTCGGCACCAAGCGGCAGGCCCAAGACGGCGTTGCCGAGGCGGCCAAGCGCTCGGCGCAGTATTTCGTCAATTCGCGCTGGCTCGGCGGCACGCTGACCAACTGGAAGACGGTCTCCGCCTCGATCAAGCGGCTGCGCCAGCTCGACGAGATGCTCGGCTCGGGCGAGGGCACGCACTACACCAAGAAGGAGCGGCTGACGCTGCAACGTGAGCGCGACAAGCTCGATCGCTCGCTCGGCGGCATCAAGGACATGGGCGGTCTTCCCGACATGATCTTCGTGATCGACACCAACAAGGAAGACATCGCGATCTCCGAGGCGCAGCGGCTCAACATTCCCGTTGCGGCCATCGTCGATACCAATTCGAACCCGAAGGGCATCACCTATGTGGTGCCGGGCAACGACGACGCCGGCCGCGCCATCTCGCTCTATTGCGATCTGGTCGCGCGTGCCGCGATCGACGGCATTTCGCGCGCGCAAGGAGACGCCGGCATCGATGTCGGCGCCTCGGCCCAGCCCGCCCGCGAGGAAATCCCCGCGGCGCAGCAGCCGGCCGGCTTCCAGGGCCTCGCCGGTCCGCGCGGCTCCGCCGACGACCTCAAGAAGCTTCCGGGCGTGTCGGGTGCGATCGAGAAGAAGTTCAACGACCTCGGCATCTTCCATTACTGGCAGCTCGCCGAGCTCGATCACGACACCGCGCACAAGATCGGTGAGGAGGTCGGACTTCCGAGCCGCGCCGATGCCTGGGTCGCCAAGGCCAAGGCGCTGACCGCGGAAGCGGAATAAGTGACCCGCGACGGCCAACCGGTTTCCGGCCGTCGCTTCCAACTTACCGAGTTTGTTGAGGGAGCGCTGCGTGGCGGTTGAGCCGCGCCGCCGCCGCACCTGAAAGGCAAGAGGACGCATCCCATGGCTACAATCACGGCTGCGATGGTGAAGGACCTGCGCGAGTCGACCGGCGCGGGCATGATGGATTGCAAGGCCGCGCTCACCGAAACCAACGGTGACATGCAAGAGGCCCAGGACTGGCTGCGCAAGAAGGGGTTGTCGAAGGCCGCGAAGAAGGCCGGCCGTGTCGCGGCTGAAGGCCTGATCGGCGTCGTCACCAAAGCCACCAAGGGTGTCGTGGTCGAGGTCAACTCCGAAACCGATTTCGTCGCGCGCAACGGCCAGTTCCAGGGTCTGGTCAAGATGATCGCGCAGGTCGCGCTCGACGTCGGCGCCGATGTCGAGAAGATCAAGGCGACCAAGGTCGGCGGCGTCACGGTGGAGACCGCGATTGCGGATGCGATCGCAACCATCGGCGAGAACATGACGCTGCGCCGCGCAGCCCTGCTCGAGGTCGGCAAGGGTGTGGTGTCGAGCTACGTCCATAACGCGGTGATCGAGGGCGCCGGCAAGATGGGCGTGATCGTGGCGCTGGAGTCGGGTGGCAAGACCGACGAACTCGCGGCGCTTGGCCGTCAGCTTGCGATGCATGTCGCGGCCGCCAATCCGCTTGCGCTCGATCCGGCGAGCCTCGCGCCTGATCTGGTCAAGCGCGAAAAGGACGTGCTCGCCGACAAGTACCGTCAGCAGGGCAAGCCGGAGAACGTCATCGAGAAGATCGTCGATTCCGGCCTGAAGACCTACTACAAGGAAGTCTGCCTGCTCGAGCAGGCCTCGATCCACGCCGATCACAACGGCAAGTCGTGGGCCCAGGTTCTGAAAGAAGTTGAGGGCAAGGTCGGCGCGCTCGTGAAGATCACGGGCTTTGTGCGCTATGCTCTCGGCGAGGGAATCGAGAAGCAGGAAAGCGACTTCGCCGCCGAAGTCGCGGCAGCCAGCGGCAAGAAATAGGCGCCGGAACAGCTCCGGCGCCTTCGCGCCGGGAAGCGGCCCTCGCGAGAGGAGTGCGATTAGCAAATGGCTGAGCCGATCTATCGTCGCGTGGTGGTCAAGCTGTCCGGCGAATATCTCGCGGGCAGCCAGGGCTACGGCATCGACCAGCCCACCGTCGACCGCATCGCCTCCGACCTGATCGCGGCGCAAAAGCTCGGCACCGAAATTGCCGTCGTGATCGGCGGCGGCAATATCGTTCGCGGCGTCGAAGTCTCGTCGCGCGGCGTGTCGCGGCCGACCGGCGACACCATGGGCATGCTCGCGACCGTGATGAACTGTCTGGCGCTGGAATCGGCACTGGAGCGCAAGGGCGCGCCGGCCCGCACCTTGTCCGCCTTCGTCATGCCGGAAATCTGCGAGCTGTTCACGCGCGCTGCAACGCACAAATATCTGGCCGAGGGCCGGATCGTGCTGCTCGGCGGCGGCACCGGCAATCCGTTCTTCACGACCGATACCACAGCCGTCCTGCGCGCCGCCGAGATCGACGCAAAGGCCGTGCTGAAGGCGACCAATGTCGACGGGGTCTACAGCGCCGACCCCAGGAAGGACGCTGCCGCGAAGCGCTTCGACCGGCTGACCCACGCGCAGGCCGTCGAGGGCGGCTACAAGGTGATGGATGCGACCGCATTCGCGCTTGCCCGCGAAACATCGCTGCCTATCATCGTGTTCTCGATCGCCGAGCCCGGTTCGATCGGCGCGATCCTGCGCGGTCAGGGCCGCGGCACCATCGTCGCGGGCTGAACTCGCGAACGCCTCGGCGAGAGGTCTGCAGAAGAGGAGAGCGTTATGTCCACGGGTAAGTTCGACATCAACGAATTGAAGCGCCGCATGCAAGGCGCGACCCAGGCGCTCAAGCACGAACTCGGCGGTTTGCGCACGGGGCGCGCCTCCGCTTCGATGCTGGAGCCGGTGCAGGTCGACGCCTACGGTTCGCACATGCCGCTGAACCAGCTTGCGACGATCAGCGTGCCGGAGCCGCGGCTGATCTCGGTGCAGGTGTGGGACCGCTCGATGGTGAAGGCGGTCGAGAAGGCGATCGTCGATTCCAATCTTGGCCTTTCGCCGGCGACCGAAGGGCAGGTCCTTCGCCTGCGCATTCCGGAGCTCAATGAAGAGCGGCGCAAGGAGCTGGTGAAGGTCGCGCACAAATATGCGGAAGCCGCGAAAGTGGCGGTGCGCCACGTCCGCCGCGACGGTCTCGATACTGTGAAGAAGCTCGAGAAGAACCACGAGATTTCCGAGGACGATCAGACCCGGTTGGCCAACGACGTGCAAAAGGCGACCGACGGAGCGATCGCGGAAGTCGATCAGTTGCTTGCGGCCAAGGAAAAAGAAATCCTCACGGTTTGAAGGACCTGATGATGTCGAATGCCGCCGTCCCAGCGACGCACGTCCGTGACCGGTCTGACGGTCCGCTGCATGTTGCGATCATCATGGATGGCAACGGGCGCTGGGCGGCGGCGCGCGGCCTGCCGCGCGCTGAAGGCCATCGCCGCGGCGTCGACGCGTTGCGCCGCGTGGTGCGTGCGGCGCACGAGCTCGGCATTCTCTACCTCACGATTTTCTCCTTCAGCTCCGAGAACTGGTCGCGGCCGGCGAGCGAAATCGGCGACCTCTTCGGCCTGCTGCGCAGGTTCATCCGCAACGATCTGGCGACACTGCATCGCGATGGCGTCAGGGTGCGCGTGATCGGCGAGCGGGCAGGGCTGGAGCCCGACATCTGCGCACTCTTGAACGAGGCCGAAGAGCTGACCCGCAACAACGACCGCCTCAATCTGGTGGTCGCATTCAATTACGGTTCGCGTCAGGAAATCGCGCGTGCCGCGCAGCGTCTCGCGCGCGAGGTGGCCTCTGGCAAACGCGATCTCGATACGATCGATGCCGACGCGCTCGGTCAGCATCTCGACGCTCCCGACATTCCCGATCCCGACCTGATCATCCGCACCAGCGGCGAACAGCGGCTTTCCAATTTCCTGATGTGGCAGGCGGCCTACAGCGAGCTCGTTTTCGTGCCGATTCACTGGCCGGATTTCGACAAGGCGGCGCTGGAGGGCGCGATCGCCGAATATGCCACTCGCGAGCGCCGGTTCGGCGGACTCGTGGCGAAAACCGGATCGTGACCGAGCAAAAAGCCGCACCGGCGGCTGCCGCCGGACCGGACTCGCGCAATCTCGTCACGCGCGTCGCAGCCGCGCTGGTGCTCGCGCCCATCGCGATTCTGACCGCCTATGCCGGTGGCTGGCTATGGACCGTGCTGGTGACGCTATGTGCGGTCGGGCTGTTTGTCGAATGGCTGACGGTGACCCACACCGCGCGCGACGTGACGCTGATGGTGACCGGTGCGGTCGCCCTGGCGATGGCCGCACCGTTCCTGGCGCTCGCGAGAGTGGAGGCTGCGTTCGTCGTGCTGATGATCGGTCTTGTCGCTGTGGCATTCCGTGCGGCGCAGCCGCGGCACTGGGCGATTGCCGGCTATTTATATGCTGCCGCGGCGCAGTTCTCATCGGTGCTGGTGCGGCTCGACCAGCCGGAGGGACTGGTTGCTCTCGTTCTCGTGCTGCTGGTCGTCTGGTGCACCGATATCGGCGGCTACTTCGCCGGTCGCGCCATCGGGGGTGCGAAACTCTGGCCACAAATCAGCCCGAACAAGACCTGGGCCGGCGCGATCGGCGGGCTCATCGCGAGCCTGATCGTAGCGGGCGGTTTTGCCGTGACCGGATTCGGCAAGACCGGTCCTTTGTTGTTGATCGGGGCCGCCTTATCTGTCGCCTCACAGCTCGGCGATCTGTTCGAGTCCGCGGTCAAGCGCCGCTTTGGAGTCAAGGACTCCAGTCGCATCATTCCCGGCCATGGCGGTCTGATGGACCGCCTGGACGGCTATGTCGCGGCGGTGGTGCTGGCGGCAATTCTCGGAACTTTGCGTGGCGGCGCGGATGGCGTCGGGCGCGCTCTTATGGTTTGGTGAGGCAATGAGTGCCGTTCCATTGCGTAACAACAAGGCCGCGGCCGCGCCCGCCGTCCGCAGCGTCACCGTGCTCGGTGCCACCGGTTCCATCGGCGACAGCACGATGGACCTGCTGCGCGCCGCACGCGATCGTTATCGGGTGGAGGCGCTGACCGGCAACAGCAACGTGCAGGGACTGGCGAAGCTGGCGCGCGAATTCGACGCGCGCTTTGTCGCGGTTGCCGACGCGAGCAAGCTTGGCGCGCTGAAGGAGGCGCTGGCCGGCACGCGCACCGAATGCGGCGCCGGCGAAAGCGCGATCATCGAGGCGGCTGCGCGCCCCGCGGACTGGGTGATGGCCGCGGTGAGCGGTGCGGCGGGCCTGAAGCCGGCGCTCGCGGCGGTCGATCGCGGCGCGACCGTGGCGCTCGCCAACAAGGAATGCCTGGTTTGCGCCGGCGATTTCTTTATGCAGCGCGCGGCCAGGGCCGGAGCCTGCATCCTGCCTGCGGATTCCGAGCACAACGCCCTGTTCCAGGCGCTTCACTCCGGCAATCGCGAAGAGCTGGTGCGCGTCATCATTACCGCCTCCGGCGGCCCGTTCCGGACCTGGGCGGCGGCCGATATCGAACAGGCGACGCTGGCGCAGGCGCTGAAGCATCCGAACTGGAGCATGGGACAGAAGATCACCATCGACTCCGCCACGATGATGAACAAGGGGCTCGAGGTCATCGAAGCTTCGTACCTGTTCGCGCTGGCCCCGGAAGAAATCGACGTGCTGGTGCATCCGCAGTCGATCATCCACGGGATGGTCGAATTTTCCGATTGCTCCGTGGTTGCGCAACTGGGCGCACCCGACATGCGCACGCCGATCGCGCATTGCCTTGGATGGCCTGACCGGATCAAGGGCCCGGCGGCGAAGCTCGACCTCGCCAAGATCGGCCAGCTCACTTTCGAGGCGCCGGACTTCGAGCGGTTTCCGGCGCTGCGCCTTGCTTACGAGGCGCTGCGTACCGGTCGCGGTGCGACAACCGTATTCAACGCCGCCAACGAGGTTGCGGTTGCCGCGTTCATCGCCGGCAAGATCAGGTTTGGCGCCATCGCGCGGCTGGTGGAAGCGACCATCGAAGCCTGGATTCGCTCCGGAAATCTGGCGCCGTTGACCTCTGCCGACGACGCCATTGCCGTTGACCATAACGCGCGAAATAAGGCCGCCTCCCTCTTGCCTCAAATTGCCTTAAAGGCATCCTAGTGGGTTGGGGACGGGGCCGCCGGCTCTGGTTAAGGGGAAGCGGATGTCCGATATTTTTCTTCATAGTTTCAATGCGTTGAGCCACGGGCTCATCGGTTATGCGATCCCCTTCCTATTTGTCCTGACCATTGTCGTTTTCTTCCACGAGCTCGGCCACTTCCTGGTCGCCCGCTGGGCGGGCGTGCGCGTGTTAACTTTTTCGCTCGGCTTCGGCCCGGAATTGATCGGCTTCAACGACCGTCACGGCACGCGCTGGAAGATCTCGGCAGTGCCGCTTGGCGGCTATGTGAAGTTCTTCGGCGACGACACCGAGGCGTCGACGCCTTCGCCGCAAGCGCTTGCCAGCATGACCGACGAGGAGCGCATTGGCAGCTTCCACCACAAGAAGGTCGGGCCGCGCGCTGCGATCGTCGCCGCCGGACCGATCGCCAATTTCCTGCTGGCGATCGTGATCTTCACCGTCATGTTCACCTTCTTCGGCAAGCCTTCAACGACTGCGCGGGTCGACAAGGTCGAGGCCAACAGCGCGGCGGCCGCCGCTGGCTTCCAGGTCGGCGACATCGTGACCTCGATCGACGGCACCAAGATCGAGAGCTTCACCGATATGCAGCGCGTGGTCGCGATCCATGCCGGTGACAGGTTGACCTTCACCGTCAAGCGCGGCGACAGCATCTTGCAGTTGTCGGGCACGCCAGAATTACGGGAAGTGAAAGACCCCTTTGGAAACGTGCATCGGCAAGGGGTGCTCGGCATTACCCGGCAGACCGCGGCCGGCGATGTGCTGACCGAACGCGTCGATCCCGCGACCGCTCTTTGGCTTGGCGTCAAGGAGACCTGGTTCGTGATCGAGCGGACGCTGTCCTATATCGGCGGGATCTTCACCGGGCGGGAGGCGGCGGATCAGGTCGGCGGTCCGCTGCGGATCGCGCAGATCTCTGGCCAGGTCGCAACTCTGGGAATTATCCCGTTGCTGAACCTGGCGGCGGTGCTGTCGATCTCGATCGGGCTCTTGAACCTGTTCCCGGTCCCGCTGCTCGATGGCGGTCACCTTTTGTTCTATGGGGTGGAGGCCGTTCGCGGCCGTCCGCTGTCGGAGCGGGCGCAGGAGATGGGATTCCGAATCGGGCTGGGTCTGGTGCTGATGTTGATGGTTTTCGCGACCTATAACGACATCCTGCATCTGGCTGCATCGTGAGAAGGCTTTTTTGTGACGTTGCCCATCAGCAACGTCTTGGAATGAAAATGGAATTAGCCTGCGATGTTAAGTTTGCCGCCCCCCGCGAATTAGCTACAAGCGGGGTCGCACATGGGAATCTGCCGGCCCGCGGGGGCTGCGACCGGCATTCGGGATGACGAGGGCGCGTAGCGCATGAAGTTTGGAATGCGAGTCCGGGGCGGCTTGTTTGCAGCCCTGATCATGTTTGCGCTGCCGGTGGCTGGCTCGCTGGCCGCTATGCTTTTGCCTTCGCCGGCCCGCGCCCAGACCCTGAGTTCCATCGAGGTAGTCGGGAACCGGCGCGTCGAGATCGACACCATCCGTTCCTATTTCAAGCCGGGACCGGGCGGCAAGCTGGACGGCCCCGCCATCGACGACGGCCTGAAGTCGCTGATCGAAACCGGGTTGTTCTCCGATGTGAGGATCAGCCGCGCCGGGCCGCGCATCATCGTGACCGTCGTGGAAAACCCGGTGATCAATCGTGTTGCCTTCGAGGGCAACAAGAAGGTCAAGGACGAGCAGCTTTCGGCCGAAATCCAGTCCAAGCCGCGCGGCACGCTGTCGCGGCCGATGGTGCAATCCGATGCCCAGCGCATCGCCGAGATCTACCGGCGGTCGGGCCGCTACGACGTGCGCGTCACGCCGGAGATCATCGAGCAGCCCAACAACCGCGTCGATCTCGTCTTCACCATCGTCGAAGGCGTCAAGACCGGCGTGAGGTCGATCGAGTTTGTCGGCAACAACTTCTATTCGTCATATCGTCTCAAGGACATCATCAAGACCCGCGAGTCGAATCTCCTGAGTTTCCTCGGGGGCAACGACGTGTATGACCCCGACCGCGTCGAAGTCGACCGCGACCTGATACGCCGCTACTATCTGAAACACGGTTTTGCCGACGTGCAGGT
>Ga0210410_10004255_pt1 | contig 12562 bp, 10 predicted proteins | sample IncBWC4MmetaG_FD_161058 | JGI IMG/M metagenome (GOLD analysis project Ga0210410, IMG submission 161058) | Forest soil microbial communities from Barre Woods Harvard Forest LTER site, Petersham, Massachusetts, United States - Inc-BW-C-4-M | ecosystem: Environmental > Terrestrial > Soil >... | reverse complement strand
CGAGACCACGTTGGGCGACATCATCGCGGTCGCCGGCGTCGAAGGCATCACAATTGGCGAGACCATCACCGATGCCGAGAATCCTTCCCCGCTTCCCCATATCGCGATTGATGAGCCCACCATCGCCATGCTGTTCACGGTGAATACGTCGCCCTTCGCCGGCCGCGAGGGCACGTACGTTACTTCCAGAAATCTCCGCGAACGCCTGCAGAAGGAACTGCTAACCAACGTTTCCTTACGCGTAGAGGACACCGAAAGCACGGATTCGTTCGTCGTAATGGGACGTGGCAAGTTACAGCTTTCCATCCTGATTGAAATGATGCGACGCGAAGGTTTCGAGCTCATGGTTGGCAAGCCGGAGATCGTCACCAAGCGGTTGGACGGCAAGCTCATGGAACCGATCGAGAAGCTGACCGTCGACGTACCAGAAGAGTTTGTCGGCGTGGTAATGGAACAGCTGGGCGTGCGCAAGAGCGAAGTCCTCAACATGCACAATCATGGCTACGGGCGGGTGCGCATCGAGTTCCGTGTCCCCAGCCGTGGACTGATCGGACTACGCAGCCAGTTGCTCACCGACACCCGCGGCACCATCGTCATGAACTCTCTCTTCGATGGCTACATCGAGTGGCAGGGCGAAATTCCGCATCGCCTGACCGGTGCACTCGTATCCGACCGTGCCGGAGTGACCACGCCGTATGCTCTTTACAACTTGCAGGAGCGCGGCGAACTTTTTGTCGGCCCCACCATCGATGTGTATGAAGGCATGATCGTCGGGGAGAACGCTAAAGACAACGACCTCGACGTCAATGTCGTGCGCGAGAAGAAGCTGACCAACATGCGTTCTTCTACGTCCGACATGGCGATCCGCCTGGTTCCCTTCCGCAACTTGAACCTGGAACAGGCCATCGAGTTCATCACCGACGACGAATATGTCGAAGTGACTCCAAAGTCTCTCCGCCTGCGCAAGAAAGTCCTGCAGTTCAACAAGCGAAAACGAAGTTCAATGGTAGCGGTAGAAGACGAGTAATACGCGGTGGTCCTCTACGGCTGTCATCCTGAGCGGAGTGGTTGCTTCGCAACGCGAAGCAACTGCGAAGTCGAAGGACCCCTATCTGTTCCACGGACGCCTAAGTTCGTGATATTTACAATCGCGCCCTCCCGGCCAGCGGCCATGAACATGTAGGGGTCCTTCAACTCCATCCACGCGTTCGCAAACGAACGCAGGGATTCCACTCAGGATGACGATGTGCTGGCGCCGGATTGTATACTCGACTCGAACATGCCCGAGCCCGACGAAAAGCGGCTCAAGATGTATCTCGTCCCCTGCAGTTGCGGGACCACGTTTGTGGTTTCCGAAAACTACGATCGTCAGGGAACGGCCTGGACCCGCTATCTGAAGTGTCCCAGTTGCGGTAAACGGCATGACCCAAAAAATCGCCCGTTGCAACTCGGCTATCAGCGCGCAGGATACTGGACGGTTGACGAGTGCTGACGGGCTCGATCATGGACCTCAAGTAAAAGATCGCCTTCTTCGCGTACTTCGCGGATTCCTTTGCGTCCTTTGCGGTTAAGGATCCTGATCGCCGAACATCGCCATATGAGCGTGTTCGTCTCTACCAGAGCGGGCCGTACAGCGTCCCACGGAATAACTTCCCATCCCTAAAAGACCTGCTATACTTCCCCACGCATTTGACTGTTCATCTGCTCCGGCTGTAAGACGGCCAACCAGCCTTTGCTTCTCCGCCGAAGTCAGTCACACTCAGATAGCTCAACTAGAGGCAATTCGCTTGAAGAATATTTTCGTGGGGAACCTCGACTTCAATACTTCAGAGGAAGAGCTGCGGCAGATGTTCGAGGCGCACGGGCAGGTAGATCGCGTCAGTATCATGACCGACCGGGACACCGGCCGCTCGCGCGGTTTCGGTTTTGTGGAGATGACCAACGCGGAAGAGGGAGACAAAGCAATTGCGGCCCTGAACGGCACCCAGGTGGGCGGGCGCACGCTGAACGTCAACGAGGCGCGCCCCAAGGTGGAGCGGGGCGGCGGTGGCGGCAGGGACCGCGGTGGTCGCGGCGGCGGCGGCGGTGGTGGTGGCCGAGGCCGCTACTAATTCGCACCACGACTTCTCAATCCCAGAGCCAGACCGGGCTGCGCGGTAAAGCAATCGGCCCTCAATGGAGGCCGGGCGTCCCCGCCCGGGCCGGACGGGCGAGATGCCCGTCCTCCATTGATTATCTCTACCGCGTCAAAATAACTCGAGACCGTTCCGTTTAACTCTCTCGATCGTTTGTCTCGATCCGTCTTGGCCCGATTGAAGGCCACCGCCCTGGGATGTAGACTGATTTCAGCGCGCCCGTAGCTCAGATGGATAGAGCGATTGCCTCCGGAGCAATAGGTCGGGAGTTCGAATCTCTCCGGGCGCACCAGATTTCATCTTTTCCTTCAACAACTTCTGGCATTCTGCCGTCGGCGGAAATCTGATGGTTTAGGGACTGGCCCAGAATTGTGCCTACCCAGCCGAGACATGGCCGCGAATATCGTGCCCTCTGAGGAGTGAACGGCCTCCTGCACGCTAATATTTGGTTGACAGCGGGAGCATGCGCGCAGAATCGCCATATGCAGTTTCACCGCCGCGTATAGTATGTCTTAAGATGCAAGGTTCTTGGCCCTGGGTACGCATTGGGTTTTGGGTCTGCACTGCGATTTCCGTTGCTGTAGTACTTCGGCGCGCGGTTGCACTCATACACCCACCGCAATCTGCGCCCCCGCAATTAGCTGCACTCGACGCCACTTTTGCTTCGCATGCGGCTCTCACCTTGGCGCATATTCTTCCCGCATTGACTTTTGTCGTGCTGGCTCCGTTTCTATATTTTCGACGGTTCGCCGGTGTGGCCTGGCCGAAACGCCTTCTGTTTCCTCTCGGGGCGGTTGTGGGTGTTACTGCCTATGCGATGAGCAATTATTCCATCGGCGGCTGGGTGGAACGTTCTGCGGTTCTACTTTTTAACAGTCTCTTCCTGTTCTCGCTATTTCGTGCATGGTGCCTGCGTCGCGAACCAGCACCGAATTTGCGATGGCTAACGCGCGCAATTGCAATCCTTCTCGGCATTGCAACTACCCGCCCGGTGATGGGCATATTCTTCGCCACCAGTCCACTGACCCATCTTGCGCCGAAGCAGTTCTTTGGCCTCGCGTTCTGGATCGGTTTCACCATCAATACGGCGGTTGTCGAACTCTGGCTTCACTCGAAAGGAGGGCAATCTCAAATCGAAAGGATAGCGATTCGAGCGGCCTTGTGACCCTCTGGGCGCCTAGACATCACATTGTGGATCGTTCATGCCTCACGGTTCGAGATGATTGCTTTTCTATTCCTCTGCCATTCGCTCAGGTTCAAGACCTGTGCAAGATTCATCTGCTCTTTGGCGTGGGAGGGATTCGGATTGGGGTCGAAGATGGTTAGCTGAACCACATATAAGCCCGGACACAGTCTTTGGTGACACCAAGACCCTCCTCGTATAACAACCCCTGGATCCTTGACCTGGCCCCCCGCGATCAGGAACGTGCTCGACTGCTTTTCGGTATCAGTGGGCTGGTAATTACACTCACATCAGGGGAAGAACCGATGGTGGGATGGAGAGTCTTTAGCCGCAAGTCACAAGCGCCGCAAAAGGTAACCACAGGCCGCTTCGAGATCGAGCGCGACGGAAAAGTAGCCTACCTCGAATACACCATGACGGGAAATGTGCTCGCACTAATCCATACCGAGGTTCCCGACGAATTGCGTGGTCTGGGACTGGCGTCTTCTTTGTCGGAGACTGCGCTCCAGTACGCGCGAGAAAACAAATTGAAGGTCGACGTGATTTGCCCTTCGGTACACGACTTCATCGCGAAACATCCGGAGTATTCAGACCTGGTCTTGCGTTGACAATCAGGCGAGTGTGCATTAGCCTCCGAGACGCTTGCAAATCCATCCTCGCTGCGTCCAAATGCAGCTTCCGTATTCCCATTTTTTGATAAGCTCTCCTCGCGCCATACCCTGCTTGATAAGATCGACGCGCAAAAACGGACCGGAGATCCACGCCAAATATGCTTAATCGCCGAAGCTTCATCATCGCCAGCGGACTTACTGCCCTCGCCTCAACCAGAGTGCTCGGTGCAAACGATACTGTCCGCGTAGGAGTCATCGGAGCCGGCGGCCGAATGCGCAACCTGCTCGATGCTGCCGACAAGGTGGGCCCTTACCAGATCGTGGCCGTGAGCGACGTCTATGCGCCGCACCGCGATGCCGTAAAGGAACGGTCCAACGGTGTCGCGACTACACACCTGGATTATCGTGAAGTGCTCGCGCAGGACATTGATGCGGTTTTCATCGCGTCGCCAGACCACTGGCACGTTCGCATGGCGGTCGATGCCCTGGCGGCCGGCAAAGACGTCTACCTGGAGAAGCCTGTCACCCACACGATTGACGAAGGCGCGACGCTCACCCGAGCGGTTCGTTCCGGCAAACAGATTCTGCAGTGCGGCATGCAGCAGCGCAGCTGGACTCACTTTCGCGATGCTGTCAACATGATTCAGGGTGGCAGTCTTGGGCGCATCACCCAGGTGCGAACCTACTGGTGGCAGAACTATAACCGGAACTGGGTGCCCAAGCCCATCGACGCACAGGCGCTCGATTGGAAGCTTTGGCTCGGATCCGCTCCGGACCAGCCCTTCAGCGTGGAAAAATATAACCATTGGCGCTGGTTCTGGAATTTTGGTGGCGGCGCCATGACCGATCTCTTCTCTCACTGGATCGATGTAGTCCACTGGGCCATGAAAACTGACCAAGCACGTGAGGCGCATATGCTTGGGGACAAGTATGTTTTCGACCAGTGGGAATGTCCTGACACCATCCAGGCGGCCTTCCGCTATCCCGGGTTTGATGTGGTGTATGAGGGTATGATGAGCTCCTCCATCGACGGTGGCGGCCTGGAGTTCCGCGGAATGGACGCAACCTTGAAGATCGATCGCAGCGGCTTCGCCATTTATCGCGAGGGCGTCCAAGGCGGGGAAAATCCGGTTCTGACTGAACACAGCTTCCGCGACGGCACCATCTCACATATGGAAAATTTCTTCGAGTGCATTAAGACGCGCAAAGAGCCGACTGCACCAGTTGAGGCCGGGGTCGCCGCCGCACGTGCGGGACATCTGGGCAACCTAGCCTATCACCACGGTGGTCAGTGTACATGGCCACCGAAGGTCTAGTAACAGAAGGGTGCCCGTCCAAGCTCTGCTTGGGCGGGGTGTTGATGTTTGTAGCCTAGTCACTTCCACGTATTCACCGGCACGCAAGCTAAAAAAAATTCCGGACGCGATGATCTACCCGCTTTTACGAACCTCTCGCCCAAGCGAAGCGTAGACGGCGCACCTCGAGAGTTGCCTCAATCTACTGTCCCTCGCCCAGCTCACGAATCCAAATATTACGGAAGCGCACCGGGTTGCCGTGGTCCTGCAGACCAAGCGGCAGCTTGTCAGGCGTCGGCTTGTAGGGAGGCCTCACGTGGTGGCCCGTGGGGCCCGAGAGTTCCACGTTGTCCTGCACCAGCACTCCGTTATGCAGAACAGTCACCCGCGCCGGGCGCAAAACCTTGCCATCTTTGTCGAAATGCGGACCGTGAAAAATGATGTCATACGCCTGCCACTGTCCCGGCGCGCGCGAGGCATTCACCTGCGGGGGAAATTGGGCGTATACCGCCGAGGCCTGGCCGTCGGCGTAGGTCTTGCTCTGATACGAATCCAGCACCTGGATTTCGTAAAGGCCCATCAAGAACACACCACTGTTGCCGCGTTCTTGATCCTCGCCAACCGGTGGCACAGGCTCCGCGAACTCCACATGCAATTGGCAGTCGCCGAAAGATTGGCGCGTGTGGATGCCTCCGCTGTGAGGCACCACTTCCATGTAGCTGTCCGAAACCTTCCACTTCGCCGGCTGGCCATCTTCGGTCGTCCACTGGGAAAGATCCTTGCCGTCGAATAGAACAACGGCATCGGATGGAGGGCGCCCCTCCGTATCCTGCGTGCTCGCAGTGCCAGGCACGATCACGGGGGGCAATGGACGGTCCTTGTCGTTTGGCTTCCAGCGCGGATCCACTTGCGCCATGGAAAGCTGCGCCAGGCAAAGGGCGAATGCTATCGCAGAGAGAATCACTCTCATTGGCAGTACCTCGCTGCCCAAGATACACGAGATCGCAGAATCGCGACGGACTCGTGCTGGGCTAATCAGGTCGGGAGGTCGAATCTGGCCGGCGCGGCCGAGATTCGTCCCTCCCCCTTATCAGCAAACAGCTACTCTACTTCGTATTCAGCTGATCAAGCCTCCATGGTGACGGTCGCGTCCTCCGGATAACCCTTCAGGCCGAACTCTGGAATATCCAGACCTTCGAGTTCTACTTCCGGAGCTACCCGCATACTCTTGACCTTATTCACTAACGCGAAAACCACATAGGTCGCGCCAAACGCCCAAACCGCACATATGGTTGCTCCCATCAGCTGGGTAAGAAACTGTCGCGAGTCCCCATGAAACAGACCTGTGACACCCTGACCGGCATGTCCCAAGTAGGAGGACGTGCCCACTCCGTTCCAGCCGGCACCGTAGGTGCCGTCCGCGAAGAGCCCGACGCAAACCGCACCTAGCCAGCCACAGTAGCCATGCACCGAGATTGCTCCGCAAGGATCGTCGATTTTGACCACTCGATCATTGAAAAGAACGCCCAGACAAACCAATACGCCAGCCAGAATGCCGATGATCACAGCGGAGTTCGGAGAGACAAAGGCGCAAGGAGCTGTGATGGCAACCAGGCCAGCCAGCATCCCGTTGCAGGCCATGGTGATGTCAGGTTTGCCGAATATGAAGTACCAGAGGAACATCGCAGCCGCTGATCCCGCCACCGCCGCGAGATTCGTATTCACAGCGATGACCGAGATACGAAGGTCGGAAGCCCCCAGCGTTGAACCGGGATTGAAGCCCATCCAGCCAAAGAGCAGAATGAAAGTTCCAGTAACCACGTAGACCAGGTTATGCGCCGGAAAGACTTTCACTTTTCCGTCGGGCCCATACTTACCCAGACGCGGGCCTAACACCACAGACAAGGCCATGGCGGCAAACCCTCCCACGGCGTGGACCACCGTCGACCCGGCGAAGTCCACGTACCCGTGGCCAAGATTCATTGTCGTGCCCAGCTGCGACATCCAGCCACCACCCCAAACCCAACAGCCGAAAACGGGATAGAGAATGGCTCCCATGAAGAGTTCAGCGAGCAGAAACGACCAGAAAGTGATCCGCTCGCAGATGGCGCCGACAATGATGTAACCGGCCGTCTCCATGAAAACAACTTCAAACAACGTCAGGCAGAGACTACCCGCATCGTAGCCGGGGCCGGAAAGGAAAAAGCCCTTGCCTCCCAGGAATCCCCACAGGCCGCTACCCAGCAGGAAGTGATTGAGCGTCGGAGTGCCGCCAAGATTTGCCGGTGCAGCATTGATGGCCACGGCGCCAAACTGAAAGGCGTATCCCACAGCGTAGTAGGCGAGGAAAGCGAAGACATACGCCGCAAAGTTCAGCATCATCAGATGGGCGGCATTTTTCTTGCGCACCAGTCCGCAGGTCAGTAAGGCAAAACCCGCCTGCATGAACAGCACCAGATATCCGGTGAGTAGGGTCCAGGAGAAGTTAGTAGCTATACGGACGTGGCCCAAATTATCAGCCAGCTTCCCGGCCAGCGGCTCTTTCGCTAGCTGGGCCTGGAAGTCGTCGTAATCTTTCTTTTTCTGGGCGTAGTCCGGCGCACTCGGATCGGGCGGCGCTGGAACTACAAAGGGATTGCCCGCCGCATCGGTGGTTGTGGTTCTGTCTCCGGTGGCCGTGCCCGAGGGATCGGGCGCCGGTTCGTCCGCGAAACAGGGGGTTAACAGACTGCCAAGTATTACGGCCGCCACCAGCAGAACTGAGTAGCGCGAAAACAGCGACCTTCGCAACCGCCTCACCGCAGCTTGTGCGGTGGTCCCCGCTTTTCCGTGTTCCATCTCTTCCTCCTGATAGTTTTCTCCCCTGGACCAGCGAAAATTCTGAGTGCTGCCTATGTCGAAAAATTGCGGGCTTCGTCGAAATGACGGATGTTGCGGTATGCGCTAGAGAGCTGCTTTGTCGATTTCCCCGGTGCGTATTCGCACCACTTCGTCAACGGGCGTGACAAAAATCTTTCCATCGCCAATTCTTCCGGTGCGCGCCCCGCCCACGATGGCGTCCAGAATCCCCTCCACCTGGTCTTCGTGGGCCACAATGGTCAGTAGCAGCTTGGGATGAAAGTCCACCTTGTACTCGCATCCCCGATAAAACTCGCTGTGGCCTTTCTGCCGCCCGAAACCGATTACTTCGGTGAGCGTAAGCCCTTCCACGCCGATGTTGGTGAGGCGCTCCCGCACCTCGTCCAGACTCCCCTGCCGGATTACGGCATCGATCCGTTTCATTTTGGTTCCTTCCTGGCCCGGCGCCACTCTCTTGGGCCATGATTTGAAATTGATCTGCATAAAAAGTGCATAAGAAAGTCATAAAAAAACCGTAAAGAACACCCGAAAAACCACCCGGCCACGGAAACGACTTCGCCCGATTGAAAGCCGGAAAGGTTCTGGAAATTGCGACGGCTGGAAGAAGCTAAGATCAGCCTTGATTACCGGGATTGGTGACTATAGTCATCTTGTTCGGAATGACTTCCTGCTTCATCTTGTAGAGGCATCACCAAGATCTCGCGGGAAATATTTCTATCCTATGGGCGACCCCAAGTATTCCGGCACAGGTGCGGATTGGACACAGCTTCTGACCGATCCCGCCCTGGTGAGCCATCTCGGAGAGTTGCTACAGGTTTATCGCGATACTCCGCCCGAGCAACGGGACCAGGCGTTGCTCCAGGCGATGCGCAACATCAAGGGTGGTACGGGAAAGGTGGTTACCGTAGCGAAGGCCGCCGCAGCTGCCCAGGCACAGCCTGCCGCAGCCGCGCAGCCAAGCCCAGCGGCTCCGGTTGCGACCAGCCCGGCCGCAAGTCCACCATTTGAACCGGACATCTTTACTCCCACATGGGGCCAGGATCGCCGTCGCCATGCCCGTCTGAGGTGTTTCGTCGCGGTGGAGTTGCGTTTGGGTGACTCGGGAGTCCCCATCTGGGGAAATTTATCCAATACCAGCATTGGCGGGTGCTTCGTCGAGACCGCCACACCCGTGCCATCCGGCGTAAGCGTCGAAATCGGTCTTTGGCTGGCTAACGGAAAGATCTGGATAAAAGGGCTAATCCTGACCGGGATTGTCACCAAGAGCAGTCCCTCTTTCGGCGTGCGCATCAAGTTTTCCGAACTGGAAGCCACGGAACGCGAAAACCTGCGCCACTTTCTCAAGTTTGTCGAGAGCACGACCAAGGGCTACAACAGCGAGCACAGCTACCTTGCCCGACTGAAGCGTTAGCTGATTCAATTCAGCTAAATCTCTGTAAATACTAGGCATTCACAAGACATCCACGCGCGCTGGCAAAGCGCGCCGTCGCCGCTCTGCACCCCAAGAGGTGAGGCCCCCCGCAGCTCTTAGCCAACGTGAACAATCCTGCAAGCAAGGTTCGAGAGAAGTTGGTAGACTGCATCAACAGAACGGGGTTTCCGGTTTCTTAAGCGGTTATTAAGGAATCGTGCACCTTCCACGTGCGTCGGCGAAGGCGTAACCTCCCAAGCGGAGACTCATTCATGGTAGCGACTGAGCAGACTTTAGCGACCGGCAAGCAGCTGGATACGCTGTGCATTAACACCATCCGCACCCTGGCGATCGATGGCGTACAACAGGCGAATTCCGGACACCCGGGTGCGCCCATGGGCCTGGCGCCCGTCACCTACAGCCTTTGGCAACAGTTCCTGCGCTACGATCCCGAAAATCCGACATGGCCTAATCGCGACCGCTTCATCCTGTCGAACGGCCACGCCTCCATGCTGCTGTACGCGATGTTGTATGTGTCACAGGTGCGGGGCGTGAATCCCGAAGGCGAGCGCCTCGGTGAATTCGCGGTCTCGATGGATGACCTCAAGCATTTTCGCCAGCTCGACAGCAAGACTCCGGGACATCCCGAGTATCGCTGGACTGCGGGCGTGGAAACTACCACCGGCCCGCTGGGCCAGGGCGTGGGAAACAGCGTCGGCGTGGCAATTGCTGGCAAGTGGCTGGGCGCGCACTTCAATCAACCCGGTTTTGAGATCTTTGACTACAACGTGTACACGCTGTGCGGCGATGGCGATCTGATGGAAGGCGTTGGCAGCGAGGCCGCATCGCTGGCCGGCCATCTGAAGCTTTCCAATCTTTGCTGGATATATGACGAGAATCACGTCACGCTAGATGGCTTGGCGAACGTGTCATTCACCGAGGATGTGGGCAAGCGATTCGAAGGCTACGGCTGGAACGTGGAACACGTCACCGATGCGAATGATCTGAATGCGCTGGCCCAGGCTTACAACGGCTTCCTGAACACTAAAGACCGCCCCACTCTGATCCGCGTGAACAGCCACATCGGCTACGGATCGCCGCACAAGCAGGACACCAGCGCCGCCCACGGCGAGCCTCTGGGAGAAGAAGAAGTCCGGCTGGTAAAGAAATTCTACGGCTGGCCCGAGGACGCGAAATTTCTGGTCCCGGACGGCGTGCTGGACAATTTCAAGAACGGAATTGGTAAGCGCGGGGGTGAGTTGCGGCAGAAGTGGGACACACTGTTCGCCGAGTACGGGAAAAAATTCCCCGACTTCGCGAAGCAGGTCACCCAGATGCAACGCCGCGAGCTGCCTGACGGATGGGACAAGAAGCTGCCAACCTTCCCGGCAGATGCAAAGGGCGTGGCTACTCGCGAGAGTTCAGGAAACGTCTTGAACGCGGTTGCCGAGGGTGTTCCCTGGCTGGTAGGTGGATCGGCCGACTTGGCGGGTTCCGATCGGACAAGGTTGAAGTTTGCCGGCGCCGGTGATTTCCAGGCTGGCAGCTATGGCGGACGCAATTTGCATTTCGGCGTCCGGGAACACGGCATGGCGGCGGCTCTGAACGGCATGGCAGTTTCGAAGATCCGGCCGTTTGGCGGTACCTTCTTTAATTTCAGCGACTACAACAAGCCGTCGATACGGCTGGCCGCGTTGATGGAAATTCCCACAATCTTTATCTTCACCCACGATTCGATTGGCCTCGGTGAAGACGGTCCCACGCACCAACCCATCGAACAGTTGGCCGGGCTGCGTGCCATGCCCGGGCTTATGCTGATGCGCCCGGCTGACGCCAACGAAGTCGTCGAAGCCTGGAAAGTGATTATGAAGTTGCAGCATGAACCTGCGCTTCTGGTGCTAAGCCGCCAGGCCGTCCCCACCTTCGACCGCTCGAAATATGGCGCCGCGTCAGGTGTCGCCCAGGGAGGATACATCCTCGCAGATGCGCCCGACGGCAAGCCGGAGGTCATCTTGATGGGTACGGGCACGGAGGTTTCACTGTGCGTCAGTGCCTATGAGCAACTTAAGGCTGAGGGCGTCAAGGCCCGGGTCGTGAGCATCCCTTCGTGGAATCTTTTTGATCAGCAGAGCGACGACTACAAGAACAAGGTTCTGCCACCGGACGTGAAAGCGCGGGTAGCAGTGGAGCAGGCCGCCACGTTTGGCTGGTCGCAATACGTTGGCCCAACTGGCATAGTAGTAGGGATGCGCCGATTTGGTGCTTCAGCGCCTATCAAGGACTTGCAGAAAAAGTTCGGGTTCACCACCGAGAACGTTGTCGCGATGGCCCGAAAAGCAATGGGAAAATAAATGCAGTCGTCAGTCATCGGTCGTCAGTCGTCAGCGCAGGTTTTGCTGAAGACCGACGACTGACGACCGACGACAAGAAAAGAGGATTTATGCAGCCAGTAGGAGTTCTCGACACCGCCAAAGCTACCAACCCCTTGAAAGACCTTCTCAAGTTCGGCCAGTCGGTTTGGCTGGACTACATCCGCCGCGACCTGCTCACCAGCGGCGAACTGAAGCGCCTGATAGAGGAAGATGGGCTTCGCGGCATGACTTCGAACCCGACCATCTTCGAAAAGGCGATTACGGGCGGCAAGCTGTACGACGATTTGCTGAACTCCTTGAAATCGCGGACCGATCTCGACGCCAAGGGGCGATTCGAGATTCTCGCCATTCGTGACATCCAGGATGCCGCTGACATTCTGCGGCCGGTGTACGACAGCTCGAAACGGCGCGACGGATACGTCAGCCTCGAAGTGTCGCCCTACCTCGCCCGCGACACCAAAGGCTCGCTCGAGGAAGCGCGAAGGCTATGGAAGGCTGTCGGGCGCGAGAATGTAATGATCAAAATTCCCGGCACCGCCGAGGGCCTCCCCGCTATCCAGCAGGCTCTAAGCGAAGGCATCAACATCAACGTGACGTTGCTGTTCGCGCAAGAAGTTTACGTCAAGGTGGCGGAAGCCTACATCGCGGGCCTGGAGCAATTTGGCAGCAACGGTGGAGACGTGGGCCGGATGGCCA
>Ga0210410_10004254_pt1 | contig 12564 bp, 8 predicted proteins | sample IncBWC4MmetaG_FD_161058 | JGI IMG/M metagenome (GOLD analysis project Ga0210410, IMG submission 161058) | Forest soil microbial communities from Barre Woods Harvard Forest LTER site, Petersham, Massachusetts, United States - Inc-BW-C-4-M | ecosystem: Environmental > Terrestrial > Soil >... | reverse complement strand
CTGAGGCCCTTGAAATGCAATGTGAAGGTTTTCTGTGAGCCAGCTTCTTCCGGCAGGAACAGATTCCAGACTGCCAGGACAAGCGCGTCGTTTTTGTTGCGAGTAACCAGCGCGGAGTCCGAGTTGACATCCAGCCGCGTGTCACCTAGCTGATGAAGTAGCGCAAAGTCATTGAAGGCGGCCTTGGGGATGCTGCGTTCGGCGAGCAGGCCGAAGCCGCCGTAGAACGGAGTTTTCACGATGCCCTGTTCTTCAAAAACGTCTGAGAACGTCCAGTAGCTCATCATCGCGGTGAGGCCGTCGCATTGGCGGATGGTGTCCGCCATCCACGGACCCATGAAGGCCGTGTCGGTAACCTCGGGCTCATTTTTGTAGCTGGCGTTGAACTCACTCCAGATGAGCGGCATGTTCGGGAAAGCTGACGCGGCGATCTGATCATGAACTTTTTTGACGGCGCGGCAGACCATCTGCGTTCGTGGAATAATCTCGTGTGTGCCGAAGACGTCTTCAGCCCTGTCGTTCCCATAGACGTGGGTTGAAGCGAAGTCCACCGGAACGTTTTTCTCTTTGCAATGCGCCAGGAAGCGGTCCACCCAGGCAGCCTGGGCCGTGGCCGGGCCACCCACGCGGAGGCGCGGGCTCACGCGTTTGACCGCGCGCGCGGCGCGATCGTAGAGCTCGTAGTACGTGCTTTCTTTCGGATCGCCGGCCCAGAAATCAATGTTCGGCTCGTTCCAGACTTCGAAATACCACTGCGCGACTTCGTCCTCGCCGTAGCGGGTGACGAGATGGTGGACGAAACTCTCGACGAGCTGCTCCCACTTGCCCCAATCTTTGGGAGGAGTGACGTTCTGCTTGTACCAGAATGGATGGAGCGCGTTCGGATCGGAGGAGAGCTTTTTGGGCATGAAGCTCAACTCGATGAACGGACGGACGTGATTCTCGAGCAAGCCGTCGTAGATCTGGTCCACGTAGGAAAAGTTGTAGATGGGCTTACCGTCTTTGTCCTCGTCGTACAGGCCGACCTCGTCGTGGAAAATCGCGTGAAAGCGCACATATTCAAAGCCGGTGATGCGCTTGGTTTCACGAAGATCGTTGCGGTAGCTCTCGCGCAGCGTGACGATGCCGCGCTCGGATCCGAACATTTTTTCCCAGAAATGAGGAAACGGATGCGACGGAGCGTTGGCGTCAATTTCGATTGTTTGCGATGGAGCAGCAGATTGCGCTCCAAGCGTGCTCACTCGCAGAGCGGCTGCGGCAATGAGCAGCGCGACGCGGAAAGTGTTTGTGGGAAAACCCAGGCAGCGCATCGCAAATCTCCTGAAGATATTGAGGAGGTGTGCTAGGGGCGAAGAATTACCGCCCCTAACGCCACTTCAGAGCTCAACTAGAAACTGAAGCGAGCCCCCAGCGTGACGACGCGGGCGGCAAGAGCAGCCTGAATCGTGCCGAAGTTTGAGTCGCTAACGTTGTTCGAGATTCGGGTCGGGTCGAGGTTCAGATTGTTGAACAGGTTGTAGGCATCGACTCGCAACTCAACCCTGGCGCTTTCACCCAGGACAGGTGCTTTTGGCAAGCCAAAGGCCTTCGCCAGCGTCAAGTCCACGCCCTTATATCCGGGGAGTGTGAACGAATTGCGATGGACGCCAGGGGACGGGGGAAGTGTCGTGCCGAAGAAAGCAGGGTATGGAGGTGTCGGTGAGAAATACGCCGGGCCACCCTTGGGAAAGTTCGAGTTCGCAACCGTCTTGAATGCGTCGTTGCTGGTGCTGCTACCCGCGCCGCCCAGGAACGCGACGGGGAACAGCGACCCGTAGCCGCATGATCCGCAATAGGTGTTTCCGTTAGTGACGTTTATCATTGGAGTCCACGGGAATCCAGAGTGAAGATTGAAGATGCCGCTGAGCGACCAGCCACCGGCGATCTTTTCCAGCCAAGCGTTGCTGCCGTGAAAGAAGACCGGCTGCCATATGCCAAAAAGCTTAAATGCCTTGCCTACGTTGTAGTCGCAGCGCCCGTAATCCAAGTCATGGTTGAACGGGTAAGGCTGCTCCGAAAATGGTGCGGAACTGGTGTCCATGCACTTCGCCCAGGTGAATTGAGCATCGGCCTGGAACTGGTGCGAGAAATCATGCTTTAGTTCCGCGAGCATGGCATTGTAGTTAGCCTGGCCGGAAACGCCCCATAAGTTACCACCGCCAATCTGCGGGTTGGAGGCGAAACCTTTGGTAGCGGGGACGGCAAGCGGGTTCTCATGAAAGAAGGTGTTGCGCGAGAGGCTTCCCTGATATCCCAACGAAGCAACGAATTGGTGCCCCAGATCGTATTGGGCATCCAGCGAGTAGTGATGGACAAGCACGCTGGGCAGGGTATTAGGGAAGATTTGGACGTTGACGGAGCCCGTTGTTGGGAGCCCATTCGAGCCAAATGTTGAAATCGCGTTGGGGTTCGCCGGATAGCCATTAAGGTTGCGCGGATCGGACGAAAGGGCGTACACAATGCCGCACTTGTTAGAGGGCTGGCCCTGCGCGCACGTCGAAGGGTTGTTAAATTGGAACACCGGGGACACCGCCAACCCTGGATTTCCAACAATGTTGGCAGAAATGGCGATTTGCTCCCCGCTGTAACTGATACCGTAGCCACCGCGAATTACCAAACGGCCTTGGAACCCATGGCCTAACAGCGAAGTCGGGCTCCAGGCAAAACCGATCTGGGGTCCGAAGTTGTTCTTCTGGGCGTTCCAGGAGTTGTCCTTCCGTACGACCAGCCCCGTCAGGTAATTCGCCCCATCGCCGGGGACGGCGCGGAACATATTGTTCTGTTTTGAGTACAATGGACCAAAGTAGGACCAGCGGAGACCAAGATTGAGAGTCAGGTTCGGGCGAAGTTTGAAATCATCCTGAACGAAGAAGCCCAAGATGTTCTCGCGCTGGTCTTGGCGCTGAGTCGTCGGGAACCCAGTCTTAGGATCGAAGGTACGGCAGCAGCCATCCCCTTCTTGCTTCGGCGCATCATTTAGGAAGTCCCACAGGTTGAAGAAGCTGTAGATTGGCTGGCCAGCACTCGGATTGTCGTCCAGGTTAAAGAGGCGCGTGACTTCACCTCCAAACTTAATGGTATGGCGTCCGTAAATCTTGGTAGCCACGTCCTTGAAGGTGTAAGTCCACTGGTTCAGAATGCTGCCGAGGTTCGGCCCAAACGAATTGATATTAGTGCTGCCGGTTGTTCCGATATTATCTGTGGGAAATCCGACGGGAGCCTGCGGGTTGGAGCCGATTTCATTCCAGCGCCAGGCGGCGGCATTGCCGCGGGCTTCGTTGAGCAACGTAGGCGAGAAGGTGTGATCCCAGATGGCCGAGAATGCCTCATTGATCTGCGAATGGTGGAAGACGTCGTAGGCCCGGTTGCCGTTCAAGGTATCTTTTGACAGAGGAACGTAGTAGAGGGTAAAGCCGATGCGATCCTTGCCGGTAACATTCGCATCCAGGCGGCCATTGTATTGGGTAGCCGTAAATTTGGTGGGGTTGATCGTGTTGTAGTTCGCAATGTCGACCACGGTACCCAGGGGACTGCCGGGAGTTCCGCAGCCTGTGCCGGCCCCACCGCAGCCGGGATGCTGGGGGTCAGTCCAGCCCTGATCCTGCGTACCCAAGCCCGTCGTGAGCGGCGTACCGAGATTGATGCCCTGGCCTACAATCGTTCTGCAATTTACACCTTCTGTAAGGCCGGCAGTTGCGCAGGTTGCGTTAGGATTCAGTGTCCCGACTACACCATTGCCGGGGAAGGAAAGGTACTTCGCGGCGATGCTTCCCGTCGGCGCCAAAGCGTCGAAAGCCGCGGTGTCGAACCAACCATTGCCTGAGTTAGGTGAGATGGGCTCGCGAATCGTCTCATAGTTGAAGAAGAAGAAGACTTTGTTCTTCCAGATCGGGCCCCCAACGCTGCCGCCGAACTGTTCGAACTTATTGTTGTCTCGCTGTACGGCAAGGCCCGCGCCGTTGAACCGCTGAAATGCATTTAGGCCCGGTTGGTGGGTCGTAAGAAAGAGACTGCCGTGGAAGTCGTTCGTACCGCTCTTGGAAATAATTTGAATCTGGGCGCCGCTGAAGCGCCCATCCTCGGCATCGTAGCTATTGGAAACCACTTTTACGCTATCAACTGAATCTTCAGACGGTGTGACAATCGTTGCACCGCCCCAGACGGCGCTGGTGGTGCTGATGCCGTCAATCGAAACGCCGTTGTTCTCGGTCTGCTGCCCATTGGCAATGACCTGTGCACCGTTTTCGGTCTTGAAGATGCCGTCCGCACCACCGGAAGCTCCGCCCCCGGTCTGGGTGCCGGGAAGGTTAAAGCCGTTGCCGCCTTGTCCCTGCGACCCATCAGCGAATGAGCCAGGGGCCAACTGTGCGAGCTTCAGAACGTCCCGCCCAAAGGACGGCATGTGCTGAATCTGGTTGGCAGAAACGACCCCGTTGACTGAGGCGGTTTCCGTATCGATCAGTGGAGTCGAATCGCCGCTAACCGTGATGCTTTGTGTGACCTCTCCGATTTCAAGCTGGATATTCAAGGCGTTCGCTTGCTCTGCGATCAGCCCGACGTTGTCGAGAACCTTCTTCTTGAAACCCGTCTTTTCGACCGTGAGGGAGTATTTGTTGGGAGGAAGTGCGTTGAAGTTGTAAATTCCGTTGGCGTCGGTCGTGGCGGTCAGCGTTTGGTTTGTTCCCAGATTTTTCAACGTGACCGTTGCTCCGGAGACACTGGCCCCGTCGGGATCGGTTACTACTCCTTGAATCGAAGCTCGGTACTGTGCGTAAGTTGGAAGAGCGCAGAACGAGAGTATAAGAGTAAGAAGAGTCTTCAAGCGCATGGCATCACCTCAAGATCGATCTTGGCAAACATTGTAAAAACGAATTCAGTAAATCGATTTACCGCACCCCTGGCGAGCATGAAACACCCGATGCACGGGCGTTGTCAAGAGCATATTTTGTCCCTGTGGAGAGGAGGCCATCAAAAGCAAAGAAGGATGTCAGTTCAGGATGCGGGTTGTCTGTTCAGTTCTGAACACTTCGCCGGCCCACATCGTGCGAGCACATCTCCGCTTGCCCGGCCAACTCCTGTGTGCCAGACTACGCGCATTGAACACCCCATGATTCGTCCAAAAGCGGGTGCAACAGCCCGGCCACGCGGAGGCCATTCCGCGCAGACTGTAAGTTTGAAGTTTCTGGCCGAGCACCTCGGTCTTTCGCCAGCTACGGTTTCACTTGTCATCAATCGATCTCCCGCCGCCAAGTCCATTCCGCACCGCACCCAGGAACGCATCCGGGCCGCCGCACGCGAACTGAATTACCGGCCGAATTTCATGGCGCGGTCGCTGCGCGCGCAGCGGAGTTTCACGATCGGCGTGGTCGTGCCGGAAATTAGCGAGGGATACGCCGCGCTGGTGCTCTCCGGCGTGGAAGATCACCTCCTCGAGGAAGGCTACTTTTATTTTGTCGTCAGCCACCGGCACCGCGCCGACCTGATCGACGAATACCCGCGGCTTTTGCAGCAGCGCGCGGTCGAAGGCCTCATCGCGGTTGATACTGCGTGTCATGAGGGTGTGAACATTCCGGTGGTCGCGGTTTCGGGCCACCGCGAGATTCCCGGCGTAACGAACATCGCGCTGAACCATCTGCGGGCCACCCGCCTGGCAATCGAACACCTCACGGACCTCGGCCACCGTAAGATCGCGTTCATCAAGGGCCAAGAGTTCAGTTCGGATACGGAAGTGCGCTGGGAAGCCGTATGCGGGGCAGCGAAAGAGTTGAACCTGGGGATCAACGAACGACTGGTTGCGCAACTCGAGGGCGAGTCGCCCTCGCCGGAACTCGGATATCAAGTCACAAGGAAAATTCTTGCGACCGGAGAGCCGTTCACAGCGCTTTTTGCGTTCAATGACATCTCCGCGATCGGCGCGATCCGCGCGCTGCGGGAAGCGGGGCGGCGCGTGCCGGAAGATGTCTCCGTGGTGGGCTTCGACGATATTCAGAGCGCGGCTTTTCAAAATCCCGCGCTGACGACCGTGCGGCAACCGTTGCGCCAAATGGGCATCATCGCCGCGGAAACGCTCCTGCGCCGCATCAACGCGCCGTCAAAAGCCCCCTATCCCAAGAGTATTCACGTTGAACCAGAGTTGATTGTCCGAGAGACGACAGCCCGTCTGCGTAACAAATCCGGCTGAGCCGTGAGCCACTGCCTGAGAAGTCCGGTGGCCCGCAATTACGATAAGTGCATTTCAGAGACCAGGCATGAGCCCGGGCCGGTTTGATCTCCTATTCTCCGACTGTACCTCTACAGTGAGACAGTTTTGCTTCCGCGGGATTTGCATCGTGACGCGAGATCACGATGATTTGGAACCGCTCGCAAAGCGGCCGAAGATTGACTCTACGCAAACAAGAGCCAGCAGCCATCCAGTAGCTACGTCCAACAGATGATGCTGGTGTATTAAAACGGTCGAGGCAGCAACCATCGCCGCCCAAAACCATAGGAGCACTTTGCCTGTTGCCGGGGCGCGAGCGGAGAAAATGGCTACGCAAATGACGGCAAAGGTCACGTGGAGTGATGGCAGCAGGTTGTAAGTAAGGTTCAGTTTGTCGGCAAGATGAAACATCCCCGCCCAGATTCCCAACTCTTCTTCGCGAGGCGGCGCAAACGCCAGGTCCGCCGGAAAAAGGAGAAATCCAATGCCGCCGCAGAAAATGGCGGCGGCCATCGTGATCACCAAGGCACGAAATTCACGGCGCGTCCGCAAAACGAAGGGAGCCATCCAGAACAACAGGTAGATGGACATGTAGAAAAGCGTCATCGCTGGAACAAAGGGAATGGCGAGCTCCGCCGGAAAATGAACAGGGACACGAAAGCTGCGCCGCGCGGTGAGTGAATCCATTCCGCCGTAGACGAGCGCGAACCAAAGCGTGTTCGCGAGGGACAGCAGCGCCGCACAACGAAGATGCGCCCATCCCGGCCACCCCAGGAAAGGCTGCGCCTGCTCGATTTCCCGCGGCTTGGAGATTCCTACGAGTGCGGGTGAGTACGCCACTGCAGTCCCTCGTCTAAATATTGCAGAACCGCCAAAACGAGCTTGTTGACGTCGGTCTGGGGCCGCAAGTAATGATCGGCTCCCCAAATGGGGTAAAGCAGACCTGGCAAAGCACACACATCCGACAAAATCAGGCTGCCATCATTGGGTCCAAGATGAGTGAGGCGGCGATGGCACCGCCGCGCGAGAGCTGTGGTTAGATGTTCGCGAAGCGGAAATCCCGCAATGGTGATCATGCGGACGTGCTGAGGCAGTTGCAGCTCAAAATCCAACGGCCTGCCTGGGCCATATCCCAGATCGCGGAGGAATCCCAGGCCCTGGCCGCGCAAAGTGTAGTAGAGACGATTGAGCAGCGCGGCCGGATTTCGCGAGAGCAGCCACTCGGCCATTGGGGTGCCATTCAAAATCCCGCACAGATTGACCCACGCAGCTACATTCTTGAAAGCATCTGCAGCGTCAAGCTCGGCGAGCGCCATCTTCACGTCAGCTCCGCCTTTGCTCAATGATGCCAAAATGACGGGCTTCTCCTGCTGTTGTAGAAGCCAGTCACAAATGATCCGCGCGTTTTGTTTCAAGGATCCCCTGCTGGCGATGGGAATGATTCCCGTCGGGCACCCGAGCCGCTCGGCTTGCTCGCGCAGAATGCGGCCGTCCGCGCCGGAGCGCGGATTCTCGCGGTAGAACGCGCCAGGAACGATGATGACGGGGGCTTCCGTCCGCCACATTTGCGGCGCGGTTCGCCTGCAGATCTCGTCGACGCGATGGATGAAAGGACCGTGATGCGGTGACGCCAAGACGCTCTGGTAGAGCTGGGTCGTCGCGGAGTCAATGCCCTCGCGCGTGGCGATTTCCTGAATGTTGCGCGCGGTCGGAAGGACCCAGCGTTCCAGAAGTGCCGGCGTCACTTGTGCGTTCATCAAGCCTCCTTGCGGCGTCTACCAATTGCAAACCCGACAATCAGCCCAAGGACCAAGCAGACACCGCCCGCCCAGTACGCCGTTCGCTTGGCCATGGCCAGCAGCGGATTGTCGAAGAGGTTGGCCGAAGCATGGAGGCTGGCGACCAGCCAATGATCGTGATCCTTCACGAGCGTGGCGGTCCATCGGGTTTTCGCATCCAGCTTCAAACCATCGGTCAGCTTGTAGCTCTGCACCGCGCTGCCGAAGGAGATGCCGGTGTCGGCGCCATACAGGATGGTGAGTTCGTCCACCATCACGTCACAATGGAAACTCTCGACGACGCGGTTCGGACCCGTGGTCATCTTGAGGAAGTAGGCGCGCACTCCGTCGCGGCCGCGGCTGACTTCCCCGTTGAGCGCGGTCACAACGATATTCGGGTGCAGATAGGTGAGCTGGCGTTCGATGTCGCCCTTATTCATGGCGTCGACTAGGCCGTCGCGGAGGGCCCGCAGTTCGTTGTGAACCGCTTCATCCTTTGCCGGCGGCGCTTGCGATGATACTGGCAGAGCTGCAAGACACAGGAACACCACAGCTGCGATCGATTTTCTCATCATATTCCTCTCTCGCTTTTGAATTTGTAGACGTTGGGGCCATTTGCGGCAATGACGCCGCCCATTGGAAGAATTCGATCATGTCCTGGTCGTTCGGGCCGAGACTCGCGGGGTTGTATCGAGTACCGCGCAGACGGCGAGCCTCGTCCGCGAGGTAACCGAAAGTGAAGAGCCGCCGGATGGCAAGATTGAAAGGAGTGAGGACGTTCAGAAGATTGCGATTGCGGCGGGCGTAGATGATTCCCTGGCACAGCGTCTGGCCGTTTTCCAGGGGTTGCATGGCCATGAGAAATCCACTGCGTACACGTTCGAACTCGGCGGTAATCACAGCCATGTTTCCGCCCCAGATGGTGAGCGTGATATTCACGGTGCGTCCGGCGACCACGTGCAAGATACGGTCAAAAATGGTCTGCCCAATGACTTCCGCGTGGTAACTATTCCGGCGCGCGTACGGGGCTGGACAGTCCATCAAAGGGGGAGCAAGCAGTCTGCGGTCATGTACGGCTGCGAAATGTTGCGTGTCAAAGGCGTGCGCGGAGTTCATGTACCAATTGCAATCGGCCACGTAGCGAAAGGTTTTTCCCGCGACAAAATCCTCGGGATCAGCGCCGAGAATGAATGGCAACGGAAACAACGGCTCGGGCCCGTTAAAGAAAAAAACCGAGCCGTGGCGTTCTGTGACCGGATAGGTTCGCAACCTGGCGAAGGCAGGAATCTGTGCAGCATGCGGGATCGATGTGCAGACGCCGTCTGCTCCGTACCGCCAGTGATGGAAAGGGCATTGAATGGTCTCACCGACGACGGTCCCGCAGCCGAGGTCGGCTCCTAAGTGAGCGCAGTGCGCGTCCATGACGGCGACTTGCCCGCTCGCTTTTCGATAAGCGACCAGTTGCCGCCCTAAAATGCGCTGGGAGAAAGGCTTATCGCGTAGTTGTTTGCTCTCGCAAAATAGATACCAGGAAGCGGGATAGGCGGGAAAGGCATCCGCCTGAGGAGGCCGAACATCCTTACTTAATGACTTTGCCTGCATAGCGATTCTCCACGTGTTCATCGGAAAATTGTGGCCCGCGCCATTCGTGCAAATAGGCTTTGACCAGGCTGCCTCGCGCCTCGTTCTGTTCGGAAAGTGTTGGCAGGTACAACCACGGAACCGTCGGGCTCATGTGGTGATTCAGGTGCCAGTTGTGGTTCAGCCATACACGATCCAGAACTCCAAGCGTCTTCAGATTCATGGCGCCTTTCTGTACGTCGCGCACCGTCCCGTAGTGATGAGCGTATTGCATGGCCGACCAGATGAATCCAAAACCGAACATCACGGCCAGATAATTAGGGATGGGAATCTTCCAGAAATAGATCATTCCGGCGTGCATTAGAATCACGGCGAGTGCTTCGACTTGAATGATTCTCCGGTACCTGGGATTCAGCGACTCGAGGAAGGCCTCCGTCGGCCGGTTGAACCGGGTGTAGCGCGGCGTGATGATGGCGGGCTTGAACAACACGACAAAATTCGTGAAGTAAATGAGCACCCAGAACATGCCGGTAAGGGTCCCGTACAACTGCACGTACTTCCAAAAACGGTTTTCGTCCTCAAAATAAAGATCGAAGGCCTCGTCGTCGGAGCGGTTTCGAATGTGGTGGCCAATATGTCCTTGCCGGATCAGGTGAAACGGCGCCGGAAAGAACAGCGCCAGCAGCGCTCCCACGGATTGATTGACGATGGGATTCGGATGAAGCATGTTGTGCTCCGCTTCATGCAACATCGCGTAACCGGAATTCATGACGATCCCGTAGGCCAGAGCCAACAGAAAGACCAATCCCCATTGGTGGACTTGCCCGGCGGCCCACAGAATCGAACACAGTGCGACGAACTGAAGGGATGCAATCGCCAGGTTCAGCTTTCCAGGAATTGCGAGATCGGAGCGGTTCATCGGGCCCCCCGCGGCTGGCGACGGTAGCCGATGAGCTCGAGTGATCGAAATTCAGGCGATTCATCAAATCGCGCAAAAGCTCTGGGAACAATTTCGCGCGAATAGAGTGCCGCCTGAAAACGAGCGTCCGCGGACAAGGCCAGCAACTGCCGCTGCATCTCCGGTTCAAGTTCCCGCAATGCCGGAAACTCGCGAGCCAATTCGTGCACAACGCGCAATTGCGCGCGTTTTGGGCCATTGAAGAATTCGACGAGAATCCACTCGAACAATTCCGCGTTCACTTTTCGAAGGAAGGGGTTGGCGCGTTTCCACAGTTCTTCAATCAATTCTTGATCCCAGCCCACGTGCTCCACTTCATCGGCCAGATGTGTCCGATGCGTCTTGACGAAATGAGGCTCGAGCTCCTCGCGTTGAGCGATGGCTCTTCGGGAGTAAAACAGCGATCGCTCCTCTTGGAGGAGCATGAGCCAGAAGAACATAGGAAACAGGCGAGGGTGCCCCGTGGCCCAGTGCAGCACCGCCATCCATGCGCGCGGGAGCTGAATAAAATAGAAGTAACCTGCTCCGTAGAAATGCGGTGCACATTGCTGATTCAATTGCCGGAACATCTCCGTGTGCTGTTGCTCTTCCTCCAAAAACTGGCGCAATCCTTTTGTAAGTTCCCGTGGCAACGTACAACGCATCAAAGCTTCCAGCACCGGCCGCCCGATGGCCGTTTCGAAAAATATGATCTGCTCGTTAAAGTAGAGGGCCTGAAGCTGGTTGTAGCGCAGCCGTTGCTCCTCCGTCAGCACGCGGTACGATGGCGTGTAGTACAGCGGTGTAAATTCCTCGGGAATGAAGCGCTTCCGGTGATCCACGGCGGCACTTTCAATCAGGCAAGTGACAGCGTGGGCGCTCATAGCGTGGCCGCCTCGACATAGGGAACGCGGCCATCCAGTGTTCGATATGCAGGTTCGCCGTCCGCGAAGCACACGCAGAAAAGCCGCCCCGCGAACGGCGTCAGCGAATACTCTTTCACCGCAGCGAGCAGCGGGTCACGTTCGTGCAGACCAACCATGGCGTAGCGGAACGAACTTCCGACCGCGTCGTTGTAAACCTGGCGGAGCAGCGCCCGAAAAACTCCGGCATCGTCCTGGTCGATCGCGATGAAACTCACATAGAAAAAAGGCACGTACTGCCCAGGCATTGGAAAAGAGGGTGCTCCGAGCAGTGATTGCACGGCGTTGGCCGCCGGCACCATCCAACGCAAGTGATTGCTGTAAGAAACTACTCGAGTTTGCTTGAAGCCGCTCTGATCCCACCGGCCCACCACGCCAACTACCCGGTTGCTCCTGCGGGCAACGTAGAAATCCGAGGGCTGAAAATCTTTCCAACGTTTGCCACGAATAAAACTCTCAACATCGTGAACCGGTGCAAATTGCTTGCGCGCGTTGTTGCGGTTCAGGCAATCCACAATTTCGGGAAGGAGTTTGGGACGGCCACGAACAATTTCGCAACTCGCAGAAATCACCGGCTTCCGGCGGCGCAGGTTGATGCCGGGGCAGTGGATGACGCCAAGATCGTGATACGCCGGCAGGCCCGCGCGCGTGGCAGCGATGGTCTGCAAAGCCGTCTGATTGTCCTGAAAAATAACCGTGCCGTAGAGTTCAACTCTGCCATCGCCGTGGAGCTGGCGTAAGAATCGATAGCCGCGCGCCAGCAGAGTTCCACCGCGGTACGCGGGGTGAAGCCGCAAATCACTCAGCCAGCCGAAAGCAGCCCGCTGGCCATTTACGAATGCGTTTGCAATCGAGCGGGTGCCGAGCCCGACGATGCGTCCAGATTCCAGATCTCTGCCAACACCAACTTGACAGAAGTTGCCGCGGATGGCGCATGCAGAAAAGAAATCGGGCTCGCGCTCGAAGGTAACTTGCATCGAGCCATTCATGGGATTATCGCGCAGCAGCGCGCGGAGTTCCGCGTCGTCACCGAGTTCTGCCAAAGTGATGGCAAAGCGTGTTCGCGAGGGAGCGATAACCGTTGCGGCGCTCACGCCTGCACCTCCC
>Ga0210410_10004251_pt1 | contig 12568 bp, 11 predicted proteins | sample IncBWC4MmetaG_FD_161058 | JGI IMG/M metagenome (GOLD analysis project Ga0210410, IMG submission 161058) | Forest soil microbial communities from Barre Woods Harvard Forest LTER site, Petersham, Massachusetts, United States - Inc-BW-C-4-M | ecosystem: Environmental > Terrestrial > Soil >... | reverse complement strand
CCAGGCCGAGCGAAGTCCAATGCCGGAGTTGCGTTTGGTCGTGCTCGCACTACAAGACCGGCTCGCGTATGGGCCAACCTTCGAGTCCGCAATGGCTGCTCTCTTTGGTGGAGCGGCCTCATCGCTGAGCGCCGCCCCGGCCTCCGCGGAGCTGCCGCGAAACGCACCTGCATCCGCCACATCACCCCGGCCCGCCACCGACCTAGACGCCCTCATCGCAGAAGCCGCCAAAGATCTCGCCGACTACCAGCGCCTGACCGCGGAAGGCAAGCTCGGTGAAGCTGGGCAAAAGCTGGAAGAGCTGAAGCGTGCCCTTGAAAGGCTGAACGCGCGGCAAAAATAACCTCGCTGCGATGGGGTGCTTGGTTTTCGGCGCTTCTCGTCGCAAACGCTCCGAAAAAAAAACTGTATCGGCACCGACGGACCGCGCATCAATTTTCATTGGGCGCGACCATCCAGACATGCATCCGGTTCAAGAGCGGACGGATGCCGATGAGATCGCGCCCGCCTGGTTTTTCGTCATTGCTCCGAGCCAGATTCCATAGAGCACAGGCACGTCACCCGGACCTGCAAGAACTTCCACCTTTGATCCATCCGTCTGCATCCAACGTGGGTCCGTATATCGGAAGCGAGTCACGCCGTAAATCGCGGGAGGTTCGTCATGCGAATGATCCCGGGGATCTCGCACTCTGTCTGTGTCGCTTTATTACTGCTCACCTGCCGCGTGCTCTCAGCGCAGAACGAAGCGCATCGCGTTCGGAATATTGTTCTGGTTCACGGTGCCTGGGCAGATGGTTCTGGCTGGAAAGGCGTTCACGACATTCTTGTCAAGGATGGCTACAACGTCAGCATCGTCCAGGAGCCGGAAACCTCGTTCAAGGACGATGTCGCCGCCACGAAGCGCGTCCTCGCTTTTCAAAATGGGCCCAGCATTCTCGTCGGTCACAGTTATGGCGGAGCCGTAATTACCGAAGCCGGCACGGATCCATCGGTAGCCGGTTTGGTGCACATCGCCGCCCACATGCCAGACGCTGGAGAGAACGAGGCTGATGACGGAAAGCGCTTCCCGAGTGACCTCAGCAAATCTGCTGCGATCAAGAAGACGCCAGACGGTTTCACTTACCTCGATCCGGCGCAGTTCCGTGAATATTTCGCGGCCGACCTCCCTGCGGAGCAGGCCACTTTCATGGCGCGCTCGCAGGTGCTCAACTTGGCTGACAACTTCAAGGCGGTCATCACCACGGCTGCGTGGCGAAGCAAACCGAGCTGGATGTTGGTAGCCGGTGCAGACAGAGCCATCAGCCCTGACCTCGAACGCTGGTATGCCAAACGCGCCGGCAGCCACAAGGTAGAAGTCCCGGGTGCCAGCCACGCCGTCTACGTGTCAAGACCGAAAGAGGTTGCCGCTCTCATCGAAGAAGCTGCATCCCACGCTCGTTAGAGAACCGTGACCAGCAGAGGCGCCGCGCCGGGAGGCCATCTGGAAATAAATAGGCTCTGTCAGCTGTCCGCCGGCTGTCAGGCGTATGCGGCTGAATTGTTTGTCACCCATAGAACTTTCTAGGCGAAAAAAGCATCGTGAATATATGGAGAGCTCCCAAGACATTTTAGGTCCCGCTTTATCGAAAAGAGGTAGTGCAATGAATCAAAGCATCAGCAAAACATTGGTTGCGGCCATATTCCTGGCTGCTGTTAGTGGCCAAGCCGGGGCCACCGTCCGTTCCAAAGCGATTGTGGTGGAATCCCCTTCGGATCTTCCCGAACTCGCACAGGGGCGCGGTGAAGCTATGTATCTGCATCGTACCGGGGCTGCACAAGCGATTCTATATATCGAACGCGATCAGGGAAGAAAGCTCGCGTTTCTCGACGTCACCGACCCGGCGAACATTAAAGCCGTTGGACAGGTTTCGATGGACGCTCGAGCCACCTATGACTTCGTCCAGGACTTGGCGGATTCAGCCGTGTTGATTCATTATCGCAATCATTCCGGGTTTGCGGTTATTAGTTTCAAGAATTACAAACAGCCGGTGCTAAAAAACGAACCCGAGTACCTGCACCCAGCCACCGTGGAGCCTGAAGGCTCGAGCGCCCTGTTGTTGATCTCCGCGAATCGTTCCGCTGGTGCGACGGCTAGAGAACCTGAGTACGAGGTCGTCAACATTTCCAATCCCGCGAACCCCACACCAATCGCCACAATTGAGGGGGTAATCCAGCGATTGGATAGACCATCAACCGGTACCGTTTTCCTCTTGAACGACCAGGGTCTGACGGTCGTACGACGCCTCGCCGCCGAGAATGAACACAATATTGAGAACTGGCAGAAGGAACACCCTGGCTAGGCCCCAATTGCGATCTTACGGACATACGACCCCCTGCTAGGGAGATCCGCGGCGGGAAGGTGATAGTCGAGCCTCGGATCTCCCTGCCCTTGCTTTATTGCGTTGCCCGGTTCTTAATCAACGGGATTGGCGCGCGTAGTCCCGGCCTGCAACCCGAGGCTCGAACCGAGTAGATCAACCAAGCGAGGCTGCGCCTCAGGACGAAACAGGTTGCCGCTCCGACGGAAACGCTGCGTCGCAGGCTCGCTGGAAGACGTGCAGGCCAAGCTTCAAAAAAAGGCAGCAGTTAGATCGAGGCATCCATAACGCCTATGAGGGCGCCCTGCGATGAAACTCTCATTCAATCTGCAACCGCAGCCGCTCCGTGCAAACCCGAAGCGGGTCCGTGGATCCTCACAGCCACGATACTCGGCTCCAGTATGGCCTTCATTGATAGCACTGTCGTCAACGTCGCCATACCCACGCTCCAGAAAGCATTCAACGCAACCGTTGTCGACGTGCAATGGGTCGTCGAGTCCTACGGACTCCTCTTGTCCTCCCTAATCCTGGCGGGCGGTGCGCTCGGCGATCTGTTCGGTCGCCGCCGGATGTTCCTGCTCGGCGTGATCATTTTCGCCGCAGCTTCCGCGGCTTGCGGTCTTGCCTCCAACATCGAGGACCTCGTGATCGCACGCTGTATTCAAGGAGTAGGCGCGGCGCTGCTGGTTCCTGGCAGTCTCTCTATCATCAGCGCATCGTTCAACGAAGAATCCCGTGGTCGCGCTATTGGCACGTGGTCCGGCTTTACATCGATTACAACAGCTCTCGGTCCCGTCCTGGGCGGATGGCTCATCGAGCATGGCTCCTGGCGCTGGGCCTTCTTCATCAATGTTCCGATTGCCGCCGCGGTAGTTTTGATTTCGCTCTGGCAGGTTCCGGAAAGCCGTGGCTCGAGCGTCGCCCGCATCGATTGGCTGGGCGCCCTGCTGGCTACGGCTGGATTGGGCGGCGTGATCACTGCCTTCCTGGAATCCGCAAAATTCGGATGGAGTAATCCTCTGGTGTTCGGAAGCTTGCTGGCCGGCGTGACGTGTATCGTCATTTTCGTTCTGGTGGAAGCTCATGCGCCTTCACCCATGCTTCCGCTGGCGCTTTTCAAGTCGCGCCCCTTTACCGCCGCGAACCTCATCACGCTATTTCTCTATGCCGCGATCGGCATTTTTTTCTTTTTGTTTCCCATGAACCTGATTCAACTGCACGGATACTCCACAACCGCTACCGGCGCTACGGTCCTGCCCATGATCCTATTAATCTTCTTGTTGTCGCGTTGGTCGGGCGGGCTGGTCAGCCGCTACGGTGCGAGAATTCCTTTGATCGTGGGTCCGATCATCGCAAGCGCCGGTTTTCTGCTGTTCGCCCTTCTTCCTGCGCAAGGCAGCTATTGGACAACGTTCTTTCCGGCATCCCTGGTGTTCGGTTTGGGAATGGCCGTTACTGTCGCTCCGCTCACTACTATAGTTATGAATTCCGTCGATCAGGCTCACGTGGGCGCGGCGTCAGGCATTAACAACGCGGTGGCGCGAGTCGCCGGCGTGCTGGCCATCGCCGTGTTAGGAATTGTGATGGTGAAGGCCTTTGCCTCTCGCCTCGACCAGAATCTCGCCCGCCTTTCGCTCCCACCGAATGTTGTGCAGGACATTCGATCCAGGCAAATCGAACTAGCAGGGTTGCAGATTCCTCAAGGCCTCGATACGAATGCAATGGAAACGCTCCGGCGCGCGATCGCCAACGCGTTTCTCGCGGGCTTTCGTCTAATAATGTTCTTGTGCGGGGCATTGTCTACAGCGAGCGCGATTGTCGCCTGGCGGTTGATTGCTCCTCCTGGGGCGCCAGCGAGCATCTCCGCCGCCCGGGAATACGGATTGGGTTAAGCGTCAACGATTGTTTCCCGGCTTGGCTTCGAAACGTTTTGGATTCGAAACGAATCCGGCGAACGCTCGGTTTGGTAACGCGGCTCGGCATGCAGTTCACGCGTTCGTGCCAGAATAGATTCTGCGGATAGGAGTTCACCAGCCCTGGATTGGAGAATGTGATGGATGTAGGACTGATTGGTTTGGGTCGCATGGGCACAGGAATCGCAAAAAGTTTGTTGCGCGGGGGGCATCGCGTGACGGTATACAACCGCACGCGCGACCGTGCGGAGGCGCTGCGCAAAGATGGCGCCGCTGCCGCCGCTTCGGTCGCGGACGCGTGCCGCGGCGATGCGGTGCTCACCATGCTCGCAGACGACGCTGCAGTCGAAGACGTCGTTATCGGCGATGGCGGCGTCTTGAAGTCGCTCGCGCGTGGCGGCGTACATATTTCCCTGAGCACGATCAGTGTGGCGCTGAGCGATCGCCTGGCGGCGGAGCACACGCGCGCCGCACAGGAATACATCGCCGCGCCCGTGTTTGGCCGACCGGAAGCCGCCGAAGCCGGAAAACTGGCCGTCGTGGCCGCGGGGCCGAAAGCAACTGTCGAGCGTTTCAAACCAGTGTGGGATGCCATCGGGCAGAAGTTGCTCGTCATTGCCGAGCAGCAGTCCAAGGCGAACGTAGTCAAGCTCACTGGAAATTTCCTGATTGCGACGGTGCTGGAATCGCTTGGAGAAGCTTTGGCGTTCGCGCGTAAATCCGGCGTCGATGCCGCGGCGCTCCTGGATTTTCTGACCAGCACATTTTTTAACGCGCCCATTTACAAAACCTATGGCGGCTTAATCGTGGAAGGCAAATACGATCACGTAGGCTTTGCGCTGCCGCTGGGATTCAAAGATTTGCGATTGGTGCAGCAAGCCGCCGACGCACAGAGAGTACCCATGCCAATTGCAAGCGTACTGCACGACCGCTTTGTAACGGCGCTCGCACGCGGACACGAGCGGCGCGACTGGTCCATTCTCGGCCAAATAGCAGCGGAAGACGCGGGCCTGGCTCACGCGAAAAGCGCATAGCTTGTCACCAACCACCACCAACGCACGGTCGAAATATTTTTTGCCGCGCGCGATCGCGCTGACGCTTGCACTTCGATAAACTCCTGCTCGTGCCCGCGAACCATCTTGAAATCGCCGTCTATCCTCCTGCCGGCGCTGACGCAACCATTGTGATGCTCCACGAAGGTCTCGGCTCCGTGGCCATGTGGAAAGATTTTCCGGAGCGAATAGCCAAGACTACCGGCTGCGGCGTGCTCGTGTATTCGCGCTACGGTCATGGTAAATCGGAGCGGCTTGAGGAGAGGCGCTCCGTTGATTACATGCATCACGAAGCGAAAGTGGTGCTCCCGGAAATCCTGGCGCAGAACAAAATTCAGGATCCTATCGTGCTTGGACATAGCGATGGCGCTTCCATCGCTTTAATTTATGCAGGCACATTTCCCGAAAGCGTCCGCGGGCTCATCCTCGAAGCGCCGCATGTTTTCGTCGAGGAGTTCGGCTTGCGAAGCACTGTGGCCATTCGCAAGCTCTATGAATCAGGCGACCTGCGCGAAAAACTTTCGCGGTATCACGATCACGCCGACGAAATGTTTCGCGGATGGAATGACATTTGGCTCAATCCGCAATTTCGCAGCTGGAACATCGAAGAATATCTCGGTCCCATCACTTGCCCCACGCTGGTGATTCAGGGCGAAAACGATGAATACGGCACTCTGGCCCACCTGGAAGCGATTCAGCGCCGGGTGCCTGGCACGCAAACGCTGATTCTGCCCCGCTGCGGGCATTCTCCCCATCGGGATCAACCCGAGCTAACGCTTGATACCATCTCGAAATTTGTTGCGGCGCTTTAGTTATCTCTCATTTTACCGCGACCACCAACAGAGTGGCGTCGTCTTGCCAGGGACCGCGGCTGAATTCGGTTGTGGCTTGCAGGATATTTTTCTGAATTTCTACGGCGCTTCGAGCCGGATTCTGTTGGAGGACTTGCAGCAGGCGCTCCTCGCCGAATTCCTCATCATCGGAATTGCTTGCTTCTGTCACGCCATCCGTGTAGAGGACCATGCGGTCGCCACTCTGCAATTCCACCGTGCCGCTCTTGAAGGATTGGCTTGCGAAAACACCGAGAACGACGCCGCCTTCGCGCAGCCGATCATGCGAGCCATCGCGATGCAAAACAAAGGGTGGGTTGTGACCGGCGCTCACGTAGCGCAGTTGACGCGCGGGGCCATCGAGCTGCGCATAAAACAGGGTGACGAAACGATCGCTGGCGATGTTGCGGCACAGCAGCGCATTCAACCGCGCGCACAAGGCCTCCGGAGACAGAGAAGGCGAGGCCAGTCCGCGCACGGCGGCCTGCAAATTCGACATCAACAGCGCGGCGGGCAAACCTTTTCCGGCAACGTCAGCGATGCACAACCCACACATTTCGCCATCGAAAGGAAGGACGTCGAAATAATCTCCGCCGACCACGCGAGCGGATTGCCATGCGGCGGCAATTTCATATCCGGCGAGTTGTGGAATCTCTTTGGGCAGAAATCCTTCCTGGATCGCGCGGGCCTCTGCAATTTCGTGCTCCTGCTCGTGAAATTGCGAGGCGATCACTTTTTGGGCCTGATTTTCCTGCACAGCCAAGCGCGCGGATTCTCGGCGCTCGCGGCCGAGAATGATTTGCTTGCGCAGAACTTCCAGCAATTGCGAATTCGTCCAGGGCTTTTCGACAAAATCAGTAACACCGCGCTGCATAGCTTCGACAGCGATGCCGACCGTGGCCCAACCGGTCATCACTACAATCGGCGGTACGCCATCTATGGCGTTCAGGCGCGTCAGCAAATCCAGGCCTTCGCGGCCGGAAGTCGTGTCACGCGCATAATTCAGATCCATCAGCAAGAGATCGAATTCGCTGCGCCCGAGCGCTTCCAGCAAATCCGCAGGCGAGGTGACGGTTTCGGTGAAGTAGCCGTGCCCCTTTAGCAGGAGACAGAGCGCCCGCAGTACATCGGGCTGATCGTCGGCAATTAAAATTCGCGACTCCATGGTTCTCACTTCAACGGGAGTATCGGACATCGATGCTAACATGCCACGCGTTCCCCCTGTACGTATGAGACGTTCGCCGTCGCAGAGTGTACCGGCAGTATTTCTTCCAGGCCCAAGCCCAAGTTCTTTAAGCCTCATCGCCAGATTACGTTAGCGGAGCCCGCTGGACGGACTGGGAAGCCGCCTGACCGATTGGGGGAAGCGCCGTCCCACGAACGGACAGGCGTGCAGCTTGGATCCGAAACCGACAATCGCGCCTGGCCGCCTGAAGGCGGCCGCGACATTTGGCCGTTCCGCTACATTTGTTCATGCTTCGACCTTTAGGACTGCCGCGCCTTCGATGGCGTCGTTTTTCAAGGCGTTCAAGGCGCGGTTAGCTTCGCTCAGAGGGAAGAGTTGGGTGTGCGTGCGAATGGGGATTTCCGCAGCCACGCGCAGGAAATCTTCGCCGTCCTGGCGTGTGTTATTGGCGACGCTGCGGATCATGCGCTCCTGATAGAGGAGGTCGTAATCAAAGGAAGGGATCGGGCTCATATGAATGCCGCCCAGAACCAGGACACCACCTTTGCGAATGACTTTTAGCGCGGCGGGAACAATCTCCCCCGCGGGGGCAAAGACGATAGCGGCATCGAGCTTCGCGGGAGGCTCGGCGAAAGTACCTCCGACCCATTTTGCTCCGAGCTCTAATGCGAGTTGCTGGTGGCGTGCATCCCGTGTGGATGCATAGACTTCGATGTCCCAATGTCGCGCGACCTGGATGGCGACGTGAGCGGCTGCGCCAAATCCATAGAATCCCAATTTGCCGCCCGGCTTAATTCCGGAGAGGCGCAGGCAGCGAAAGCCAATAATTCCGGCGCAGAGGAGAGGGACGGCTTGCTCGTCTGGAAATTGCTCGGGGATGGCGTAGATAAAGTCTTGCGGCGCAACAATGTACTCGGCGTAGCCGCCGTCAACGGTATAGCCCGTGAAGGTAGGATGGTCGCAAAGATTTTCCGCGCCCGAGCGACAGAATTCGCAAGTGCCGTCAGTGTGATGCAGCCAGGCGATGCCTACACGGGCGCCGAGGGGAAACCTGGACGCGTCGGGTCCCAACTTTTCGATGACGCCAACGACTTGGTGCCCTGGAATTACGGGAGATTTTTTAGGAACTAATTCCCCTTCAATCACATGAAGATCGGTGCGGCATACGCCGCAAAACGAGACGCGAACCAGGACTTCCCCACTTGCCGGCTTCGGAGCGGGACGCTCCTCAAAAGCCAGAGGGTTGGATTCGACCGGGGCGGGTACATGGAGGACGCAGGCTTTCAAGGTAGGGATCCCCCCCTATACACCCCCGTTGCGATAGAAAGAGCGCGGAAGCGACTGAAAATGGGATGGATAGCTCGACGCCGTTGCGCAAAAAAGTGCGTAATTGTATGAAACTGCTGGGTTTGCGGGAATGTAATAAGAGCTAAAGGACTTAGCGTCTTAGGGATCGATGTTTGGTCAGCACGTCGAAAAACTAGGGGGCAACGCAGATGATTGTGAAAACAAAGGAGTTGCGAAAATAGCAATTCAGAAGATATTGAAAATAAAGGAATAAAAAATCGATCATTTTCGGGGCGCACTGCGAATGGGTGCCGGAAGGAGAGACGAAACGGGGACACTGTCAGCAAACCTTGCGTTGGAGAGTACCGCATCCGTTACTGTTTGTCAAGTGAGAAATTAAGGGATGAATGGATGTTTATCGGGGTTAAAAAGTCGCTGGGCGAATTAAATGGAGACGAGTGTCGGCGCAGACGCTTCAGGTCATCTTCCAGGCTTGAGGTGCTGAACCATGGGGAACCTGTAACAACGACTGGGGCGGATTCATCTCACATTCGGGTCTTTTTTTCGTTGATTTGCTACGTTCTTCTGAATGCTATGTCTAACGCTCTCAGTTAGCTGGCAGCCGTCGGGCTGCGCGAGGGTCCAAACGGGTGTTTCCGTATGTTCGAGAAAACGCATTCATCGCCTCACGGGCGAGCCAAGCTTTTTGCTGAACGACTAGGCATTCGCGTACCGATCCTGCTGGCGCCCATGGCGGGGGCCTGTCCTCCGTCACTTAGCATCGCGGTAGCCAATGCAGGCGGGCTCGGGGCATGCGGAGCACTGATGATGAAGCCGGATGAAATCGGGGCATGGAGCGCCGAATTTCGTGAAGGCAGCCAGGGGAAGTTTCAAATCAATCTTTGGATTCCAGAGGCACCGCCAATACGAGACTTCGAGGCGGAAAAAAGGCAGCGGGAGTTCCTTGCGATGTGGGGACCTCCTGTTCCAACAGAAGCGGGCGATGCGATGCTGCCTAACTTCGAGGCGCAATGCCAAGCCATGATAGCGGCAGCGCCGAAGGTCATCTCTTCGATTATGGGTCTGTACGCTCCGGCCTTTGTTTCGGAAATGAAAGCGCGCGGGATTTTGTGGTTTGCGACAGCGACAACCGCCGGCGAAGCCAAAGCTGCCGAAGGGGCGGGTGCAGACGCCATTATTGCCCAAGGCATGGAAGCGGGTGGACACCGAGGAGCCTTCCACGCAGACGAGGCGGAACGTCAGATGGTTGGCTTGATGGCCCTCTTGCCGCAGGTCGTTGACGCAGTCGCCGTGCCAGTGATCGCCGCGGGCGGAATCGCCGATGCGCGCGGAATCGCAGCAGCACTGATCCTGGGCGCGAGCGCGGTGCAGATAGGGACTGGGTTTCTGCGAGCTCCGGAAGCGAAGCTGCATCCGGCATATGCCGAGCGGCTCGCAGGTACAGAGGCCAACGAAACAATGGTTACGCGCGCATTCAGTGGACGTGCCGGGCGCAGCGTGGCAACCGCGTACGTCCGGGCAGCAAATGCTCCGAACGCTCCTTGTCCAGCACCGTACCCTATCCAGCGCGGGCTGACTCGCGCGATGCGCGAAACGGCGCAGAAGGCTGGAGATGCCGACCGCATGCAATTGTGGGCAGGACAGTCAGCCAAGCTGGCGCGTAAAGAGCCAGCAGGGACGATCTGCGAGCAGTTGTGGGAAGAGGCGTCTCGGCTGCTGTCGTCTCCGGCATTGAAAGAGGCAGGTTCGGCGCGAAGGACTTAACCCAGAAGGCTCAGGCTCGTTGCACGAGAGACATCATTTGAGGCGCGTAGCGTTCACCGACGACTTCGATTTCGGCGAGGCGTGCATTGATATGCTTCAGGTCGCTTTCGCTCAAGGTCAGATGGACTGCCGCCATGTTCTGTTCGAGGTAACGAACGCGCTTTGTACCTGGAATGGGGACCATATCGTTTCCTTGGGCCAGGACCCACGCAAGTGCTAATTGCGCCGGCGTTACACATTTTTCAGTGGCGAGCTCACTCACTGCTGTCGCGAGTTTCAGGTTGGCTTGCAGGGCTTGCTCCCCGAAACGAGGCTGGTTTGTACGCCGCCAGTCGCCAGGGTCCAGATCTTCCGTTTTCTGAATGGTGCCGGTCAAGAAGCCGCGGCCGAGCGGACTGTATGGAACAAAGGTGATGCCCAGTTCGCGGCAAGTTGCCAACACGCCGTTCGTTTCTACGTCACGGGTCCAAAGCGAATATTCGCTTTGCAGTGCCGCCACAGGATGTATTTTCGCAGCGCGCTTTAACGTTTGCGGCCCAGCTTCGGATAAGCCGATGGTTCGGACCTTGCCCGCGGCAACCAGCTCGGCCATTGCGCCCACGGTTTCCTCAATCGGGACGTTGGGATCAACGCGATGCTGATAAAAAAGATCGATCGTTTCGATTCCGAGTCGCTGAAGGCTGGCGTCACAAGCACGACGGACATTCGCGGGGGAACTATCGAGGATTCGGGTACCGTCAGGAGCAAAACGAAAACCAAACTTGGTGGCGACGACTACGCTATCGCGCGGCACTTCCCGCAAGAAACGTCCAAGCAGTTCCTCGTTCTTGTACGGGCCGTAAACTTCGGCGGTATCAAGAAAATTCCCGCCGAGCTCCAGGTAGCGCCGAAGGACTTGGAGTGATTCCTGGTCATTCGCCGGGCCATAGGCGGTGGACATTCCCATGCATCCAAGTCCGAGCGCGGACACGGGTGGTCCATTTTTTCCTAATGTTCGACGTTCCATCGTTTCTCCCGGTTCGTGGTTCTTCTGTGAGATGTTCCGGACTGCGCGAACGGTACAGCGGAAGGGATCTAGGAACTCTTACAGCGGACAGCCAGAAATGGCTGTCCCACTAGAAGGCGATTGCGGCGGTTGCTTGCAATACCGGGCGTGGAGGGTTAAGCCGGTACGTGTTGTTCTCGATTCCGAATAGAGAGATGCGGCAAGACGGGGCAAGACGCGGTGGAAAAGCCTCAGGTCCAAACTGCGGACCTGAGCTACAGGTCTCGATGCGGATATGTGATGCCAAGACGCGGTGGTGGGGCACAGCCAAGAGTGGCTGTGCTACTTAAGGCGGGAGGCGGCTTGTTTTGCGGCGTTGTATCCGCACATGCCGTGAACGCCGGCGCCTGGTGGCGTTGACGAGGAGCAGATGTAAAGGTTGCGGGCCGGCGTGGCGTAATGGCGCCAGGTGGGACGGAAGAAGAATTGGCGGAGATCCACGGCGCCTCCGGAGATGTCACCACCGATCAGGTTAGCGTCCATATCTTCGAGGGCGCCGGGGGAAAAAACGCGGCGGGCTAGAACGCAATCGCGGAAGCCGGGGGCGAAACGCTCGATTTGCGATTCGAGCGGATCGAGCATGTCGACAGTGGAGCTGTTGGGGACGTGGCAGTAGGCCCATGCAATGTGCTTCCCTGCTGGGGCGCGTGTGGGATCGAAGAGGGTCGGTTGCGCGAGGAGCACGAAAGGCCGCTCGGAATGACGACCGTGACGCATATCGTATTCGGACTGGGCGATTTCCTGGTAGCTGCCTCCGAGATGCACGGTGGCGGCGCGCGCGCAGTCCGGTGATTTCCAGGGAACCGGGTGGTGGAGAGCGTAATCAACTTTGAATACGGCGGGACCATAACGATATTTGGCTAGCTGGCGGGCGAATCGTGTGGGGAAGCGATTGCGTGCAATACGCAGCAACTGGTGCGGCGTGACGTCACAGAGAATGGCGTCGTAGTTTTGGAGCGCGAAGAAATCTTCGATACGCGTGGAAGTTTTGATGGTGCCGCCGAGAGAGGCGAGGTGAGCGCATAGTGCGTTGGTGATGGATTGCGCGCCGCCGCGCGGAATGGGCCAGCCGACGGCGTGCGCGGCCGCGCCGAGAACTACGCCGAACGCGGC
>Ga0210410_10004248_pt1 | contig 12572 bp, 9 predicted proteins | sample IncBWC4MmetaG_FD_161058 | JGI IMG/M metagenome (GOLD analysis project Ga0210410, IMG submission 161058) | Forest soil microbial communities from Barre Woods Harvard Forest LTER site, Petersham, Massachusetts, United States - Inc-BW-C-4-M | ecosystem: Environmental > Terrestrial > Soil >... | reverse complement strand
GTTGCGGTATCGCTCCGCATAGTCGAGCCCGTATCCGATGACGAACTCGTTCGGAATGGAAAATCCTACGTAATCCGCGTGCACCGCGGCAATTCTGCGCTCCGGCTTGTCCAGCAGCACCGCCACCCGCATGTGTTTGGGCTTGCGCTGCTGTAGTATCCGTATCAAATACTGTAAAGTCATCCCCGTATCCAGAATGTCCTCAACAAGAACAACTGTCCTTCCCTCGATGCTCGCGTCCAGATCCTTTGTCAACCGCACCTGGCCGGAAGAGTGCGTCCCCTTTCCGTAGCTGGAGACCGCGATGAAATCAAATGAAACTTCTCCCGGAATCCGCCGCGCCAAATCCGAAAGAAAAAACACCGCGCCCTTCAGCACGCCGACAAGGTGGAGCGGCTGATCCTTGAAGTCCTGGCGAATCTGTGCGGCAATCTCACTGATCCGCCGTTGCAGCTTGTCCCGCGAAATCAGCACGCGGATCGATTCGCCCTGATGCTCCCCTACTTTCGATCTTGTCTTTCTCTTCTGCGCCATACTTTTCCTTACTCCCTCGCGTCTCGAAATCGTATGTTCTGCGAGCATGGCTGTCAATTCGGAACCGCCGCGCCTCGAAGGCACAGCAAGGTGTTGCGCAGAATCGTTCTAAGCTACGCTGGACGCGGAGGTGCATTCGAAGATGGCACTCGATTTGGATGGGCACCTCATGCCCGAACCATGGTTGCGCGGGACGCTGACGGAAGTCCCCACAGTCCAACGGGCGGTGCTGCACGCATTGGAACTTGCTCGGGAAGACCTGCGTCAGTGGTGCGGGAATCTCACAGACGACGAAGTGAATCAGCGCCCATCTGAATTGCCACCGGTAGCCTTTCATCTGCGTCACATCGCGCGCAGTTTGGATCGGCTGCTCACCTATGCCGAGGGACGTGAACTCGGCGAGGACCAATTCGCCGAACTAAGACACGAGCAGGACCCCGGCGCCACCAAGCGGCAACTCTTCGTCGAGCTGAATACGGCGATCGAGAAAAGCGCAGCGCGCGTTCGCTCCTTCGATGCCTCGCAGCTTGAAGAATCGCGAAAGGTCGGAAAAAAGCAATTGCCAACGACGCTCGGCGGCCTCCTGGTTCATATCGCCGACCATACGCAGCGCCACACTGGACAAGCCATTACCACTGCAAAACTTCTGTTAGCCGTACGCGCGAAGTCCTGAGCGCATTCTGGCGAACCGTCCTCGCTCGGCTATACTCGGTGTCCGGGGAGAAATCATTCATGGAAGTTGCCAAGAGCATCCTGTTGATCGTCAGCGCGCTGTTTCCCATCGTCAATCCGCTGGGAGGTAGCCCCATTTTCCTGGCGCTGACTCGCGATTCGCCGGCCTCCATCCGCATGATTCTTGCCCGCCGCGTTGCACTCAACAGCTTCATTTTGCTAGTGGCTTCGTTTTTGATCGGAACAAATATTCTGGCGTTTTTCGGCATCTCCATTCCCGTCGTGCAAGTGGGCGGCGGCCTTATTGTCATTTCCAACGGATGGGCCATGCTCAAACGCAACGAGGAAGCCGACCGCGCCGATACTCACAGAAAAGTGAACCCGTTTGACATTCTTCGCAGCGCGTTTTTCCCTCTGACGATGCCCCTTACCGTCGGTCCCGGTTCGATTTCCGTGGCCATTACACTTGGCGCCAACGAGCCCCGGCAGTTTGGCGCAAATCTGTTGCCAATCCTCGCGGCGGTTATCGGTTCCGCGCTTGTCGCCCTGAGCATTTTCTTGTGCTATGGATTTTCCGATCGTCTTGCCGCCATTCTCGGCGAGAATGCCATGGGCATCATCCTTCGCCTTTCTTCGTTTCTCCTTGTTTGCATTGGCGTGCAAATTTGCTGGAACGGTGTGCGCGCCTTGATCGTCTCCCTGCCCGGCCTGGGCGGTTGAATTCACGCAAGCCGGCGGGAACGAAAAGATCGCGCAATTCTGGTAACATTTGTTGCGTGCAAAACTTGTGAGGTTTCTCGATGAAACTCGTTTCGTTCCATTCCCAGGCTCGTGAAAACCGCATCGGCGCGATCGCTCCCGACGGCGGCATCGTCGATCTGAATGCCGCATACGCGCTGTATTTGCGCAACGTCGAGCAGGAAGGCGTATTTTACGCACTAGCCGACGCTCGCGTTCCTTCCAACATGCGCGGCCTCTTTGAAAATGGGGACCGCGGCCTCGATGCCGCCCGCGCGGCGCTCGAATACGCCCTGAAGGAGGGACCTGCAACGCTCGGTGCATCCGGTGAGCCAATCTTTTTTCGCCGTGAATCGGTGCGCATAAAGGCTCCCATCATTCCCAAGAAATTCTTCCATACAGCCGGAAATTTTCGCGAGCACCACGTCGAGGCTCAGAAATCTGGTTTTTCTCATCCCGTTCTGCCGTGGATTGTTTTTTTTCAAAACATTGATGCCATCATCGGACCCGATGAAGCTATCGTCTATCCAGAACATTTGACACAGGAACTCGACTACGAGCTGGAGCTTTCCGTGGTGCTCAAGAAATCTGGAAAGCATTTTTCCGCGGATCGCGCCATGGAGCACGTTGGCGGCTACGTGATTTTCAACGACATCACCGCGCGCGACATTCAGCGCCAGGAAATGAAATCCGGCGTTTTCAGTTTCTGCAAAGGGATCGATACGTTTTGTCCGCTCGGTCCGCACATCGTCACTGCGGACGAAATTCCCAATCCCAATAATCTGGCGATGGAGTTGCGCGTCAACGGAAAAAAGCGCCAGGAATCTCATTCCAGCAAAATGTCCGTGACCATTCCGGAAATCGTCGCGCACTATTCCCCGATGGGATATTCCGCGGGCGACGTCCTCTCCACGGGAACGGTTTCCGGCGTTGCGGCCTTCAGCGACGATCCCAAATCGCTGTATCTGAAGCCCGGCGACATCGTGGAGTGCGAGATCGAAAAAATCGGGGTGTTGAAAAATCCCGTCGTGTCCTACAAAGAAACCCACGGCAAAAAATCGGCGACGGCGTAAGCGGAAATTCTCATCATGCTCAAGACAACAAGAAATGGTTTGTGGACGAGTGATTTGAATGAGCGTCCTGAGGTTCGCCGGGAATTTGCGACGCAGCGCGCCGTGAAATTTTACGACACCACGCTTCGCGACGGCGAGCAAAGTGTCGGCGTCGTGCTCACGCCTCCACAAAAACTCGAGATTGCGCACGCCCTCGATGAACTTGGCGTCGGAAGAATCGAAGCGGGGTTTCCGCGTGTTTCCGCGGAGGACGCGGAGGCTTTCGGCATGATCGCCAAAGCCGGCCTCAAGGCGGAAGTATGGGGGTTCGGGCGGGCGCTGAAAGCGGACATCGATGAATTGCTGCGACTGGGTGCGCGCGCGACGGTGATTGAAACGCCGACCAGCGCTATCAAATTGAAAGCATACGGTTTGACGGTGGAAGAAGCGAAGCGGCGGGCGGCGGATGCGATCGCTTACGCTCGGAAGAATGGCGTGCGCGTGGCGTTTTTCACGGTCGATGGCACCCGCACGGAGCTGGACGCTTTGCGCGATTTTTATCGCAACGCTTTGGACGCTGGCGCGGAAGAGTTGGTCGTCGTGGACACGATTGGGGCGTGCGGTCCCGAGGCGGTGGAGTTTCTGGTGCAGCAGGTGCGGGAATGGGCGGGTCCCGAGGTGCCGCTCCATTTTCACGGGCACAATGATTTCGGCATGGCCACGGCCTGCGCGGTGGCGGCAGTGCGCGCCGGGGCGGAATGGATTCAGGCGACGATCAATGGGATGGGCGAACGCGCGGGCAATGCCGACATCGGCGAAGTCGCCATGGCGCTTACGGGACTTTACGGCGTGCCAGTGGAGCTGAATCTGAAGAAGATACGCGAAGTGTCCGCGCTGGTGCGGCGCACGGCGGGCCATGAGCTGGAGCCGTGGAAGCCGGTGGTCGGCGAAAATCTGTTTATGCGCGAGAGCGGCTCGGTGGCGAGCCAGTTTCACATGCCTGAAGCGATCGAGCCATTTTCGGCGGATCTGGTGGGCGCGACGCGGGCCGTGGTGCTCGGGAAGAAGAGCGGGATCGACAGCATCTCGATTAAATCCAAGGAATTGGGACTGTCCATGACTACCGAGCAACAGCAGAGCGTCCTGGCTACCGTGAAGCGCGCTGGCACGGAGAAGCGCGGCCTGGTGAGCGATGCGGAATTTCGAGCGATCGTGACGCAAGCCCAGAAGGCGGTTTAGCGGTCGCTTGCCGCAAGGGTTCTTAGTTAACTTATAGGACATCAGCCACCCCCCTCCCCTCTGTTTTCTGCATGTGCGGATTCTAAAGAGTTTACAAACAAATATCGTGGAAGTGCTGATTCTAAATGGTTTGCGGACGGACGATTTCGGCCAAAACACGGTGAAACGCGGTGTTTGCCTGGAAGTGTTGATTTTGATGGAGATAGGAAAGATCGAAAAACGAAACTCGAAATTGGAAATACGAAAATCGGACCACCCTCCCCCTCCCCCGTAATTGCAGAAGAGTGCGCAAGGTGTTGAAAACAAAGGACGGGATTTTGCAGTTTGGTGCAACGGAGTGCGCAGGGGAGCCGATTCTAGGGAACAATTGTCAATATTTGGCGGCGTGATTCTGGGGGGAACGGGACGATTGCCGTGAACGGCCGGGGAGTTTTTAACACGGAGTTCGCAGAGAGCACGGAGGAGTACAGTCAAGGGAGGCGAATCCGGTTGGATCAGGTGCGGGGCGGTACTGGGACAGACCTCTCTCGCGACACCGAGGACAGGCGGACGAAGATGGCAGATGGCAAACACGGGAGAGGATAGCACGGGAGTATCAACTTGTTAAGTATTTTGCAGGGAAAGGCGAGAATTGAGGGCTGGACGGCAATAGGGCGGGGTTAACGGGTGGTCACAAATATTAGAAAACGTTCCGCGGGTGCCTCTCGGTCTCGAAAATCCTAAGCACTTGCAAGTGTAGAGAGGCCCTAAACTGATGCCAGTCAGCGGCGGCTTGAACAGCCTTTGCCGGGGGCAGGACATCCAAGGGATAAGCTATGTAATACTTACTGCCGAAGGAACCGGCCATGCTCCCTGAATCTCCGAAGCCGTTCGGGGTTATCGGTATGATGCGTCGACGATCTTCGTTCAGGGTGCTCCTCGTTTATGTGGTTCTTTTTTATGGCGGCAGCGCTGAGCGCCTGTTCGGACAAAGCACCTCATCGGCAACAGAACAGGCAAGCACGCTGCGGGGCACGGTGGTCAATAGCGTTACGCATGAACCGATCGGGCGGGCGCTAGTGTTCTCTCCGGACAACCGCTATGCCACCCTGACCGACGATCGAGGCCGGTTTGAGTTCAGTCTTCCGGCTCCGCCACTTGAAGCTACGTCGGACGGCCCCGCCATCGTTTTCTCGGGCAGCCGAGTGCGAGGGGTAAGCTCCGATTGGCCCACGTCCCTGAAAGCGAGAAAGCCGGGTTTCCTTTCCGATTCCGACGAAAATGGGGGGCAGGGCGTTCCCGTGAGCCCCGACCAGCTGCAGCTGACCATCAGTCTTGATCCCGAAGCACTTGTAGTTGGCCGCGTACATTTCTCTTCTTCGGACTATCTAAACAGAATTCAGGTCCAGCTGTACCAACGAGCCATCCGGCAAGGGCGGGAACATTGGAACAACGCAGGCACGATGACCTCACGAGCGGACGGGAGCTTTCGCTTTGCGGGCCTTTCGACCGGCTCTTATAAGCTGGTGACGGGCGAATTGCTGGATCGCGATCCAGAAACCTTTGACCCACGGGGCCAGCTGTTCGGTTATCCGCCGGTGTACTACCCATCGGCGGCGGACTTCGCCGCGGCTGAGGTAATCCACCTGACGGCAGGTGCAACGTTCCAGGCAGACGTCAGTCCGATCCGGCGGGAGTACTTTCCGGTGAAGGTGGGACTGGCGAATGTCTCTGGCGGGATACAGCTGGAGGTGTGGCCGGTGGGCCATCCAGGTCCGGGCTATTCGCTGGCTTATAACGCAGGAGATGAGGAGGTCCAAGGCTCGCTGCCGGGAGGAGTCTACACGATCTCAGCGGCTACCTATGGTCCTACGCCGATGACCGGGGTATTGAATCTAACGGTGGGCGGCGGGCCCACGAGCGGTGCCAATTTGCAGTTGCTGCCAAACCCTTCCGTGACGGCGAGTTTGCGGGAGGAGTTTGAAGATCAGCAGACTCTGGAACAGCTGCGCAACTTGAACCAGCAAGCAGGAATTGGTGGGCGCCGGCCTCGTTATCTGAATATTAATTTGGTCCCGGCCGAGGATTCAAATAATGCACAAGGTGCATCGCTGCGCCAACCGACTGGTCCGGAAGACACGGCGCTGGTGATTGAGGGCGTGCGGCCAGGCGGCTACCGCGTGGAAGCGAATACCTATCTGGGCTACATCGCTGCGATGAATTCGGGAGGAACGGATCTGCTGCGCAAGCCGCTGGTGGTCAGCGCGGGAGCGCCGCCGCCGATCGAGATTACCTTACGAGACGACGGAGCTCAGGTGGAAGGCACGGTTGTAGACGCTGATGGGAACGGGCTGAACGGGGCCGTTGCCTTTGGACGCGGGTACAATCCAAACCCGGTGTACTTCCTGCCTTTGGCCGATAGCGAGGGCCAGTTCCGCACGGCATGGATTTACGGGGATGGCCAATTCCAAATGACGCAACTTCCGCCAGGCGTATATCGCGTGCTGGCCTTCGACCGCCAACAGCCGGAGATCGAGTACGCAACCGAGGAGATGTTGAGACACCTTGAGCCTCAGGGACAAGTGATTCAGGTGTCGCCGAGACAAAAAGCGCATCTAAAATTGACATTGATACGTGGGAGCAAGTGAGCATGCGGCATCCATCGCGGTTCGTGCTTATAGGAATCGTTCTACTCGCGATGTATTTGAATCCATGGTTTGCCGGTGGCCGCGCGCAGGTTGCTTCCAGATCAGGAAATGCGGCAGCGGGGGTGAGCTACAAGATTGCGGGGACAGTGGTTAGCTCGCTCACTGGCGCTCCGGTGGCGCGGGCTCGCGTTTCGCTGACGGATGTTCACAACGCACAGCAAGTGATGCGAATCATCACGACAGATAGCGGGCATTTTGAATTCAACGGGGTGCCCGCAGGCAAATTTTCCCTGCAAGGCGCCAGGCGAGGATTCCTCACTGCCAGATATGACGAGCACGAGCAATATTCGACGGCGATCGTGACAGGGGCCGGGATCCCAACAGAGAATCTCGTCTTACGGCTTACTCCGCTGGGGTTTTTGGGCGGCACGGTCAGCGACGAGTTGGGAGAGCCGGTTCGGCAGGCCCGCGTCAGGCTCTATCGGAATAGCACGCAGGGAGGCATGAACCGGGTGATTTTTGCCGCCAGCGAGATGACCGATGATCAGGGCTACTACGAGTTTCCCGCAGTATCGCCGGGAGAGTATTACGTGTCGGCAGCCGGCAAACCCTGGTACGCGGTGCATCCCCTCCTCTCCTCCAAGACAGGCACAGCGAACGCGCTGCCCAGCGTCGCAAAGGCTTTAGACGCCGCCTATCCGACGACCTACTATGGCGGGGCGACGGAGGCCGAAGGGGCGACAGCAATCACGGTGAAGGCCGGCGACCGCGTGCAGGCCGATATGCACCTGAATCCAGTTCCCGCTCTGCATTTGATATTTCACGCGCCGGAAGAACAGGGGTTCAGCATACCCGCATTCCAGAAGCGGGCTTTTGACTCGACCGAGTACGTCCCCCAGGAGGGAGCGCAAAGCGTTTCACCGGGCGTATTGGAAGTCGTGGGAATACCCGCGGGACATTACACCGTCAGCGAGCAGGTGCAGGGATCCCAACGGTCGACTGAAGTGGACCTTCGCACTGAGAGCCAGGAAGTGGACATCTCGCGCGGCGAAGCATGGGGAGGAGTGAAATTGAAACTGGTCTTGCCACGCGGTGAAGCGCAGCCCAAACAGCTCGGGGTTGGTTTGCGAAACTCCCGGCTTCAAGTGGTGGCTTATCGGCAGGTGGACGCAGCAGGGGAAGCCACGTTTGACGGTATCTCCCCTGGCAAATACGCCATCGTCGCCGGCGCGACGACGAGACGTTACTTCGTCAGTCGTACTTCATCGCCAGGAACCGAAACAACGGGACATGATATTGAGATCACACCAGGAGTCACTCAGGATCTGACTGTATTCCTTGCGAGCGGAGTGATCGCCATCGAAGGAGTTGTTAAACACGGAGACAAACCAGAAGCCGGCATCATGGTCGCGCTCATACCGAAAGACCCGAAGTCGCATCTGGAAATGTTCCGGAGAGATCAGAGCGATCTCGATGGCACGTTCGTCGTACGAGATGTCATCCCCGGGTCATACACCATCGTAGCCGTCGAAGACGCGTGGGGATTCGCGTGGCTGCAACCTGGCGTTTTGGCCCGCTATCTCCTCAAGGGACAGAACCTCACCATCACCGAGTCGATGAAAGGCACCATCTACCTGCCCGATCCCGTGCAAGTGCAACCCCGGTAGATGGGGTGAGAGCGTTTTGCGCAGGCTGCGCGCTCCAGTATGCATCCTCGCTTTTCGTAGTGTGCTCGCCAGGCTGTTACCCTCCCTGGTGAGTTACGGAAGGGCGCCGCGGCCGTCTTCGAATTCAGCTGCGTCTAGTGCAGATTGAGAGCATCGCCAGCGTGTCAGGCTTTTGCCAGATAATTTGCGAGGACGCCGGCGCAGGCTTCGACGAAGGTTTGTTCGGTCTTGTTGAAGGTGCCGGCGAAATAGCTGTCGATATCGAGCTCGGCTGCGAGTTTTTTGTTGACGAAGATGGGGACTACGATTTCGGACTTCACCATGGGTGATCCCGCAAGATAACGCGGATCCTTGGTGACGTCCTGCACCACGACTACCTGGCCGCTGCTGGCTGCGGCTCCACATAGGCCAGTGTTGAGAGGAATGCGAGCATGCGGCGTAAAGCTGCCGGCGTACGGTCCGACCAAGAGCGCGCCGGGGTCCGCCGGTTCGGACAGATAGAAGCCTACCCAATTGTAGAGCGTCATCTTTTCGTGGAGGCGGTGGGCGATGCGCTCCATTAGGGACTTGGCGGTGGGAGCGCGCGCGGCAAAATCCTGGAATTCGCGGAGAAGTTCTTTGTGGGTGGGCGTCATATATTTGGCGGTGTGTTGCAGGCAAACTTCACTTACTTCCTTTTCGCAATGAGCAACGTCACATCGGCGGCCGTCTTGCAAACGCTGGATGACCTCACGCCGGTCCTGGCGTGTTGTGCTCAGTTTTAACACACTGAACGAATTCACGCCTTCTTATGGCGCGTGAGGCGGGATTTTGAGTTGAGTGGTGCTCAAGGAACGGATGGGACTGGCTGCGCGCAAGAGCAAGGAGGCTATGGCGAATCGGGGCGGAAGGAGAAAGGTGTAGAATTCGGCTGTTTTTCGAAGCCGAGAGGGAAGCGCGGATGAAAAAGGTCGTGAGGGTCGCCGTTTTTCTCCCGGGATTCTGGCTTTGTTCGTCGCAGAGTTATTGGCGGGCGCGGTGCCATGGGTGAGCTGAGGATCGGTCCGGCAGGATGGAATTACCGGGACTGGAAAGGGATTTTCTATCCGGCGCGGCGGCCTCGCGGATTTAGCGAGCTGGGATATGTGGCGGAGTTTTTCGACACGGTGGAGATCAATTCGTCGTTCTACGGGCCGTTTTCTCCGCAAAGCGGGGCGAAATGGGTGCGCGAGGTGGAGGGCAACGCGCGATTTTTATTCACGGCCAAGCTGTGGCAGCGGTTTACGCACTTGACGGGCGCGGGCGTGGAAGAAGAAAAAGTTGTGCGAGCGGGATTCGATGCGCTGCAAAACGCCGGAAAGCTGGGGGCGGTGCTGCTGCAGTTTCCGTTTTCGTTTCACAACACCAAAGAAAATCTGGAGACGCTGCGGACACTGACCGAGCGTTTTCGGGATTATCCGCTGGTGCTGGAGGTGCGGCATGCTTCGTGGGACAAGCGCGAGGTGTACGAGTTTCTGAGCGAGCGGAAGGTGGGATTCTGCAACATCGATCAGCCGATTATTGGGCGGTCGCTGAAGCCCACGGCGCACGTGACTTCAACCGTGGGTTACGTTCGCTTTCATGGGCGACGGTACGATACTTGGTTTTCGGACGATGCGAAGGCGCCGCCATCGGATCGCTACGATTATCTTTATCCGAAAGAAGAGCTTGAGCCTTGGGTGGAACGCATCGGAAGCATCGCGAAGAAGAGCGAGACTATTTTTGTGATTACGAACAATCATCCGGCGGCGAAAAGTTTGCAGACGGGATTTTTGCTGGCGACCATGTTTCTGCGGAAAAAGATCAAGGTGCCGGAAACGATGTTCGAGCGGTATCCGGAATTGATCGAACTGGCCGCGGAGCCGCCCAAGAATCCGAAGTTATTTTGAATGGCCGCGGCGCAAAGGAGTTCTTATTGGGGCAGACGAAGGCGATGCAGCAGAGATTGAAACCGCGGATTCGTGCGCAAGGTGTCAAGTTGCGGGTCGACCTTTAGAAAAACCAGGGCATTCGAACGATCTTCATAGGCTTTTTCGAGCCAGTCCATGGCTTTTTCGTTTTCGCCGAGACCGGCGCAGACGAGGGCCACGTAAAAGGGCGAGACGTATTGCTTTTTCGATTGTTCCATCAGCTGGCTTAGGATTTTCTCCGCTTCTTCCCTCTTACCGGCCAGTGCCAGCGTGTGGCCAAGAGCACCTAGGATGGGCGGGCCGTCGTGCGAGATGCTGGCTGCCTTTTGGAGCTCGGCGATGGCTTGCGCGTAGGAGCCCTTCTGCTCATAGGCCTGGCCAAGAACCAGGTGCGGCAGTGCGAAGTTGGGATCGAGATCCAGCGTATTTCGCAGTTGTTCGATGGCCGCATCGTACCGGCGAGCCATGTACAGACGCCAGCCCAAACTAAAATTCATGCTGATGGAGAGTGGATCGAGTTCGCGGGCATGGTTGATTTCGGCGATGCTCTCCTGCGTGCGGCCCATGGCCATTAAATATAAGGAATAGCGCTGATAGGCGGTGGCGTAGCTGGGGTTGAGTTCGATGGAGCGTTGGAAGCCGGTGCCGGCGGCGGCCCAGTCCCAATCGTAGTTGAAGCGCACAGTCGCCAGGGAGGTTTGTGCTTCGGCGAGGGTGTCGTCGAGTTCAAGGGCTTTGAGCGCGGCGGCTTTGGCTTTGGGTGCTACGTCCTGGGAGGGCACGGTTCCGACGATAGCCGAGCCAATGATGCTGTAACAATCGGCGAGCCCTGCGTAAGCCAGCGCGTAACGGGGATCTTTTTGCGTGGCGAGTTGAAAATATTCAATCGCTTTGGTGAGTCCTTCCTCGGATCTTTTGTTCCAGTAATAGCGGCCCTTGAGGTAGTCCTCGTAGCTTTCGGCGCTGACGGGACGATTGACGGCGAGGCGTTCCTGCTCTTCGGGAGTCAGCTTGATTCTGATTTCGTTGACGATGGCGCTGGTGACCTGGCTCTGCAACGTCAGAATATCTCCCAATTCACTCTCGTAAGTTTCCGCCCAAAGATGGCGGTCGGTGGCCACTTGCACCAACTCGGCAGTGATGCGGACGCGATTGCCGGAACGCAGCACGGTGCCCTCGACGACGGCGTCGACGTTCAGGTCGCGGGCAATCTCGGAGAGGGGCTTGTGCTTGCCTTTGTATTCCATGGCGGAAGTTCGCGAAATGACGCGTAGGGAGCGGATTTTGGCCAGGTGGGCGATCAGCTCATCGGTCATGCCATCGGCGAAGTATTCCTGATCTTTTTCGCCGGAGAGATTTTCGAGGGGGAGGACGACGAGCGATTTGATTTGGGTTGGGGCGCTCTTGGCCGAAGCAGAGTTGCGCAAAGAGCGGATGGTGAAGACGAAGACGAGCACGACAACGACGGCAATGATTCCGCTCAAAACGAGCGTACGGCGCAAGTCGATCTGCTTGCGCGCGGGATGAGAAGCGATGGGCTCACGCGGTTGCACAGAGGCCGTTTCTGACTTCGCAGCGATGGATTCAGTTGGAAGGACAGGCTCGTCGACCGCGCGTTTCTCCTGATCCGTTGGAGGGACTTCTTCCACTGGCGCGATGAAGCGATATCCGTGGCGCGGAAGGGTTTCGATGAAAAGGGGGTTCTCGGAGGAATCGCTGAGGGCTTCACGAAGCCGCATGATCGCGGTGTTGAGGCTGTGATCGAAGTCAACGAAGGTGTCATCGGACCAGAGGCGCTTGCGAAGTTCGTCGCGCGTGACGACCTGGCCGGGCTGTTCGAGAAGAATCGCGAGGATACGACAAGGCTGTTCCTGGAGCTTGATCTTGCGGCCCTGCTTGCGCAGTTCGCTGGTGCGCAAATCCACTTCATAGATGCCGAAGCGAACGAGCTTGGACGACGTGGCAGCGTGTCTCATGGTCGCGACGAGGAATCGTGGCGAAGTATAACCCCCTCGCTTGCCAGGGTCAAAAACGGACAGCGAGTTACCTGCGACTGTAACCCGTTCATTATGAATGCCGGACCGTGTTATCAACAAATGTTTTCGATGTGATGAA
>Ga0210410_10004246_pt1 | contig 12577 bp, 12 predicted proteins | sample IncBWC4MmetaG_FD_161058 | JGI IMG/M metagenome (GOLD analysis project Ga0210410, IMG submission 161058) | Forest soil microbial communities from Barre Woods Harvard Forest LTER site, Petersham, Massachusetts, United States - Inc-BW-C-4-M | ecosystem: Environmental > Terrestrial > Soil >... | reverse complement strand
GGGTGCTCTTTCAGCCGGCAACCCTTGCATGTTGAAGCTCTCCGAGGCGCTGCCGGCGACGGACGAGGTGCTCCTGGAATTAATTCCCAAGTATTTTGAGCCGGAAGCTCTGAGTGCCGTCGTTGGTGCCAAGGAAGTAGTTACGAAACTCCTGACCTTTCCCTTTGATTTCATATTCCTCACGGGAAGCGTGGGTGTAGGAAAGGTCGTGATGCGAGCGGCAGCCGAACATCTCACTCCAGTCCTGCTTGAGCTGGGAGGGCAGAACCCGGCGATCGTCGATGAGACAGCGAACATTCCTGATGCTGCGAAGAAAATTGTTTGGGGCGCAATGGCATGGGGAGGACAGTGGTGCACTTCACCGGGCTACGCTGTCGTTCACGAGTCTGTAGCAGGAGAGTTTGTAAAGGAATGCAAAAAAGCCGTCGTCGAACTTTACGGCACAGATCCCAAGAGTAATCCGGATTACTCGCGCGTCATTAGCCCTGCCGCTGTCGAACGGCTTGCGGCCCTGATCGATCCCAGGAAGGTGGTTTACGGCGGGAAGTCCGACGCCCAGGCCCGTTATCTCGACCCGACTATCCTCTACCCGATTTCCTGGTCCGACAAAATCATGGAAGATGAGATTTTCGGGCCGCTTTTGCCCATCCTCACTTACTCCGACCTTGGAAAGCTTATTGAGAAGATCAAGTCGCTCCCCAAACCACTTGCCGGCTATGTCTTCAGCCGAAATCAGCAGGCCGTCGATCGGATCTTGCAGTCTGTTTCGTTTGGCGGGGGCGCCGTGAATCAGACCAACGTCTTCTTGTTCATTGAGTCCATGCCTTACGGAGGAGTGGGAACCTCGGGCATCGGGAACTACTACGGAAAATCTGGATACGACTCTCTCACGCACGCCAAATCGATCCTGATATCTCCGCCTGACGTGGCGATCGACCACCTGTTTCCGCCTTACACGAAAGAAAAGGTCCAAGCAATCGATCAATGGTTCGACTACTAGACATCGTGCTGCCGCGCGGGTCGAGATGGGAAATCGATAAAAGGACAACGCAGGTGAAATATGCAGGCATAGAAGTTGTCGACACTCAACTGATTCGCGATGCGGTGGAGTTCGCCCGATCCATCCATGAGCCATTTCTCTTCAACCATGTCATGAGATCCTGGCTGTTCGCGGTGGTTCTTGGAGAGAAGATGAAGACAGCACCAGACCCGGAGCTCGTCGCGGCAGCGGCACTCCTGCACGATCTAGGCCTCACCCTGAAGTATGCAGATGAGGCGAGGTTCGAAGTGGATGGAGCAAACGCGGCACGATCGTTCCTTCAGGCTCGTGGCGTTGCCCCGCACCAGGTCCAACTCGTTTGGGACGCGATTGCTTTGCACACCCATGGGTCGATAGCACTGTATAAGGAACCGGAGGTCTCGGTCATCTTTGGAGGGGTGAATGTCGATGCCGTGGGATATGCCTTCGATCGAATTCCACCCAGCCAGATGAAAGCGATTTTGAGCGAATTCCCGCGTCTGGGAATGAAGAAAGGCATCACGGCCTGTTTCACGAAGGTTGCGCGCGAGAAGCCGCAAACGACTTATGACAACGGCCTGCGTGATTTTGGGCTGAAGTTTGTCGAAGGTTACCACGTGGCAATGACCGGCCCTGATCTGATCGCAAATGCTCCGTTTGAGGATTGAAAGGGGACTCCGATGATAAGCAGAGTTGAGGTTGAGCGATTTAGCCTGACCTCCTCCCGATCGTTCGACGAAGTATTGGCTGCGATTAACGATGCCGTCGGCCTTCCAGAAATGGCTGAGTTCTGGAGCTCAACTCAGCAGGCACGAACTGTCGGCGAACTGGAGAACTCAATCCAGAAAGCCTTAGTTAGGACCGGGCTGATGTCTTTTGTGCAGTTTGATCATGGCGCCATCGTGCGTAAAGCAACGGGCCGCGATAAGCCCCGGATGGTCCGCCTTGTCATTGGCAATCCGCTCATCATGCAAGAAATGGCGAAGCATGTTCCGGACGCCGGCTCGTATGCTCCTGTCACCGTACTTGTCGACGAACGTTCTGACGGCGTGCATCTGTCGTATGACAGGATGGCTAGTTTCTTGGCTCGGTACGGGAATTCCGACGCGCTCGCAGTCGCGCAGAATCTCGACGAGAAAGTCGAAGCCCTTATGCTAGAGGCGGCGGCTTGAACCGACAACACTTGAGGTGACGGAATGCCAAGATTGGATGGAAAGGTATCACTGGTAACAGGCGGCACGAGCGGGATCGGGCTAGCCACGGCGAACGCGCTGGCAAAAGAGGGAGCACACGTTTATATCACCGGTCGTCGCGAACCGGAACTCACCACTGCCGTCCAGCAAATTGGGAAGAGTGCGACCGGCGTACGGGGCGATGTGTCGAATGCCCAAGATCTCGACCGCCTTTTTGCGCAGATCAAGGACGAGAAAGGCAGACTCGATATTCTCTTCGCGAATGCAGGGATTGCCAGATATGCGGCCCTCGGAAACATTACTGAGGAACTCTACGATTCAATTTTCAACGTCAACGTCAAAGGGGTTTTGTTCACAGTACAGAAAGCGCTTCCCCTGATGCCGGACGGTGGGTCAATCATTCTCAATGCCTCGGTCGTAGGCAGCAAAGGCCTTTCCTCAAATAGTGTTTACAGCGCCACGAAGGCGTCTATCCGTTCGTTCGCGCGAACGTGGACCACGGATCTCAAGCATCGCGGAATTCGAGTCAATGCGATCAGCCCTGGCACCATCGACACGCCCGGCTTGAATAATTTGCTCGCATCGGGCGAAGCAGGTCAGCAACGCCGCAAGATGGTCGCCAGCGCGATCCCACTCGGCAGGTTTGGTCGGCCGGATGAAGTAGCCAAAACTGTGGTGTTTCTAGCGTCGGATGAGAGCAGCTATATCACCGGGGCTGAACTTTTTGTGGACGGCGGTTTTGCGCAAGTCTGAGTCGTGCCTCAGCGTTAGATGGGAGTCGTAGTTTGAGCCTGATGGTACAACACACCTGGTCAACGGCGGGAAGAGCGCGACCATGAGACTTTTACTGTTGGGAGCAACAGGTCTGGTGGGCAGGACGGCCTTGAACCAGGCTCTTGCCAAAGAAGCTATTTCCGAAGTCGTTGCGCCCACGCGAAGACCTTTGGAGCCGCAGAACAAACTGGTTAATCCGGTCAACTTGCGTCTCGATGAACTCGCTCCACGAGTGAAGTCCTGGGACGTGGATGCCGTCATTTGTGCCTTGGGAACGACGAAGGCGAAGGCAGGTTCGCAGGAGGCCTTCCGTTATGTCGACTACCCGTGACTGCGGCCGAGTGTATCGCTTGAGCGACGAGCAATCGAACCAACCTTTACAGCTCCAGGAGGAGCCGATGAACGCCGATGTTCTGACGACAAGAGCAGCCGATGGAATTGCGGTGATTACGCTTGGTAGCCCAAGACGCATCTACTTCGACGCGGAGATGGGCGACGCGCTCACCGAAGCGTTGGACGGATTCGCGGGCGACCCCAACGTTCGCGTTGTGATCGTGACTGGCGGCGCACCCGGTTATTTCAATCGTCATTTTGATATCCCTGCGCTTATCCAAATCGCGGAATCCCTGCGCGCTTCCGGTCGCCAATGGCCCGAGAACGCCACCTACAACGGCGGATTCTTCGATAAAGCCATGGCGCTGTGCGAGAGCATGCCAAAGCCGGTAATCGCGGCCATCTCCGGCACAGCCCTAGCCGGTGCCTTCGAGTTCGCGCTCTCTTGCGATCTTCGTATTGCCGAGGATGGCGACTACCTGATCGGGCTGCCGGAGGCAGACCTTGGTCTCCTTCCCGGTGCTGGCGGTACGCAAAGGCTGCCGCGCACCATCGGAACACCAGCTGCACTCATGCACATCCTCATGGGCCAGCCACTGAATCCGCGTGAAGCCGAAAGGAAAGGTCTGGTTCACGAAACGGTCAGCGGCAAGGCTCTCGATCGCGCAATGGAGATTGCGCGGCACCTGTCGTCGCATACGCCGGAATCGCTCGCCTACATTAAACGTCTCGTCCGCAACGCCACGGAGACGCCGCTGGCGCAAGGCCTTGCGCTCGAACGAAATCTCTTCTTGAAATTATGCGTCAGCGAGTCTGCACTCGCGCGGATGCGTTCCTATGAAGGGAAGAAGATCACCTCGCCGTCCCGCGGTTTCGAGGTCTAAGAAGGGAGAAACATATGGCTAATACTAATTCAGCGGCGCACGTGCGGGTGATCGAGGAAACACCTGCGTACTGGAGGGTTGTGTTCGATTACCCGCCTTTCAACATCGTAGACGCCAGCATATTCGAAGCCCTACAGGATCTGCTCGCGCGAATGAACGCCAGCCCGAGCCTGCGGGTCGTCGTATTCGAAAGCGCGAACCCCGAGTTTTACCTTGCCCACTTTGATTTGACCGGCAAGATAGGGAACATCATGACTGCTGTCGGGGCTTCGGGCCTCCCGATCCTGATGGATACGTTCGTGCGTCTCACCAAGTCCCCGGTGGTCAGCATCGCGAAGATCCGAGGCTGTGTCCGGGGCGTGAGCAGCGAGTTCGTCCTCGCCTGCGACATGCGCTTCGCGTCGCGCGAGAACACGCGACTCGGTCAACCGGAAGTCGGGGTGGGAGTGCATCCCGGCGGCGGCGGTACGGAACGCCTTCCACATCTGGTAGGCCGCGGCCGCGCGCTCGAAATCGTTCTCGGCGCGAACGATTTCGATGGCCACACCGCGGAACGATACGGATACGTCAACCGGGCACTTCCAGACGCCGAGCTGGACGGCTTCGTCGACGCACTCGCGCGCCGGATCGCCTCCTTCGACCGGCGTCCCATCGCCGCCGCGAAGAATCTCATCAACCAGGTCTCATTGCCGTCCGCCGACCGACTCCTCGACGCCATCACCTCCTTTGAGACCGCGCTGGCGTGGCCCGAAGCGCAGCAGCGGATCCAAGCTCTGTTGGAGCGCGGACTGCAACGGGAAGTAGACTTTGAGAATCGGTGGCCCGAGGTTCTCGGCACGCTCGTCGAGACGTAGCCACCGTGTGGTGATGCGCAGCCTCGCCGAGCGGGCGAACTTACTCGCGCCCTCCGGCTTTTGGAAACGGGAACTTCTCGGTGCCAAATCAACCGCAGTGTGTCCGTTGCGCGACCCTTCGCGCACGGCCTGAGATCTTTAACGAGTGACGAGCTACTCTTCCTTAATCCTGTAGAGGAAGATTTGCCGACCATCTGGACACAATTGGGAGTGAAAACCATCGCCCGGATGTCACGGTTCTCGAGAACGAGGCTTCGGCTCTTTCCTGCTCCTCGGACAACGACATCGGTAAGTGCGACGCGGAAAAGCGGTGCACAGCCATATCGACGATATGGAAGATTTATATTGCATGCAGAAAATCTTCCTCGCGAGCGACGAGAGCGAATTTGTGAACGGCTCGGTTTTGTCGACCAACGTGAAGGTTCCCCAGAAACGGGCTTGGGGGAGATTACTCCCCATAAGTCGGCTTCTCGTCATCAATCGCACAACCTACGCTAAGGGCGTTTATGAGGACTGCTCCCCTGTTTGCCTCACTGGGGAATGCCAGCGACTCGCGAACGGCCTGACAGAGCTAGACGGGAGCTTCATGACCAAAGTCATGGGCAACCGCAGTCTGCGGTGGCCTAGAATCAGGAGCGTAAAGGGAACAAATGACATGAGCCGGGCGAGAGTGCGTCCCATCCTCCTCAATACGCTCGTAGCGACGGCATTTACGAATGTCGCGTGGAGTTACTTGAATTGGCGCTACAAGCTCGGTGTCGGCACGATTTACGTGTGTCCTTGGGTACTGATTGTAACTCTGTGGTATGGCTATCGAGCGCAAAGGCTGGGACTAAATGCGGCTTACCACGGTAGAGTTGCGGATGATCTTCTCTTCATTCGTGTGGCCATCTTTCCTTTTCTGGGTGCCGTTGTATTGCCGCTGTTGAACTTCGCCACAAGCCCCCAAGCTCCGCAAAAAAGCCTAGCCGTTATCATCGTGGCCTCAGGTGCGTCGTGGTACTTGTATAACCTAGTCGCCATGTTTGCGAAGCATGTATTAAAAATCCCTCAGTAGTTAAAAGACACCGCAAATCTTGGCCTTAAGACGCGGCGACGTTTCGATCCGTTGCGTCATTACGCTCGTGCTAATACTCGTTCCTCTGAGGATCAGCGCGAGATCGTTCGGAGAGCTAAGACTCTCAGAGGCTGCGAGAATCGAAGCCCGAAAACGGCGAGCAAAAGCTGTCAGACACAATTCTCTTCGACCGAGGGGATCAAGCTAGGCTAAGGTCGAACGAACGTGAAAACATCGCCGGAATTCGGGCTGACCCCCCAAACGCCAGCGCCGGAACCCGCCGCGATCAGTGCCAGAAAACCCGGTACGTTAACAAAGTTGCCGCTACCAGGGTCAAAACGAAAAATGTTCTGATTCGAGTTAATGCCCCAGACGCCGTCGCCTCCGGCGGAGATTTGGGTGAGGGTTCCCGGAATTTGGCCGAGCCCGAAACTAGCGCCGAAACCAAACAAGAAGAAAACGCTACCCTGCGAATCGAGAAGCCAAACTTCGGGGCTGGCAGCTACGGGGACCACAAATCCGCCGATTCCCGTGTCCGTGAATGTCTGGTTGCTGAAATTGAATGCGAACACATCTGGATTTGGGGGGCTGAACCCCCAGACTGCGCCTCCGCTAGTGGAGATTTGGGTGAAAAGACCGGAAATGCTGTCGAACTGCTTGGTGCAGTAGTTGTATCGGAAGAGGTTTTGGTTCGAGTTGATTCCCCACACCTCATAGGGGTGACAACTGTCGATATCGCCTTCACCCACTGTGATTTGCGACAGGGAGCCAGTGAGGTGAGCGAACGACTTTTTGCCGTAATTGAAGCGGAAAATGTTGTTAGATGAGTCCAATCCCTAGATCTCGTCTTTCTGGAGAACCGTACCTCCGCCGACGGCAATCTGGCTCAGCGTGCCCGGTATAGAGACGAACTTACCCCCTGCAAGCCTGAAGACCTGACCGGAAGTGTTGATGCCAAAGACTTCATTGCGGCCAGCCGCAACCCGGGCCATGCTTCCGGTGAAGCCGGTGACCTGTTTGAAGTGTTGTGCCGAAACCGGGACAATGAGCGCGGCCAGGCAAAGTAAGAGCATCATTCTTTTCATTGATGTTTCCTCCAAGAAAGTGGGTTAGTTGATACTCAAACGGTGAAGAGTTTCGATTGAAGAGTGCAGAAGTAGGACCGCTGTTCTATCCGGCTTCCGCTTCTTCACTTGAAACTCTCAAGTCTTCACCTCCCTCCGCTTCGAGTCCGATCTCTACGGTCGAACGAACGTGAAAACGTCGCCGGAATTCGGGGCGACTCCCCAAACGCCAGCGCCAGAACCCACCGCGATCTGCGTAAGAAAGCCCGGGACGATGACAAAGGAGCCGGTAGCAGGGTCAAAACGATAGATCTTCTGATTCCCGTCAATTCCCCAGACTCCATCGTCTCCGGCGGCAAGTTGAGCGATGGTTCCGTTAATGTGGCTGGCCCCGTAACTGCCGTTGAAAGCGCCCACTGCGAAAATGCTACCGGTTCCACCGAGAGCCCAGCAGTCGTTGTTATCAGCGGCGAGGGATATAAGTCCGTTGATACCCGTGTACTGGAACTGTCCAGCGCTGAAATTGAATGCGTAGGCTTGTTGAGCGACGTTGACCCCCCAGACTCCGCCTCCGGCGGTGGCGACTTGGACGAGAGAGCCGGAAGCCTGGTCGAAACGATTGGTGCAGTAGTTGTATCGGAAAACACTGCCTCTAAAGTTGACTCCCCACACCTCGTAGGGGTGACAACTGTCGATATCGCCCTCGCCCACGGCGATTTGCTGTAGGGTACCAGGGACGTGAGTGAACGACTTTGTGCCGTGGTTGAAGTGGAAAACGTTGCCGGATTCGTCCACCCCCCAGATCTCGTCTTTCTGGCTAAGCGTGCCTCCGCCAACGACAATCCGGCTGAGCGTCCCGGGTACAGAGGTGAACTTAGTCCCTGTGAGCCGGAAGACCTGACCAGTATTATTGATGCCCCAGACTTCACTGCGTCCGGCAGCGACCTGCAACATGAGCCCGGTGAAGCCGGTGACCTGTTTGAAATGTTGTGCCGCCGCAGGGACGACGAGCGCGGCCAGGCAAAGTAACAGCATCATTCTTTTCATTGACGTTTCCCCCATAAAAGTTGTCATGCGAGTCAGGATTTCAGGAGCAGCAGTGGAACTGTTTGTGTCTCTTTAATTTCCCCCAACCAGAGACGGGGGCCATCCTGCCGCAAGTGCCGCGTTTCGCTCAATAGAGGAGACCTTTCGGACGCCTTAATTCTTTCTGTACCGCTAAACCATAGAAAGACAAGGGAATGTTGGAGAAATAAAAAACGGGATAATATGAAGCTCTCTCCCCTGAGGGGTAAGTCGTGGCACCAGAGCGGGTCAGAATCCCGAAAACCATCAAGTTTGGCGAGGACTTCGAGCTCGACGCAGAGTCCTACATGCTGAGCCGAGCCGGTCGTGTGCTCAAGCTGGAGCGCATCCCGATGGATATTCTGCTGCTCCTGGTGCGGCAATGGGGACAGCTTGTCGATCGCGACCAGATTGCGGAGAAGGTCTGGGGGAAAGGCGTTTTCCTCGATACAGACAACAGCATTAACATCGCCATCAGCAAGATCCGCCAAACGCTGAAGGACGACCCCGAGGAACCGCGTTTCATCCAGACCATTCCGGGCAGGGGATACCGCTTCATTGCGCCAGTGGAAACGGACGCCGCAATCGAAACAGAGGAAACAGTTGCGGCGCCTGCCCCGCAGGTCACCGAGAACCGGCAGCCCGCGATTGCGCAATCAACCATCGACAAGCCAACCAACCGACGCTGGCTCCTGGCGATTGCCTTGGCCGCGGTTCTGATTGCAGTGGCTGGCATCGGGACGCAATGGTGGCGCTCCTCAGTTCGATCCAGCGCGACTTCTGGAAGGCCGATGCTGGCCGTTCTGCCGTTTGCCAATCTCACGGGAGACGCATCACAGGACTATTTCAGCGATGGGCTGACGGAAGAGATGATTAGCCAACTGGGAAACCTCGACCCCGCCCATCTGGGCGTAATTGCCAGAACCTCGGTGATGCACTACAAACACTCGCAGGAACCGATTCCGCGGATCGGACAGGATTTAGGTGTTCAATATGTGATCGAGGGCAGCGTGCGGCGGGATTCGCAGCGGGTTCGGATTACGGCGCAGCTGATCCAGGTGAAGGACCAGAGCCACCTGTGGGCACGGGAATACGATCGCGATTTGAGCCACCTGTTGGAACTGCAGGGAGAGATCGCCCGCGCAGTCGCGAATGAAGTCGAATTCAGCCTGGGCGGGCAGCGGCGCTCGATCGAGGCAGGGCGAGAGGTTACTGCACCCGCCAAGTCATACGAGGCGTATGACCTGTATCTGAAGGGGCTCTTTTTCTGGAACAAGAGAACCGGAGACGGATTTCGTCAAGCTGCCGGTTATTTTCAGCAGGCGATCGACAAGGATCCGAATTTTGGCCGCGCCTATGCCGGGCTGGCGGATACTTTCGGCTTGATGAGCACATGGTATGTTGGTCCACAAAATGAACTCATGCCGAAGGCACGCGCCGCAGCCTTGCGGGCGCTGGAGTTGGACGAGGGTTTAGCCGAGGCCCACGCCTCGCTCGCCCTGATCAAGGAGAACTACGATTACGACTGGCCGGGTGCGGAGAGGGAATTCCGGCGGGCGATCCAACTCAATCCGCAATATGCGACCGCTCACCAATGGTATGCGGAGTTTCTTTCCTGGCAGGGTCGGTTCGATGAGGCGTTTTCCGAAAGCGAGCAAGCACGGCAGTTGGACCCGTTGTCGCTAATCATTGCAGTTGACCATGCAACCATCCTGTATTACTCGCGACAATATGAGAGCGCAGTGAAGCAATGCCGCTCGGTCCTCGACCTCGACCCGAATTACGGTCATGCCCGGGCTCCAATGGTTCCTTCCTATTTGCAACTGGGCAGATATGACGAAGCGATCGAGGTGATGAAACACCTGGCTGATCGCGATAAAAACCCATGGGATTGGGCTTGGGAGGTGGCCGTTTACGGGCGCGCTGGCCGTGCCGAGGAAGCACGTAGAGCGTTGGCGAAACTGGAGCAGTTTTCTGGCTCGCGGCCGGATCGAGTCGGAACTCTGCTGATCGCCTATTCGGGCACAGGCCAGGAAGAACGGGCACTCGGATTGTTGCAGAAAGCGTATTCCGAGCACTCGAACGCAGTAACGCAAATCAAAGTGAATCCAATCTTCGATCCGATTCGAAGCGATCCGCGCTTCCAGGATTTGCTGCGGCGCGTCGGACTCGAAAGGTAGGAACTGCTTCGGCGTTTATTCCGATCGCTCGGCAGCGCGGAACACTTTCTACGCGGAGAACAAACTCCCGGCAACCACGTTGGTTCGTGGATTGTCGGCAACATGGACACTGATCCGAATCGGGCTTCGAGGAAGTCAACCGCATCGGTACCGATAAGTCGGCTTGTGTGAATCGTTCGCAGAAACTCCTGGATGACGTCCGTAGCTGCTAAATAACCGGAGGTATCGGCCCCCTTGCTTGCGACCGGATCTCACCCGCAAGGCTGGCCGTATTCATATCGATGATCATCTCCAGCGGCCAATTCTTGTACGCAGATCGCATCCTCTGTTGAATAGCGTTCTTGCTCCCGTCAGATAGTTCCGGGGCCTCCTTCACTGCACGAGCAACTATCTCCCATGCCAGGTTGATGTAAGCGGCTTGCTCGTCAATGATCGATGGTGAACCTGCCGGCCCATGCCCGGCGTACAGTACCTTTGCTGACCCAAAACGACGATTTGCCTCAGCCAGAGCTTCGAGCCAAAGCCGGGACCGGCCCTCCGCAAGCCAAGGATGCACTCGGTTGTACACCAGGTCGGAAATGATGACCGCGTCGATCTGCGGCAACTCGATCGCAGTATTGTCGGAGCATTCTGTCGGACCGAAATCGTCGACTACTAGTTCGACGCCATCGATGTTCAGGTGCTCTCCATCACAAACAGTTACGTCAGGAAATTCGAATCGCTGGGGATAATCCGCTCCAACAATCGGAGTCCAATATGCGCGCTTGAGCTCGGCAGTCTCACGAATCCCGTTTATGGTACTGGCAGTTGCATGGACTCGGGTTCCGGCATGTTTCTCCAAGATGGAGGCGAGGCCATTGTAGTGATCGGGATGCGGATGGGTGATTAGAATGGCGGCAAGAGGTTTTTGCAACCCTGCAATCTTCTCGGCGACCACGCTGGCTTCAGAAAGTACGAATTGCGTATCAACTAAAACGAGGCTTTTAACTCCTTCGATGATAAAGGAGTTAACAAAAAAAGCATCGGGCGATGATGTATGGATATGCACTTTCGGAAATGTATTGGTCATGTGTTTCCTCGGCTGATTGAAGGTTGAACGCGTCGAAATGGTGCATTCGATGAATTACTCTTCCCGGAGGATTCAAGCATTCACCGCAACACTCAACCTTTGAGCGACCAGCGTCCAGTCTAGTCCGAAGGGATTCGTCCAGCGCGCTCGGAAGGAAAGCAATGGCTCCTTGAGTGTGAAGAGAAGTGCCTGGCACGGCTTTTGAGAGCTGGCGCGTTGGCGGCAAACTCAGAAGTAACCACGGCGGACGGCGGGATTAGTAATGACAAGTCGGCATGGCGCTAGGATCTGGAAAAGGGTCTAACGGAATGAAATACCCATCTCCGTTTATCGATCCTAGCCCGGCCTCATCTCCGAGAAGCCGACTTACGCCCCGTGGTTGTGTGTAGCTCAACTTCCGAGTAGCTCGTGATCCGCTCGAAACCGGCGGTGACTGTTCGGATTGGCGATTACATTGTGAGCACGGCGCGGAACCGAGCTTTGCCGTCCGCAACGCGCTCGTAAGCTTTCGCAGCTTCGGCCAATGGATAGGTCTCAACGATTGATTTGACTTTTCCCTGGGCGACGTAATCCAGGGCTTCGTAGAGATATTCAGGGCCATTTTGCTGGCTGCCGATGATCTTGATGCGCTTGAAGAGCAACTCGATCAGCGAGAGCGAAAGCGGTTCGGCATCGGCACCCATAACGATGAACCTGCCGTCCGGGCGCAGACCCTGAATGCTGTCCACCATGGACTTGGTCGAGTTCGAGGTACTGAGGATGATGTCGGCGCCGCCCGCTGCAGTAAGGCTCTTTCCGTCGCGGACAACTTCATCGGCGCCCAGATCGCGAATCATCTTGTCTTTATCGGGGGAGTGCGAAATCGCGATGGTCTCGAAGCCGGCGGCCTTCGCGTATTGAACCGCCAGGTGCCCAAGCCCGCCGATTCCAAGTACGGCCACGCGCTCGTGCGGTTGCGGATCGGCCCAGCGGAGCCCGCTATAAACCGTATACCCGGCGCAAAAGATCGGTGCGGCTTGCTCGTAGGAGACCTTGTCGGGAATCAGGTAGGTAGCGTCGGCGTTCATCGGCATGTACTCGGCGTGA
>Ga0210410_10004245_pt1 | contig 12578 bp, 15 predicted proteins | sample IncBWC4MmetaG_FD_161058 | JGI IMG/M metagenome (GOLD analysis project Ga0210410, IMG submission 161058) | Forest soil microbial communities from Barre Woods Harvard Forest LTER site, Petersham, Massachusetts, United States - Inc-BW-C-4-M | ecosystem: Environmental > Terrestrial > Soil >... | reverse complement strand
ACATCTTGACGCAGCCCCAGTTCGACCCGGCGTGTCTGGTGGAAGCAGCTATGGATACTTCTGCAATCGTTGCCTTCGGTCAACGACCGGGAGCCCTGTCGGGTAAGAAGCGACGCGGAAGGATTGTCATCCCTGAACAGGCCTCGCTATTCGGCTTCAACTGACACGATTCGGCGGTATTCACCCCGGCTTGCGTTTCTCACTTTCAAGAACTCTATTTCAAATCAAAAGGAGGAAAGAGGTATGTCAGAAACTAGTACGCTCATTGGCTATAGCGGCCGAACCATTGGTCGCGATGAACTAGCACTGGTGCCAACACCGCCAGCAACCGAAACCCACCGTCCAGTACCGCATCACGAGATCGTGCAGGCGTTGATCGAAACTCTCGGGTTTCGCCATATCGGAGTCGTCCATGATGAATACGCAGTCTCGCAAGACGGCATGAAAGCCTTTGGGGTTCTCGACCTCGCAACCGAGATGGAGGGATGCCGCTTCTCAATCGGGTTGCGGAACTCCCACGACAAGAGCATGCGTTTAGCAATGACCTGCGGCTATCGCGTATTCGTGTGCTCAAACATGGCGTTCGCCGGGGATTTCACGCCGGTGCTCGCCAAGCACTCGAAGTCGTTCTCGCTCATCGACAGCATCTCGGTAGGCGTTGATCGAATGCAACGGAACTTCGAGCCCATGCGAAAACAGGTAGAAGCTTGGCAGAGAAGTGAATTGACGGACGCCACCGCCAAGGTGGTCATCTATGAGGCGTTCGTTGAGGGTAGGCTCGAAGCGCCCAAACACCTTGCTCGCAGCGTGCATGACCTTTACTTCGAGCCGAAGTACGAGGAGTTCCGGCCGCGCACAATCTGGAGTCTCTCCAATGCATTCACTTCGGCGTTCAAGGAACTGGATCCCATCCCACAGTTCAAGGCGACGGCCAAGCTGGGAGAATTCGTGGAGGCGCGGCTTTCGCAGTCTTTTTAGCCCAGCGTGCAGCGGGTTCCGCGCAAGCCGATGTTCATCTGCGAATCATGCGAGTGGGCACCGATGGATCGCCCAAGTGACGTGCATTCTGAACAGCCGCAACAGATTGAGGCCTCGTAAGCGAGTTGGGATCGCATTTCCAGAGAGGCAGATTTCGACGCACCTCGTTCGTTCGAATGAGTCCCAACCTTTTGGCGAGGCGCTCCGAAGGATAGTTGTCGTCGGGTATGGTGGCGCTGACGGAACTGACGCCGGGCTGTACCAGAGCCCACGTAATCACAGCCGCAGATGCCTCGGTCGCGTACCCCCTCCTCCGAACACTCTCGATCAATCCCCAACCGATCTCGACATCACCAGCGGCACTCGGCGGTCCCTTTAGATTAATCGATCCGACCACCGAGTTGGACGAACGTTCTACTATGACACGGACACGCCACGGTAGCTGCCGGTCGTTGGTCTGGATTGCCCTCAGGTGCCAAGGAAGATCCCCTATGCTTGGATTGTCCGGTGGGAATGTGAAACCAGTCAGAACCGCAAAGCGTTGAAGGTCGCCACCGATCAACGCTTCGAGCTCCTCCGGCAAGAGTACGACGAGAACTAGGCGTTCGGTTTGAATAGAGGGCGGCCGTCGCATCAAGAGTATTGTGACCGTGCAAACAGCCTAAAGGAACTGCAAACTACGCCGGGCCGGAGGATTCGTAAGCGGCCGGTCTCGGCTCGAAGTACGATGGACGGCTCATCTTTTCAATAACTTACGTTGTATGCTCAATTGTTGTGACGTGGATTGTGGCGTGAATTCGCGCAAGTCAACGGCTTCACGGATTCGAATCCAGTACCGGAGGCTCCTCCGGAGTGACGTTCGCACGCCGCCATTCCCGTGACTGCCGACCACAAATAGGGCATGAGCGGCGTGTGTGATCCTCGGGTCAGTAACCGGACGACCTCGCAAAGTGAGAACTCCACGACTGCTTCCGCGTAGTCGACCATCCAGGAGTGAATGACGAGAAGCGCGTTTCGCGGGACCTATCCGAGGGGAAGCGTCCTACAACCCGGGTACTCGCCCGAGACTCAGAGGGCGCGGACAACTGCACGGCCTACGGCCGTTTCCCCACAAGAAATCACAAGTAAGTCAGCCACCACTCATGCCGACGCTGTTTGAGTCGCGCAAACCAAAGGCATGCCGGATAGAGAAGCAGCAGTACCACAATCCAGATCGCATAGACCGTCCACAGCGGGAACCCGTAGTCAGCCGGAAAAAGTTCGGTCGAGCTTCCCATCGAGGGTGGTGCAATCAGCAGGAATGACTTTGCACCGTAGCGCACGAAGTTCATCCCGATCGCAATCAAATGAGCCAAAAGCAAGTGCGCCCCGTAGTAGAAGAACGGCACGCGCCCAAAAACCATCAATGGATTGGTGAAACGAAAGTGAAATTTTTCCAGCCACGCCATGACGACCATTGCCGGGCCGAGTGTCATCAACAAAAAGTCGTGGAAGGCAAACTGGAAGCGCCGAAGCATCTCGCCCGCATGGTGCATGACCTTTACTTCGAGCCGAAGTACGAGGAGTTCCGGCCGCGCACAATCTGGAGTCTCTCCAATGCGTTCACTCCCGCCTTCAAAGATCTGGAGCCGCTCCCGCAATTCAAAGCCACAGCCAAGCTAGGAGAATTCCTGGAAGCACGGTTCACGCAATCGTTCTAGGCTGCGGGGCAGTATCGGCCGGGCCGCCGCCGTGCAGCGAGAAAACCTCCATATTTATCTTGACAGTAAAGATACTTTACGGTAGAGTGATTATCGATACAGTCGTTGATGCCCTAATAATCACGGAGACCATGGTCAGATGCCGCAGCCAAAGACTCTCAAGGATCGTGTCGCCCGGGTTGACCATGACATGCGCAAGATGGCCGCCCAAACTGTGGTGACTAGTCAAATCGTGGCCGGTCACTTCGGGCTCCATACAACCGACCTTCGCGTGCTGGACATCATCTACATGCGCGGACAGGTCACTGCCGGCGATCTGGCAAAAGCAACCGGACTAACCTCCGGCTCGGTCACAGCGTTGATCGACCGGCTTACAAGTGCAGGCTACGTCGAACGGCAGGACGACCGCACCGATCGCCGCAAAGTGTGGGTGCGCAGCCGCAATGATGCGATCGAACCCATCAAGAAGGTTTTCACGCCCAGCCAAACTCGCATGTTCGAGTTGTGGTCGAAGTTTAAGGCTGCCGACCTGGACGTAATCGCAGACTTTCTGGAACGTACTACTTCGCTGGCAGCGGAGTGTGCGGAAGATCTCCAGAGACACGCCAAGCCCACGGGGCCGCGCCGCCGTAGTTCCAAACCCAGGGAGAAAAACTAATGATCGCCAATACGATGACAAACCCGGAGATACAACCTATGCCTTCAACTGAATCGTCGATTTCTAACAAGCGCCTTTGGGCAGGCCGCATTGTGAGCGGACTGCCTGCACTGTTTCTTCTGATGGACGGGAGCATGAAGCTCTACAAGCCGCGGGTCGTGGTCCAAGCAACCGTACAAATGGGCTACCCGGAATCCGCCATCATCGGCCTCGGCGCGGTGCTCCTTCTCAGCACGTTGCTCTATCTGCTGCCTCGCACTGCAATCCTCGGGGCGATTCTGCTGACGGGCTACCTGGGGGGCGCCGTGGCCTCACAAGTCCGCGTCAGCGCCGTGCCGTTCAACATCATTTTCCCCGCACTCATCGGCGCTCTGCTCTGGGGTGGTCTTTGGTTGCGCGATCGACGATTGCAGGCGTTCATTCCGGTGCGAGCACAATAGGCATTTTTCATTGAAAGGAAGACCTTCATGAAATCCATTAACGAAAGAACCGCGACAGAGGGCCCGGCCGGCATCCGATTTCGCACCACGATTCTTCAAGCGGGCAAAACCGCGACCGGAATCCAAATTCCCGACGAGGTCATCGCGAAACTCGGAGCCGGTAAAAAGCCGCCGGTGCGCGTCACGATCAACAGATACACTTACCGCAGCACGGTTGCGGTCATGGGTGGAAAATTCATGGTCGGAGTGAACGCGGAGAATCGCGAGAAGGCCAAGGTTGCAGGCGGTGACAAGGTTGACGTTGAAATAGCGTTGGACACCGAGCCTCGCGAAGTGACCGTGCCGCCCGACTTCGCGACGATTTTAAGCCGCAATGTGAAAGCCCGTCAGCACTTCGATGGCTTGTCTTATAGCAAGAAGAAAACCTTTGTGCAGGGCATCGAGGGAGCGAAAACAGTAGAAACGCGCCAACGCCGTATGGAAAAAGCTCTCGCTGACCTGAAAGAGGCGGCAGATCGATGACACCGATCGGCCATGAGATTTTGCTGTGGTTGTTCGTCATTAACCTGGGAGTGGCGTTCGGTGCCGGGCTCCATGAGCAGCGGATTATTCTTCCGCAATGGTTCAGCCATTCGTCGGAAAACGGATGGCAGGTTGACGACGAAGCCATGCGTCGAACGGATCCAGGACGAAGGTTTTGGGCGTACGTAACAACGGCGCCGGTGACCCTGCTCGCATTGGCAAGCTTGGCCGTTACGTGGAACTTGGGGCATTCGATAAAACTGTGGTGGCTCGGGGCGGCGGTCATTACGCTTCTAGAGAGAATCGGAACCTTCTCGTACTTCATTCCGACGGCTCTGAAGCTAATGCGAGCCGAGACCGCTTCGGCAACCAAGTCTGCAATCGCTTCCCAATGGAAGCGTCTGAACCTGCTGCGTGCCGCCTTGAATTTGGCCGGATGGCTTGCTGCCTTGAAAGCGTTGTCACTGCTCGGCTGAGGGACCATCACGGTGCTCGCCCGCTTGCCATACTCGTTAGAGCAGCCTGATCGGCGGGCCCGTGACTAAAAGGTAGACCCCAAGGTAAGGAGCGCACATGGCTATTCTGAGAGAGTGGCGCGCTGAAATACGTCGCGCCTTGAAACAAGAGTATGTGGACTACGTAACAGCGACTGGAATCGCCGAGTACCGGCGCGCGGAGGGAAACCTCGGTGCGGTGATTGCGACTCGCGATCTCGATTCGGAGCGGTCCGAGATTGTCACGCTCAGTTGGTGGAAGAACGAGGCGTCTATCAAAAATTTCGCCGGTGATGATATTTCGCGCTCCCGGTACTATCCCGAGGATGACCGGTACCTGCTGACGCACCCGGAGACGGTTCAGCACTATGAGTCGACGGACCCCCCTTAAAGATTCGCGATTCTGATCGGAAGTCTCGACCGTTGCCACAAAGCACGGGCCGCTTGAGCCACGAGTTCAAATCTCCGCCCCCAACCTCTTCGGGAGGAAGTGCGGAGGTCAGAGTGAAATTCGCCAAGATTGCATTTTGGATTGCCGCAAGCTCTCCGAAGGTTGGTCCCGCGGTGGCGCGGATCGCAACTGGATGGGGTCGTAGCTTAAGCTCTTCCACACGTTGCCAAGCAGTTTCTTCGCTGGGAAGTTCACAGACGGGAACCAACCTGGATTTCTGTGGCCTCAACCCATTTTCCGTCAAGCCGACGACGAGGATGGCAAAACACCCAAATCGCGCCTGACTTGCGGTGTCTTCTTCGCTCCCATTCATTCTGAGCCCGCGTTATCGGCGTCCTCCCAAAACGTTACCCCGCGATTTTAACGCTTGTTGCAATTGGGATTTGGGAGAATACAGTCGACGTTCGCGGTATTGGCAATCGAATACTGCTTCACCTCTTCATCCCAATTGAAATGCGTTGAGCCTCTTTGCCCCGCGAACGTGCTAGTCAGTCCTCAGCCGGGACCGAATGATGTTCGTGCGTGATAGTCCATTGGCCACCAATTTTGCACAGACCGACCGTGAGGCGAAACTCCAGTCCTTGACGCTCACCGTTGGCTCCAGCTTCAGTACAATGCATCGTCGCGACGACGAAGGCAACGTCGCTCGCCGCAGTGATTGTCATCGTCGCGATATCGAAAACGATCGGATCGCTGGAGCAGGAAAAAAACAAGTCCCAGGTCTTCTTGTAGGCTTCGATGCCCTTGGATTGGAACGGTGGGGGAACATCGAACATCACGATGTCCGAAGAATGATTTCTCAGGATCTCCTCAAAGTCTCTGCGACGTACTGCGGCCGCCCAGGACTCAACCATGTCGCGAATTGTCGCCTCGTCTTGTGAGCTACTCTGCCAGTTGTCCATCCCAAGTTCCTCCATAGATTCCCAAAGATCGTTGTCGTATTAAACTGAGAGTCGCAAGAAGCGCGCCGCGTTGTCGTGGAAGATGTCTCGCTTTTCGGAGGGCGTCAGGAAGGTAGCTGAGTCGATTCCCTCGATGGCCATCCCGATGGCTTCGGGCCAGTACATCTGGTCGGACCCGAACATCACACGTTTGCCAAAACCAGCCTGCACTAAGGCCTCAAGATATGCGTGGAAGGCAGGTCGCGGTGCAATCCAGTTGAGAGCCGCAACATCCGTATTCACCTGCGGGTATATGGCCAGCACGGCCATCGTCTCTTCAAGGTAGGGCCAGCCGCCATGCATGACGTTGACACGGAGCTTCGGGTGGCGGTTGAGGGCCTCCTCCAGCAGCGCGGGGTTGCCAAGACTGGCGCGGAATCCATGACAGCAGGGATCGTACGAGACGCCTGGAGCACCCACGCCTGTATGAACCGCTACTGGAACATCCACCTCCTCGGCGAGGGCGAGGTAGGGCTCGTATTTCAGGTCGCTGAGGCTGAGACCAGCGTACTGAGCCGTCACCTCCCCCAGCACGCGCAGCCGGCCTTCTTCAAAGGCCTTGCGCAGGATTCCGAGTTCGGGCAGCGGCGTGTCTGCCGAGCCTCGCACGCCCGCACCTGCTATCACGCGATCGGGTGCCGCTACGCGCCAGCGCTCGGCGGCCGCGAGGCGATCCCCATCCCCGCCGCTCACGACACTCTTCACGATGTTCAGGCGCTTCATCTCGGCAAGACACGCTTGCAAGTGTTCCTCCCCGTTTTTCACCTCCGTGGGCTTGCCGGTCGCGGGGTTGAGCATCGAGGAGGTCAGGGCCATGTCCGCCGGGTAGGCGTGCATGTGTACGTCGATGATTGGCTCGCGCCCTTCCCCAGGGATAGCAGCGCCGGTCGGCGTATGTTTCTCCGTCTCGGCTGACGTGTCTTGAGGCCTTCCAGAAAGAGCATGGCAAGTCGCGATCCCGCATCCGACCATCATTGCTTGGAGGAAGTTTCTTCGTCGCATCCGTCTAATTTACGGTTGGGCGGCAATGTCCGTCTGTCCTATAACTGCGCATTGTCGCGATCACGTATTACGTGGGCTGTAGTCTAACGTAAGACGCTCGGAGGGCTGAGAGGGCCGCGGTCGGGCGCGCCGTGCAGAGCGTTCAGCCAAAAGAGGTGATATGTCGCAGGTCTTCAGTTCTCACAACTGGTATCGTGACGGGGCGCTGGCCTCAAGTCGGAGGGGTCATAGCAGCGTCTTGCCGGAGGTGGTCCGGAGCATCGAGGCCGGGCCCGTGCGTCTGATCAATGTATTGTGCCCTCCGGCCGTCGTCGAACCGCCCGTGCCTGAGTATGCGGTGCACCTGGTGCTGCGTACACCGCCGCTGCTCCAGGTCGGGTTCAATCGCCCGCTGCGCTGGCTGGTTATGTCGCCCGGAGTGATACTCGTGTCGCCGCCGGATACGGGCGGCGATTATGTGGCCGACGCCCCGTCCCACGTACTCACGATCACGATCCCAAAGGCATGCGTCGAAGACTTCACGCAAGATTCCGGCGCCCGCATCGAAGCCCGGCAAGAAGAAACCTTCCGCGAGCCGCGGCTCATGCGCCAGATCATGCGTCTCTGGCACGATCTGACAAACGACGCACCGGCGAGTCGAATGTTCGCGGACCAGGTGATGCGCGAGGTCCTGCGCACACTCGCACGACGAACGGACGTCCACATCCCCGCACGCCACGCCCGTGAACGCCTTGCAACTCACACCGTTCGCCGCCTGCGCGATTATGTGGAGAGCAGTCTTGCAGAAGATTTGGATGTAACGATGTTGGCGGACGTCGCTGGGTTGAGTCCTGCGCATTTCGCACGCGCGTTCGCAGCGACGATCGGGATGACGCCATTCCACTACGTGATGAGCCGTCGGCTGGCGCGCGCCCACGAAATGCTGGAGCGTACTAATCGCTCGGCGCTCGACATCGCGCTCGCCGTCGGCTTCAAGACGCCGAGCCACTTCACGGCCCGCTTCCACCGCGAATTCGGCGTGACCCCGAGTGAAATCCGCACGAACTTGCGCCGGCTCACGATTGTTCCTTCATGGTGGACTCGCGTACAATCCTTGGCGTGCCAAACGTGAAGGACGAGGCGTTGTTCTGCTACCCGCACTTTTTACCCGCAGTTGCTGTTTCCACCACCAACTATCAACAACTTCTAGAGCCACCCGTGCCACGAAGTTGTTGCAATCACTGTTTATCCTTGCTCTGAAAAGGCTGGCGTCGAGGGTTCAACTCCCCTTGGCGGCATGTACTCAGTGGAGTTTGGCAACTTTGTCCAAGGAGTGTACGCCGGTGCTGGCAATACATTCAAAATCGTTCTCGCTTATTGACTGCATCTCGGCTGGGGTTATCGGATGCAGAGAACTTCGAACCGATGCGAAAGCAAGTTGAAGCCTGGCGGCGGGAGCGAACTCACCGATGTGACTGCCAAGGTCGTCATCTACGAGGCGTTCGTGGAAGGCAAACTGGAAGCGCCGAAGCATCTCGCCCGCATGGTGCATGACCTTTACTTCGAGCCGAAGTACGAGGAGTTACGGCCGCGCACAATCTGGAGTCTCTCCAATGCGTTCACTCCCGCCTTCAAAGATCTGGAGCCGTTCCCGCAATTCATTTCAAACCTGGCATTGGCCCTGCGCGAGGTAGTTCTCGAGGAGGCGCCCGACGCGATCGAATCCATCGTCAAAGGTTATGCTGTCACAATCGGATTCTCGTTCACCGGCAAACCGCTTAAAGACGGCTTTTGCCACATCGTGACTTATAGCAGTCACGTGAACCTCGGCTTCAACCGTGGCGCACTGCTGCACGACCCCAATGGAGTTCTGCAGGGTACGGGCAAATTGATTCGTCATTCACGATCCGCAAAGGGAACGAACTGGACCGTCCGTTTGTGAGGCGGTATCTTCAAGCAGCCATCGAGCAGATAGGAAGGCCTCCCTCCCGTCGTGCATCGGCCCTCCGCTCCGTGACCCGTCAAAATCGCGTTCGCCGCAAACGTTGAGGTGCGCGCCTCGTAATCGTCGAGAGATCCAATTTGTGTCCGGCCCCATGGGCGGTTGCCGCGTATCACCCCGACTCAGAACACAGGCAACAAGTGTCGCGGTCCTCGGCAGCCGAAGAACGCGCTCTAAACTTAGCGAGAAGCGCCAGGCCGACGGAGTTGCACTTGTTCGGAAGTGCGCTGAGCACCGTTTGTGGCTACGGGCGTGCGTTTTGCTGCTATCCTTCGTTTCTTCCGGCCTCTGATTTCGCGCCGCAAACTCGCTGAGTCGGAGACTTGAGAGACGCGCAAAACGTCGGCGACCTCCTTCCATGTGAATCCATTGCGGGAACTGCCGGACATGGTCCTACTCCTTGCCGGAAGAGCGTGCGGTTCGCCGACGAGTGGCATGACGATCACTGAGCAGGCGCTAGATCTGACCCGTTTTAACTCTGGACGTCGTTCATGAAATAAACCCAACCTAAGCACATCCGTTGCGCTGAAAGTCAGATTTTTCTGAGAAATTGCCCGGCAATTGCAGGGTTCGCTCCCGGCAGCAAGTTTGGTTCGGTCAGTCGCCGTCCTTCGCGTGCGGTGTTCATCTCCCGAGAACGTCACAAAAACCGCAATTCCAGCGCTCTGGGAACCTTTTTTGCACGATTTTCTGCAAGAAAAAAATATTTCAACAAGGCTTTGAAATCGTGTATACGCTGGCCTTTCGTGCTCGTTGAATTGAGCTTCGCCACTGTCGTCTGCGTACTGATTTCGAGGCAACTTTGCGTGCCCTTCTGTCTGAAGAGAGGAGGCGTTTTCGAAGGCGCAAAAGCTTTTTGCGAGGAGTGGGCCGTAAACACTCGACCAAGGCTGGCCTGCGAAAGTCAGCAGTATGGGGGAAGACGAAAGTGTAAGCAAACACCGGGTGTTCCAGTGGTCGAAACAGGCGAGAGACCTGGCCAGGGAATACAAACAGCGAATGATCGCCGGCCAGCATCTCGCTCAGGCCGACCGCAGCGTGTTGGCCGCAAGGCTGGTAGAGATCTCTGGGAACCCGCGGGAAGCCTGCGTGCGCTTCCTGTGCCGTTCAGGCGTAGCCCAAAAGCGCTCCTATCGTGAATGGACCAAACCTGAGCAACGACGGCTTCTCGACCTGATCACTACCATGCCGGTGGACGAGGCGGCGAAGATTCTTCGGCGGCCACCAGGTTCGGTTCGTTCGATGCTGCACCGTCTTGGCATCGGTGGGCGAACTGGCCGGGAGTGGTTCACCAAGTACTCGCTGTCGCGGGCGCTGCACACCCGTCCCGAGGAGATTCAGAAATGGATCGACTGCGGATGGCTAAAGTCGCGCGCTTTACCGTCCGCTGGCATGTCAGCCAAGATCATCTATGCGGATGACTTCTGCCAGTTCGTGAAAGAGCACGGGCGCGCAGCCGTCAGCCGCCGGCTCACCTATGATGCGCTCTGGTTTGTCCAGAACTATGTGTTTCCTCCAAGCCATGCCGATCTGTTGTCGGTAAGAGGAACTTACAAGAAGCAAGACCGACGCGAAGAAGCTCGGGATAACGTAAAGGCCCGGTCGGGCAGTGATTCTGACGCAGACGCTGATCAGGAACCATAAATGATCGGGTAAACCCGCCTGAGAGGGTTGATCGATGTGGTCGAGGCTTGTCGTGCCGGTGAAGATCAAACGGCCGGGAACAGCGAAAGACTTGGTTCATCGTTCACTGGACGTCGTTCGCCTGGAATTGCTGAGTGGCCGCCTGGATTGCCGTCTCAATCTTGTGGATCTCTTCGTCGCTTAATTCCGAAAATGAGTCGCGTTTGCCTTTCGAGAGTTTCCCCTGGTTCTGGTGAATGACCTTGATCAGGAGTGCCGCGCGTTGATTTGGCATATCGACGATGCCCATGACTGACTTCACGGCCGCATCGAAAAACTTCAGGAAATCCAATTCCTGCTTCAGATCGCGGCTGATGGTTTCCTCAATGCAGTCGAAGAGGTACTCGGTTTGCGGAGTGGCATCGAAGAAACGGTACAGATTACTGGTTTCATTCGAGACGGTAATCTCCTGTTCGGCATTGATGTTGTATTCGATGAAGGGAGAGAGGGGACGCGAGAAGGTCTCGAGAACCCGGTCATACGCGCCTATATCCCTGAGCATGGCTGCCGAGACGGGAAAAACAACTCCCGGGGGAGTGAATCTGGTTTTCGAGAGGACATTGTGAACCAGGAAGCGGTGAATGCGCCCGTTTCCGTCGACGAATGGGTGGACAAAGACGAATCCGAATGCCGCCGCCGCCGCCGCACAGACCGGATGCACCGGGCTGTCGGCACCGAGCAGCCGTCCAATCATTTGCATCCAGCCGTCCATCAGTGAGGGAATATCCTGCGGCTTCGGGCAGATAAAGTGCACGTCCTGAGAAAAATCCGGCAGCGTTTCGCCAACATAGACCTGGGTGTCGCGCCAGTCCTTCTGCGCGTAACGGGGGTCGACGATTGCGTTCTGCAGATCGACGAGTGCTTGCTTCGAACCTGGATCGAACTTTTCCACGCGCATGAGTGCCGCGACGAATCGCTCGGTGCGGTCCTTGCTGGGCGCCTCGCCCTCGATGGCGAACGAAGACTTAGTTTCTTTGGCGAACAGGTAGTGGACGGCTCGCTTGAGCACTGTGGGTTCGACGGTCGCAACCAGAGCGCGTGCGCGTGCGGTGAGGTTTCTTGCCATGCCGGCTTCGAGTTTTTCGGTGCGCCGGATGAGCGGGCAATAATGCTGATTGCCCAAGAGATTGTCAAAGACGCGTTGCCGGCGAATCCGGGTGACAGGGCCGGTGATATGAAGATCGGAGTCGAGAAGGTCCACGTACGGCCCGGACGTGAGGTCCGGCACATCGAGAGTGTCCCCCGTAAGGAGCTCATATAAGTACCAGGCACGGCGGGCGAAAATTCCGTTCGGCTCGCCTTGCACCCAGCGCTCGATGTCGATTTTGGGGATGCGGGAGAAGGCGGCCTGGTAAACGCCAAGCGCAACCGGTTCGTATCGCAGGGCAAAACGAAGCTGCCCAACAAGGCCTTCGGCTGGTTGGTACGGTTTGGGATATTGTTCAAGAACCTCAGCGTCGGTAATCCGCGTCTTGCGTGTGCCACCAGTAATAATGGAGCGAACGATGGGTCGGGGGATTTTCAGATCTAGTCCGCCGATGAGGGCGTGCAGACCGACCGAGATTTCCGTATTACGGGTGGCCTTGATCATTAGAACGCTCCACATGGGCTCAAAACGTTCCAAATCCATTAGAGCGAGACGGAAATCGTTCCAAGCGCTTAGTTCAGCGTGGACATCACAAATTCCCTCCAATTATCACAAATACGCTCCATTATGTAAATGCAGCA
>Ga0210410_10004243_pt1 | contig 12587 bp, 10 predicted proteins | sample IncBWC4MmetaG_FD_161058 | JGI IMG/M metagenome (GOLD analysis project Ga0210410, IMG submission 161058) | Forest soil microbial communities from Barre Woods Harvard Forest LTER site, Petersham, Massachusetts, United States - Inc-BW-C-4-M | ecosystem: Environmental > Terrestrial > Soil >... | reverse complement strand
GAATCATTCAGGTGCGAAATCTGTTGCGGCGCGGTTTTCTGGTCCCATAGCCAAAGTTCCTGGGGATGTGTCGCGCTTTGCGAGACATAGGCGATCTCGCCGGGCGAGGAAAGCGCAACGCTTCCGGTTGGAACAGGCTTTGCCGCCAAGTCCTGTTTCACGCCGTCGCCCAGAAACTTCACGAACAAGCTGCCAAAGCCGTTCGCAGCCACCACTACAATGGAGCCGTCCTTCAGCCAATGGTAGTCCTCGACGGGCCGGTCCAAGCTCGCACCGGTCAGATTCCGCGCAGCGTGCGCATTCAGCGCTAAGAGCTGCAGGTCGTGCGGTTCCGGGCCATCTTCGCGCGAACCGACGAAGCTTAAATTCCCGTTGGGGGAAACGCGCACTTCGCCAAACGGACCGCGCGGCGCAATCAGCTGTTTTGCGCTTCCATCGGACACCTGCACGGTGAAGATCTTCTCGGTATGCTCGTCCGATTCCGGCCGGTCAGTAGCCTTCACGATCAGATGATCTCCGCCCGGCAGCCAAACCACCTCTTGAACGTCCCAAGTGGGCTTTGTCAGCGCTCGCGTCTCGCCGGTCGCCACATCGACGAGCCACAATCGCGCACGCTTATCCTCTTTGTCGGCAACGTGCGCGTCATCCTTATCCTTCTCTTTTTTCTCTTCGGCGTCGGTTTTTGTATCCGGGGCCAAAAAGGCAAGCTGCTTCCCGTCCGGGGACCATTCGAAACTCTTGACCGCGCGTTTGCCCTTCGTGAGTGCAATTCCTTCGCCGATGTCTCCGCGCATCAGATAGATTTGCTGTTGCTCGCCGCGGTCGGACAAGAACGCCAGTTGCTTTCCATCCGGTGACCACCGCGGCGCACTCTCGGATTTCGCCGAGAACGTGAACTGGCGGACTCCGCCGGTTTGTTTGTCGTGCAACCAAATGTGGCGTGCTCGCCCTGTGCCTTTGGCGGGTTCTGTCACCACAAATGCCAGCCGTGCGCCGTCTGGTGAATACTGTAAGTCCGAAATCGAGCGCAGGTTCAATGATGCTTCAGGCGTCAGCAACTTGCCTTTGCCAGCTGCGGGATCCGTTTGCCCCCACACCGCAGGGGCGATCAATGCTACGGCCAGCATTCGTTGCCCCAACGACCCGAAATGAGAACCCCAGCGCACGTAGCCCGCGAAACCCATAAGAAGATCAGCTCCTCATCGTGAACGTGAATCAATCGGCAAGCGACCCGCCACTCTATGAGCCTCCAGCCGGTTCGTCAACCGCCCAACTTCCTTTAACTTACGGCACTTTGACCTTCGGCGTCTCGATTGCGCTCGAAAAAATCAACAGCACAGTACCGGGACTGTCCAATCCGTGCCCCAAAACTGTCCTTCGTACAAGTTGCAGGCATCTCCTCCCAGACACTAGCATGCGCGGACCTGGCAATTATCCGCCGGGCTGCTCGCGCAACGAAGCGAACAACGCTGCGCCGTAAAAGCTAAACCTAGAACAAGAAGGACGACCAAGTTGATCTCTTCGCGTTCAAAACGAGGTGCTGTCCTCGTGTTCCTGACCACTCTTTTTGCGGCGTCCAGCTGGACCTCCGGCTGCATCGGCGTTGCTTCCTCCACTGCGAATCCAGGCCCGCAACCTGTCGGGCTCGCCGTTACGCCGAGCAGCGTCTCGGTTACCACCGTCGTGGGCAATACCGGTTCACAAACCATCACTGCCACCAACAACGGCTCTACCGGCGTCGCGATCAATCAGGTCACCGTGACGGGCACAGGGTTCAGTACGAAAGGACTGGCGGTCCCCTCAAGTCTCGCCCCTGGCACGAGCCAAAGCTTCGATGTCGCATTTGCTGCCACGACGCCCGGCACTGCAACTGGTAGCTTGTCGATCATGACCAGCGCCAGCACAAGTCCCGTCGTGGTTCAACTGAACGCCACCGCTCAATCGTCGCCTTCCACGCCGCCAGGCTCAGGCGTAATATCCGTCACGGTTTCCCCTACGTCGGGTTCGGTCAATACCGGCGGCACGCTGCAATTCGCGGCTAAGGTCCAAGGCAGCGCGACGAACACTTCGGTAACCTGGAAAGCTTCACCTGGCACGATCAGCGCATCCGGGCTGTATACTGCCCCGGGCACAGCTGGCGCAGCCACGCTAACGGCCACGAGCGTCGCCGACACCACAAAATCCGCTTCTGCTCAGGTCACGATCAGCACTGCTACTGCGACCGTAAGCTCCGTAAATATCTCTCCTGCTGCGCCGTCGATCGGCACCGATGGCACGCTCCAGTTTTCCGCGACCGTGCAAGGCACGACCACCAACAAGGTCGTCACCTGGATCGCGCAGCGCGGCACCATTTCCTCGGCTGGGGCTTACGTAGCGCCCTCAAACCCGGGAACCGACATCGTTACTGCGAGCAGCACTGCCGACACCAGCAAATTTGCTACCGCCACTGTTGCCGTTTCTGCCCCCGTGGCCTCCGGCGCGCTTCCGGCCTTTCCCGGCGCAGAAGGCGGCGGCGCTGCGGCTGTTGGCGGGCGTGGCGGGCAAGTGTTTGAAGTCACCAACCTGAACGATTCCGGCACCGGCTCGCTTCGCGCGTGCACCAGTGCCAGCGGTCCGCGCACTTGCGTCTTCCGCGTCGCCGGAATTATCACGCCGGCCGCGATGTATCGAATCACCAATCCGTTTCTCACCATCGCATGCCAAACCGCTCCCGGGGAAGTGATCATCGGCGGTCCGAGCATCGGAAGTCAGTCCATCTTCATCACCACGCACGACGTGGTGGTGCGCTATTGCACCTTCAGCGCCGACAATATAAATATCCCCGCGGGCCCCAGCACCGGAACCGTGAACATCGAAATCGCCAACGGCAACAACTACAACATCATGCTCGACCACGTGACCACTCGCTGGGCCGGCAACAAACTCTGGATTACGGGGAGCAACTACGTTGGCCCCAACCGCCTGATTACCACGCAATGGTCGATGTTCTACGAGCCGCATGTCAATCATCCTGTCGGCCCCGGCAACAGCACCAATCCGAACTGCGTTGCCACTTCCAGTTCCCCTTGTTTCAGCGCCGGCGAGCGCGACATCGACTTCCACCACAATTTGTTTGCCGATATCGGCCATCGCATCCCGGAGAGTACGAATCACTCCACGCGGTTCGTCAACAACATCGTCTTCAACTGGAATTATTACGCGAGTGAATGGCTGGGCGCGATGACGGTCGATGAAATTGGAAACAAATATGTCGCCGGCAATCTGAACTTCCAAGCCGCGCAGAAGCACGAGATCCATTTCACTACCAACAGTCCGCCGCTACCCGGCAATCCGTCCACATATCTATCCGGCAATATAGGTCCAAACTTGTCCGATCCCTCAGGCAATCAGTACCTGATGGCCGCGGAGATCAGCGGTGAGGGTGGCGACGAAACCGGCGCCGTGCCATCCAGTTGGATTCGCAGCTCGCCGATGCCCGCGCCGGCATTCCCCATTTCCGCCGATCCGGTCGGCAATCTCGACAGCGTAATTCTCCCGACGGTGGGCAATTCGCAGCATCTTGATTGCAACGGCAAGTGGGTCAGCCATCGCGATGCCGCCGATCAACGCATCGTCCACCAGTATCAGACGGGCGGGCCAGGAGGTTATTGGCCGAACGGGCTCACCTCTGTCGTCTCCTCGGTGCCGAGGCCTACATCGGGCTGGACCGATCAGCCGGTCACCGGCTTCTCCGTGTGCAGCGAATCGATGCACGATGGCATCCCCGACCAGTGGAAGATCAACCAAGGCCTGAGCATCACGGACCCCAACCTGCACAAGGCGACAGCGCCTAACGGATACACGTACCTCGAAAACTACATGAACGGCTCGCAGTAGGTCCATCTGACGGGTATTGCTTTTTGACCATCCTCGCGGTTCGAGGGTGGTCTTTTTTTTTGCTACACCGAGCAGGTGCGATAGCTAGGAGGTGCAAGTCCTGTGCGCCGGGATAAACCGGCATGAAGCAGAGAATGCAAGAGTCTCACGAGAAAGGGCTAGCGACCTGCTTGGCCCCGAGTTTTGCACTAGGCTCCGCAAGGTGCCTAGCGAAGCGTAAACAGGGGAATAGGTGGGCTGGGTATTGAGCTTCGAAAACACCCAATCAGGATGCCGACGTCATAGGACTGGCGGAAGGCGATATGACCGTGAGCGATAGCGCGAGCCCACGTTGGGTTCCCAAGCCGCGGCCACTCCATCCTTATCCCGAGCGTCGCTTCGCCGCCAGCTATCCGCGATAAGAGCCGTATGCGCCAAAGAGCGCACGTACGGATCCGTGCGGGGGGTATCAGGTAACTGGTATCCCTACCGCGACCTTCACAACCTGATCAAGGTGAAGTGATAGCGAAACGCAAGGGCGTCGCTGCGGGGGCGGGGTCTCAAGGAAGCGTGGAGCAAAAGCGCGAGCCAATGTACAAGAACCGGATCTGCGGCGTGAGCGTCGGGCGAGCGGGCCACTGATCGCGAAACCAGGAGGGCCGAAACGCTGCGTGGCGCGCGCTTTTTTGCACTACGAAGTGTCTCTCGGCTCGTTCCTGCCGGAGTACCTGCGGAGTACCTGCGGAGTACCTGCGGAGTACCTGCGGAGTACCAACTTGACAACAAGCTAAAAATATGATAAACTATATGCCGGGAGCGCTGCTCTACCTACTCGGAGAACCCGCTGTGCGGGCCCTTGTTCGATTGCAGCGCACGCCTTCCACTACTTTCAGAAAACGAGGCCACACTATGAGCACAAACCGCTCAACGCCGCAAAAGCTTTATCTATTACAGTTATCCGCTACGACGGTTCCCATCGGCCCAAGCCGCACGCTGGAAATGTCCCTAGGCTGCTACCTCGTTCAAACCAACGACGCCAAGAACATCCTCATAGACTCCGGCATCGCTCCCGACGCAACTCTTCCTGCGGAAGCGCCAAAAAGCCGCAACGAAACCAACGTGATCCAGCAACTCGCGGCGCTCGACCTGTGTCCCGCCGACATCCACACGGTGATCTGCACCCACTTCGACATGGATCATGCCGGCTACAACGACGCCTTCCCGCAAGCCGAGCACATCGTCCAGCGCGAACACTATGAACTAGCCCGTAGCGGCAGCGAGCGTCTCGCCGCCGCCCGCGCTCACTGGGACCACCCCGCCCTGCGATACCGTCTCGTCGATGGCGACACCGAGCTCTTGCCCGGCCTAATCCTGCTGAAGACCAGCGGCCACGTGGCCGGCCACCAATCGGTGCTTGTCCGCCTGCCGCAAACCGGCCCAGTGCTGCTCGCCATCGACGCCGTAATGATGGCGCACACCTTCACCCCCGAACGCAAGCCGTGGCCCCATGACCAGGACGAAACCCAACTCATTGCCAGCACAATAAAACTTCTTGATCTGGTAAAGCGCGAGAACGTGGCGTTGGTCGTGTTCGGTCATGACGGCACCCAATGGCGAACCCTGAAGAAATCCCCGAACTACTATGCCTAGGGGCTCATGCGATACCCAGTACTCCGTTCAGAAAGTGAACCAGATATTTCCAGACAAGATAGTAGGCGATCAGTGCGATCGGTGCGGCAATCGGAAAAATTCGCGCCGCGTAGGGAATGACCGAAAAGTTCAGAGCGTGGGTGAGTAGGATTCCGAGCGGCGCCAGTACGAATGGCAGCAAAGCGCCGTGAAGCCCGATGGGAAAGTGTGTCCGGGGGTGCGACGCGACGAACAGCATGTTCCACAGGCCCCAGAGATTGGGCACGACGGCCATCGGAAAGACGATCACACGCTCGATGGGCACGGGGACGTCGTAGACATAGCGCCAGACGTAGAACACCGTGGCGATCACGAGGAAGAAAATCGTGGGGATCACGATTCCTGCCATATAGGCGCGCAGATATGTGTGTCGATTCATAGAATCCTCCTAAATCACAAGTGGTAGAGCAGTGCGGGGATTACCCCGGGGAAAAAGAAAAGGGCGGCGCCGGCGACAGCGGCCAGTGCCCAGTCGAACCAAGGCACACGGATGGGCTGCTGTTGCTCCAGGCGCTGTAGCATTTGCGGCCACAAGTCGCGGCGGAGTTCCGCGTCTTTGACTGGAGCGATGCTTTGCTTGAGAAGTTCGCGCAGTTCTGTGTCGTCCTGTTGATTCATGGCTAGCCACCCTTTGTTTCGAGTGATGAAAGTTGCTTGCGCAGCATGCGTACGGCTCGAAATAAGCGGACCTTGACGAGCGAAGCGGAAATTCCGGCGGCGTCGGCGATCTTGTTATGCGGCTGATCTTCAATCAGCGCGAGTGTGGCGACCATGCGGTACTTGGCTGGCAACTGAGCGAAGGCCTTGCGGATACGGTCGCGGCTTTCGCGTTGAACAGCGGGGTCGGGCGCCGGGTTCGCCGCCAGATCGTCGGGAAGCTCGGTCTCATTGCGCGATCTGCGCAAGTGGTCGAGAGCCGCATTTGTAGCGATGCGATAGGCCCAGGCTCGGAAATTGCCGGCCGGATCGAAGCGCGCGCGGTAGCGATAGATGCGCCAAAACGATTCCACAGTGAGATCCTCTGCAACACCAGAGTCGCGGACAATTCGAACGATCCAGGCATAGACCTGCTTCTGGTGCTGGCGAAACAGCACCTCGAAGGCTTCCAAGTCACCCGCCGCGAACCGTTCCAGAAGGTCCATTCGGCACTCTCTCTCTGTTCTTATTACTGGGCGTCAGGGCTTTTGGTTACGGAATGTTTTACACCGGAAAGCAGGGCAGCGTGGGTGACACGGGGGAGAGCTTGGGTGGCTAATTCGAACCAAGCCTGGAGCGGCTCAGTCGGGTCGCCCGGAGGAATAAGGCTGTGCTCCCGGGTCAGGCGCGGCCTGACGTTGTCGTGCCGTCTGTGGCAACAAAGCGTCCGCCACGGTCGGCGGTCGCTACAACCGCTGGCGGTGTTTTACTTCGGGTCGGGGACGAATTGGTAGCCGAGGCCGCGGACAGTTAGAAGCTGACGGGGCTTGGAGGAGTCTTGCTCGATGTAGCGACGGAGGCGGACGATAAAATTGTCGATGGCGCGGGTGTCGGTGTCTTCGTGGAGGTTCCAGACGTCGTGGAGAATGGCTTTGCGGGAGACGGGGTGGCCGCTGTTACGGATTAGATAGCGGAGGAGTTCGGCTTCCATCAGGGTGAGTTGGAAGGTCTGGTCGCCGCAGTGCAATTGCAGGCTCTGGAAGTCGAAGACTTTTCCGTTGAATGTGAAGATCTCTGGCGACTCTGCCGTCGGCGCGACTGCTGGGGAAGCTGCGGATTTTGCGTTTTGCTGCCAGTTTTTGCGCCGGAGCAGGCTTTCAAGACGCGCGAGAAGGATAGCTAGATTGAAGGGTTTGGGCAGGTAGTCGTCGGCGCCGGATTCGAATCCCTTGAGGACGTCTTCGGAGCGGCCGCGGGCGGTCAACATCAGCAGCGGAATATAATTTTGAGCTTCACGCAGCTCGCGGGCGACCGTGAAGCCGTCTTTGCCGGGTAGCATGACGTCGAGAACCAACGCTTCGAAGTCATTCTTCTTCTGGAGAAGGGCCAGCGCGTCCTCGCCCCTGGTGGCGATCTTGACGGAATGGCCTTCGGCTTCCAGATTGAAGCGGAGTCCTTCAGCGAGGTGAGCTTCGTCTTCGACGATGAGTATGCGGCTCACGCGCGATACACCCTGGGAAGCCTGAGGGTGAAGGTGCTGCCGCGGCCTTCGCCCTCGCTTTCTGCGAAAGCATCGCCGCCGTAGCGGCGGGCGACCGCGCGGACGATGAAGAGGCCCAAGCCGGTGCCTTTTACCTGGCCAGTGGCGGGGCTTTGCACACGGTAGAAACGATTGAAAATGCGTTTAAGTTCGGGACGCGGGATGCCGATTCCATGATCGCAGACGCTGAGAGAAATGGTGTCGATATTGGGGGTGCGGACCTCCACGACGATGTCTTTCTTTTCGCCGGAATATTTGATGGCGTTGTCGAAGAGGTTGAAGACAGCAGTACGAAGTTCTTCGGGATTGCCCATTACGATCAGGTCATCGGGCGGCGGCGTACCGAAACGGAGCGTTTCCGGTGGCAAATGGTGCCGGAGGCGGGCTAGCCCGAGCGTTTCGGCTACAACCGCGGCGAAATTGATCTGTTGCCAGTTGCGTTTGTGGGTGAGGTGACGGGCTTCGCCAGCTTTCAGGACTTGCTCGACGGTACCAAGAAGGCGGTCGGTGTCTTCGAGCATGATGCGGCAGAAGTCGCGGCGCTGCGCTTCATCGAGCGGGCGACTCTGGAGGGTCTCGAGATAGAGGCGGATGGAGGTGATCGGTGTTTTCAGTTCGTGGGTGACGGCGTTGAGGAAACTGTCCTGGCGCTCGTTGCGGCGTATTTCGCGGACGATGAAGATGGTGTTGACGACGAGGCCGGCGATGATGACGCTGAAGAAGACGATACCGAGAACGAGCGGAACGACGCTCCGCCAATGGTAGACGATCCAGCTTACGTTCAGAAAAATAGCGAGGGCTACCAGGCAAGCGCCCAGCGTTATGAAAAAGGCGATGGCTTTGCCGCGGCTGGTGATGCGCATTGCTGGTTAGTTTAGTGCATACCGGGGGCACTATGCACTCGACGATGGATTCGAACAGGGTGAAATAAAAGAGCCGCGACGTTTGGGGTCGCGGCTCTTTGTGGAATTTCCTCGTGGAGAGTTAATCTCCCGAGATCACCGCCGCTTCCGGTTCGCCAACAGTGACGGGGGGAACGAGAAGCACGCTGGTGGCAGGGGCAGCAATCTCCTGGGGAGTGAGGTCTAGTTTCGGCAACTTGACGTCCCACGCAAGGCCGAGGGCCCGCAACGCGCAGATACCGTACCAGTTCATGTCCACTTCGTACCATGCCAGGCCGTGACGCGCGGCTTGCGGTGCGGCGTGGTGATTGTTGTGCCAGCCTTCCCCGAAGGTCAGGATGGCTACCCAGAAACTGTTGGTGGAGGTGTCGCTGGTGATGAAGCGGCGTGAACCCCACATGTGCGTGGCGGAGTTGACAAGCCACGTGGAGTGTAAACCCAGGACGGTGCGAAGAAAGACGGCCCACATCATGATCGATAAGCCGAAGGGAAGCGTGATAACGGCGAGAACCGCAATCGGCACCCAATGGTACTTGCTAATCCACATATGAAATTTGTGCTTTCGCAGATCGGGAACGTAAGGCAGAAGTTCCGCGGTGTTCTGGTGCATGGCTTGCCCGGTAATAATCCAGCCCATGTGAGCCCACAGGCCGCCGTCTTGCGGGGAGTGGGGATCGCCCTCTTTGTCGGTGTTCTGATGATGGATGCGATGGGTGGCGACCCAGGCGATGGGACCACCTTCGAGGGCTAGCGTGCCGCATACGGTCAAAAAGTATTCCATCCAAACGGGGGTCTTGTAGCCGCGATGGGTGAGCAAGCGATGGTAGCCCATGCCGATGCCCAAACAGCCAGCAACGCAATAAAGCACGACGGCCACGAAAAGCGCCTTCCAGGAAAACAGGAAGAGAGCGGCTATGGCGCCGACGTGGAACAAAAGCATGAATGACGTGGTGGTCCAGTTCAGCGGCTGTTTGAAGGTGCGATCGGTTTGAGCAAGGCTCATATCTCAGGGTCCTTTGTAACGCTTTCGTGCTTGGTACGCTTACGAACATAGCACGGGGGCAAGCGGGGCTCTGTAATACTTGTGTAATCGTAAGTACAGGTCCCGCGAAATTGTTACGGGTGAAGGGAAGACGAAAGCCGGCGCGGAAAAAGTCTTGTGCTACTAATCTTTCCCCTCTGCGCGTGCGCGCTTGCGCCAGAAAGGGATGGCCTCGGCGACTTTTGCGGGACCCGTCTGAGCCCAATTTGGAACTGGCCGGGGAGTCTCCGCGAGAAGGTTGGAAATATGAATCAGGGACGGGTGGCAATCTGCGACGAGTTTGACGAACGCGGTAAGTGGAACGGCAAGGAGAATTCCCATCACGCCCCACATCCAACCCCAGAAAAGCATGCCCATGGTTGCCGCGACCGGTCCGATGTTCACGCGCGATCCGATGAATTTCGGCACTAGCAAATTCGAAGAAATCAAGTGAAGAGTAAATACGGTGAGCAGAATGATCAGGTACGGACCGAAGGACTCGTACTGCAGAGTGGCGCCCAGAAGCGGCAAAGCGGCGGCGAGAATTGCGCCGATGAACGGCACCAGGTTCAGGATTCCACTGGCGATACCGAGGGGGACGGCGCCTTGAAGCTTGAGTTCGTATAAAACGGCCGCGGTAATCGCGGCCATGGCCGCGCCGATGATCAAATTGCCGATGGCAAAGCCGCGTACCATTTTGGTGAGACGCGAGGTGAACTTAGGCACGTCCATTTTTGTGCCAAAGGCGTTCGCCAACCAGTTGTAGAGATGGGATTTTCGAACCAGCATGAAAAACATCAGGAAGGGAACGATACCGCCGACGATGACAGCTCCCCAAGCGGATCCAACGCCGCGAATCAGGTAAGAAGGCCACGCAGGTGTTTCGCTGACGTGCACTTCCTGGACCCTTTTGGGAGTAGGAGTCGAGGTTATGCTGCCCGCGCTCTTTTGCACTTTCTCGATGCGCTGGCTCAAGGGCTTGACTGCGTCACGAATCCTGTCCGCATACTCGGGTATGTCGTCAATCATGAGGGCGGCTCTGCTGTACGTGACATAGACAAGCAGCGTGACCAGTAGCATTCCGGAGATCACGAGCACAGCCGTGGAGATGAGGCGAGGAACGTGAAAGCGTTCGAAATAGGTGGGAATTGGATCGAGCAGAATGGCAAGAAATCCAGCGAGAAGGAACGTAATGCAGAGTGAGCTAGCGAAAAAGCCGAAGGCGACGATGATGGCAATAACGACGACCCAAAGGAGCGCGACCACCCTGACGGGTGGTCGCGGGTGGGTTTCGGGTTGCAAACTATCGGGCATGAAGGCGCCAGGACGACGAGTTCGATGGCAAGGAGCCGTCCTGGAACACGTGGCCTCCGGTTCGGGCAAGTGCTATGGGGCCTCGAGGAAAGCCGGCTACGGGCGGTTGCCTGACCACCGTCTTCGACCCTTGAGGCGATCCCATCTTACTCAAATTGACGGGGTCTATATACGCCCCATCAGTAACAGAATGACGAGAACGAGCACGATGAGACCCAAACCGCTGCTGGGGTAGTAGCCCCAACCACGGCTGTACGGCCACGCTGGCAACGCTCCGAGTGCAACCAAGAGCAGGATCACGACAAGTATGGTTAGCATAATTGTGTCGCCCGCGATGGCTCGGTACACTTGGCTCGCCGAGCAGGTCGTGAGCTTTCAACCTCCGCCCGCGCATTAAACTCGGAACGACCTCGAGGGGCAATCCAGGTATCCGTGTAGCCGGTATTGCGCGCGGCAGTATTTTTGAAAGAGGCACGATGAAGCGCCAAATCTCGTGCGCGGTAGAAGTGTGAATTTGGTTGCAAGTCATAGGGCGTCGGTATTCGGTCCCGCCGTAGACAAAATACAGGGAAAAAGGTATGTCAATGTAGGGGTTCGTGACCAATCATAACGCAGGTTTGTAAGGTCTAGACGAAAATTTGACGGAGGCAGGGATTTTTCCGCTACACAATGGCGCTGCGCATCGTAGTTGCTGACGATCACGACATCATTCGCCGCGGGTTGAAGCAACTTCTCACCGCGCATCACGGTTGGGAAGTTTGTGCCGAAGCCAAGACCGGCCGGGAAGCGGTCGCCGTCACCGAACAACTCAAACCGGATATCGTAGTGATGGATATCAGCATGCCGGACCTGAACGGTTTAGAGGCAGCGCGTCGCATCAAGAAAGTGCTCCCCAGAACGGAGATATTAATCTTAACGCTACATTTCTCCGACCAACTGGTGCGGGAGATCGTCGAAGCGGGAGTGCGGGCTTATATAATGAAATCCGACGCCGACAAGGATTTGGTGTCTGCGGTCGAGGCTTTATCGAATCATCGGTCGTTCTTTACAGCGCGTGCGGCGGACATGTTGCTGGATGGATTCAGCCGGCAACACGCGGCGCCGGACCCGCAAACCCTGCTGCGCAGCAGGCTCACATCGCGGGAGCGCGAAATCGTGCAACTGCTGGCCGAAGGGAAGAGCAGCAAGGAAGTAGCGGTGGCGTTAGGAATCAGTGTAAAGACGGCGGAAACCCATCGCGCGAATATCATGAGGAAGCTCGAACTGCATTCGGTGAGTGAATTGGTGCGGTATGCGGTCCGCAACCAAATCATAGAAGCATAGATTTCGTTGGCGTGGTTCGATGATCCTTAGTTTGGAGCGGGCGCCCCGCGGCATAAGGTCCCCCTTCTCCATTGAACGAGTACGGAGGGAACGTGCCGCGAGTACTGATTGTCGACGATCACGCTGCAATTCGGCGAGGGGTGCAGGGAATCCTGCATTCATTTCCAGAGTGGGAACTTTGTGGCGAGGCAGATAACGGGCAGGAAGCGGTGCGCCTTGCTGAGTCGCTGAGGCCTGAAATCATTATCATGGACGTTTCGATGCCGGTGTTGAACGGCCTGGAAGCCACACGCATCATTCGAGAAGC
>Ga0210410_10004242_pt1 | contig 12587 bp, 10 predicted proteins | sample IncBWC4MmetaG_FD_161058 | JGI IMG/M metagenome (GOLD analysis project Ga0210410, IMG submission 161058) | Forest soil microbial communities from Barre Woods Harvard Forest LTER site, Petersham, Massachusetts, United States - Inc-BW-C-4-M | ecosystem: Environmental > Terrestrial > Soil >... | reverse complement strand
GGTGACGATCGTCGAAATGCTGCCCCGCCTGGTGCCCGTCGAAGATGAAGAAGTTTCCAAGGAACTCGCCCGCGTCTTCCGCAAGCGCGGCATCAACTTCCATACCAGCGCGAAAGTCGACAAGGTAGAAAAGACCAAAGCAGGTATCGCCGTGACCATCACGGCGGATGGAAAACAACAGAAAATTGACGCGGAAAAGATTCTCATCGCTGTGGGCCGCAAGCCGCGCACGCAAAACGTCGGCCTCGAACGTACAAAAATCAAGCCCGATCGCGAGTTCATCAAAACCGACTCCTGGATGCAGACGGCTGAACCTGGAATCTACGCCGTCGGCGACATTGTGCTGGGCACGCCGCAACTGGCGCATGTCGGAGCGATGGAAGCCCTTGTCGCGATCGCGAAAATTGCAGGCAAGCCCGCTAAACCTATCAACCCGGAGCACATTCCGGGCGCGACCTACTGCCATCCCGAAATCGGCAGCGTTGGCCTCACCGAAACGAAAGCCCGCGAAGCGGGATACAACGTGAAGGTCGGCAAGTTTCCGTTCAGCGCGAACTCGCGCGCGTCGATTGTCGGCCAGCACGAGGGCTTCATCAAGATCATCTCCGACGCCGACTACGGCGAAATCTTAGGTGTGCACATCATCGGCCCGCAGGCGACGGAGTTGATCGCCGAAGCCGTCGCCGCCATGGAACTCGAAGCTACCGTCGAAGACTTGATGTGGACCATCCATGCGCATCCGACACTGGCCGAAGCCATGCTGGACGCATCGAACAGCGTGTATGGGATGGCCATCAACGCGTGAAGCTATGAGCCACGGATTACACGGATGAACACCGATAAATCGAGGCGCGTATGCAACCCCGCGCGGTTCCGTGTCCTTTGTGGGGAACGGCTTCGATCGTGATCCGGTGTAATCTGTGAAGATCCGTGGCCAACACAATTTGACTTCCGTCGTCCAACTCGGCACGGTTGACTATGGGACCGGCCTGCGCCTGCAGCAGCAGCTAGTCGCCTTGCGCAAAGAGGAGAAAATCGGCGATGTTCTTCTCTTGCTCGAGCACGCGCCAGTCATCACGCTGGGCAGAAACGCGAAAGCGGCGAACGTAGTCGCCTCGCCCGAAGTTCTGAAGAAACGGGGCGTCGAACTTTTTGAATGCGACCGCGGAGGCGACGTCACTTTCCATGGGCCCGGTCAGATCGTCGGCTATCCCATCTTTGATCTCCGTGGATTTGCCGAACCAGATGGCAAGCGCAAGACCCTGGGTGTCGTGGAATTCGTCCGGCGCCTCGAAGATGTCCTGATGCGCACCTGCGCCGACTTCACCATTCCTACAAAGCGCATCCCCGGCCTAACCGGAGTGTGGACCGACGCTGGAAGCGACGATGCTCGTGTGGGGACGGGCGCCCTCGCCCGTCCGGGCGAGTCGAAGACTGGCCTCGCTGTCGCTGAAGTCTCCGAGCAGGCGTTTCCCGAATCCAAGCTCGCCGCCATCGGCGTCCACGTTTCCCGCTTCGTCACATCTCACGGCTTCGCCCTCAACGTAAACCCAGACCTCGGTTTCTTCCATCTGATCATTCCTTGCGGAATTCCGTCGAAGCCGGTGACTTCGATGCAGCAGCAACTGGGCAGACCACTCGATCTGAACGCGGTTGCTGAATCCATCTCCCGAAACGTTGGAGTCGTGTTTCAGAGTCAGATTCTTTGGGTCGAAACTCTCGATGCGCTGCTCGGTCGCGCTGTCGGCACTCCGAGGAAGCCGCCGGCCGAACTCCGCCAGCGTCACAGAGAAGACGACTCGACCTGGGCCTGATCGCGAGTTATGTGGTCCGGGTCTTTGAGCCAAACAGGGCTAGGCGAAAATTCAGCTGCCTTGACGCAGTTGCCTGCACTGTTCTGACGCCTAGCCCTTTTCCCCAATCTCGCGATACCATGAATAGGTAGCGCTCGCGCCGCTTTCCCATGGCGAATAAGAAAATTAAATCCAAGCCCAGTTCTAACGGCAATCACCCGCGCAACGGATCAGCCCGGGCAAATTCGAAAGCTTCCAGCAACCGGAATCGTCGCACCTACTCCATTCCCGATTACCGCCTGGAGCATCCCGACTTCACTGTCCGCCAACGAGTTGAGAAAAGCCGTGATGGTGGTGAGCATGTGCGCTACGAGGTCGAAGGCGATCTAGACACGCCGGTCCCGCCAATCCGCGACTCGAAATATCTCGACAAGAAGCAATGCATCGAAATCTATCGCTGGATGCTTCTGAACCGCAAGATGGAGGTCGCGCTCGAGAATCTCTACAAGCAGGGCAAGGTCGTCGGTGGAGTCTATTTCGGCCTCGGCCAGGAGGCCTGCTCCTGCGCCTCCGCCTACGGGCTCGACGAGGATGACTGGTTCGCGCCCATGATCCGCAATCAGGGCTCGCTCCTGGTACGCGGGTTTCGTGCGAGCGACACCATGATGCAGTACATGGCCAAGGCCGACTCGCCCACCAAGGGCCGCGACGGCACATCGCACTTCGGCGACATCGAGAAGCGCAACATGGTTTCGCCGATCTCAATGCTCGGCGACCTCATTCCGGTGCTGTCAGGAGTGGCGCTGGGGGCGCGCCTTCAAGGACGCAACCTCGCCGTCATGACCTACATTGGCGACGGAGGCCAGTCGACCGGCGTCACGTACGAAGGCATCAACTTCGCCGCCGTGCAGAACCTCGGCCTCGTGCTCTTCGTGGAAAGCAATCTCTGGGCCTATTCCACGCCGTCAGAAATGCAGTACCGCTGCAAAGATCTCGCCGAACGCGCCATCGGATACGGCATTCCCGGCGTGATCGTTGACGGCACCGACGCGTGTCAGGTCTACGACGCGGCCCGAGAAGCCGTCGACCGCGCGCATCGTGGCGAAGGCCCAACGCTCATCGAAGCGAAGATGATGCGCATGAAAGGACACGCCATTCACGACGCCGCCAGCTACGTGCCGAAAGCGATGTTCGATTTCTGGAAAAAGCGGGATCCCATTGCGCGATTTGAAAACTACTTAGTGAAAGAAAAGAAGTGGCTGACAGCGAAGGAGAATCAAGCCCTGATCGCTGAAGTCGAACGGATCATCGAAGAAGAAAGAGAAATTGCGGTGAACTCGCCGATGCCGAAGCCGGAATCAGCCGAAGGTGGAGTCTTCTGCGAAGACGGTTGCCATGAGATCAAGCCGAAATACGGGATGCCGAAGGTGAGGAAGAGTGCCGGAGCATACCAGCAAACCGAGGCCGCAGTGCACTTGCAGTAGAAGTATCCGTGTTGATCTACGCAAATCCGTGGCGAAGAGGGTTATTGATCTTTAAGACTTTGAAGCCTTGAAACTCTGAAACTTGCCCCTATGCAACTCACTTATCTCGAAGCCATCCGCCAAGGAATCTGGGAAGAAATGGACCGCGATCCGAGTGTCTTCTGCCTCGGCGAGGACATCGGTATCTACGGCGGCGCTTTCAAAGTCACCGACGGCTTTATCGACCGCTTCGGCCCCGAGCGCGTTATTGACACTCCTATCGCTGAGTCCGCCATTGTAGGCGCGGCCTTCGGTGCGTCGCTCACCGGCATGCGTCCCGTCGCCGAATTTCAGTTCATGGACTTCATCGGCTGTGCCTTCAACCAGATCAGCAACATGGTGGCCAAGACGCACTACCTCTGGGGCGCGCCTGCCCCTCTCGTCCTACGCGGGCCCAGCGGCGGGTACGTTCACGGTGGCCCGTTCCACTCGCAGAATCCCGAGATGTGGTTCGTCCACAATCCAGGACTGAAAGTGATCTGCCCAGCGACGCCCTACGACGCTAAGGGCCTCATTAAAGCCGCGATCCGGGATAACAATCCGTGCATCTTTTTCGAGCACAAGTATCTCTACCGTCGCATTAAGGAAGAAGTCCCCACCCAGGATTACGTCGTCCCCATCGGCAAAGCGCGCGTCGCCCGCGAAGGCCGCGACCTCAGCATCATCACCTACGCGGCAATGGTCCACACTGCACTGGAGGCTGCCGAGGTTCTGAAGAACGACGGAATCGATCTCGAGATCATCGACCTGCGCACTGTGTCTCCGCTCGACCGCGAAGCGATCGCCGAGACCGTGAAAAAAACGAACAAGGTCATCATTCTGCACGAACACTCGCGCACCGGAGGCCTGGCCGGCGAAATCGCCGCCATCATCAACGAAGAAGCGTTCGACGATCTGGACGGCCCGATCGTCCGCATCGCTGGTTTGGATTCTGCGATCCCGTTCTCGCCGCCGCAGGAACTTCACTACCTGCCGAAGATGGAGGACGTAGTCCGCGAGGCGCGTCGCCTGAAGGCCTATTGAAGGTGTGGCAAAGAATGTTGCGGGGACTGCCAGACATACACTCGAAGAACTCGGCACGCCAAATCCGAACAGAGGGACATGACTGCAGAACGGCAATACCTAGCGTCCCGGCCTGCCCATCTGCCACAATATCCCGTCCGGAGGATTCATGGGAAAATTCGCACTGGGTGTAGTGGTCACGCTCCTCATTCTCATACTCGGCGGTCTTGGTTTCGCTATGCTTGGTTTCTTCCCCACAGCGGCCAACGTCGAGCCTCCGCGCGTTGAACGACGCTTGGCGATGGGAGCCGTCGATGCCTCGATGGAGCGCCATGCGCCCCGCATCACCAATCCGCTGACGCCGACCGATCCGAATCTCGAAGACGGCATGAAGCTCTACACAATGAACTGCGCCCTCTGCCATGGAGGCCTGGACCGCAAGCCTTCTGCGCTGGCCACTTCGTTGTATCCTCCGCCACCGAATCTCATCTCCGACCCGCCGGATGATCCGGAGTGGCACATTTTCTTTACGATCCGAACCGGCGTGCGCTATACCGGCATGCCCGCTTGGGACAAGACCCTGAGTGAGCCAGACATGTGGAAGATCACGATGCTTCTCTCTCACCTGGATAAACTGCCGCCCGCTGTGCAGGAATACTGGAAGACGAATTTCGGAGTCGAGCCTGGAGTCGAGAAGAAAGAAGGAATGAAAGATCACGACCATCACTAGGTCGCAATCATCGAGAACGGTGCGGTCCACGCTCGGCCAACTGCTCCCGTGACTCCCGCCAAACGCTATAATATTCGGTTGCGTCCGGCCCCGTTTTTAAACCGTGGGCCGCGCGGAAGGAAATCATGCCAACTGACATCATCATGCCCCAGATGGGCGAGTCCATCGTTGAGGGCACTATTACCAAATGGTTGAAGAAGCCCGGCGACAAGGTACAACGCGACGAGCCGCTTTTCGAGATCTCTACCGACAAGGTTGACGCCGAGATCCCCGCTCCGGCCTCCGGCGTCTTGAAGGAAATTAAGATCGCCGAAGGCACGACGGTCGGCGTGAATACCGTCGTCGGGACCATCGCTGTGGATGGCGAGGCGGCCGCTCCTGCCAAGCAGGCTCCCCCCGCACCAGTCGCCGAAAAGCCTGTCGCCGCGAAGGCTGAAGAGAAGCTTGAAGAAAACAGAGTCACACCCTCGCCGCAGGCAGCCGCTCCTTCGCCTGCGGCTCACGAGGAGGAAGAAGAAGCTCGCTCTTCCCCGCTTGTTCGCAAGATCGCACGCGAGCGCGGAGTCAGTCTGTCTCAAGTCTCCGGTACTGGACTCGGTGGACGAATCACCAAGCAGGACATCCTGTCTTTCATCGAGGGCCAGTCGTCTTCGGCTCCAGCTGCAGCTTCGGCCTCCGCTCAGGCGGAGGCGCCCAGTTCGCCGATGGACCGCCCTGCGCCTGCCATGTCTCGCCCGGCCATCCCTTCTGCTCCGGCGCCCTACCCTGGCGATCTTGTCCCGATGACGAACATGCGCAAGCTGATCGCCAAGCACATGATTGAGTCGCGCCGGACCAGCGCTCACGTCCACTGCATGTACGAAGTGGACTTTACCCGCATCGTCAATTTGCGGCAGAAACACAAATTGGGATTCGAGCAGCGCCACGGTGCGCGACTCACGTTCATGCCGTTCTTCGTGCGTGCCGCCGTCATCGCTCTTCAACAGTGGCCCATCATCAACGCCACTATCGAAGGCGACAACATTCGCTATCATCGTCAGATCAACATGGGCATCGCAGTCGCTCTCGACTGGGGCCTGATTGTTCCAGTCCTGAAGAACGCGGGAGACCTGAATTTCCTCGGGTTACAGCGCGGCATCTCAGACCTAGGCGAGCGTGCACGAATCAAGAAGCTCAAGCCTGAGGATGTCGAAGGTTCCACCTTCACGGTCACGAATCCTGGCCAGTTCGGCGCCGTTTTCGGACTGCCCATCATCAACCAACCCAACTCTGCCATCCTGGGTGTCGGCGGAATCACCAAGCAGCCGATGGTGATAACAGACAAAGACGGCAACGATTCGATTGCGATTCGCTCCGTAGTGCATCTGACGCTTGGCTACGACCACCGCCTGATCGACGGCGCGGTTGCCGACCAGTTCATGGCCCAAGTAAAAAAGAATCTCGAATTCTGGAGCGAAGAGGTCGGCTGAGTCTCCCAGTCAGTTCATTGGCCGATTCCCGAGCCCTAGGTGCTTCCGGACCCAGGTGATGATGAGCCTTCCCTGCGCTGGGGTTCCGTCCGCCATGTGCACCGTGTCCGCAACGGTGGTACTCGCTATTCCATTCTGCGGAGCAGGCGCCGCTCCCGGAGCCATGCGCACCGAGCGGGTCATCATCACCAGACTGAGCAATCAATAAAAATTGCCGCCCGATAGGGGCGGCGGCCCGCGTCCTAGATCGTCTCCTCCATCGCAGCCCGCTCGGGAGCGGATTCTCCCGTTACCTTCCAAGAAACGTTTCCACGCTGCGCACATACACATCTGCAAAATCTGCCACCGGACGGCGCCGCTCAATCAGTTGCATCGCGTCCTCCACGTCCCATCCCATCGAACCCAAGACAGCCAAAGCCATCATCGGCGCCCGGTGTACTCCCGCCGCGCAATGAATGAACAGCTTCGTGTCCAATCCTTCGAGCGCCGCTTCCGCAAATTCCACGCCTTGCCGAAACAGCCCCGCTGGCTTCGCCTCGAAATCATCATCCGTCGGATTCCACAGCACCTCGATGCCGTGAGCCCGTCCGAGCGGCGTATCATCGAACTCAATCTGCATATCGATGATGTGCGTAATCCCCGCCTGCGCCACCTTCGCCATATTCTCCGACGTCCAAATCCCGCCTCCAACCGCAATCCGGTCGGTTAACCATGTGATATCCATTCCTATCCTGTCTGGCCTGTTCCGGATGCCCCATCTCTCGCGTTTTTTCTGAGAATTGCGCTTTTTGGCCGGGCGCTGTCTGCCTCGCGTTCATTGCGTAGGATGGGTAATTTCGCGCCAGGCCCAACCCTGATTGCCACTCGCTCGTTTTGCTGCACTGCTTCGCCTCATTCTACGGTATCGTTCACGCCAGACAGGGCTCACTCGTCCCCTGACCTGGAGCGACATCAGCAGCCGTTTCATGGATCCTGATAACACTTCGGCCGATTTCACCATCCTGCGAAATTCGCCGAAGTTTTTCTCCTGGTTTGAGTTATCCGGGTGACTCGTCATTGCGTTTTTCCGTAGCGCGTAGGGCCTTCTAAGGATGCGGCGATCCCGGCCTGTGGAAAACTTTCCGACTTAGCGCCATGCTGTAAGCCGGTGCTATACTCCGGGCCATGCGGTTCAAAATCCTGCAAGATAATCTCCGCAAACTCCTTTGGGAGCGCATCGAAGCAGGCGAACTAACCGGGCTGCGCCTCGCCCAGCAGACCGAATTCAAGCAGGCGCACATCTCCAATTTTCTGAACCGCAAGCGTGGTCTGAGCCTCGAAGGCATGGACAAGGTGCTTGCCGTACAGCATCTTTCTGTCCTCGATCTGCTCGATCCGTCTGAAGTGAGCAAGCGTGCTTCCATCCTCCCCCCCAGCGCCGACGAATTTGAAAATGTCCTGCTCACCGACGCTTCCACTGCTGCCACCCAGCCTCTCATCACCAGCATGCACGTCAAAGAAATTCTCAAGTTCAAGAAATCCTTCTTGCACAAGTTGAAGGCCGAAACCGATGGCGATCGCTCCGGCTGGCAGCGTTTCGTGCTGATCAAGGTCGATGCAAAGGAAGCGGTGACCATGTATCCACGGCTCACAGCCGGGGCAACCCTCTTGATCGACCGCCATTACAACTCACTTAAGCCGTATCACAAAGGCGAATTCAACATGTACGCTGTTCTGAAAAACGATACTTGCGCGGTGAGGTACGTCGAAGTCGCCGGAAGTCATATCATCCTCCGACCCCACAACCAGTCCTCTCCCATCGAGGTCATCGCGATGGAAGGGGGCAAGACCGCCGCCGATTGCCTGGTAGGCCGCGTTTGCCATGTAGGATTGGAAGCCTAGAAAATGCACATTGGTTGAGCCAGTCGGCGAGGCCTTACTTCTGTCCTGCAACGCTCCCCTGAGAGTCAAACGAGTAAACGACCTGCTCGGCATACAGCCCTTCGGTCGACCACCATCCGAGGATGGCCGCAAAGGACAGAATCGTGGAGAGCACAACCAGTCGCGGCCAACACTGTTCTTGCCAATAGTGCTTTCTCTCTTTCTCAGCCCCTCCGCGCTCGACTTGCTGCAGCGGCAACGGTCCGGTCCAGCCACGCCCCAACTAGAGTGAGAAGGACCAAAGTAAATTCCATATACGGCGGGTCGGACGGGAAGCGTTCCCACGATAATGGTGTCGAACGCGATGGTGAGAGCTCCCACGCGGTTCTCCCTTCGTTCCTGTCCCGAAATGCAGTCGGTTCCGGCGAGTTCGCAGCTGCTGCCTAACGACTACTTCAGGTCCGCCAGATCTGCCTGCAACTGCTGCATGCTGAAGCCCTGCGGCGCTTTCTTCATTCCATCCAGATAATCCTGGCTGAGAATTGCGTAGGCTTCGTCGCAATACGTTTCCCAGAACGACCATGTCATGACTTGCAACGCTCCCCAGGTAATAACCGTGACGCCGCGAACATCGTAAGAGACCACGGGCACGGCATGCCCGCCCCAGGAACCTGGCTTTCCATCCCCCGTCGGGCCGCCGGGAGGCACCGACCAAGCCTGATGGTTTTGCACTTGCGCCTGCGCGCTGATCGGTAACTGCACTCCGATGTAACATCCTTCGAAGATGTAAACGGAATCCATGATGTGGATATGGTTGGAAGGTTCGAGCGCAACATAGGCGCCAATCTTGTGTCCGGCGATGCCACTCTGTCGCCAGTAATTCAGCACGTCCCCTTCGTTCGCGCCGTTGTCATTGGCTCCGCTCACGGGATTGTAGCCAGTGATAGCCGAATACGCGGCTACGATCTGCTTGTCGCTGGGCGTGAACATTTTCTTGCCTGAGTTTGCGGTCCATTCCATGATCAGGTGCCCAGCCGCTGCGCAAGTGCAGTCGCCTATCTGATCGTTGTCCATCATCCCCCACGAAGAACCCACCTTCGAGGTCAGATCAAAGCTGGGTGGCGGAGCAGGCAGGGTCGAGGTGACGTAGGAAGCGAGCAACAGAGTTCGCGGATCGTGGCGCGCCAGGCTCTTACCCAGTTTAAGTTTGCGAGGATCGATCTTCGTGGGATCCGATCGCATGGTGACGTCAGTTCGCGCGTCGGCAACGGCTCGGTCCAATTTTCTGACAGCCATAGAGGGCTCCTTCGGCGGGATTTCAGAACTTGCTCAAAAGTTTTGCTGATGCGAAAAGGCCCCCCGTTCGCGTCACGGCAATGACGCGAACGGGAGTTACTGGGGGGAAGGAGACGGCGAATAATATTCCAGAACCGGGTAAGACCAGCCTGACAAGGAAAATTGTTACAAAAAACGAACAAGAGAATTCGCGGACCGGCCAAGTCCCCGGGCTAGGAGTCCGCCCAGCGGATGTGGCTTCCCGGCGCCACAAGCGCGAATTACCGCGGTAACCTTGGTTATTGTTACTCTTTCTCTATCATTAAGCTGTCATGAATCTCACGTCCCTGTTGGTCTGTTCGGACGACCGTGCCCTGCGGGTACTGCGCAGCGTCTTGGGGGAACTGGAGATTGATGTCGAACATTGCGCGGACCACGCCAGCGCCGCCAAAGAGTTGGCCCAACGATCCTTCGGAGCCGTCATCATTGACTGCAAAGACGATCAAACCTTCGGTCTGCTGAAAAACGTGCGTTCCGGAAAACAAAACAATAAATCAATGGCGATTGCCATCGTCGAAGCCCGCACCAATCTGCAGGCGGCCTTTAAGCTGGGGGCCAACTTCGTTATTTTCAAGCCGATCTCGACCGAGAAGGCGAAGTCGAGTTTTCGAGCGGCCCGGGCTCTCATGAAACGAGAACGCCGGCGATCCGTTCGGCTGCCGGTGAAAATCGTCGCATACCTCCGATTTCATAACGGAGATGGCGAGCAGGCCTCCGTCTCAAGCTTGAGCGAAGGCGGGATGTCGGTCCGATTTTCCGGATCCCCGGGCAAGAAAACCGGCCCGATCGGGTTCAGCTTTGCCCTACCCGACACCACGACTGTGATTGAAGCGACCGGAACGATCGCCTGGCAGGATCTGCGAAATCACGCCGGAATCCAGTTTGGGATGCTGCCTGAAGCGGCGCTCCAAAGCCTCAAGGAATGGCTGCGTTTGCAGTCGGGAGAAAAGCACGATCCACCGATCCGCTGCACTCTAATCGGGCTCAGTTTTGGCGGATGCTTCCTGCGAACCCAGTCGCCTTTTCCTTCTCAGACGCGCGTAGAGTTGCTGCTTCGAGCCGCGGATCGTTCCGTCAAGACAGAGGGTAAAGTGAAACTCATGGATCCCGAACTCGGTATGGGAATCGAGTTCGTGCCCCGCACTCCGGACCGCCAGCATCGATTGCAGGAGCTGATCCAGCAAATGATCGACAATCCCGACACCATTTCCGAGGTGCTCGTTGAGCCCGAAGGAATCGATTGGGACCAGACTGCAAATCAGCCGGGAGAGACGGGTCCAGGGTCGGAGAGTGAAGGGCAAGCGGATTCTCTCCTGGAATTGTTTCGCACCGGGCCCACTCTCTCCAAAGCACAATTTCTTCTCGAACTCGAAAAACACGAACTGTTGCCTACTCCCGTAGAAACGGTTGAAATCACTGCAGGCGAATCCATTGTGTATCAGCGCCGGGAGCCAAGAATCTCGGTATCTCTGCCGGTTCAAGTTACCGCGCAAGATCTGCAGGAACCCTCTCCCCACGCGGCTCACCTGATCGATGTCAGCCATCGTGGAGCACGTGTGGGCGGAATTGCATATCATCTGAAGCCTGGCGAAGTCGTGAACCTGGTTTCAGACGGATGCGACGCGCGCTTCCTGGTGATTTGGATCGGAGAGCCGGGCACTCCGCAGGAAGGCCAGATTGGCTTGCAGAGCTTGGCGACAGCAGACTAATTGCCCTTCAGATTTGCACGCTCCCCCCACCGCTACGGAGCGATATGGATCTATCCTGCCGGCATAAAAAACCTATCTGGGGTTCTTGCCGGTTACGATCCGCGCTTCAAACCGAGATACGAACTGCGGCATGTGATTGGTTACGACTTGCCGAATCCCCGGGCCGAATTCGTGAACCAGATTCATGCCCGCATCGCTGCCCACCGTCGAACCGAAATCGCTAATCTGCGTCGAAACTGAATTGGACCGCGCCCAGTAAGGACGGGAAGCGGTATGTACGGCGACCGAAGTTAAAACACCCATGAAGTACGATGCGTTCAGCCTGCGTTTTCCGGCCTCGTCACGCACGACAAGAAACCTTGAAGCAGCATCGGTGGCTCGCCCCACGAACTTGTCGTTTGACGATGCCTGATAGTGAGCACTCTGCCTGCTGATCAAGGAAGGGTACAGACGCTTGAAAGGAAAAACGCTGGAATCTTTTTGCGCCGGGATGTCTTGATACAAGGTTGCGCCCTGCTGTTCTAATGCCGAGACATGCCGTGTCCCATGCATACTTTCGTCGGCCCCCATCACTCGCATGCTCAATGCCAGCCGCACTTCGCCAGCCCTCGGAGATCTTTCTGGGTGGCTGATTCGCTCAGACGGCGCATCCGGCAATGATTTCCACGTAACCCTCTGCTGGCGCTGTATTTGGACACTGCGGGTGTCCTGAAAATGAAGCTTTTGTGGCCCCCCACCCGAATGCCCGCTCTGACAGAACGCTCCACACGCTGCGATGAGGCAGAATAAAGCAAGCCGGACTGGTGCAAGTTGCTTCACCATAACTGCACTTTCCTGATCGGTAAGCCCCCTGCTTCCGGCCTCCGCAGCTGCATGTCCGCTGCAGCCATCTTGACGGTAGCACTTCACACACCATTCGTCTGAGCAAGACAGCTCTATAGTCGGGGGTGTGGGGTCCAGGAGACAGACGCGTCAGTCGCCGACCACACTGAGTTGGTGGTGGGACGAGGCGTTTCATAAATCTGGCGCAGTGAGGATATGGCAGAACACAGACGGCGATCTGTGGAACGGGTTGGATTCAGCAAGCCCGCTTTATAGCAAGAAATCGCGGGCAGGAATGGATGAGGATCCCTGGATCGCGCTGCCTGCTCGGCCCACGCTGGGCT
>Ga0210410_10004236_pt1 | contig 12594 bp, 24 predicted proteins | sample IncBWC4MmetaG_FD_161058 | JGI IMG/M metagenome (GOLD analysis project Ga0210410, IMG submission 161058) | Forest soil microbial communities from Barre Woods Harvard Forest LTER site, Petersham, Massachusetts, United States - Inc-BW-C-4-M | ecosystem: Environmental > Terrestrial > Soil >... | reverse complement strand
ACTTCCCCGGCCAGTTGCAATGGCGCATCCGCCAGCTCGCGCCGTACATGGATATCGATCCCGCGAATCTGGCCATCCTGCCGCGCACGGATCACAAAGGCCAGAAAATCGATGTCACGCTGCCCAACACGCAAAGCGCCGCCATCCTGAAACGCGAATTCGATTGGTTCAAGCCGGACCTGGTGATCTTCGATGTGCTGCGCCGCATCGTGAATATCGATCTGAACAGTCCCAAGGATTCCGCAGCGTTCCTCGAACAGATGGACGGCTTCCGCTACTGTGCTTCGCAGCCGCATCTGATGCTGGTGCACCACGAAAACCGCAAAGAAGCGGACATCATGTACGCCAGCGCCGGCAGCTACAATCTGCCCGGCTGGGCCAACGTGATGATCCAGTTCAAGCGCAAGCGCGAAGAAAATGGCGTCTCGCACGTGGAGATCGAAGTCGATAATAAGCTGGCGCAGAGTCCGGAGCCGATGCGCATGGTGCTGGACCTGAAATCGGAGACGCCGGTACGCCTCGAGAATGTGGAAGACACCAGCGGCCTGCAGGAGCTGCGCGACGCGTTGGGCGGCGATTGGACCGTGCGCGACCTGGCCGAAGCCATGAACGTGCACAAGAGCAATGCACAGCGCCGGCTGAAGAAGCTGATGGCCGCGGGAATCGTGGAGAAGCTGGTAGGCGGCAAGCGCGGCCGCGCCGGCGGCCTGGCCCGCTACAAATTCGTAGGCTCTGACGCATGAGCACCCAGCCCAACTATCACGTATTCGTCAAAGCCACGCCGACGGTCCGCCGTCCGGTGTTGCGCTACCACGGCGGAAAATTCCGCCTGGCACCGATGCTGCTGCCGCTGTTCCCCGAGCACCGTGTCTACACCGAAGCGTTTGGCGGTGGCGGAAGCGTGCTGATGCTCAAGCCGCGCTGCTACTCCGAAATCTATAACGATCTCGACGGCGAAGTGGTTAACGTGTTCCGCGTTCTGCAGGACCGCAAGAAAGCCGCACGCCTCGAGGCGCTGCTGCGCGTCACGCCGTTTGCGCGGGCGGAATTTCTGCTGAGCTACAAACCGTCGCGCTCGGATGTAGAACGTGCGCGGCGGACCATCATCCGTAGCTTTATGGGCTGGGGATCGGATTCGATCTCGCGGCTGAAAGCCAGCCGCGCCGGATTCAACACGCGAATCTCTTCCACGATGTCAACGGGCTTCCGCTGGAACGCCAACCGCAGCGGCACCACTGCCGCGAGCGATTGGAAGGGATACGCCGATTGCCTCGCTTCTTTTGTGGAACGCCTGCAGGGTGTGACCATCGAAGAACGCGACGCCAAGGAAATCCTGCTCAAGATGGACCGCCGCGATGCGCTGCACTACGTCGATCCGCCGTACCCGATGAGCACCCGCAAGATTGGCAACGGCACCGCCCTGGAGCACCGCTACCGCTGGGAGATGACGGATCGCGATCACCGCGATCTCTCGAAAGTCCTGCATTCGCTCAAAGGCATGGTGATCATTTCGAGCTACCCTGGTCCGCTCTACGCCAAGCTGTATCGAAGCTGGCGGCAGGTGCGGTGGACCGGTGGCCAATTCTGCAACCAGACGGCAGGGGTCAACGGAAGTCGCGAGCGCACCGAATGCGTCTGGATGAACAAAGCGGCGGCGACGGCGCAGCGGCAGCAATCCTTATTCCAATTATAATTTTTCTCAAGATCAGGTGACCGTGCCGAGCGGCGAAATAGGTGCGCACCCTCGCGGGAATTATGGGTAGTTTCTACCCCGCCAGGTTCGCGCGCGCGCGTAGAGAGAGGGACGTGCGCACCTATTAGGCTTAACTCCTACAAAACACACCACATAAATAGGTGCGTTGCCAAACGCACCTATTAAGGCGCGCACCTATTTCGCGCACCAATTTAATCTCTATCATTCTATGGCACTTAGGCGCTGTACGGCGTAATAGGTGCGCCTTTCTCCCCCTCCAGCGCACCTTTTGATAAGTGTGTCACTCTTGACGCACTTTCCGGTGTGTCTGAGAGCCTCTGTGGAGATATATAGTTGACTCTATTAATCTTTCTTTCTTTCTTCTCTTGGACTATAAGAATTTCAAATTTGACAATAGCCGGAATGAGGCGAATACTGGGAATATGGAGAAAGCGGACAGTACGGCGCAAGCGGCTCAAGCGACCCGGGGACGCCGATCGCGGCGGTTGACGGAAGAGCAGCGCGCGCGCCTCGAACGATTCCGGCGCGATCAGCGCAATTGGAGCTGGCCGATGGTGCTGCTATCGATGGGACAGCGGCCGCAGCGCACGTTTGGCCTGGGGACGCTGCTGCGGGCTGCCGCCGGCGGCGCTATCAGCGAAAAGAACCACCACTTCATCGTGGAATGGCTGGATAGCCATATGCCCGCGCAGCCGTTGCCGCAGGACGGCAAAAGCCGCGCCGCCGCGGATGATACCCAGGAATCCGAAGAAACGCCGGAAATCGCCCCGCAAGAGCAAATCGACAAAACGCACAGGGGGAGCAGATGAGCGTGTTAACCGATAAATTCGGTACTGAGAAACCTTCGCTGGCCGATTTGTGCAAAGTGTGCGGTAACGATTACGGAAAGCACGCTGGATCCGAGTGCCCAGTCGACGTCCACCCGCCGAATCCGTTCGATGCGCAGGACGCTGCTGGCTTCGTCACGGTCTGCGGCTGGTGCCCGGAGCTGCACATCCTGAAGCTGCCGCGCCGCGATCTGGACGTAATCGTGATCATGCAGATGGGCAAAGGCGTTACCGACGTCCAGATCCAGCGCAACGGCGAACGACTGACCATCTCGCACGGCATGTGCCCAAGTTGCAAATCGGCGCAGCTTCAATCAGTTTCGCGGGAGGCGGTAGCCCCTGCCAACCCCGCGGAAAACGCGGCAGAGACCAGCGCGGGCGGTCCACGAGAGGAGAAAAAAGCAGACCCACCCGCGCTCGCCGCGCCTTCTGAATCAGAGATCATCGTCAAGCTGCGTATGGCGATGGATGAAGTGAAGCGCCGATGGCAAGAATCAGAGGGTAGCTGGGCGGTTATAGACTTTCTTTCCGCAGCAACTCAAGAATCGCACTGGATGCACAAAATCGTCGAGGCAGAGCGGCTATCGAATCCATACATGCCAAGCGGTTATTTGGTGTCCCAATGAAACACGAAACGAAGCTGTGGATCCGGTCGATTGTTCACCGATGCGCGCTTGCCGCGCGCAAAAGAGCGCTGATGGCGTTGCGCGCGATCGTCTGGCACGTGGACGAATGGATCCAGCGCCAGGAAGTGGCCCTGCGCGAAGAGCTTGCTCGGTGGAAACAGAACTCGCCGAAAGGCCATGCCGAGTGTGCTGGGGTGAAAGCGCGTTCCGAAGAGCGCGCTCCCAGTATCAGCCATCGGGAGACGTTCGAAGAGTGGGAGCTGCGCAAGTCTGGCGTGCGTCCCGTAACGAAGCGCATCCACAAAAGGCGCTACCGCCCCAGCGCCACCGAATTCGACCGTAGCGTCATCGATCGCAGGAAGGACTGGCTCCAATGAAATACGAAATGAGCGTCCAGATTTATATTCGTCCAGAGCACAGCGGCGGAGCACTGGAACTGCGCGAGACGCAGCAGATCGAACTAACCACTCTTTCCGATGCCGCGGGCGTCCTGGTCAAACTCCACGAGTTCTTCGAAGAACTAAAAAAACGAGGTGTCAAATGAAATCGCCGCTTTTTCAGTTCCTCATCGGCAGCGTGTTTGGCGGGATGATCGCCGTCACCATCACGCTGCACATCGTCACCAAGCAGGTCGAGGCGCGCACCGCCGCGATCAGCGCCGACGTTGGCCATGCCGCGCAAGCGCGCACGGATGCGGAGCGGCAAATCTACGATACCGCGCAGCAAGTGATTGACGCCTGGAAGCGGCGCGCGGAAGCTTGCGAAGGCAAATTCAACGTAGGCACGGTGGTCTACGAGATGCAAGAGATGGCCAGCATCCCGCTGATACACGGCACCGCGCGGATCGGCTTCAGTCTCGCTGACGACACCAAACCATCCTTGTACATCCCCGCGCAGGTGGATATCTACACCGAGCGCCCCGATGTCCGCTACCAATGGGTGAACGGCCGCACCGGCGAATCTCAAGCCATCCAGATCGCTCGCAGCCCCAGCGAGGTAAAGTGAACAGCATCGCGCGATCGACAATCTCGCCCGCAAAGCTTGTCGCGAAGTGGAATGCGCAATTCCCCGTTGGGACGCGCGTCCGCTACTGGACCGGAGTCCGCGAAGGCTCTGGCAAAGTATCGACCACTAGCACTGCGGCTGAAGTACTGAGCGGGCATACGGCCGTTGTCTGGATTGAAGGCTGTTCCGGATGTGTTGCGCTGTCCCACGTTCAACCTGAACCACAATGAGGATTCTCTTGGCTGCAGATAAAGTGGAAATTACGGTAACGATGCGCATGCTTCGCGGCTCCGATGATGCGGAACTTACGAAGGCGCACCAGATGCACACGTTCTCCATGGCCGATTCGGTCTTAGATGTTGCCGCCCAGATTTACGGTTTTGTCGAGCGGATGCTGCACGATCTGATGCTTGCTGCGTACAAAAAATGAGCGGCACGATCCATCTCGGCTACACCGTGGCGGACGGCAAAGGCTATGCCGGCGGCGAAGCGGTGGAGATTCCACTGCGGCATACCGCCGTCACCGGGCAGACCCAGGAATCCGGCAAAACCACCACGCTCGAGGGGCTGATCTCCCGCAGCGGGCTGCAGGCGGTGGCCTACGTCACCAAGCGCGGCGAATCCAGCTTCCACGTGATGCATCCGATCGCGCCATACTTCCAGGAGCGCGCAGACTGGAAATTCGTGCAATCGCTGCTCGAAGCTTCCACCACCAGCAAAATGGATTTCAAGCAGCCGTGGATCATGCGCGTCTCCGAAGGCGCGAAGACCCTGCAGGATGTGCAGAACAATCTGAAGCGCTTTCTACATGGTGTGCGCGATGCCCGCCCGGTAAAAGTGAAGCGCGGCGCCGAACCCAAAGAGCGCTGGGTACAGAAGCCGGCGCGCGGCATGTCCGCGGATATGTACTACGTCCTGGACAAGTACCTGGACGACATCATGCCGCAGCTCGCGGAGATGCCCTATACCACCGAGCTGGAGCTATCCGACGGCTTGAACGTGATGGATCTCCGCGATTACGAATTCCCGCTGCAGGCGCTGGTGGTCCGCTCGGTGACGGACTATATCCGCCAGCATCTCGATGGCACCATCAACATCATCCCGGAAGCCTGGAAGATGGCGCCTAAGCAGCGCGGCAGCCCGGTGCGGCTGGCTGCGGAGGAATACGTCCGCGAAGCCGCCGCGATGAAGAATTTTCTGTGGATCGATTCGCAGGATCTGGCCGGCGTGGCGGACGTGCTGATGCGCCAGGTGGGCGTCTGGCTCTTCGGCGTGCAGCGCGCCAAGCATGAGATCGAGCGCGCGCTCGATCACATGCCGGAAGGGTTGCCGGCGCGGCGTCCGCGGCCGGCGGATATCGCCACGCTGAACAAAGGGCAGTTCTACGTATGCTTCGGCCGCGAGATGCACAAAGTCTACGTACAGCCGGCGTGGATGACGGCCGCACACGCCGAAGCCATCGCGAGAGGGGAGGAAGAGGTAGACTCCGCCCGCGAAATCCTGAAGGAGTTTTCCCATGGTCATAGCGCACACGGAGTACCCGCGGCAACCCAGGGGAAGAACAGAAAAAGAGATCAAGAAATTATGGCGGAGGCAGCGGATCAAGCACTATCGATGCATAAGTTGCCCCGAGAGAATACTGACACTGGAGGAAGTGGTCCCGCATCTAGCGGGAGTTCACGGAATAGCGATGATCGACCCGATCAGGCCGCGCCCACGCCACAAAAAAGTTCCCCGCGAGAAATGAGACAGGAGCATGCGATTCAACACACTGGAAGTGGAAATGACCCCGTTACAGGTACGCCGTCTGCGCAGCCAGGACCCGGACGTACAAGTACTGCTGCGAGAGATGCAGCGCCCCTGGCAGCGCATCCGGATCCTAAAGAGGACGCCATGTGGAAAGAAAAATACGAAGCGCTAGAACGTGAATTTGCCGAGTTTCGCGCGAAAGTGGGCGGTGGGAGTGCTGCGATAGCAGTTAGCAGCGAGGGGGCGACGCCAGGACATGCTTCACCGGCTAGCTCTTCCCAGGACAAGGCCACCGCCCACGTCCTTTCCAACGGCGAACTATGGGCTCCAGAGTTCCTGGACGCACTGCTAGATGCTCTGATTCCCCGCGCCAAACGAAATCCCGGCGTGCTGCAGCTCCTACGCGATACGCCGGAAATCGAAGTCACGCGGCAGCGGCGGACGCTGCAGATGTCGGACACAGAGACGCCCGGCCGCATCGCCGTGCTGATCGCGGAAAAGTTCTTCGATACGCCGCAGAATAGCGGCACCGTCACCAAGGAATTCAAGCGCCGCGGCTGGTTCAGCGTGAAGACCAGCAACGCTGCGGTGCTGCGTCCCCTGGCGGATATCGCCGAAATGGGCTTCCTGACGCGCGACGGCGTAGCCTACCAAGCCGTCCCCGGCATGAAAGTCAACATCTCCGAACAAGACGGTTCTAAGAGGAATCAGTGATCCGAGATTGGTTTTCAGCGGTGAAGCGGTGGTGGCTGCGGCGGTTTCGCGGGTATGTGGCGGCGCCGGCACGCTCTGGGGGCACATCCTGGCAGCAGCATCCTGCCGGCGAGATGGGCTTTACCTGCCGCTGCGGCCAGGCGCAAGCCTTTACGGAACAAAACTACGTCATCCGCGAAATCAGTCACGCCGAAGATTGCCCAGCAGAGTACCAGACGTTCGCGGGCAGAGTTTTCGTGCTTCCGGCGCCGCCGCGCAATTGCGATTGCCCGGTGACGGACGCGCGGTACGTCAAAATCTGCCCCGGCTGCGGCTTGGGCCACTGGAGACAAGCTTAAAAGGAGAAACGTATGAAACACTGGACACAAACACGCAAAGGAAAAAAGCGTTTGCATTCGCGCATGGTCAAAATCTGGGCGGAAAGGCGGAATGGCCACGCGGCTGCCCCCCCCCAGCACGTTGATGGCGAATTGCAGGATATCGCCACCATTCTGAATCTCTACGGCAAGCTTCCACAACGCTCCAAAGCCTACGTGATCGAAAGGATTCAATGAACCCCACAGAGAAGCCGCCCGCCGGGAGCAGCATCCCGCAAATTGTGCCGCCGCGGTGTCCGCACTGCTCGGAGCCGCTGCCGATGATTGGCACGTATGGCTGGGAGACAGGACTCTTCAAGATTCTGTGTCTCTACTGCCCGCACACCAAGACCTGCGGCAAAATGATCCACTCCCAGATTTTTGCAGCGCCGCCCGCCGCCGAAGCGGATCCCGGCGAGCCGCCCAAGCCGAAAATGTGGTCCCCATCGTGAAACGCAAACGTAATCCGCCGCAGTCCGCGTTCGCGCGTCTTGAGGCGCAGCGCATCGCCGACCAAGACGAATACCGCAAAGCGGTGACCGAGCAGGCTATGGTCCATTTTCGCGAAAACGCCCTAGTGCCGCAGCAGTTCGATATCTACCGCGAAGCGCTGCGAGACGCCATCCGCCTGCTGGACGCCACCCGCCGCAACGAATGGACCCCAGCCGACACCAAACGCCTCGAGGAAATCCGTGCAACGGCATCTTAAAATTATTTTGTATACGTGGATGTTTCCTGCAGGGCACTGCGAGCCGAACGAGGCAGCAGTCATCCTTCGTGAATTGGCGGACTGGATCGAAAAGCGCGCAGAGCCATTCGATCTGACGCACCACCCGAAAAACCTGCGTAATTTCGAAGGCCAGTTGTGCGGCAGCATGCAGATTTACGATGCGTGAGGTGAAACCATGATCAGCGGGGATGAATGGCGGGAGGCGTTTTTGACGGGGTTGGTTACGGGCATTTGCGGGACTGTGGCGTTGGTGGTGCTCGGCGTGATTCTCCGCGCGGTGTGGCTGGCGCACCGCGCCGCCGAAGCCGATCGAGACTCCGCAGACTATGCCGCCGCCGCCCGCGCCGCCTTTGGCACCGCGCCTGACCAGATGTCAAAAAGGGACCAATTCAGGGCACGCCGCCTCACCGAGCAGGATATCGAGGCCCGCGCCGCCGGCAGCCCCGCCCGGCAGATCGGCAAGAAACCATGACGCCGGAAGAGAGCGAGCAGAAATTGCGGGGGATCCACGCGGATGGGCAGCATCAGCGGCAGAATCCCTCTTGCCCGATCTGCCTGCTCATCCAATCGCTTGATCGCGAACGCGAACTGCGCCGGTATGCCGAAACTCACACGGCTCATTTTGCTGTGCAATTTGTAGGTTGGACGGTGGTGTGATGCGGATTCCTTACATGCACGTCGCTGCGCTATCGCGTCCCTGGTGGAAGGTGTGGGATCGCTACCAGGAGACGTGGATCGTTTTCGATCATGATTTTACGTGGACCAGCTACGATCTGAAAAGCAGCAGAGGCGTGGACGCCGCTCTCTTTCCTGATGACCAAAGCAAGCTGCTGCCGTCCGCTGCGCCAATCGCCGTGGATCCGCCGCTATCTCTTGGGCGCGGCTACAAAATGAGGCTTCGCGCCTTCTTTCCGTGGTGGCCCGGCATCCACGGCGCGGCAGTCGCTCTGCATGGGTACAAGCTGGAAGATTAAGGGTGCCCATGATCAATCTGGATCCCATGAACTACAAATACGGCACCAGTTACACCGAAGAAATTCGCCCTGGCTGCTTTGAAACGCGCAACGTAACAGAAGTCTTCAATCTGACCATTTGGGAAGCGCTGCGCATGCTGATGTCCGCCGAAACCCGCCTGTGGCGGATGTTTGCGGACCATGAAATCCCGAGAGATGTTGCGTGGCGTTCCTGGTGCAGCGTGAAAGAGGCGATGTACCACCTATTGCGGGATGGCGAGAACGCCTACCTCAAGGCGCTAGCAAACGGCATCGGCATCAAGGATGATGACCTGCCGCCCACCTATTGGCGATAATATACTTGAGTAATCAAACCCTCTCCACGTACGTCTTATAGGCAGAGGGACGCCATGAAGCCAAAAACACTCCAAAACGAGGAATGGCTCAAACTTGGAGACGACCTTGCTAACGAGCTTCGTCATACCATCGAGCATTTCAAGGACAGGCTTACCAGCGACAATCTCAGACTGTCCGAACGTTATATCCAGTCCCAACTGAAAATCCTTGTGCGGATGTCTCTCGTAGGTGCTAGTGGGAAGTCTCAGTACCTCATAGCCGCGTACCAGGGGTTCCCCAGGCATAACGGGGAATTGGATGTTACCGCTTCCCAAACGAACGTTCCAATCTTTCATCACGCCAACGATTGTGAGAATGAGGCGATGCTTATCGATGCGGTCCAAGTCGTGGATATACCAAAGCGTTTGATCCCGAGTCGGGTAAGGCTGTACAGCTTCGAGGATTTTGTGTGTTCCAATGCGCATCTTGCCTATTTCTCCCTTGCCGATGGCCGATGTGTATTGTTGGGGACTCTGGCAAATAGGGAAGTAAGTGTCTTTGCCGGGTTTTCCACCACCCGTCTCGACAAGTTGCCAAGCCAGATGGTCGAGAGAGCTTCTGAGGTTGTGAACTGCATCGCCAATTCCGAGAGCGATGCAGTCTGGAATCGGACGGACATAATCAACCTGCAAACCTACGTGCGAAATCTCAGGATAGTCCTTGGGAGCAAGAGTATAAGTCTCCTCGGAATCGCAGAACGTACGGATGGCGGCGTCCAAATCTTGGATGTGCTTTTCGGCCCGTTCAATCTTTAGCTTGATCGCGCAGCTCGAGGATGCCGGTGCTGCGGTGCCAGCGGCCGCTGCGCAGCGGATATTCCTGCCCGGTGAGTTTATCCGCGCAAGCGCGGCATACCGTTCTCCCCGCCTTTTCGCAGACGGCCAGCGCTGTGCATCCGCAGACGTGCGCGGTGCCGCGCAGATCCAGCGTCGACGCCGGGAAGCGCCCCACAAATTCGTAGGAATTCAGGTTTTTCGGTTTGCGATGATGGTGGTGCGGCGGCATTAGAAAAGTTTCGGGTTGCGGCGTTCGTATTCGCGCTGTTCGGCGCGCTGAATCTGCTCTTTGGTCATGGCTCCACGCGAATGCCCCAGGCACAGCCGCCCATGCTCAAAGATAATCCACACGGTGATGCGCTTGCACTTTTCGCAGTGGCGCAGGTCCAGTAGTTCCGTATCGCCAAGCGTGGATACATGGCTGGGAATCTTCGGCATCGGCGGATTCTACAACAAAAACGGCGGAGACTCTGGGGGAAAGTCTCCGCCGTCGGGCTTAGCCGCGAGAGGGAAAAACCAACCGAAGCTTGGTTAGGGCGCAGGGACCAGGCTGGCGACCAGCGAATCCGGCACCACAGGCGGAGGCGGCGCGGGCGCCACCACATCAAAGCTGATGGGCGCGGCCACCAGCGGCGGCGTCACGCTGGTATCCGTCACCACGATGGTCACGGTGCCGATGTTGCCGGTGCCGTTGGGCTTGAAGTTGCTGGGCACCACTTCGTCTTGCCCCACGCGGGTTACCGTGACGGTATTCGCGGGATCCTGCACCGCCAGCGAAAACGGCCCTTTGCTGAGCGGTACCTGCACGCCTTTGGCGGATTCCACCAGCGCCAGGTTGAGTCCCTTGGGATCGTTCGAAAAGATTTGCACGTTGCACCCCTTCGTGATGAGCCAGCGGTCGCTGTCTGCCGCCAGCAAGAATACGAACAAATGCCGCGCGCGTCTAGTGTGTTTTTTCTTGTGGTGTCTCACTGATGATTTCCAGCGCCTCGAGCGGCAGAAGTCCTGCAGGCTGGCCGATACTCACCACTGCGGCGCAGCGGACGGGAATTAGCCGGTGGCATCCGCCGCATTCCATCTTCCATTCCGTGATGATGGTCATGTCCACCTGGTAGAGTTTGCCGAGTTCCACATCCTCATTGACCAAGGGGAATCCGCAGCGGCAGATGCTGCGCTTGACGAGTTTGCCGGTTTGATTGAACACGGCTCCAGCTAGAGTCCGCCGGTGCCGGGCGCGGGATCGGCGGCCGGGCCAGAATGCCCCGATTGCACGATCGGCGGAGTGGCGCCAGGCACAGCCACGGTGGGCTTGCCCAGGCGCGCGAGTTCTTCGTTGATGATGGCCAGATCGTCCGTAGCCAGCTTGGCCACGTCGTCCAGCTCAGCCAGGTCCGCGGTAATCAGGATCTGGTATTGCTCGGTCTGCGTGCCGCCGCCGATTTTGCGGATTTCGCCCACCAAGCCTTTGATCAGCGGAATCACCACGCCGGCGGCTTCAATGCCCAGCGTGACGTAGCCATTGGTCTCCGAAAGAATGGAAAGCACGCTGCTGATGGCGCTGCCCGGTTTCGGTTGGTTCGTGCTCACGTTACGCCTCCCCAAAATTAAATCACGGAAAGAAGATGGATTTCCCGAAGTTCCGCACTTTCCCTTCACCGGAGCCTTGCGATATTGCCAGTTGTTGCCGCAGCGCCGTCTACACGGCTTGCCCTTCGCTACGGCAGTTCCAGGGGCCCCAGCAAGTTGCCTCTAGAAGCACTCCGGTTACTGCGTTTTTCAGGAACTACAATCCATCTCCCTTCCGCTTGCTGCTCGCCGTTGTGTGTGGGATGTTAGAGGGCCAGCACCAGATTCGCGCCGGCGATGATTTCCGCGAGCAGGCCGCTGACCTGCTTTTGCGCATCGGGATTCTTGATCCCGGTCAAGCCTTCGGCGTTGATATCGTTCAATTCGGTGAGCATGGCGCGAATCTGCGCATCCACAAACTGCCGCTGGGTGCCGCCGAATTCCTTGGGCGTCTTTTTCAGGAAGTTCACGGCGTTGAGTTCCAGCACATCGGCATTGGCGATTACCTGCAGCGTCTTGACGTATGCCGCGCTATCCGGAAACGCGCCGGATCGGTTCAGCCCGATCACCGCCTGGCGCAGCGTGGACGTGGTGGCGGCGATTTTGTGCAGCGTGGCTACCGCCGAATCCCAGGACTGCGCTTGCTGCTGCGTGACGCCGGGCGGCAGATCGGTCACCGTGGTGACGCGCGCCGCGCATCCGCCGAGCTCCCAGGCTACCAGCAGGGCGATGATCACCAGCTCGCCGGTCCAGATGGCCGTCAAACGGCGCAATGCCTTTTCCGATGTGCTTTTCATTTGTTCTCTCCAAGGGGGCCGTTCGCGGGGACCAAAGAAGCCTGCAGCTTGTCCGGCTTCGGCGAGCCGTTGCCGTTCGATTGCCGTGCGCCCATCGCGCCCAGGAATGCGCCGTTCACTCCGCCCACCAGCCCGGTAATCGTGTTCATCACCGCGGGGTTAACCACGTTTTCATAGTGGATCAGCAGCCAGACGAAGAGCAAATCCGTGAACCACAGCAGCAGGATCTGCGCGCCTTTGGTCTCGAAGCTGTCAACGAATGTCTGCCACCAGTTCATAGGCTTAGCGTAGCGCCTTTCGTTCCAGGTGCACAACTACGGCGCCGACGGAGTTGCGGGTAAGCCAGCGCCAGGCGATGTGCAGCATCAGCCCGGCAAAGAGCAGC